>PDWJ01001496.1_pt1 | contig 28757 bp, 29 predicted proteins | sample 1430881 | NCBI WGS metagenome assembly PDWJ01 (sample SAMN01162460, study PRJNA174530) | Oral metagenome, whole genome shotgun sequencing project. | biome: Marine environment; feature: Marine mammal; material: Swab sample of the gingival sulcus; isolation source: swab sample of gingival sulcus...
GTCACCCTCGGCCCACAGAATCTTCAACACGGTGCCAGCGGCGGTCGACGGTACCTCCATGGTGGCCTTGTCGGTTTCCACCTCGCACAGGACGCCGTTTTCTGCGACCTCGTCCCCTTCTTTGACTAGCCAGGTGACGATCAAACACGATTCCACGCTATTGCCCAGCGCGGGCATCACGACGATGGTTGCCATTTTTCTCCTTTTACACGGCACGCAGTTGCATAGTTACACCACCCGCACCTGCGTACGCTCGGATAGTGATTCGATAGCCTCCGGCTCAAGCCCCGAGTCGGTGATTACTCCGGTGACGCGTTCCAGCGGCAAGAAACTGACGAAACCGGCGGCGCCAAACTTTGATGAGTCGGCCAACAACCAGGTTTCTTCTGCCCGCTCCTGCATCAACGCAGCAACCTTGGCGCCCTCGACGAATCGGGTGGTCAGACCGCGCTCCGCGGAAAACCCGTCGGTGCCCAGGAACGCGATACGAGTGTTGAAATCGCCGATGGCGCGTTCGGCCAGCGGGCCGACGAAGGATTCGGACTCGGCCCGGAAAACCCCGCCTGTCACGATCACGCTGAGCATCGGCTGCACCCTGGCATTGGCGAATACCAGCGCGGAGTTGGTGACGATCTGCACGCCTTTGCGGCCCGCTAGAAATCGCGGCACCAGGGCAGCAGTGGTTCCCGCTTCGATCATCACGGTGTCGTCGTCGCTGATAAGACTGGCTGCCGCCGCCGCTATCCGCTCCTTTTGTTCGACGTTGATCTGTTGCCGCCGCAGGATCGCATGTCGCCCCAGCGGTTTAGCGCCACCTCGGACCCGGGTAAGTCGCCCTTGCTGTTCCAGCGAGCGTAGATCCCCGCGAATAGTGACCTCGGAAACTCCCAACTCGACCGCGAGCCCGGCCACCGACAGGGAACCGGAGTCGGCCAACCGAGTTAGGATCTCATCCTCGCGAAACTCTCGTTCAGACACCTTCAATCACTTTTCTCGAATCTTCGTGTTGCCAGCGTAGCACTTGCAGATAGGTTTCGTGTAGCTTTCGATAAACATCGAATCGAAAAGCTGTTTTTATATTACCCATTGCCGCGCTACACTTCTACGGAAACAAGAACAAGGGAATACAAGGGAATACAAAGGTAAACATGGCATCAATCGGAAGACCGCGTGGAGACGCAGCCAACGGCAAGGAACGTCTGCTCCAAGCAGGCTGGGATCTGCTGCTCAATTCCGACTCAGCTGATCGCATCACGATAGCGGCGGTTTGCGAGAAGGCGAACTGCACGGCGCCGACCTTGTACCACCACTTCGGCGACCTGAACCAGCTCCTGCTAGTAGCGGGGTACCGAGCTTGGACCACCTGGAGCAAGGAAATCAACGACGAGTGTGACGAAATCGAAGACCCAAAAGGACGCCTGATTCGGCGGGGCATATCGTACGTCTCGTGGGCCAAACAAAACCCCAAGGCCTATCGGGCACTTTTCCTGGAGCGACGTTTTTCCAGCAATTCAGCCAGCATCGTCGACATGCCTGGCATATCTGAGTTGGCAGCCGATGTTGCCGCGGTCCACGACCTAGATCAGAATGACCCCGATTTCTCAACCTGGCTGCTTGGCTATTGGGGCTTGGCGCACGGCGTAGCAGCATTGGCGTTGAGCCGACCAGAGCTAGCGCAGCAAGCAGCTGAGGCCGCCATTGCCACAATGGGAAACGCGCTGCAGCACTGCCGCGACTAGAAACTGGCCTGCGGCGGCCCCTCCTGACACTAGTTCACCAGACAAACAGCCCGCCACCCCTAGCTGGGAGTGGCGGGCTGTTTCACTTGTTTTTACTCTTCTCCCGTTTCGGACTGCGCGGCCTTGGCCTCTTCGATCTGGCGGCGAACATCGTCCATATCCAGCTCGTTGATTTTCCCGATCAGCTCGACCAACTGCGGCTCGCGTAGCGCGCCCGGCTGCGAAAATACCAGGATGCCGTCGCGGAAAGCCATTAGTGTCGGGATGCTCATGATGCCGAGCTGGCCCGAGAACTCGCGGTTGGCCTCGGTGTCGACCTTGGCGAAGGTTACGTCGGGGTAGTCTTCGGAGACCTTCTCAAAGATCGGTCCGAACATCTTGCAGGGGCCGCACCAGTCGGCCCAGAAGTCAATCAGCACAGTGCCTTCGGAGATGGTCTTTTCAAACATTTCTCCGGTGATGTCAATGGTAGCCATACCCAAAACGATACCCTGGGGGGTATCATGCTGCAAGCTGGTGTCGCCAACAGAAGGAAGGCAAGGCAGATGGGAAACGGTTTTGAGGCCGCGACGGACCGCAAAATCCTGAATCGGCTCAAGCGAGCACGCGGACAACTCAATGCCATCATCGAGAAGATGGAGCAGGGGGCCGATTGCAAGGAAGTGGTCACCCAAATCTCCGCAGTCTCCAGCGCGATCGACAAGGCTGGTTTCCTGATGATCTCGGCAGCACTAAAGGAATGCCTGATCTCCGACGCCCCCGAAGCAGACCTCAATATGGCCGAGCTCGAACGGCTCTTCTTGACCCTGTCCTAGCCCCGAGCGGCTAGGTGGCAAGCACCAGTCCGGCGCGGCTGCGAGTGTGATGCAACGCGTAATGTTTGGTCTCCGCAGCCTCCCAGCGATCCCAGTTGGCAGCAAAGGACACACAGCCGCGACTCAGCCCGCGCTCACGCTCCACCTTCCGGTCGGCCTCCAGCCACACCAGCAGCGATACCAACTCCGCACACTGTCGGGAACCGGCCCCGACCCCCTCAATGATCAGCCACGGCGCAGCAGGCACTTGCACAGTCTCCGCCCAGCAGTATGCGTCCCAATCGAACCGGCGATAGTGGCCAGGCAGCCCAGCTAGGAACGGCCGGAGCAAGTCATCAGCCAGCCGCTGGCCCAGCCCAGGCAGCCCCTCCCAGCCGCCAAGCAACTCATCGGTGTGAACAACCACCACGGGCTGTTGGCGGCGCTGCGTGATCGCCGCAGTCAGCTCACTGGCCAGCGTGGTCTTGCCCGAGCCGCTGCGGCCGTCGATCGCAATGACGTGGACCATCGCTTCCCCAACCGGGTGCCGCTCGGCTTGTGCCAGGATGCGCGCTAACTTCACGCCTGTCATTGTGTCACCCCGGCACCCTCTAGGCTGGGGTTCATGCATGGCGAATACAAGGTACCCGGCGGCAAGCTGGTGGTCGTCGACCTGACGGTCGAGGACGAGACGATCAACGAGGTGACCATCTCGGGAGACTTCTTCCTGGAACCCGACGAGGCCCTGGGCGACATGACCGCCGCCCTGCTAGGTCTGCCAATCAACGTCCCCGTAGCGATCATGGCCGGAGCGATCCAGGCGGCGCTGCCAGCCGACGCCCAGCTGTTCGGATTCTCCCCCGAGGCCGTGGCCATCGCGGCCCGCCGGGCGCTGGGCCAGGCCACCGACTGGGACGACCACACCTTCGACGTCATCGAGCCGGTCCGGTTGGACCCGCGGCTGCACGTCGCGCTCGACGAGGTCATCTCGAAACGGGTAAGCAACAACCTCACCCCACCCTGTTTTCGGATCTGGGATTGGGACCGCCCGCTGGTGGTGATCGGTTCGTTCCAGTCTTTCCGCAATGAGATCGACGCCGAGGCAGCCGACCGGCTCGGCATCGGCGTGGTGCGGCGCATCACCGGCGGCGGCGCCATGTTCATGGAGCCGGGCAACTGCGTCACCTACTCCCTGGTTGCCCCGAAAACGCTGGTCGAGGGCCTGAGCTTCGAGCAAAGCTACGCGTTCCTAGACCAGTGGGTCATGCACGCGCTGGCCGAACTAGGGGTGAAGGCGCGCTACATACCGCTCAACGACATCGCCAGCGACCAGGGCAAGATAGCCGGGGCAGCGCAGCGCCGCTTCACCGGCAGCGCGCTGCTGCATCACGTCACCATGGCCTACGACATCGACGCCGACAAGATGCTGCAGGTGCTGCGCATCGGGCGCGAAAAAATGTCCGACAAGGGAACCAAGTCAGCCAACAAGCGGGTCGACCCGCTGCGCTCGCAGACCCAGCTCCCCCGGGACGAAATCATCGAGCGCTTCCTGGCCAGCTTCGAGGCCCGCTACCGCACGAATCGCCGCAGCTACACCGCCGACGAGCTAGCCGAAGCAGAGGAATTGGTGGCCACCAAGTTTTCCCAACCCGAGTGGCTCCACCGCATCCCGTGAGCGCCTAGCAGCTACCGCCGCCGCAGCAGCCGGAGTCTGCCACCGGCACCTCCGGCATGCGAACCCCGATGGTGAGCAGCAAGTTGGCGTAAATCCGCGACTCGCCGCTGGCGATGACCACGGCCACGTTCTCGGCCTTGGCGACATCGTAGAAATCCCAGCGTCCGTGCTCAATGAACTCCACGTCCGGCAACGCGGCCCGGAACTCGTCGTGGATCGGCACCTCGGTGCCGTCGTCGGGCACCATGACCTCGGCGGCCTCCAGCGGCACGGTTTCCTTGATGACATCCAAGATGTCGGTGGCGTTGATGAGCCCCGGCGCCAGATTGAGGTAGATCATCTCCGAGCGAGGATGGGCCAGGGTGGCGTGCGGGTAGTTGGAATCCGCGATCAAAATCTTGGCGCCGTGGCCAGCGACTCCAATGGCTCGCAGTAACTCCGGGTGGGTCATAGCTCCGTACAGCATTTAGTTTCCTTTCGTGCTTTGCCGAACTACCAGTTCGGGTTTGGTGATGGTGTGATGCACTTCACCAGATTCGATAAGCGTAGTGAGGTGCTCTACGGCAGTTTCGGCGAGTTGCCTAAACGGTTGGCGCACCGTCGTCAGCGGCGGCCAGTAGCAGTCGGCGCCCATACTGTCATCGAAGCCAACCACGGCGACGTCTACCGGGATGCGGCGGCCACGCTCGTGCAGCATGCGCATGGCACCTAAGGCGATCTGATCATTGCTGGCGAACACGCCATCAACATCGTCGGGGATACTTTGGGCGACCTCGTAGGCCGGGCCCGCCTCCCAGGAGGTGCAGCGCAGCTTCCGCCAGCGAGCACCAGCTTCTTCACAGGCCTTGATAAAGCCGTCGCGTCGTTCACGGGCGTCAATCCAGTCGGCCGGGCCGCACAGGTGCAACAGGCTGGTGCAGCCCCGCGCCAGCAGGTGCTCACCGGCCAGTCGACCGCCGGTGTGCTGATCGACCCGGACACTGCTGACCTGCTCCGGCAGGCTTTCGGCACCGCCCACGAATACCAGCGGCAGCGAGCCGTTGGCCACTTCGGCCCAATACGGTGCGAAGGAGTGCCCGCCCAGCAGCACCACCCCATCGACACCCAGCGGCACCAGGCCCTGCGAGGATGTCGTCTTCGAGGTCGGGGACCGTGACGTCGAGGTCTGATAGCCCCGGTCTGCCAGCGCCCGCACTAGCTCCACGAAGGTCTGCGCATGGCCGTGCAGCAGCGGGGCGGCGCTGACGATGTGCACCAGCCCGGTGCGCCGCTGCGACAACGACCTGGCGGCAATGTTTGGGCGATACTCCAGTTGGGCAATCGCCTGCTCGACTCGCTCCCTGGTGGCTGGTGCCACCACCGCCGATCCTCGAACCACTCGCGAGACCGTCTGGCTCGACACTCCAGCGAGGCTGGCTACGTCAGCTAGACTCGCCCGCCGTTGCCCTGGCGAACTATCGGTCACGGCTCATACCTGACCAGCTGCGCGGAGGTCGCCAGCACTTGGTTGCGATCTTGCGCGGCGAGATCGCCGGAAATCATGAACTGTGCCAGCAGGCTCCCTAGCGTGGATGCCTCGGCCGGTCCGGCGTACACCGGAATGCCGAGCGCGGTCGCGGTCAGCTGGCACAGCAGCTGGTTGCGCGAGCCACCGCCCATCACGTTGAGCGACGTGGCCTTGCTGCCCGTCAGCTCCTCCAGCGCGGCGATGCCGCGAGCGTAGCGGGCGGCCAGTGACTCCAGCACCGTGCGCACGATCTGGCCGACGCTCAGTTCTCCTTGCCAGCCCTGGGCCTGCAGGGCGGCGGCGATCCGGCCAACCATGTCGCCCGGCTGGGCGAACTGTGGCTCGTCGGGGTCGATCAGGTAGCCAACCGGTGCCGCCTGCTCGGCGAGTTGGATCAGCTCGACGATGTCACTGGTCTCGCCGCTGGCTTCCCAGTTGCGCTGGCATTCCTGCAAAATCCATAGCCCGGTGATGTTGAACAATGGCCGGACGCCGGGCTCGGCCTGGGCCTCGTTGGTCAGCCCGATGGCACGGGCTTGGTCGGTCAACAGCGGCTCGTCGCGCAGCACCCCCAGCACCGACCAGGAGCCGCTGGATAGGAAGTAGGCGTCGTCCCCGTCGCGTCGCAGCGCTTGCACCGCACAGGCGGTGTCGTGCGCCCCGGCCCGGACGACCTTCAACTGCTCGAGTCCTTCAATCCGGCACGGCCCCACCACCGTATGTTCGTCGGTGATGTCTCCCAGCCAGGTGCGAGGAATCCCCAGCGCGTTAAGCACCTCGTCGGACCATTCTTGCGCCCCTGGCCGACACATCCCCGAGGTGGAGGCATGTGATCGCGACCAGCCGGCCTGGCCGGTCAACAAGTAATTTAGGTAGTCAGGTAGCAGCAGCACCCGGGATGTAGCTGCGGCCAGCTGTGGCTCCTCGGTGAGGTAGGCGAACAGTTGATTCGCCGTGTTGATCGTGGCCGGAGCGATACCCGTCAGCTGCCAGGCCTGCTCGTCGCTAAGCCGCTCCCGGAACTGCGCCAGGGTGCGCGTGGTGCGCTCGTCGCGGTAAGCGCGGCCCGGGGTCAGCCGGTTGCCGTCAGCAGCCAGCGCGACCCAGTCGACCCCCCAGGTGTCAACCGAGACGGTGGCGGCGTCCGGGAACTGCTGCAGTGCCAGCCGCAGCCCGGCCACGGTTTCGCGCCAGATCAGGTCGAGGTCCCAACACAGATAGCCATCAACCATGCTCGCCTGATGGGCGAAGCGATGGATTTCGGTTTCGACGATACGGCCATCGCTGAGCGTGCCAGCGATGATTCGCCCCGACGACGACCCCAGATCGATTGCCAGTGCAGTTGCGGCCCTCACGGTTGCTCCTTGATTAGTAAGTAGCGGTTAGCTAAGTAGTGCCCGGGCCGAGACGTGCTCGGCCCGGGCAGATTGACTAGGCGTACAGCGGCCCGAACTGGGCGCAGGCACGGTAGTCCGCACCTTCCAGATCGGCGGTGCCGAAGCCCATCCAGTTCTTCGGGCGGAAGATCTGGTCAACGGGCACGTTGTGCATGTTGACTGGGATGCGCAGCATCGAGGCCAGCGTGATCAGCCGCGAGCCGATGTGGCCATACGAGATCGCACCGTGGTTGGCGCCCCATGCGTTCATCACGTCGTAGACCGACTTGAACGGGCCCTCGCCGGTCAGGTTCGGGACGAACCAGGTGGTCGGCCAGGTCGCGTTGGTGCGATCCTCGATGATGGTGGCGGCCTCGTCTGGCAGTTCCACCGTCCAGCCTTCGGCGATCTGGATGACCGGGCCGAGCCCGTCCACCCAGTTGATGCGCGTCATCGTTACCGGCACGTCGCCAGCGGAGCGGAAGTGCGTGGACATGCCGCCGCCGGGGAAGTACTCATAGATCGCCGGGGCGAAGCTGCTGGCATCCAGCATTGCCTGCTGGTCCTCGTCGGTGACCTCCCACCACGGCTTGATGACGTGCTCACCGTCGCGCTTGGCGGCCATGGTGCCGTCCAGCGTCGTCGAACCGGAGTTGCGCAGGTCGATGATGCCACCGGCAGCGCGGCCGGTGAGCTTGTGACCGGTGACGCGTTCCACCGACTCCGGGCTCCAGTAGGTGCGCACGTCGCTGAACAGCTGCGAGGTGTTGGTCAGCATGTAGTTGAACAGCATCGACGCACCGTTGAGCGAGTCGTTCTCGGTTGCCAGCATGTAGGGCGCACGGGTGCCGTCCCAGTCGAACGTGGTGTTCAGGATGGTCTCCATCAGGTCGCCGTTGGGGAACCCGTCGGTCCACTGCCGCTGGCCCTGGAAACCGGCGCACAGCGCGCCGCGGCCAAGCGCTTCCTCGCCCCAGCCCTTCTCGGCCAGGCGCGGGTTGCCCACCATGAGGTCGCGGGCGATCAGGGTCATCTTGACCGAGTAGCTCCACCAGTCGTCGTGCAGTTCGGGCTTCTGGTTCTCCGGCGGGTTGTAGTCCTTGCCCGGCTTGTAGTTAGCCCGCACCCAGGCGTAGGCGCGCTCGTACTCTTCGGTATCGTAGATTTCTTCGTTAACGCGGCGGGCGAACTCGCTCATGTCCACGTACTCGTTGCGCATGCCGAGGTACTTGCCCCAGAACTCGTCCTTGACGACCGAGCCGGCGATGCCCATTGAGACCGCGCCCAGCGACAGGTAGGAGGTGCCCTTCATCTGCGCCACGGCCAGACCGGCGACGGCGTAGTCGAGCAGGCGGGCGCGCACGTCGTCGGGAATGGTCTCATCGTCGGCGTCTTGGACGTGCTCGCCGTAGATGCCGAAGGCCGGGATACCCAGCTGCGTGTGCCCCGCAAGGGCGGCGGCCAGGTAGACCGCGCCGGGACGTTCGGAACCGTTGAAGCCCCACACCGCGTGTGGCATGTTGCGATCCATGTCCACGGTCTCGGTGCCGTAGGCCCAGCAAGGGGTCACCGACAGGGTGAGGCCGACGTTGCTGTTACGGAACTTCTTGGCCGTCGCTTGCGCCTCGGCGACGCCACCGATGGTGGTATCGGCGATAACACACTCGACGGGGCTGCCGTCGGGGTAGCGCAGTTCTGCGGAATACAGCGCTGCGACCCGCTTGGCCATGTTCATGGTCTGGTCTTCCAGACTTTCACGAACACCACGACGACGGCCATCAATGATGGGACGAATACCAATCTTCGGATAGTCAGTCATGAAAAATTATTCCCACCTTCGGAAAAAGATTGTCGATAAAGCGCCAGGCCAGTGGTCTGGGCAAACAGTAGTTAGATGGAGCGCGGCACCGCCCCGGTTGGAGGGACGGTGCCGCGCACTAGTTGTTAGGGATCAATCATTGACCCCAAATCGGATCACTCGTAAAGGTTGGCAGCGATCTCCGGATCGTCGATGTTGGTGGCGTCGTACCACTGGAAGCCAGAGTCGATGACCTTGGGCAGTTCTTCGCCCTTGATCGCCGCAATGGCGGCCTTAACGGTCTCGTAGCCCATCTTCACGGGAGCCTGGGTGATAGCACCGGCTTCCTTGCCTTCCTTGATGGCGTCAAGCTGAGCCTTGCCGGAGTCGAAACCGACAACCTTCAGTTCCTTGCCGGACTCGATCGAACCCTGCAACGCGCCAATGGCGGCAGCTTCGTTCGAACCGTAGATGCCGACGATGTCGCTGTTGGCCTGGATCAGGGCCTTGGCGGTGTTGGCGGCCTGGCCGACCTCACCGGCGTACTGGGGCTCAAGGAGCTTGATGTCAGGCGCGTTGGCCTTGATGTACTCCTGGAAGCCACTGCAGCGTTCCTTGCCAGTCTGCGAGGTCTGGTCGTGGCAGACCAGGCCGACGGTGCCCTTGCCACCAACCAGCTCGACCATGTGCTTGGCGGCCTCCATGGCGGCAGCCTTATTGTCGGTCTGAACGGTGGTCAGCGGGATGTCGGAGTCAACGCCGGAATCGAAAGCGATGATCGGGATACCAGCGGCCTTGATTTCGTCAAGCACCGGGCCAGCGGCCTCGGAGTCAAGGGCGGCGAAGCCGATAGCGACCGGGTTGGACTTCAACGCGGTGCGCAGCATGTCGAGCTGCTGGGTAACCTGCTGCTCGTTCTCCGGGCCGACGAACTCGACCTTGTAGCCGAATTCTTCACCGGCCTGGACAGCGCCTTCCTTCACGGCCTGCCAGAAGCGATGCTGGAAGCCCTTGGACACCAGGTAGATGGTGCCGCCTTCAGCCGGCTTGGCCTCTTCCTCTGCCTTGGTTTCCTCAGCCTTAGTTTCCTCTGCCTTGGTCTCTTCAGCCTTAGTTTCTTCGGCCTTGGACTCCGCTGCCTCGTTGTTCGAGGTCGAGCAGGCGGCCAAGCCGAGGGTCAGCGCAGCCAACAGAGCGGCTGCGGAGCGTAGAATTCGCATTTGCTATTCCTTTCTTTTACGGGTACGAAACTGTGCCCGAAACTTGGTTATACCGCGGCAGCGCGGCGGCGTCGGATGTTGTCGGCATAGACGGCGGCGAGCACGACGACACCCGTGACGACAAGCTGCCACTGCTGGGCGATGTTCATCATCTGCAGCCCAGTCTTGAGGGTTTCCATCAGCAAGGCACCAACCATGGTACCGATGATGTTAGCTCGGCCACCGGCAAGGGAGGTGCCGCCGATCACGACGGCGGCGATCACCTGGAGTTCGAAGCCTAGCCCTTCGGAGGGTTGCACGAAGCCGAAGCGAGCCGAGTAGACGATGGCGCCGAGCGCGGTGAAGATGCCAGCAGTCACGTAGACCAGCAGCTTCCAGCTGCGCACGTTCACGCCCGAAAGGCGCGTCGCTTCTTCATTGGAACCCATGGCCAGCGCGTACCGGCCAAGCAAGGTCTTGCTTAGGACGACGGCCGCGATCAACGTCAACACCACCAGCAGCAACGCGCCGTTGCTGAGCCCGGGGATGATCTGACCATTGGCGATCGCGTAGTAGTCGGGATTCTCGATCTTGATGGACTGGGTATCGGAGATGATGAGCGCGAGGCCGCGGGCCACCATCATCATGGCCAGCGTGGCAATAAACGGCGGAATGTCGAGGTAGGCAATCAACACACCGTTGACCAGGCCCATCAACGCGCCCACCATAATGGTGAGCAGCAGTCCGAGGCCCAGTGGCAGGTTCATGAATGAGCCGGACAGGAACACCCCGGCCATAACCGCGACCAGCGTCATGCCGGTACCAACCGAGAGGTCGATGCCACTGGTGGCGATCACGAAGGTGGCACCCAACGCCAGGATGCCAATGGTGGCCGCCTGCAGCAGAATGCTCGTCAGCACGTTCGGGGCCGCGAAGTTCGGGGCCGTGAACATGAAGATGATGTAGACGGCAATCAGGGCGCCGAAGACGAAAATCTGCTGGATGGACGACTTGAGGAATTGCGCAATCCGGCTGGGCTTTTCAGTGGCCTGCTCGGCTGTGCTCATGCTTCGGCTCCGTTCAGTTGTGCCTTGCCCAAGGTGGCAAGCTCCATGATGTTTTCTTGGGTGGCTTCCTCGTTGTCGAGGACGCCGGTGATGTGTCCGTGCGCCATTACGGCGATCCGGTGGCTCATTCGCAGGATCTCCGGCAACTCCGAGGAGATCATGACGATGGCCTTGCCTTGCCCAGCCAGTTCTTCGAGCAAGGTATAAATCTCTTCCTTCGCGCCCACGTCGATGCCGCGGGTTGGCTCATCGAAGATGAGGACGTCGCAGTTGCGAACCAGCCATTTGGCGATGACGACTTTCTGCTGGTTGCCGCCGGAAAGCTTGCCGAGCAGCTGGTTGACCGACGGTGTCTTCACCTTGAGCTTCTCGGAGTATTCCAAGCCGACGGTGCGGATCTTGCCGTCCATGATGTAGCCGCCGATGCTGAAGTCCTTCATGGCGGCCATGACAGTGTTGGACTTGATGTCTTGCTCCAGCAGCAGGCCGTATTGCTTGCGGTCCTCCGAGAGGTAGCCGATGCCGGCGCGCACCGCGTCGGCTGCGCTGCGGATCCGCATCCGCTTGCCGTTAACTTCGATCTCGCCGGTGGCCCGGGGATCGGCGCCGAAGATGCAACGGGCGACTTCGGTGCGGCCCGCGCCCATCAGCCCGGCGAAGCCCAGGATCTCACCCTTGCGGACCTCGAAGTTGATGTCGTGCAGCAGCCGCTTGGTGCTTAGCCCGGTTACCTTCAGGGCTACGTCACTGTCGGGGGCTTTGGTCTTGGGTCGTGCCTCGTCGGAGACTTCACGGCCGACCATCATGGAGATGACCTCACGCATCTCCACGTCCTTGGTCGTGACGGTGCCGACGTACTCGCCGTCACGCAGCACGCTGACCCGGTCGGTGATTTCCTCGATCTCGGGCATACGGTGCGAAATGTAGATCAGGCCGGTCTCGTCGGTCACGAAGTCGCGAATCATGCCGAACAGCGCCTCGGTCTCTGCCACCGTCAAGGCTGCGGTCGGCTCGTCCATGATCAGGATGCGCGCGTTGTAGGACAGCGCGCGGGCGATCTCGACCATCTGCAGTTTGGCGACCGACAAGTGCGAGCACAGCGAGCGCGGGTTGATGTCCATGCCCAGGGAGTCGAATAGTTCGGCGGCCATCTTGTTGAGCTCGTTGTCGGAGATGAGACCGTACCTATGGCTGCCGGGCCGCCCCAGGTAGAGGTTTTGGGCGACGGTCAGGTCGGGAACCATGTTTAGTTCCTGATGGATGATGGCTAAGCCCAGATCGCGGGCGTGGGTGACGCCGCGTACCTGTACTTCCTTGCCCTCAATCCAGATTTGGCCGCCGGGATCAGCGGTGTAGATCCCGGTGAGAATCTTCATTAACGTCGACTTGCCTGCCCCGTTTTCACCGCAGAGGCCAAGCACTTCGCCAGCATGCAAGTCGAGATCAACATTCTGCAGCGCCTTCACGCCGGGGAAGGTTTTGCTAATGTTGCGCAGTTTTAACAACTGTGTCACTGATAGCTCCTTTGCAGCGATCATCGGCGACCGCCCCATTCATGATGGCAACGTTAACATTAGGTGCCAAGTAAGTTCCAACCAGGGTAGGCAAATCGTTATCTTACCGAGACCAAAATCGGGTTCGGCGGCGGTGTTGATGAGCTGAAATCCGACTCCAGCGCTGTTTCGACTGCCCCGTTGCGCGGCAGGTAGAACCACCCACCTGGCACCAGGTCCGATGCTGGCTAGTCCTCAACAGCCATCGGGTCGGGCTAGATCAGCAGCGGCACGTCACAATTCGGGCAGCGATCTGCCTGCGTCGAGGAGAGGTGCAGGCAGGCCGCGCAAATGATCTCTGGGTCAGACTTGTCGTAGCGCTCATAGCCTGGCAACCCGCGATGCTTGCGCACCCGCTCGCCGTCACGCAACCGCCCGTAGTACAACGGCGTATCTTCAAAGATGGTCTCATGCTGGCCATCGGTACGCCGCAGCTTAACGTAGTACATCCGGCCGAGGTAGTTGTGGTCGTCGTCGTAGACGTCCTCATAGTCGGAGGCGACCACGATCGCGTCCCATGAATCATTGCTAGCACCTGCTCGCAGCCAGCCGACCAGCCCGGCAACGATCACTACGACGATTAGGCCAGCCACCGCCGCTGCGGCCAGACTCGAATTCGTTATTGCGATCATTTCGGCCACATCGCTGAGGTCGACGCTGAGCCACAGCAGTGCGACGGCAGCCGCGACCGCGAGCACAACCACCCGGAGCAGCTTGCGGCCGATCGTCTTTCTGCGCACCCGGGTGTAGCTGGGGTCGGCTATCCGAGGGGAGTAGCCGACCCGGCCAGGGGCTGGTTGCCCTGGCTGATAATCAGGGAATTCCGAAGACGGGTTCCGCATCAGCGCCACCGCGATTGCAGCCAACACAGCCCGCTGTCAACATTTAGCCAGCCCGCGAGCACGAGGCATTGGTGAAACAGCTCGGGCATCTCCCCCACTTTCCACCAGCGGTAATCGCCGCTAGCAGCCGCAAAACATGCGGTTGGCCGGCCCGCGGGCCGGCCAACCTGCTGATTAGCTCACTTGATGGACGTGCCAGCCGAACGCAGCCGTTCACAGGCCAACACGACCCGCTTGGCCATACCGTCCTCGGCTGCCTTGCCCCAAGCACGCGGGTCATACAACTTCTTGCTGCCGACCTCGCCGTCGATCTTGAGCACGCCGTCGTAGTTGCGGAACATGTGCTCGACCACCGGGCGGGTGAACGCGTACTGGGTGTCGGTGTCGATGTTCATCTTGATGACGCCGAAATCCACCGCATCGGAGATCTCTTGCGGGGTGGAGCCGGAGCCGCCGTGGAAGACCAGGTCGAACGGGCTTTCCTTGCCGTACTTCGCGCCGACCGCTTCCTGGATTTCGCGCAGCACCTCGGGGCGCAGCTTTACCGCGCCCGGCTTGTAAACACCGTGCACGTTGCCGAAGGTGAGGGCAGTGATGTAGCGGCCCTTTTCGCCCAGGCCCAGCACTTCGACGGTGCGCATGCCGTCCTCGACGGTGGTGTAGAGCTTCTCGTTGATTTCTGCCTTGACGCCATCCTCTTCGCCGCCGACGACGCCGACCTCGATTTCTAGGATGATGTGCGCTTTGGCGGTGCGTTCCAACAGCTCAGCAGCGATGGAGAGGTTTTCTTCCATCGGCACCGCCGAGCCGTCCCACATATGCGACTGGAACAGCGGCAGCTCACCGCGGGCAACCCGCTCCTCGGAAATGGCCAGCAGCGGCCGAACGAAGCTATCCAGCTTGTCCTTGGGGCAGTGATCGGTGTGAAGCGCGACGTTTACGGGATAGTTCTTGGCGACCTCGCGGGCGTAGGTCGCGAAAGCGACCGAACCAGCGACGCGGTCCTTGATGGTCGGCCCGGAGAAGTACTCCGCGCCGCCGGTGGAGACCTGCAGGATGCCGTCGGAACCGGCCTCGGCAAAGCCTTGGAGCGCGGCATTTAGGGTTTGAGACGAGCTGACATTAATGGCCGGGTAGGCGAACTTGCCTGCCTTGGCGCGGTCAAGCATCTCTGCATATACCTCGGGGGTTGCAACTGGCATGATGCCCCTTTCATTTTCGGAATCGAATGCAGTTCAACCCTACCGCGTCACTGGCGACGACTCCCGGCGAGGTGCCGGAACTGCTGGCGCGGCTTCGCTACGACCGCTATAGCGCCCGGTCGAAACCGGCGGCGTCCAAGCGGATCCGACCGCGGGAATGTGCGGTCACGGCCGCGTCAATGGCTCCGGGATCAGCGTCCAGAAAGCTCAGCGGTACCCGGGCGGTGGCGTCGGTCGTCGTTTTCAGTACCAGGTCGGGGCCTGCGGCGAAGCTGGAACCGCTGATGTTTAGGCTATGAACCTGCTCCCAGGTGGCGCTCAGCCGGTCGGGGTGCAGATAGGTGATCCCATTGCTGTCCAGCACGAGCGCATTGCCGTCACCGATGGCTGCCAGATCCCGCTTGGCTTGCCGAATCCGAACTGTTGCCACTCCGATGCCAACCGCTAGGGCCACAGCCCACAGAAGCCAGCCGACGATGAGCCAGGTAACCGGCAGCTCAGCGCCGAGCCAATACCAGTAGGCAGCTAGCAGCAAACCAGACAGGGCTGCCGTGATGAGTTGGAACCGCCTGGCCCGGCGCGCCCGCGCCAGTCGGGCAGCTGCGTGGACGGGAGTGAGCCCCACCACGAACTGCTTCGACATCATGTTCGTCATGCTAGTCGAGGCCCGGCATGGCGATGCTGTAGCGACCAGTGGTACATGGCGATTGCTGCTGCGGCACCGGCGTTCAGGGAACGGGTGGAGCCGTATTGTGTGATGGCTACCAGCCGCTGGCAACCGGCGACCATGTCGTCGGTGAGCCCGGGTCCCTCCGATCCGAAGACCAGGCAGCAGTTCTCCGGCAGTTTGGTTGTCTCCAGCGGCACCGACCCCGGCAGGTTGTCGACCCCGATCGCGACGATGTCGCGCTCGGCCAACCAGCCGAGCAGGTCGGCCTCGTCGGGGTGGTGGTGGACGTGCAGGTAGCGGTCGGTCACCATCGCACCGCGACGGTTCCAGCGCCGCCGCCCCACGATGTGCACCCCGCCCACATTGAAGGCGTTGGCGGTGCGCACCATTGAGCCGATGTTGAAGTCGTGTTCCCAGTTTTGGATGGCGACGTGTAGGCCAGCTCGGCGCTGGTCTAGGTCGGCGACGATGGCCGTCATGCTCCAGTAGCGGTAGCGGTCGAGCACGTTGCGTCGGTCGCCGTCGCGCAGCAGCTCCGGATCTAGGCGCGGATCGGCTGGCCACGGCCCCTGCCATGGGCCCACGCCCACGCCGGGATCGGTGGGATCATCGCTGCTCACGGCTGTTCCTTACGCAAGGTCCGGTCGGCCAGCACCAGCCCGGCCACGACGACCAGCCCCAGCAGGGTCAGCCCGAACACCGGCAGCCAGTCGGCCCCGATCGGGTGCAGCTCCCGGTGGCTGCCCTGCCACGGCCACAGTGTGCGCAGCGAGCCAAGCAGCAGGCCGGTCATGGCCAGCATGGTGAAGCTGTGGTGGCGGGTCAGCAGCCAGTTCAGGGCCTTGACGAACAGCGACAGCCCGAGCACCGCCCCGGCGGCGAAGACCGCCAGGTAGCCGAGGTTGCGCTCACTCACCGCGCCGATTGTCGGCTCGTACAGCCCCAAGACCAGCATCAAGAATGACCCGGAAACCCCCGGCAGAACGAGCGCACAGATCGCTAGCGAGGCCGCGAAGAAGACCGCGATCAGCGGCGGGTTGGCCACCGAGGTGGCCCCACCGAGGCTGGTCAGCCAGAAGGCCGCCACCGCAAAGCCAACCACCACAAGCCCTGCCCGCAACTTCGCGGCTGCACCCGTCAGATCGGCTCGATCGACCAGCAGCAGCGGCACCACCACGGAGGCGGCCACCATGCCAAGGAACAGCCCGCGCGCCAGCTCCGGGGTGTCATGCACGAACGCCTTCATGACGCCCGCCAGGCCCAGCACCGCCAGACCCATGCCAAGCAGCAGCGGCAGCAGCATGCGCCACTCGGCCTGCCGCAGCCTGGCCCGGAACGAGGCAAGCCGGTCGGGGCCAGTCAGCAGCAGCCGCAGCGCCGTCACGACGTGGCTGGCCGACGAAATCAGCCGCTCATACACGCCGACGATCAGTGCGACCGTGCCCCCGGAGACCCCGGGCACCAGCTCGGCCAGCCCCATGAGCGCGCCCCGCGCCACATTTGCGACGATGCCCAGCAGCGCCATAGGCGCTCGCGGCGTCTCGCCAGCCTGCATTTAGTCCTCCTGCGTAGTAGCTGCGAAAAAACAGATGCCTGTTGTTGCACGAGCCATTGTGTCATTGAAACCAAAGTTTGCTGCCCGACGGTCTGGGCGACGGGGGTGCCACTTCGGCGAACGGTGCGGCACCGCCGATCCAGGCGGACAGTTCCTTGCGATCTAGCCAGCGGTAGCCGAACGGCAACCTCGCCGATTCGCGCCGCAGCTTCGCCAGCGGCAACCTGCCAGGCGCCGCCAAAAACACCAGGTTGCCAAACCGCCTGCCCTTGTGGACCGCAGCCTCGGCCCCCAGCGCCACCTGCCGCCACCGGCGAGCCAACCCAGCGGCGAATCGGCGGGACCAATCGAAGGGCGCCCTATCGGTGACGTTGGCGCACAGTAGGCCGGGGCCTCGCCCGAGCCGCTGCACCTGATCCAGGAAGGCAGCCCCCGCAAGCTCGCCGGGCACCTGATCGCCGTCGAAGGCGTCCAGGATCACCACATCTGCGTATCCCGCAGGCATGGCGGCAAGCCCGGTTAAGCCGTCCACATCGCGCACCTTGACGCCAGACCGTTTTGGTAGCGGAATGATACGACGCACCTCTGCGGTGAGCTCGGCGTCGGGTTCCAGCACGATCTGGGCGGTGCCGGGGCGACGCCAGGCCAGCCATCTTGGCAGGCTCATCCCTGCTCCTCCGACGTGCACCACGCGCAGCCGCTGCTCCGGCGGCGCGGTCAATGCAATGACATCGAGCGCCAGCGCTAACTGCTGCACGTACTCGAACGCCAGCTCGTCCGGGCGATCAGGATCTACCCATGACTGCGCCGCGTCACCAAAGACCACGCGGAACGCACCCGGCCGGGAATCATCCGGCAGCACGCGTCGAGTCATGTTTGGCAGGCTAGCCGATTAGCGCTAGTGGTGGTGCACACTCTCGTTTGGGGTGAAGCCTGGTGGCTCCAACTGGAACGTCGAATGCTCGATGCTGACCGCAAAGTGTTCGGCGACGCAGGTCGCCAACTGCTTCAGGATCTCGGGCGCATGGCCATCGTGGAAGCATTCCTCCTCGACAATAATGTGTGCCGTGATTACCGGCAGATTGGTCGAAACCCGCGAGGCATGCAGATCGTGGATTTCCCGGACGTGTTCCAGGTTCAACAGGTGACGGCGCACCTCACCCAGATCCAGCGACGGCGGGGCGCTCTCCAGCAAGACTTCACCGGCCTCGCGCAGAATCCGGATGGCCCGAGGCACAATCAGCAACGCAATGATGATGCCAGCCACGGCATCGGCCCGATGCCAGCCGAAGAACTGTACCGCCAGCGCACTGACGATGACCGCCACTGAGCCAAGTGCGTCGTTCACTACCTCCAGAAACGCGGCCCGCAGGTTGAGGTTTGCCGACCGACTGCCCGAAAGCACCAACATCGCAGCTACGTTGGCCACTAGCCCCACGATGCCCAGGATGAGCATGCCGGTCGGCTCGACCTCGACTGGGCCAACTAGTCGACGAACGCCCTCGATGAGCGCATAGATACCCACAATCAACAACAGCGTCGCCTGGGCCCCGGCCGCCAATACTTCGATTCGCAGCCAGCCCCAGGTGCGCCGGTCGGTCGGTTCGCGAGTCATTAGACCCGCAGCCAGCAGCGCCATCAGCAGCCCGCCAGCATCGGTCAACATGTGTCCGGCGTCGGTCAGCAACGCCAGGCTACCGGTGAGCAGCGCACCGATCACCTCGGCTATCAGCACCCCTGCCGTGATGGCGAAGGCTATCGCCAATCGCGTCCGTGAGGTGTTTGCGTCGTGATGCGAATGATCGTGCGAATGATCGTGCGACATAGTTACTCCTAGACCAGCTGCCAGCCAGCAGCGGTCTCCCGCTGCCGCCAGAAGTTCTGGTAGCTGCCAGGCTGCTCGACCAGCGAATCGTGGGTCCCGACTTGGGCGATAGCCCCGTCCTCGTCGAGCACGACGATCTGATCTGCGTTACGGACAGTGTCCAGCTTATGCGCAATCACCAGCACCGTGGCGCTGGCTCGAAGCTGTTCCAAGGCGCCCTGAATATTGATTTCGTTTTCAGCGTCCAACGCGGAGGTCGCCTCATCGACCAACACGATCGGCGCCTGCTTCAACAGGGCCCGGGCAATCGAGACCCGCTGCCGCTCGCCGCCGGACAGTCGCCCGCCGCCCTCACCGACCTGGGTATCCCAGCCATCGGGCAACCGCCGAACGATCTCCGTCACCCCGGCCGTGGCCGCAGCCTGGCGCACCTCATCGCTGCTGGCGTCCGGGCGGCCCACCCGAATGTTGGCCTCCAGGGTGTCGTTGAACAGGTAGACGTCTTGGAACACCATCGACAGTTGCGCCATCAGGTCTGCGGTGGTGAAGTCGCGCACGTCTATGCCGCCAATGAGCACCTTGCCCTGGTCGCAGTCGTAGAAACGGCTCACGAGGCGGGCGATGGTGGTCTTGCCTGAGCCGGACGGCCCGACGATCGCCGTCATGGTGTTCGGCGCGGTAGCAAAACTCACATCCCGCAGCACGGGCGTCTCGGCGTCGTAGCCGAAGGTGACGTTCGCCAACTCCACCGCCGTGCTCGCAGGCACCTGCTCGGTGGCCGCAGGCTCGGGCAGCGTTTCGGCATCGAGCACGTCGCTGATCGCCGCCAGCGTGGCCGTCTGGCTTTGCAATCCCGCCGTCATTTCGCTCAGCTGCGAGATTGAGTGGGTGACCCGAAGGCACAGGCCGATGAAGACGATGGTGGCCATCGCCGACAGTTCGCCGCCGATCGCGAGCTGGGCGGCGAAGTAGATCAGGGCGACGACAATCGCCTGCGAGACCATCCCGGCGATGAGCATGATGCCGCTCTCCACAAACAGGGTCCAGGTGGCGACCTTCGCCTCAGCGCGGATCGCTTCCGTTAGCTGCGGCGCGGCCGAGGAGCGGCCAGCCGAGCGCAGCGCGCCCTGGCAGCTCGCGAACTCCACGATCCGGTTCGCCAAATCGGTCGCAATCGGTGCTTTCTTGCGGTTGATCCACTGGCTGACCCGGCCGACCGCAGCCATCACCACTGCCTGGAACGGCAGCGAAAGCGTCAGCACTAGGCCTAGCAGCGGCTGCCATAGCCACAGCCCCACCAGCAGCACCAGCGTCACGCTGATGCGGCTTAGCATGACCGTCATCATGTGCGCCAACGCCTGACCCATTTGCAGCATGCCGTTGGTCATGGCCCGGGAATACTCGCCTGCCTTGGTGATGCCAAACCAGCCCAGCGGCAACGAAGCGATCTTGTCGCCCACCACGATGTGGCAGCTGCGCATCAATTCTTGGGCGCTGCGATAGCTGTGGTACGCCTCCCGGTAGGCGATGACAAAGCCAAGGGCACCCAGCACTAGCAATACCCAGACCCAGCCGCTGGAGGTCAGCCCCAGGCTTTGGCCGCCAGCTAGCAACGTGGTGGCGCCGACCAACAAACTCAGCAACGCCAGCGCTTCGATAACCCCGGCGCTTAGCGACAGCCGAATGAGTCTGGACAAATGGGCATTGCCTCGCTCTGACAGCAAGCGGCGGTACTGCTTCAGGTATGCAAAGACCGTCGTTTTCATAGCTGCGCCTCCTCCGGCTTCGTAGTGGCACTACTAGATCGCCAAATGCTTCGGTAGTGCGGCTGATCGATCAGTTCCTCATGGCTGCCCTTGGCGGCGATTTCACCATCGACCAGGACGACGATCTGATCCGCACCCTTGACCGAGGCCGGTCGGTGCGCGATGACCAGCACCGTCTTGCCGACGACCAGGTTCGACAGCGCCACCTGGATGGCGGCCTCGCAGTCGGGATCGGTCATGGCGGTGGCCTCGTCCAGCAACAGAATGGGCCGGTCGGCCAGGATCGCGCGGGCGATCGCGATGCGCTGCTCTTGGCCGCCGGATAGCCTGGTCTCGCTGCCTAGCACCGTGTCGTAGCCACGCGGCAGCGCCAGAATCTCGTCGTGGATCTGCGCGGCCTTCGCGGCAGCTTCAATGTCGGCCATACTGGCCTCAGGCCTAGCGAGCGCGATGTTGCCCGCCACTGACAGGTGCAACAGCTGCGGATCCTGCAGCACAAATGCCACCCGCGAATACAGGTCTTCCTCGGACAGGTCCTTGATGTCGACGCCGCCGATGAGCACCTTGCCTTCGTCCGGGTCGTGAAACCTGGCCACCATGGTGGCCAGCGTGGACTTGCCGGAACCCGACGGCCCCACCAGCGCGGTGACGCTACCCTCCGGCAGTTCTAGACTCACCCGGCGCAACGCCCGCACCTCGCCGTAGGAGAAACTGACATCGGTCAAGATGACGGCGTGCCCATTGGGCGTCTGCCGGCTTTCCGCAGGCGATTCCAGCCGCTCGCAGTCAATGACGTCTTTCAGTCGAACCGCAGCCGCCTCAGCCAGTTGCTGCCCCCAGGTCTGCTCACCGATGACCTCCATCGCGTGCGGCAGCATCAGCGCGATCAGGCTGGTCGCCACCACCTGCGTCGGGGTCACATAGCCTGCCGAAACCAGCCAGGCCCCACCACCGAAGTTGACCAGCAGCATCATGGGGGCCGAGATGATCGCCATGGCCAGTGCAGAGCCGGTCAGCATCGGTTTCACCCATTGTGCGTAGAAGTCGTTGATCTCTTTTGCCTGCTGCAGATAGCGGTGGTGGGCTTTGCCGACCGTGCCGAAGGCCTTGACTACGTTGATGCCCGAGATGAACTCGACCATGGTGCCAGCCAGGTTTTCTAGCCGCCGGTCGAACTTGACCGTCATATGTCCCATGTCTTTCATCATGTAGGCGTAGAAGCCGATGAAGAACAGTAGCAGCGAGATGGCGAGCAGCCCCAGCCGCCAGTCGATGACGAAGGCGTAGACCAGCAGCGCCAGCGGCATGAACACCGCCACCATGTAGTCCACCGGCTTGTGAGCCACCATAACGTGGAGCGCGGCGACGTCGTCTTGCAGCGACTTGCGGACCTGCCCGGACGTGCGCTCGCTGAACCAGGACAGCGGGGCCTGGCCGATGGCTGCCATCATGCGCTCCCGGATCGATTGGTTGAGTTTCACGTCGGCTAGGTGGGTGAGCAGCAACGCCACGAAATAGATGCCGATCCGGCCAAGGAAAGTGCCAACCAGGAGCACCAGGACGCCGGTAACCCTGGCCTCATCCGGGGCGGCCCCAGCCGCTTGGGCCTCAAGTAGGAGACCGCCGAGTTGGACCAGCGCGATGTAAGGAACCACCGCCATGATCCCCGAGATCGCGCCCAGGATGCGGCCGAGCAGCAACAGCCAGCGAACCGGCGCGATCAACTCGGCCAGTGCCTGGCGTTTAGTCGCCAGGTCCTCCTTCTTCCTTCTGTCTTCGGCCAGCTCCTCGAAGGAGGTGGTCGTCTCTATTGCTGTCATGCTGGTTCCTTTCCGCCCGCGCTGGTTGCTGCGGCTGGCTCGCCGTCGGTGGCGGTGAGCCACACCACCCGATCGGCGCATTCGTTGACAAATTCAAGATCGTGCGACACCACGATTACCGCGGCACCACCTGCCGCTACCTCGCGCACCCGCTCGGTGATCTGGGTGAGATGTCGGTAGTCGACGCCGCTAGTCGGCTCGTCGAAGATCACCACATTGGCCTTGTCGGCCACCGCCGAGGCGATGACCAGTCGTTGCTTCTGCCCGCCCGACAGGCTCATCGGATGGTCCTCCGCGTGCTCGCTGAGGTCGAGTTGGGCCAAGATCTGCGCTACGTCGACGTCGCTGCGGCTCTTGGTTCCAGTGGTGACTTCCTCGCGCACCGAGGCCGCAAACAGCTGCCGATGGACATCCTGCATGACCAGGGAGCTCATGGCGAGCCGCTGCTTGGCCGACTGCGGCTTGCCGCGCCACGAGATGGTTCCGCCGCGCTCTGCCTGGGCGAGGCCGGTAATGACCCGGCACAGCGTGGTTTTGCCGATGCCGTTCGCGCCCAGCAGTGCGGTGACCTGGCCCGCCGGGAAGCTGAGCCGATCAATGTCGAGGATGCGGCGCGAGCCGTAGCTGAACCGCACGTTGCGCAATTCCAGCCCTTCGTCGGCATCGGAAGCCGACTGCTGGTGGGTGGGCGATAGCTGCGGCGGCGTCAGGATCCGCAGCCCCAGCTCGCGGCGACGCTGGTCGCTCAGCGCGTAGAACTCCTGGGCGGGCCAGACCCGGCTGATGCGCCCCTTGTCGACGGTGATGACGGTGTCCACCAGGTCGCGCAGGAAGTAGAGCCGGTGTTCGGCGACGATGATGGTGGCCCCGTCGGCCTTCATCTGCCGGATGATCTCAGCGATGTCCTCGACGGCTTCGCCAGAGAGGTTGCTGGTGGGCTCGTCGAACAGGAAAATATCTGCCGGGCTGGTGAGCATGGTGCCGCAGGCCACGCGCTGCAGCTCACCGCCGGAAAGCTGATGCAGCGAGCGGTGCAGCCAGCCCGCCAGGCCGATGCGCTCAGCCACCTGCTGCACCCGGGCCATGATCTCTTCGCGCGGCTCCCCGGCCTGCTGCCGGGCGAAGGCGAGTTCCTCGCCTACGGTCGCGGCGAAGAATTGGTTGCGGGGGTTTTGGAATACCGTCGCAGTGCGTTGCCCGAGTTCCGCCAGCTCGCTGGTGGCGACATCAAGCCCGGCAACGGTTACCTTGCCATTGACCTTGCCGGAGTTGATATGCGGGATCAGACCGTTGATCAGCCGCAGTGCGGTGCTTTTGCCCGAGCCGCTGGGGCCGACGATGAGGGTCAGGGTGCCGGGTTCAAACACGTGCTGGAAGTCCGACAGGATGGGTGCGCCATACTCTGCTTCAGCCGCAGCCAGGCTGGCTACCTGGTAGGCGAAGCTGACGTCGTCGAACTTAACAGCCATCATCAGGCACTCACCTGGATCCAAATTGCGTAACCGAGCAAGCCCAGCAGCACTACGACCGCGAGCGCGTCGCGCCAGGTGAAGCGGGAAACCAGCAGCGGCGTCGGGTGTGCTTCACCGCCCAGGCCACGCACTAGACCAGAGGCGGTCAGGTCGTCGGCGAGCCGCGACGACGAAACCAGCAGCGGCACCAACAGGTATTCCACCGTGCGCATCGGATGCCGAAGCCAAGCCCAGGCCCCGACGGGGATACCGCGTAATGCCATCGCCTCCCGGATGGCCACGAACTCCAGCCGGGCCTGCGGCAGATAGCGCAGCATCACGGTCATCGGGACGACCAGAAACCTGGGAGCCCGCAGCCGATGCAGGCTCGCCACCAGGTCGCTGGGCGTCACGGTAAGCAACAGATAAACCGCCGCCCCAATTGCGACGGCGAATCGGCCGAACCAGAAACCAGCGGTGGCGATGGTCACCGCCACCGCAACGTTTTCCAGCTGCGGCAGGAGCCAAAAGATACCGAAGCAGACCGCCATAACTGCCGCCACGGTGCTGAAGATTCGCCACCGCTTAGTGCTGGCGAGCGCGATCAGCACCAACCCGGCTGCCGCGTATACGGCGTACTGGTCGCGCAGGCTCAACACAAGAACGTTTATGGCCAGCAGTGCGAACACCGCCACCCTGGGTTCAAGCCCGAGCCCGCTTGGCCGTCCCGCTGCCGATTCAGTCGAACCAGCAGTGGGAGCGCCAACCAGGTTTAGTGTCGTTTCGGGTTGCGTCACGCTACTCCGGCCCGGCGAAATTGTCGGCGCAGTACCCGCTGGCCAAGCGCGCCGCCTACGAGTCCCATAACGAAGAAGAAGATAGCGATATACCCCATCGTGTTGGCGTTGAATAATTCAAAGAATGACTTCGCGTACTCCGCACCCATGCTCTTTGTGATGTAGCTGCTGTAGGCGTCTTGATTCCACAGCATCGGCAACAGTGGCGAGATCATCCACGTGGTGAACACCGCATAGCTCACAATGTTTCTGATCGGGGATCGAAACTGGCCAGACTTGGCGATCAGATCCGCGATCAGGCCAAATCCTGTTGCCACCAGCAGCACCTGCCACGGATGCCCGGTCAGCACCATCAGCAAGCCAATGATGAAGCCCATGATCGTCATCACCCCCAGCTTGGGCACTCGCGCCAGATACAACGCGACGACGATCCCATTGGCAAGGATGATGATGACGAAGCCCACGAACATGAAAACTGGCCCAATAATCCCCAGCATTCCCAGCAAGAACTGAATCGCAAAGTAGATCGCGGTGAAGACGCCGACGTTGATCAGGTCACGCGAGGTGAGCTTGGCAGCTGTGGCGGGTTGCGACATGCAACACCCTCCTTCAACGGGAAACTAGGTGAACTTGAAAATAGGCAAGGCTTACCTTAGCCCAGATGGATGACGCCGGGCCACCGTCATTTGTTGCCGGATTGGGCGGCTTCGTCGAAGAGCTCAGCGGCGAATCGAGTTAGGCGACACCGGCGCGGCGGAAGTGGCGGCTGAGTAGCCGCTGGCCAAAGAAGCCGGCCACGACTGCCAGCCCGAAGAACAACAACATCGCCCAGGCCAGGTTGGTGCCGCTGAAGATCGCCACGTAACCGTCGGCGTATTCCTGGCCGCGCCGTTCGACCAGATGCTCGTACTGCCCGGCGGTGTCCAGCACCAGCGGCAGCATCGGGACGATGTGCCACAGCGTCGCGACCCCATAGGCCACCGCATTGCGCCATTGGGAGACGAACCGGCCAGACCAGGCGATCAGGTCGCCGATGAAACCTACCGCGGGGCAGATGAGCAGCGAGAACCAGGGATGCCCGGTCGCGGCCATCAGCAGCCCCATCAGCCCGATCGTCAGCGTCAGCGCCCCCAGCCGCGGCACCCGGGCCAGGTAGAGCGCGATCACTGCGCCGTTACCGAGGATGCCGACCGCGAAACCAACCAGGGCTAGCAGCGGGTTGATCATCCCAAGGCCGTGGCCGATCATGACGACCACGAAGTAGAGCGCGGTGAACACGCCTACGTTGATGAGATCACGTGTGCTGAACTTGCGTTTTGCCACGCTCGGTTCGCTGGCAACTGTCTGCATCGCACCGCCACTTCCTGGTTGACTAAGACAACCCTAACTCAGTTTGATTCGCTCGTCATCACAGAAAATATCGGGGCTAGTGGGGCGTCGGGCAGGCTACTTGGGCTCGGCCCGAACCAATTCGCCGAAGGCAACCGAGCGGTCCGGCGTCGCGATCAAATCCTCGGCTGTCGTGAGCGTTAGCAGCGCCTTGCCGGGCGGCTGCCCCGGCGCGCCGGGCACCGGCTCTAGCACCCAACCGTCAGTTTCCTGCACCGTCAACTCCGCGGGCGCCAACGTCAATTCGTAGATGTAGCGGGCAGCTCGGGTCTCGACGATGATCTGGTCGCCGCGTTGCAGCTCAAGCATCCTGCGGAACGGCTCGCCATGGCCGATGCGGTGCCCGGCCACGGCGAAGTTGCCGACCTGGCCGGGTAGCGCGGTTTCTGGATACCAGCCGACGCCGTGTTGCAGGTCTTGCTCGGCCACACCTGCCACGATCGGCCACTCCCAGTCGTCGCCCAGCGCCGGAATCCGCAGTATCCAAGCAGCCTTTCCGGGCTCCGGCTTCCCGGCCGGGGACGCCTCAGCATCGGCTGCCGCCTGGTCCCACTGGGACCGCAGCGCCGTAAGTTCGTCTGCCAGCTGCCCTTTCGCAATCAGGTTGGTGCCGACGAGCTGCCATCCCAGCCAGCCAGCTGTCAGCAAGGCGAGCAACGCCAGTAGTGCGACGGCTACCCAAAACGGCGAAACCCAGCGACGGGTAGGTTCGGGGGCTGGTTCGGCCACTTGGGTATCGGCCTCGGCCGGAATCACCTCGGCAGCATCCGTTGCTGGCCTCGGTTCCTCACTCATAGCGGCATTCTGCCAAGCTGCCTTGCCCAGCTCAAGCTGCCTGGGTGGCTAGGGGTAGCGCCAGCCGCACCGTCGTTCCCCGTTCCAACAGCGAGGACAGCTCGTACTTGCCGCCGAGGCGTCGCATGATGGCCGCCACCATCGGCAGGCCGAGGCCGCTGCCGGGTACGTCATGAACCTGGCCGCCGCGGACCAGCTCGTCCCACACCGCCTCCAGTTCCTCTGGCGGGATCCCGCGGCCGGTGTCGGCCACGACCAGCACCACCGTTGCCCCCTCCTCGTGGCCGCGGCATTCGACGGTGGCACCGTGCTGCGAGTATTTCACCGCGTTGCTAATGATGTTGTACAGCGCCAGGAACAGCAGATCCCGGTCCGCAAACACGGGCGGCAGCGGGCGGGGGGCCTTTGGGAAGCCGTAGACAAACTCGCGATCACAGTCCCCGATACTTTCTTGCACCTCTAGCAGCAGCTCCGGCAGGTCAACGGGTTCCAGTGACAGCTCGTAGGAGTCAATCTCGGAGATCTTGCGCAATTCGGCGATCAGGCTGGACAGGCGTCCCACCTGAGTAGTCATGGTGCGCGCCAACGACTTATCGCTCACCGACGAAATCGCCATCTGTAGGGCGGTGATCGGATTCTTCAGTTCATGATCCATACGGCTGACGAAGGTGCGGTGGGCCCGCCTGGCCCGATCCGCTGCCTGAACCGCGGCCACCTCACGCACCTTGCGCACTCGGCGGGCATGCCAGTAAATCGCCAGCATCAACCCGACAATGACCGCAACCAAAACCAGTGGCACGGCCCACAGCGACAACCCAATCACCATGGTTCGACGCTCGCCAGCCAGCCACAGTCCGACCGCTATCAGTAGGCCGATGGTGGCGAACAGTGCGACCAGCCAAGCTCGCCACCTCATTCTGCGGTCACCTTCGGATGGAACCGGTAGCCAACCGACTGCACGGTGTCGATGGGATCGTCTAGATCTAGCCTCGCGAAGGCCTTGCGCAGCTCCCCGATTCGATGGTCGACCGCCCGGGTAGTAACCGCAAACTCCACTCCCCATACCTGGCTGAGCAGGTGGTCGCGGCCGAAGGATTCGCCGTGATGGGCCATGAGGTATTCCAGCAGGGCTTGCGCCTTGGGCGTCAGCTTTAGCTCAACCCCGGCGACGCTAGTCGTCTTGGCGAGGCGATTGACTGTGATGCCGCCGCCGCTCAGCGTGACGGCCTGGGCGAGCGATTGCTGCTGTTTGCCGCGGCGAAGCACCGCCCGGATTCTGGCGACCAGCTCGGCGGCGTCGAACGGCTTGTTGAGGTAGTCGTCGGCGCCCTGTTCCAGCGCTGCCGCCCGCGACCTGGCCTCGCCAACCCCCGTCAGCAAGATCACTGGCGTCCAATCGTTTCGGCTGCGCAAGGAATTCAGTACCTCCCGGCCGTTTGCCCTTGGCATCAATACGTCTAGGACGATGAGGTCGGGATGGGTTGCTTCGACCTGCTCCAGCGCCTCGACACCGTCGGCGGCAGTCACCGCAGTGAACCCCGCCCGCGTCAGGGCGCGGGCGAGGTAGCTGCGGATGGTGTCGTCGTCATCGACGACGAGGATGGTGCTCATGCCACCGTGTTACCTTCACCGGAGTCCTTTACCGGATTGACAATCGTTTTAGCGGCGACCTGGTTTTCATCTCCCTGGATTTCCAACGTATCCAGCGTGCCTGCCACGACCATGATATTCGAGTTGCCATTGATGACCATCGAAGACGCTGATTGGGTCACCAATTCGCAGTTCGAGCTGTTGACGACAATCTTGTCGGCCGATTGCAGCACGACGTTCACATCGTCACCGGAAATGGTTAGGGTGCCGCAGTGCCCGGAGAGCACCATGGCGGCGCCGTCTTGGGTGATCTGCATGTCATCGCTGCACTCCGTGGTGGCGGCATC
>PDWJ01002935.1_pt1 | contig 28724 bp, 28 predicted proteins | sample 1430881 | NCBI WGS metagenome assembly PDWJ01 (sample SAMN01162460, study PRJNA174530) | Oral metagenome, whole genome shotgun sequencing project. | biome: Marine environment; feature: Marine mammal; material: Swab sample of the gingival sulcus; isolation source: swab sample of gingival sulcus...
GGGCCTCAGTCTGGTGATACTGCTTGCGGTACCGGGAACAGATCTGCTGACAACATACGCTGTCCGCCTGGTGGACTATGGCTATACCCAGGCGGCAAACGCAGTCTCGGTAATGATCTGTGTGATCGCATTTACCGGCACATGGATTGTTCAGAAACTGGGAAAAAGCAATCTTGCTGAAGGCATTGGAGGATAACAGAGTGGCTGGTATAAGCATTAGAAATATAAGTAAAAATTATGGTGGAGGAACACCTGACGCCGTTGCCGATCTCAACCTTGAGATACCGGGCGCAGATTTCCTGTGTCTGCTGGGCCCGTCTGGATGCGGTAAATCCACCACATTACGCATGATTGCCGGGCTTGAAAATCTGAGCTCGGGAGAGATCCTCATTGATGGTTCGCCGGTGGATTCTGTGGAGAAAGGTATTTTCGTGCCCCCGGAAGAGCGAAACATGGGGCTTGTCTTCCAAAACTATGCCCTGTGGCCGCATATGACTATCGAGCAGAATATTGAGTTTGGTCTGAAGGTCAAAAAAATACCTGCAGAGGAGCGGGCAGGACGTATTGATGATGTGCTGGACAAGCTGGGTCTTGAGAAATTTCGTGACCGTTATCCCTCTGAAGTGTCCGGCGGCCAGCAGCAACGTGTTGCCCTTGCCCGTATGATTGTCACCAGGCCGGAGATTATCCTGCTTGATGAGCCGTTATCCAATCTTGATGCAAAGCTGCGTTTGAGTATGCGTGCTGAGCTGAAACGGATCCACAATGAACTCGGTTCAACCTTTGTTTTTGTTACCCACGACCAGTGGGAAGCGATGACCATGGCGACGACAATAGCGGTTATGAACGAGGGGCGGCTGCAACAGCTTGGCAAACCGGAGGACATTTATGAACGCCCGGCAAACAGGTTTGTCGCCGAGTTTGTCGGCACCCTGCCAATCAATATTATCGATATTACCGACGAAAAAAAGAGTACTACGCTCAAGGGATGGATCTCTGAGTATCTGTCGTTTTTGTCAATCAGCTCGGTAGATATTGCCTCGGTCGGATTGCGTCCGGAAACGCTGGTTTTCAAGCCAGCTGATTCGAAAAGAAAAGATGATGAGCCGCCTCAATGCAAGGCCAGAATCATTGATCTTGTTCCCACCGGCGGCAGCTGGATAATAGAACTTGATGTCGGTACTGAACGAATTGTGGCGCTTGGCGATAATGTTGATGCTTTTGCCCCTGGTGATGCGGTTACGTTTACGGTAGCACCCAAGCACCTTCATCTGTTCAATGCCGAGTCAACCAGGGTGGACATCAATTGAAGGTTTACTGTTTAAACAAAGAACACGGAGGAAAAAATGACTGTAAAACAAAAAAAAGGCTGGATGAAGTCCAGCTTGTTAACCAGCGCCATGATTGCGGGATTGGTGTTGGCCGGACAGGTTCAGGCACAGGAGCTTGGTATTGCAGACAAGGACTTCACCCTTGATGCCCTGATCAAGGCCGCGCAGAAGGAAGGCCCTATCACTGTTGTCGATGCCACCGGAAAAATCAAGAAGATGGCGGCCAATTTTACCGAAAAATACGGCATCAAGGCGACAGGAGTCAAGCTCAGTGGCCAGAATCAGGAGCAGGTTTTGCAGCGTGAGGCCGCCGCCAAAAATGTGACCCATGATGTCTTTAATATGAGTAATCTGCCGAGTGTTACCGCAAAGATTTTGCCTGAAGGCATAGGCATCAGCTGGATGCCGCCTGATCTGGTGCAGACAACTCCGGCTGCATACCAGAATCCTGCTATTACCAGCCTTAACCCTTGGGTATGGGCCTATAATACCAGTAAATATGGAGATAAATGTCCGGTTCAGAATATGTGGGAGTTGACAGAGCCGAAATGGAAAGGAAAGGTCAGTATCCCAGATCCTCTGCTTCGCAATGAAACAATGTTCTGGTTTAACCAGATTGAAACTCATCACGATCAGGATATGCGCGATGCTTATCTGGCCTACTTTGGCAAACCTCTGGGAGATGATGTCAAGAGCGCAACCCGGGAGTGGGTGAAGAGGTTTGCAGCCAACAACCCAAATGTTACACGCAGTGACAGTGATGTTGGACCTGTTGTTGGCACAAAGGGATTGACCGACCCGCATATTGGTTTTCTCAGTACCGCTATTTTCAGGGCAAAGTATAATTATGATATGGGAATCTGCGGTGGTATGAAGCCCTGGGCCGGACAGCTCACCCCTCGTGTTGCAGTGATTGCGGCCGGAACAAAGCATCCGAATGCGGCAAAGCTTTTTGTTCACTATATGATGAGTGGCGAAGGGATGGAGCCTCAGCTTATCGATGGGAAAATGGCCACAGATATCAATACCAAAATGCCTGAAAACGAGGGATCGGGGGTCGCCGGTTATGTCGATCAGCTGCATGTGACAGATTCAGAGACGACCAAACAGGACTTTGAGAAGTTACAGGATTGGCAGGATTTCTGGACGATCCATTCACGATAAAATAATACGATCAGTTTCTTGCTGATTGTGAGGTAAGACCTTCCGGTGCCTTTTTCTTTATTGAGAACGATAAGAAAAAGGCACCGGAGATACCTATGCTTTTGCCTGCTAACCCAGAAAAAGACGTCTTACATCCTTAAGCAGATTTGAAGAGCAGATCACAATCACAGGCTCTCCTTCTCTGATAAGAGAATCACCCACCGCGATTTGCCAATCATCTTCTCGGCAAATTGCACCAATAATGAGTTTGTCGCGGAAGATCTGGTCAAGTTTTGATAGTGGTTTCTGGGTAATGGGAGATTTTTTTTCTGCGACCAGTTCCACTACCTCCGCGTCAAAACCATGGAGATGGGCGACCGCGCGAAACTCTCTGCGCCGGATGAATTTGACAATCTCATTTGCGGCAAGAACTTTTTTGTTGAGAGCGACATCAGTTCCGGTGGTGGCGGCGAGAATGAGATAATCTTCCTTGTTGACGAGGGCGATCGTCTTTAACTGTCTTTTCTTCTCTTCCTCATCTGCCAGACCATGGAGATGTTTTCCGAGAAGAGAGGTCATGATATTGGTTTCGTTATCCCCTGTGCAGGTGACAAGGGTGTCAGTTGCCTGAACTCCTGCTTCTGCAAGTGTTTCTATCATTGAACCATCACCATGTAGCAGTTCAACTCCCATCAGTTGTTCGGAGAGCTCCTGTGCCCGTTTTTCATCTTTTTCCAGCAGGGTAACAGTTACTTCTTTGCCGAGAAGCTCAGCAACTCGTGCCCCTATAAGTCCACCGCCAAGGAGAATGACACGCTGTTGCCGTTTTTGTTCAATTGCTGTCAGTTCCATCAGTTGTGGTAAATATTCGCGGGAGACAATGATGGTAACATTGTCTCCCGCCAGAATCCGCCGTTGCCCATGGGGGATGATTGTGCGGATGCCTCTCGCAATTGCCGCCACCCTGAAGGGAAATTCGTTGTGTTCCATTGCAATTTCCTGCAGGGTTCTGCCGGCAAAGGGCGAGTTCTTATCTATTGCTGTTGCCAGAATCTGCACTTCGCCGTTGGCGAGTTCAATGATCTCATTGCTGGAATTGGTCTGAATAAGGCGTGCTATCTCCTGGGAGACCAGCTCTTCGGGATGGATAAGAAGATCAATTTTCAGGTCTTCCGCGGTAAAAAAGCTGTTTGGCTGTCCGAATTCCAGGCTTCGTATCCGGGCGATAATTCGTTTGATGCCAAAGCGATGGGCAATTTGGGCTGCCACCATATTGACTGCGTCATTATTGGTGACCGCAATCATGCAGTCCATTTTTTCGACAAAAGCTTCCTGCCAGCATTTTATGCTCATGGCATCACCAAGGATAAGCCGTGCGTCAATCTGGCCATCGGCACGAGCTACCAGCTGAGCATCGGATTCGATAATAGTGACAGCGTGTTCATCATCAATCAGCCGTTTGGCAAGGTAGAATCCAACTCCTCCTAATCCGAGGATCAAGATCTGTTCATCTTTTGATTTTTTCTGTTTATTGAATATCATAGGTACCTGCTTTGTCGATTCTCTGTATTTGCTTGTTTTGGGCCGGATGGTAGTGAATAAATACCCTGCGGATATTGTCCACTTCGGCAATAAGTTTTTCCTCCGCCTCTGTCGCGATCTGATCGCCTTTTGTGATCGAAAGATCGGGATTTATGCCGATAGTTATGTCAAGCACCATAAAGATGCCAAAGCGGTGACCGCTTATCTCTTCTACAGTTAATATTTCCGGGAGATTGCTGAGTGTTTTGTGGATCTCTTTTTTCAACTTTTCTCCGGGGACTGTATTCATGAGATCGGCGGTGGCATCTCTGATAATTCCAATGCCGGTAAAAAGAATAATTCCGGAAACAACAGCTCCGGCCACAGGATCAATCCAGGGGATGCCGGCACGACTGCCAATGATTCCAAGAGTCGCCGCAAGGGAAGCAAAAATATCATTGCGATGATCAGCGGCAAGAACGAGAAGCATGCTGCTATTAATCTGTTTGCCAATCTTTCTTGTCCAGACAGAGAGCGCAATCTTGAAAAGAATCGAGAAGATTGCGACAAAGAGAGCCACTCGTGAAGCGCTCATTGAAGTTTTTCCCTGGAGCAGGACATAGGTTGTATCGATTGAGCTCCAAAAGATAGAGATCGCGGTCGATATGACAAAGGCGCCAACGACAACTGTCGCTATCGATTCAAGGCGGTCATGGCCGTAAGGATGTTCTTCATCTGCCGGCTTGGCCGACAGACGCATGAAAATTCTGACAACGATTCCGTAAGCAACATCAGAAGTGGAGTTGATGCCGTCGGCAAGGAGGGCCGGACTGTTGCCGCTAATGCCAGCAACTGTTTTGACCAGAGCAAGGAGAATATTTGCGCCAAGGCCTATGTTTACGGCGAGAATGTTTTTTTTGTCGCGTTCTTGCGGGTTGACAGTTGTCATTTCATTTTCTCTTTTTCCAGCCGTAAGCTCTTTAGAAGATGATAATTGGTGCAATCGAGCTGGATTGGGGTAAGAGAGATATATCCTGAGGCATAGGCCTCGACATCAGTATCGTTGTCTCGGGCTTCACTGGCAGTTCCGCCGCCAATCCAGTAGTGGGGATTGCCTTTGGGGTCTTCTGTTTTATGCACCCCATTTTTCCAGAGTCGCCGGCCTTGTCTGGTGATACGTATTTTTCGCTCTTCTCCACCATAAGGAAAATTGACATTGAGGATATTTTGAGGAGGTAACGGCTGGATCAGGATTTGTCTGGCAATTTTTTCTATAATGGGCAGAATTGAGTTGAAATCGGGGGCTTCTTTAGCTGTTGCGGAAAAGGCAATTGCCGGAATTCCGTGCATTGATGCCTCTATGGCGGCCGCAACTGTTCCTGAATAGTGGATATCATCGCCCAGGTTCGGTCCGGGATTGATCCCGGAAACAACCAGGCTTGGTGGTTCTGAAAGAATCTTGTCGAGGCTGAGAATGACGCAGTCGGCGGGAGTACCGTTTACGCTGTATCGGTTTTCTCTGTACCTTGTCAGTCGTAACGGCCGTTTTAAGGTGAGACAATGGGAAACACCTGAGTTGTCGTCATCAGGTGCGACGATAACTGTTGTTCCCAATGGTTGCATCGCCTTTTCAAGAGCAGTAATACCGGGGCTGGTAATACCATCATCATTGGTTATCAGGATTGTTGTCATGTTGTATCTTTGGTTGGTAATATATGACAATAAGCAAATCTGTTGTCGTCAGGATCTTGAAAAAGCAGAAAGACGCAGAACATGCTCGTCTGGTTTTTTTACTTTTGATGACAATAGAATATCACGAACAAATGACTTGACGCAACAGGGTTGAGAGAATATATCAAAGCTATCGAAATTTGAAATAAAATTAAAAGAGGAGAGAGATGATGGCAACAAATTATTTCAACAGCCTGCCTTTGCGAAAAAAGATCGACCAGCTTTCCAGATGTCGTTTTATGGATTCTTCTGAATTTGAGGGTGTTGATTTTCTCAAGGGGAAAAAGATCGTTATTATCGGTTGTGGTGCCCAGGGACTTAACCAGGGGTTGAATTTACGGGACAGCGGTCTTGATGTCAGTTATGCTCTGCGAGAAAAGGCAATTTCCGAAAAGCGTCAATCCTGGAAGAATGCGACGGAAAATGATTTTACGGTGGGTTCTTATGAGGAGTTGATCCCGACCGCAGATCTCGTCATCAATCTCACTCCGGACAAGCAGCATAGCAATGTGGTGAGTAGCGTTATGCCACTGATGAAAGAGGGGGCCTGCCTATCCTATTCTCACGGCTTTAATATTGTCGAAGAGGGAATGAAAATCCGGGAAGATCTAACCGTAATTATGGTTGCGCCGAAAGGGCCTGGAACTGAAGTTCGTCAGGAATACAAGCGGGGTTTTGGTATTCCAACGCTGATCGCTGTTCATGAGGAAAACGATCCAAAAGGTGAAGGCTGGGATATCGCAAAAGCCTACTGCTGCGGCACCGGCGGTGATCGAGCCGGAGTGCTCGAATCGTCTTTTGTTGCCGAAGTGAAGTCTGATCTGATGGGAGAGCAAACTATTCTTTGTGGGATGTTGCAGACCGGCTCGCTGCTCTGTTTTGATAAGATGGTGGAGAAGGGAATTGATAAGGGCTATGCTGCCAGGTTAATCCAGCAAGGTTGGGAAACAATTACCGAATCCCTCAAATTTGGGGGTATTACCGCGATGATGGACAGACTGTCAAATCCTGCAAAGATTCGGGCTTTTATCCTGTCTGAAGAACTCAAGACCATTATGGCGCCATTGTTTGAAAAACATATGGACGATATCATGAGCGGCCATTTTTCTGCGACAATGATGGAAGACTGGCAGAATGGTGATGCCAATTTGTTTCGGTGGCGCGATGAGACAGGCAAGACCCTTTTTGAAAATACCGAAGCGCAAGGGGAAATTGCCGAACAAGAATATTACGATCACGGGATCTTGATGGTGGCGATGGTTAAGGCTGGCGTTGAGCTTGCCTTTGATACCATGGTTGACGCGGGAATTAAACCGGAATCCGCTTATTATGAATCATTACACGAAGTTCCGTTGATTGCCAATACGATAGCGCGGAAAAAGCTCTATGAGATGAATGTTGTCATCTCTGATACTGCTGAGTACGGGAATTATCTGTTTGCCAATGCTTGTATGCCGTTGCTTGCAGGATTTATGGCCAATATAGATACCGATGTTATTGGTGAAGGGCTGCGGCTAGCAGATAATGGTGTTGACAATCTTGACCTGATCCAGGTGAACGAGGCTATCCGGTATACTCTGGTCGAAGAGGTTGGCGCTGAACTTCGCTCTTATATGGGAGCGATGAAACCATTGGTTTAAGGTAGTTTTTGGAAACAGACCATGAGTTAGGGAATTGAAACTTATCGTTGCATTGGGCTATTATCTGTTGTAACATCTTAATTATGAGTCTTTTTATTTGTATGGAGCCTGTATCAAGCAGGAGTAAGGTTTTGTTCCTGCTCGAAGGAAGGGGTATTATTAATTTCAAATAAGGAGAAGCGATGAAAATTACTAGTTTTGTGATCGCCTTGTTTTTTGCTCTCGGTATTTGTTTTGGGACTGTTGCTGATAACAGTTTTGCCGCTTCAAAAGAGACAAAAAAGGTAGAAAAAAAAGCAGAAAAGAAAGGAAAAAAAACAAAGAAAAAAGATAAGAAAAAAGAAACAACAAAGAAGAAAGATAACAAGAAAGACACCAAAAAAGCTGGAAAAAAGAAGAAAAAGTCGGCAAAGGCTGAGAGCAAGGTAAAAAAAGATTTACCGGCGGCAAAGAGTATTTCCGTAAATAAGGCGAACAAAGACGAGCTGATGACTCTGCCGGGGATAGGGCCAAAAACTGCAGATGCTATTATAAAACATCGAAAAAGTAATAAATTCAAATCAATTGATGAGCTTAAAGATGTCAAGGGAATTGGTGAAAAGACCTTTGCAAAAATAAAAAAATATCTCAAAATGTAGTTTTGATTTTGTTTTGTTACAGAGAAGGCTGCGCGAAATATGCGTAGCCTTTTTACGTTGAAGAGGAGTGGAGTTTTGTTTCAGGTTTTTCTATCGGGTAGCAGAAGATGATTCGGACAATTTGCGCATTTTTGGCAATGGTACTGACCGCAGTACAGGGGTATTTGATTTTTGTCTCCGGCAGCGGGATCTGTTTTAATGATGGTTGTGAAGTTGTCGAAAAATTAACGACAGTTCCGTCACTCTATTTCAATCTGCTTGGCACACTTTTTTTTGGCGTTGTCTTTATCTGCTCTCTGGTAAGTTCGATAAATGAGTCTAGAAATGCGCAGCGTTATATCGGGGTGTTGTTGACCACGGCTCTTGCAGGCGAGGCGGTACTGATGTTCTTTCAATGGTCGATTGCCCGAGTATTCTGCAGCTATTGCCTTATTGTTTTTTGTTTTGTCATGCTGCTCAATCTGCTCAGTGGTTGGCAGCAGATTCTTCGCGGGCTTCTTGTCTTTTGTACGGTGCTGATTGCCTGTTTCTCCCTCCGGTTTGATGTCGATGGAGGCGGAGGCTCCCTGACGTTGGGAACTATGGCGCAATATCACGGGGAGGACAACCAGCAGAGTCTGGTGTTGATTTTTTCCGAGAGCTGTCCTCACTGTGAAAGGGTAGTTGATTATTTACGGGAAGGAACCTCGTGTGATATAGCCTTTAATCCCTTGGAAAGAATGGATGGTTTTTCCTTTGACAATGCGAAAATAAACGAGAATTATGACCCCGGTGTCTCTCTTGATTTTATGCGGAGTATTGGTCTGAATGGTGTTCCGGTTTTACTTGCTCCTTATGGTGATGGTGGTTTGCGGATTTTAAACGGTACCGACGAGATTCTGTCGTATCTGGAAAAACATTGTCGGTTGGGAACTATGGTCATCCCTGAACAGGAAAATCTGCCTGAGAATGGTATGTCAATTGCTCCAAAGCAGGAAATCCAGTTGCCACCGGCTACTGTTAAAGATGATGTCTGTGCTGAGGGGCGTGACTGCTGATCCTCTGATTTCCAACGGTAATAGAGCTGTCTCTTTCGTCTGTTTTTGGGTAAAAGAGTAAACGGTATTGACAATTTGTTTTTATTGTCCTAAAAAAAAGCGTTGCAGCTAATCAATCAGGGGCGATCCCAAAAGGGTTTAATTCCTGCGGGGTTGTTTTATTCTTCAACGCTTGGACAGCATGAAACCATCAGAAATTATCACTTCTCTTACTCATCTTATTGCAACCAGACAGCCTCTTTTCCTCTGGGGGGCACCCGGAGTCGGCAAGAGTCAGGTCGTTGCGCAAACCGCAGCAGCACTTGATCTGGAGCTGATTGATATTCGCGCGCTTCTGCTTGATCCTGTTGATCTTAGAGGGCTTCCCCGTATCAGTGCCGATGGCCGTTCGGAGTGGTGCATTCCGTCTTTTCTTCCTGTTGAGGGAGAGGGGGTCCTTTTCCTTGATGAGTTGAATGCTGCTCCGCCATTGGTTCAGGCCTCCTGTTATCAGCTGGTGCTTGATCGTCGTCTTGGAGAGTATGAACTTCCTGATGGCTGGACAATCATTGCCGCTGGCAACAGGGAAAGTGACAGGGCTGTTACCCATAGAATGCCCTCTGCCCTTGCCAACCGTTTTGTCCATATTGATTTTGATCCTGATCTTGAAGAGTGGCTGCTCTGGGCACATACCGCAGATATTGCTCCGGAAATTGTTTCATTCCTGCGTTTTCGGCCAGCCCTGCTGCATGATTTTCAGCCTGACCGTAGTGGCAAGGCTTTCCCCTCGCCAAGAAGCTGGGAATTTGCCTCAAAAATTGTCCAGAATGTTCCCGAAAAAAAAATAATGTTGAAGCTTTTGGAGGGAACTGTTGGTAATGGCGCGGCCAGGGAGTTGGCCGGCTATATGAAAATCTGGCATCAGTTGCCCGCGGCTGAAGAGATACTTGATGCCCCTCAGTCCATTAAGATTCCTTCCGATCCGGCGATTCTTTACGCGATATGTGAAACAGTAGGCCGGGCGGTAAAGATTGAGCAGAGTGACGCCCTGATCCTTTTCGCGCAGCGTTTGCCGACAGAATTTTCTATCTTGCTGGTTCGGGAAGCAGTACGTCACTGCAACAGTCTGGCGGTGACAGAGTCGTTCGGACGCTGGGCAGCAAGCCACGCTGAGGTTTTGGTGTCGTGACTGACCGGGACATTGCCCATCAGAGATTGATTCGCGCCCGGACAAGCATGCTTCTTCGCCATCCTTTTTTTGCAACACTTGCCTTGCGGTTGCGTCTGCAGGAAGATCGAAGTTGCCATTCTGCCTGGACAGATGGAGAGTGTTTTGCCTATAACCCTGATTATATCAATTCAATCAGTCACGAGAAACTGGTAGGTCTCACTGCGCATCTCGTCATGCATCCTGCGTGTGGTCATCACCTGAGGCGTAATGGCCGTGATTTCAAACGCTGGAATACGGCGTGTGATTATGCCATAAACTGGATTCTCGAAGATGCCGGTTTTGATTTGCCCGAATCACTCAAGCATCGGCAGGAGTTCCGTGAAATGAGCGCGGAAGCTATTTATACAGAACTTCTCGGAGAAAACAGTGAAGAATCCGAACAGCAGGATGTCCCCGAAGAAAAGGAAGCTACTGCTGAGAGTGACCAGAATGAGGAAGAACAACAGCAGCAGGCGGATTCCGATTCCTATGGTCAGGATTCGGAAGCAGGTGTTCCCGGGGAAGTTCGCGATTCCCCTCAACTGGAGGTGGAATTACGCCAGGACGGTACTGACAGTTCCTGGGACGAGGCACTGCTTTCCGCGGCTTCTCACGCCCGGGAAATGGGGAAACTTCCTGAGGGAGTTGCGCGGCTGGTCGATGTCCGGCTCTATCCGCAATTGCCCTGGGCTGAGCTGCTTGCCCGCTTTATTGAACGCAACGCCCGCTCGGATTATACCTGGATGATGCCGAATCGCCGGTATTTGCACCAGGATCTGTTTTTCCCCGCTCTTCTGGAGAGCGAACTGCAGCAGATTGTTGTTGCAGTCGATACCTCAGGAAGTATCGAGGCAGAGGAATTGAATCGCTTTGCTGTCGAAATAACGGCAATAATGGAACAATTTCCCAGTCGGCTTCATCTTCTGTATTGTGATGCCGCTATTCAGGAGTACAAACAGTTTGAGAAAAATGATCTGCCGGTAACCATTGAGCCAAAAGGTGGGGGGGGGACTGATTTTCGGCCTGTTTTTGACAAGGTAAAACAAGAGGAGATAAAGGCCGCCTGTCTGATATATCTTACCGATATGGAATGTCTCTATTATCCGGCAGAATCACCTCCTTATCCGGTACTCTGGATACAAACAGGAGGAAAACGAACAACCCCTCCTTTTGGTGAAGTTATCTGTATGTAACTATTTTTTCCTTATCTTTTTTAGATAAGCGAAGCATTGGTGAGGATCTTATGAAAATTCAATGGAAAATTGAAAAAAAACGCGGCAATTTCCGACCAACACTTAAATACACCATCTCTTTGGAGGAACATGAACGTGCCATTGCCGTGGAATCTGTACAGATTAAAAGCAGTATTCCGCGTATTCCCGAGCCGGGCAGGGGCTGGTGTATGCCGGGAGAATATGAACGGGCAGAGAACTGGACGCCAACGGAGTTTCACTTTCTTGCAGTTCCCTGGTTTAAGACTGCTGTGAACTCTGATTTTCTTCGACTTCCCTTTAGAAACTCCGGCGAATATCCTGAGGTGGAAGAGTCGTTTTCTCGTCTGCGTCAGAAATATGAGGAGATTGTACGGAAGACCTATGGCTGGGAGCCAATTTGCCAGAAAGGTGAAATGGAGACTTCAAAGCAGACGAAAGAGGCGATTGCGGCACGACTTGCGGCAATGCAGATGCTGGCACTTGGAGGAGATGATTCACAGATTTTTCGGTAATATCAAAAGTTATATCCTTTTCACTTCAATACTTTTTTCCTGCAGGGATAAATGGCAATAATAGCATTCAAGGTAACTGAACTTCAGTCAAAACAAAGCCTGTAAGAAGTAAAATCTTATGAAAGTATTTGTAACGTTACTGTTGTTTAGTATCTCTGTTGTCATCATATCTTCTTGTCATATTTACGGCTATACTGTTTTTATAAATCCTGATTTTTCAAATAATCAGTTAACAGAACCGTTATTACACAAATATTCAAATAATGGAGTTATTGTTAAGCCGCGTATTATGTTCTCAGATGGAAAGCAAAAAGATTATGAATTGTTTTTTTTATTTTTATCAAAGAATGGCAAGGAAAAGGTGCGAATAGTATCCTATGAAGTTTCAATGGAAAAACGAATGTTGTCTGACGAAAAGGTGTTTAACACATACTCAGATTCCTGGGAGTATTTTGAGGAAAACGACGGCTTTTTTTCATCCTCGATACAAGGGAAAAAAATAGAGCATATTAAATCAGATACGATTAAAGAAGGCAGCCGTATGGATATAACATTTATTATGCAGGTTATTGATGAAGAGGGAAGTTTAACAGAAAAAGAGATTAGTACATATTTCATATCGGAAAAGCAATATTTCGTTGAATAGAAAAAAGATTACGCCTTGACTGTTTTTTGGGCACTTCAACTGCAACCAATACAGTCACTCTGCTTTATTTTATATCCCAGTAGCAGCAATATCAACACAATAGGCTTTTTTAGATAACAATTGTTATTGTGCAAATGATAATAGATAATATATGCGAAAATATAGACAGGATTATAAAAAAGATTCCAATGGTTAAATCAATATTGTTATCCTTTAAAAAAGTGGGAAAAAGATCCTTTGGGGATGCTCAACAATTATGAAAGTAAAGTTTGTAAGCTGGGATTATAGGGAAAAAGGTCTTAGCCAAGAATCACTAACTATTGGAAAAGTATATACTGTTATTGGAATTGAAGGTGGTTTTTATAGAGTTTTAAACGATGAAAAGGAGCCGATTCTTTATGAAAAAGAGATGTTTGATATCGTTGATTATACAATACCGGAAAATTGGATACGAACGGAATATGATGATAGTGAACTATTTATAATACCTCCCGAACTCTCTGCGATAGGTTTTTACGAAGATTATTTTGATGGCAAACAGGAAGCTAAGGAAAAATTCTCACAATTCATCAATAGCTTCTTATCTGAGGTTTACTGAATTTTATGTCATATCCAGGTTAAAACAAGATTTGATAAACTTGTCTGTTGCAACGAGTCAGGTTGCCTCTGCTCTCGGGATGAACGTTTGTTGCGAGGTCTGATATAACGTTTTGTTTGCTTTGCCAGCTGATTGAAATATATCGACAAATTGAGTACACTTTACTTTTACAGGTTGTTATATCAGCAGCCTGTTTTTTGTTGTTTTATCTGAAATCTGAATTGAAGACAGCAGTGGCTGTTGTAAAATTTTGGATTTCATTCTTGGCTGTGGCCTGTAGATCAACTGGTTCAGTCATGCCGGTTGACAGAATATTCCGGTTCTCGGAATAGTTGCGTATCAATTGCCGTATAATCAGAAAACAGAAAGGAGGAACGGGTATGAAGAATATCATGCAGTTTGTTTTGGTCTCTTTAACTCTATTGCTTTGCTTGGGCACAGGCCTTGCCGCAACACCGGCGTCAACACTTGTTGTTGCCGGCAATATTGATGATCTTATCAGTCTCGATCCTGCTGAAACCTTTGAATTTACCGGCAATGAAATCCTCTCCAATATTTATGACAAGCTGATGATGTATGAACCGGAAGATTTGAATACATTGGTTGGTGGTATTGCTGAAAGCTGGAAGATTTCAGATGATGGCAAGACCATTACCTTTACCATTCGGCCGGGTCTGAAATTTCATTCAGGCAACCCTGTAACCGCCCATGACGTTGTCTTTTCTCTTCGCCGAGGGGTGTTGTTGCAGAAGACGCCGTCTTTTATTCTTACCCAGTTTGGCTGGAATAAAGACAATGTAGACAAGCTGGTCTCTGCTCCGGACGACAAAACGGTGGTACTGACGATCACCAAAGATTTTGCGCCGAGCTTGGTGCTGAACTGCCTGGCCGCTGGTATCGGTTCTATCGTTGATAAAAAGCTGGTTCTTGCCCATGAAAAAGATGGCGATATGGGACATGGCTGGCTACGGCGTAATTCCGCGGGCAGCGGTGCTTTCAGTTTAACGGTCTGGAAACCGAATAATGTGGTGGTTCTGGCCGCGAATCCGCATTATCGGCATGGCGCGCCGCAGATGAAAAAGGTGGTGTTGCGCCATATCAAGGAGGCAACAACCCAGCGTCTGCTGCTGGAAAAAGGCGATGTCGATATGGCGATGGGGCTGAACAGCGATCAATTGGCAAAAATTGGCGCCCAAGATACCATTGTGGTGCGCAACTATCCCCAGGCGGCAGTCCATTTTCTTGGACTGAACCAGAAAGTTGCCAAATTGCAGAACCCCAAGGTCTGGGAGGCAATGCGCTGGCTGGTGGATTATCAGAATATGACAGAGTCCCTGCTCAAGGGGCAGTACAGCATACATCAGGCCTTCTGGCCCAAGGGTTTTCCCGGGGCATTGACCGATACTCCCTATTCCTATGCTGTTGACAAGGCGAAAGCATTGCTGGCAGAGGCCGGCTATCCTGAAGGTTTTGCCGTTGATATCGATGTGATCAATGACCCGGTTTTTATGGATATGGCGCAGGCCATTCAGCAGAGCTTCAGCAAGGCGGGTATCAAGCTGAATATTATCCCCGGCACCGGCGCCCAGGTAATCACCAAATATCGGGAGCGTGCCCATGAGATGCTGCTGATCTACTGGGGGCCTGATTTTATGGATATCCACTCCAACGCTAACTCCTTTGCCTATAACGCCGATAATTCCGATGCGGCAAAGGTAAGCTCCTCGGCATGGCGCAACGCCTGGGATATGCCGGAACTCAGTAAAAAAACCATGGCCGCGGCGATGGAGAAAGATGCCGGTCAGCGGCAGCAGATGTATCTTGATATCCAGAAAGAAGTGCAGCAGAACTCACCCTATATCATCATGTTTCAGGCAAATAACCGGGTCGGAATGCAGGCAGAAATTGAAGGTTTTGTGATGGGACCGGTTACCGATGAGATCTATTTCCGTAATGTGCGGAAATAGAAATTAGCCCGGGTTTCTTGTCAGAAATCCGGGCCAGGGGAGTTACTATGGACAGGAGATGGCAGAGGAGATTGATGCGCGGTGGTGGTATTGTCGTATCGGTGCTGTTTACCTTTTTGGGGCTTCTGTTCGTCACCTTTTTTATCTCCCGTATCGTGCCTATTGATCCGGTAATTGCTATTGTCGGTGATCGTGCCAGTCAGGAAACTTATGACCGGGTTTATCGTGAGCTTGGGCTGCATCTGCCGCTTTATCAGCAGTTCTTTCAATATCTCAAAGATATTATTGGCGGCAATCTTGGCACCTCTGTGTTGACCGGGCAGCCGGTACTGGAGGATATTCGCCAGTTTTTTCCCGCTACCCTGGAGCTTTCCTCTGCCGCCACCGTTATTGGTGTGCTTTTTGGAGTACCGATGGGGGTGGCCGCCGCGGTCTGGAAGGGCCGGTGGCCTGACCATACCATCCGGCTTGTGTCACTGGTTGGCTATTCGGTTCCCATTTTCTGGCTGGGTCTGATCGCGCTGCTGATCTTTTATGCGAAACTGGGGTTGACTGGCGGGCCGGGGCGCCTTGATGTCGCCTATGAATATATGGTTGAACCGGTGACCGGCCTGCTCCTTATCGACAGCCTGCTTGCCCACCAGTGGGAAGTCTTTGCCAATGGCTGCTATCATCTGGTACTGCCGGCCTCTATGCTTGGCTATTTTTCCCTGGCCTATATCGCCAGAATGACCCGCTCGTTTATGCTCGAACAGCTGCATCAGGAGTATATCATTACCGCCAGGGTAAAGGGGGCGAGTGAGTTCAGGGTTATCTGGATTCATGCGCTGGGCAATATTATGGTGCCGCTTATCACGGTGATTGCCCTCTCCTATGCCTATCTCCTTGAGGGCGCGGTGCTTACCGAGACCATCTTTGCCTGGCCCGGTCTCGGCATGTATATCACTAACTCATTGTTCAGTGCCGATATGCCGGCAGTATTGGGCGGTACCATTGTGGTTGGTGCTGTTTTTGTCGGCATAAATCTTTTTTCCGATTTGCTCTATACCCTGTTTGACAAGAGGGTGCGTTCATGACAGGATTGATGCCGACAGCGGTGAAGAGATGGCTGCTTACCGACAGTCCGCAGTCGGATATACAGGCCAGATGCGGTCGCTTCTATCTCAATGTTGTTGCTCTGGCGGGCAACCCTCTTACCGTGATGGGAATAGTGCTTGTTGCCGCCCTGTTTGCCGTTGCTCTCTTTGCGCCGCTGCTGGCAACCCATGGTCCCAACGAGCAGATGCTCGAGCAGCGACTGCTGCCGCCGGGGGGAGAGTATTTGCTGGGGACAGACCATCTGGGCCGTGATATTTACAGCAGATTGATCTATGGTGCCCGTCTGTCACTTTATATTATCCTGATGGTCGCTGCCATCTCCACGCCATTGGGAGTTGTTATCGGCATTACCGCCGGATATTTCGGCGGCTATATTGATACAATATTAATGAGGATTACCGATATTTTCATGGCCTTTCCCAGGCTTATTCTTGCCCTTGCCTTTGTTGCCGTACTGGGACCGGGGGTGGAAAATGCGGTGGTTGCCATTGCCATTACCACCTGGCCGCCCTATGCCAGAATCAGCCGGGCAGAGACATTGACCCTGCGCAGCAGTGATTTTATCCATGCGGCAAAGCTGCAGGGCGCAGGCGGTTTGCATATTCTTGGCTATCACGTCATGCCGCTCTGTATCACCTCAGTGGTGGTGCGTATGACCCTTGATATGGCCGGGGTTATTATCACCGCAGCCGGGCTTGGCTTTCTTGGTCTTGGCGCCCAGCCGCCGGCCTCTGAATGGGGAGCGATGATTAGGTGCTGCGCGGAATTTCCCTGTCTATGGACAGGGAGAAGATCGGTATTGTCGGTGAATCCGGTTCGGGCAAATCGATGACCGCAAGGGCGATCCTCGGCCTTATCCGGCCGCCGGGCTGTGTTCGTGCTGATACGTTGCGATTTGACAACATTGATCTGCTCTCTCTTGATCGCAGAGAGCGGAGAAAACTGCGCGGCCAGCGGATGACAATGGTGATGCAGGATCCGCGTTATTCGTTAAATCCGGTAATGACCGTTGGCCGGCAGATCGCTGAAGCCTTTCGTATTCATCATCGGGTTAACCGGCAGACCGCAACAAGAAGGGCGCTGCAAATGCTTGAAGCGGTACAGATCCGTGAACCGGACAAGGTCTATCGCAGCTATCCTCATGAGATGTCGGGCGGGATGGGGCAGAGGATTATGATCGCGATGATGCTGATCCCCGGGCCAGATCTGCTTATTGCCGATGAACCGACCTCGGCGCTGGATGTTACCGTTCAGCTGCAGGTTCTTAAAATCCTTGATGATATGGTAACGGGGAGGGGTATGGGACTGATCTTTATCAGTCATGATCTTCATCTTGTCGCCTCCTATTGCGACCGGATAATTGTGATGTATGGTGGCCAGGTGATGGAGGAGTGCCGGGCGACAGAGCTGCATCGGGCAAGACATCCCTATACCAGGGGGCTGCTTTCCTGTCTACCGGAGATTGATCGACAGGCTGATATGCTGCCGGTACTTCAGCGTGATAAGCAGTGGCTGCAGCAGCAGGATTCGCCATGATTGAGATAGTAAATCTTTCTGTCAGTTTCGGCCATGGCGATCAGCGTATTGATGCGGTGTGTGATATCTCTCTGCAGATAAATGGGGGGGAGTGTTTTGGCCTGGTTGGCGAGTCGGGCTCTGGCAAAAGCACCATTTTAAGAGCCCTTGCCGGTCTGCATAGTAACTGGCAGGGGCAGATAAGTGTTGCTGGAAATATGTTGGCCAGTAAACGTCCGCGAGAGTTCTGCCGCCAGCTGCAGATGATTTTTCAGGACCCTTACGGTTCACTGCACCCCCGGCATACTATCAATCAAATTCTCGCGGAACCGGTAAAAATCCAAAAACTTGGCAATACCAGCCAGCGGGTTGAGAAGATCCTTGCCGATGTGGGGCTTGATAATCGTTTTCGTTACCGGTTCCCTCATCAACTCTCTGGAGGGCAGCGGCAGCGGGTTGCCATCGCCAGAGCCATTATCCTCCAGCCAGAGATCCTGCTGCTTGATGAACCGACTTCGGCTCTCGATGTATCGGTACAGGCGGAAATTTTAAATCTGCTCAGACAGCTGCAGCACAAATATGCGATGACCTATATCTTTGTCAGCCACGATCTTGCCGTGATCGCCCATATGTGCCAGCGTATCGCGGTGATGAACAGGGGAAGAATTGTCGAAACCATTAGCGCGGAGAAGCTGCGGCACCGGGATGTCAAGGAGCGGTATACAAAAGAGCTGCTCCAGGCCAGCCTTGGGTATGATCGTGAGTTTGCCGCCTCTCTGGCATCTGGAGAAAAAAACGTTCACCCTCAAATACTTTCTTGAACTTTGATAACTGAACAGTATCATCAGGAAGAAAAAACCTATTCGCTTCTTGCAATGGTCCAGTTGCCCCTTTTCTCTCTGGTATATAATATCGTCAATGGCTAACGTAATATATTTTCAATCTGATAAAGGAGTTCCTCCGAATTGAAAATTTGTCTGTCCATGACAATCTTTCTTACCATCTTCATTACTTCTGGACGCTTTTGTATAAAATAAAGTAAGGCCGAAGAAGAGATTTCTACTCCAGCCTGCAACATTGCAGCGCCTTTATCGCGGAGAATTGTATTAAAAAGTTTCAAAGTGATATTTACCACCGTATTTTTCTTGATAGTACGAATCTCAGGTTGATCCTTGTCATAGACTGTCCTCAAGGAAGCATGAGCACTGTTTTTACGAAAAATTGCGCCTGCAAGACCTGGCATTGCGGCAGAAATTGCGACAACAGGAGATTGGCCATATAGCGGGGTTTTCAGATCATCAACAGCCTGGCCATTGATAAAAATAGTTTGCACCTCTTTTTCAATGTACTGGCGGGAAAAACCAGCATAATTGCAAAGAAAATCATCAAGAGGCGTTTGTGGAGCTACCTGCAGATATATCCCAGCTTGGAGCAATGTAGAGAAAAAAAGAGCATCTTCCTCTAAAATATAGAGTTTGATTTCCGGTACATGAGGCGTGATAATTTTGTCTTTTATTGATACCACTGAAGCTCCCTCGCTACCATAAGCAACAAAGAAGAATTGCTTTCCACCTTGATCGATATGTTAAAAAAGTGATGATATTATAGTTAACAACTATATTATTATAACCTTGATAAAGAGAGAAATCATTGTATACAAATTGAAGAGAGATGATATTTGCCCTTTTCAAATAAAAAGATACCCCAAAAAAATACAATGAAATTTTCAGGAAACTCTTTGAACTTTTGCCCAAAGAGTGTGATTGGAGGTTTGATGGAAGGATTCTTAAACAACTTTTTGAGGATCTTAAAAATTCTAGGTGTCAGTTCTTCTTTTCTAGTCAAGCACATTAGGGAGCCAGAGGACAAGTTCTGGAAATACTATAAAAATAATAAGCCCCAGTGTTTCGACTAATGCAAAAGGAATGGCACCACGGATAATGTCAAGTAGTGATACAGAAGAAGGAGAAACTCCTTTAATCACAAACAGATTCAAGCCTACGGGAGGAGTTTCGGTTCCTATTTCACAGGCTATAGCCATTACGATACCAAACCAGAGACTGGAATATCCCATCTGCAAAATAATCGGTAAAAAAATTGGTGTGCTGATTAAAATTACCGAAACTACGTCCATAAACATCCCCATAATGTAGATAAGTACAAAAATGCATAACAGAATAATCCAATTGGGGAGTTCTATAGCTGCGACAAAGGCAGCTAGTTCTTGAGGAATTTGTAATCTTGTCAAGACATAACCAAACAGGAGTGCGGAAGCAAAAATCAACATTATCATGGTACTGGTACTGATAGTCGAGCGGAGAATAGCGTGGAAGGTTTTCCAGTCAAGCTTTTTTTTAAAAGCAGCCAAGGTAAAAGCTCCCATGCATCCAACCGCAGCTGCCTCCGTGGGCGTTGCGATACCACTGTAAATACTTCCAAGAACAAGGAGGATCAGCATTATAACAGGCCAGATATCGAGCAACGCTTTTAATCGCATTTTCCAGGTGATATCCTGCTTTCCTCTTGGTACTGCTTTCGGATATAGTATACCAAGAATAAAAATATAGCCCATCATCAGCCCAGCAAGGACAATCCCCGGCACGATGCCGGCAATAAACAGTTTTCCAACTGATTCATCACCAACGACACCATAGAGGATAAGCGCGACACTTGGAGGAATCAGCAGGGCCAAACCTCCAGATGCGGCAACACAGCCTGTAGCAAGAGATTTGTTATATCCTCGTTTTATCATCTCTGGAATAGCAAAACTGCCAATAGTCGCAGCTCCAGCCACACTGACTCCGCATAGCGCACTGAATATGGCACAAGCTGCTACACTTGCCATTCCCAAAGAACCTGGCAGTTTGTTAAGGCATCTGCTGGTTGCTGTAAAAATCTTGGATCCAATTCCTGAGTGAAAAATAATCTCTCCCATCAGAATAAAAAGTGGGACTGCAACCAGTGGAAAGACTGCAAGGCGATCATAAATAACCCCTGGTACCGCACCAAGCCCCCTGACTCCTTGCATAAGTAGGATCCCGGTGACACTTGATATTCCGAGCGCACCAAAAACAGGCATACCGAGAAAAAGGAAAATCAGAAAACTTAAAATAACAATGAGGGTGATTGAGATGGACATAAATTTTCTCTATTTACTGGCAGGTAGAGATGAATCCTGAATTAGACGACCAATGCGGACAGTTATCTGTAGGCCAAGCAGTAAGGAACCAAGAGGAATAATGGCATAAGGAATCCATAACGGTACATTGAGTAACGAACTGGAATGATATCCTCCTCTGAAAGCTACCAGTGAACTCTTTCCTCCTTGCCAGACAAGAATAATACAGAAGAACAAGACAAAAATAGAGGTAAACATCGTTACCCAAAACTTCATTCTGACTGGCATCAAACCTGTAATTGACTGCATTCGCACATGATTATCTTTTTGCAATACCCAACCAGCAGCCATAAAAGCGACTAAGATAAGAAGATATTCGCTTAACTCAACAGAATACAGAGTAGGTTTGTTTAAGATATAACGCGCAATTACTTCATGGAAAACGAGGAGAAGAAGAGCTATGAGAGCTATTTCTGCGATAATAGCTCCCAGTTGACTGAGTCTATCAATAAAATTCGCAAATACTACCCAAAATTTTTTCATCTATTACAATCGCCTGTTTTTTCTTTTTAACTTTAGCCGGAAAGAGATGTTATCTCATTAAAGATTTCCTGCAGTTAAAAGTGTACATCTCAATGGAACAGTTATGCAAAAAATGCAGGGTAACCGCTTACTCTGTATATGTTCAGAAATGGTTGCGTTACGTAGAGCGGCTACAGTATAAATCTTATGTTAGTTGGTTGTATGTACAAAATCTATGTATTTTTTACCATCAGGTACTTGTGTCAACCACCACTCATGAACGGGAATCATCTCTTTTTTAAAAGACGCAAGTTCTTGAGGTGTTGCAATGTGAATATTAACTCCTTTATCATTGTACTGTCTGACCGCATCGGCCATAAATGCTTCGAGTAAAGCAAGTTGCTGCTGATCTCGCTGTTTGGCTGCTTTGATCATTATGTTTTTTACATCCTCTGGCAGGCTGTTCCATTTTTCCATATTGATGGCAAGTACGCAGGTGAAATAGGCCATATTGGTAATGGAAAGATTATCCACTACTTCATAGAGTTTGCGACCCAGACCAGTAATAAGAGGACGAGTACATCCATTGATAGTCCCTCGTTGCAGGGCCATGTACAATTCTCCTGAACTCATGGTGGTGGGGCTTCCTTCCATCAGTTCTATGGCCTTGCTGGCAGTACTTCCTGATACTCCCCATTTCTTGCCTTTTAAATCAGCAGGAGAAGTAACAATAAAATCTTTTGAATAAATCTGGTATGGACCTCCTGCCGCAGTTCCTAAAACCTTAACATTATGCTGCTCAAATTTTTGATTGATGCCAAGATTCCAGAGTCCTGCATCAAGACTTGCCTGCATATCGGCTGGCGTGGCCCAGAGAAAAGGAAGGTTACTGATCCCTGTTTCGGGAACAATACCCGTCAGGTAAAGATCATTGGGAGCGCACATATCAATTTCACCCCGCTCCATTGCTGCGAACTCTTCCTTTCCTTTATAAAGTTGGCCAGAGTGGAAAAATTTAAATTTTACTCTGCCATTCGTCTCCTTCTCGACTGTAGTAATAAAATCCTCGAGAGGTTTTATCAAGTATCCGTATGAGGTTGGCATATAGGTGGAAAAAACAATCTCAATTGGCTTTGTTTGGGCAAAACAGTTTTGTCCGACAAAAGTAAAGGTGGCAATCATTGTTAACAATAACGATATCCCGAGTATCTTTTTCATGTTTTTATCCTTTTTTATGGAAAAATGATTTGAAACGTAATTCACTTTTACTAATAGCATAAAGAATTTTATTTTAACGGCAAGTTAGTTTGGGAATTATATTTAATGCTGGCATATAGGCAAAGAGATAAGAGTAAAATTTTAGTATTAGCAAAGTGGCAAATAATAAATTAACCGACTGATATACATCCGTTTTATCGTGACAAACCCCTCTTTATCTTTTTGAGCAAGGATAAAGAGAGGTTTGTTTTTTAAGATTATAAAATCGAGTCTTAAAAAAGAAGAGGGGAAATTCCGATTGCAAAGACGCCAAAAGCAAGAACTCCAGAGGCATAAATTGCCAGGGAGGATTCCCCGCCGATCTCAAATTCTTCTTTTGCGTCATGAAAATACATATTGACAATGAGTCGCAGATAATACCACATGGAGAGGATAGAAGAGACGATTCCCAATACCGCCAGGGTAATAAGTCCTGCGTCAATGGCAGAAATGATGATATAGAATTTTCCCATGAAACCTGCGGTTGGCGGTATTCCCGCCATTGAAAGCAGGAAAATGGAGATCATTGCCGCAGAACACGGACGTTTTTTGGCAAGACCCTTGAAATCATCAAATTTTATTCGTTTTTCCCCATCTCCACCCAGATAGGAAAGGGCCGCGAACATCCCCAGGGTCGCGACAGAGTAAGCTATCAGATAGTAGGCGATGACAGCGCCGGTAAACTGTTCCGAATTTATCGCCGCAAGCGCTATCAGCAGATAGCCTGAATGAACGATACCTGAGGCCGCGATCATTCGCTTGATATTGTCCTGCCCTATGGCGATCAGGTTTCCCGCGAACATGGTAAAAACAGCGATCCAGAACAGGGTGGTAAGCCAGGATTCGTGCAGCCCGCCATTAAGAGCGATAAAGTTTGCGAACAGCGCAAACACAGAAGTTTTCAGGGCCGTTGCCATAAAACCGGTAACCGGATTGGCAGCGCCATCGTAAACGTCCAGCACCCAGGCATGAAAGGGGAAAGCGGATATTTTGAAAAAGAGGGTGATAACCAGAAAAAATACCCCGCCTAACATCAGTGGCGTTGTTGCCGGATTGTTCTTTAAATAGAGGGCAATATCAACAAATCTGGTACTGCCGGCAGCCCCGAAAATCATCGCCGCGCCCATGCAGAAAAAGGCGCCGGCAAAAGCTCCCAGCATCAGGTACTTGAAAACAGCTTCAGTTGCCCGTTCGCTGTTTCGATCGAAGCCGACAAGGACATAGATTCCAAGAGACATGATTTCAAGAGCGATAAAGGCGGTAATCAATTCTCTGGCCATACTCAACAGCACCATACCACTGGCAGAAAAAAGAATCAGGGAGTAGAATTCCACCGTGGCGAAATTGTTTTCCCTGAAGTAACTGTTGCTCGCGGCTGAGGTAAAAAAACCACAACCAAAAATAATGAGACAGGCGGCATTGGTGAAACCGGACACGGCGATCAGGCCGTTAAATATTCCAGGGAAAACCTCTTTTGCCGGGCCATAAGAGATCGCCATCTGCGAGAAAAATGCCGCGGCAAAGAATGCCATACTGATATACGAGGCCTTCTCTTTCCCGGCTTGTGGGCAGATAGCGTAGAGCATGAGCAGTATGGCACCGGCTCCGGTGATGAGAAGAGGCACTAGTGAAGCAAGATCTTGCATGGTAATTCCCCGTCCTTAATTGTTGATTGTTACATTTGGTACGGCTTTTTCTTGCGCAATCTGTGTTGGTTGCACAATTGCTTGATCGGCATAGAGATCAGCTATGACCTTTTCGACCGAGGGTTCTATCTTGGTGAGGAAAACATTGGGAAATATCCCCATTACCAGAATAAGAACAACAACCGGCAGGAAACTCAAAGCCTCGCCTGCGCCAAGATCTGCAAAATTTGAAGAGGTGGCATTCTCTTTTTCAAAGAAAACCCGCTGAAACATCCATAACATATAGCAGACTCCAACGATAAGAGTTGTTCCGGCAAGAGCACCAAGAAATGTGCTGTATTTTACCGCACCCAAAATGATGAGAAATTCACCAATAAAACCACTGGTGCCAGGCAGACCAACCGAGGCAAGCATTGCCACCGCAAAAAAGGTTGCAAATATTGGTGCCCGATAGGCTATCCCGCCAAGGGCATCAATTTCTCTTGTTTGCAGTCGCTCTTCCATCAGGCCGACAAAGAGAAAGAGAACGCCGGTACTGGTGGCATGTGCGGCAATCTGAAAGATTGAGCCTGCCAGGGCCTGGGCGTTCATGGCAAAGACACCAATGGCGATAATACCCATATGGGAAGCAGAGGAAAAAGCGAGCATTCGCTTCATGTCCTTTTGGCCAATAGCGGCGATACCACAGTAGGCCATACCAATAATTCCGAGAACCATCAGAAAGGTCGCCCAGCCGGCAAATTCAGGGGCAAAGACAGGCAGAACAAGACGAATAACTCCGTAAACCCCGATTTTTGCCATAATGGCGGAAAGGACAAAGGTTGTCGCTGGTGGTGCTTCGGTATAGGCGTCCGGCAGCCAGGTATGAAAGGGAAAAATCGGAATTTTGATAGCAAAGGCGATCATAAACATGATAAAGGCCAACCCGGCAAAACCACCGCCTAGGTTGAGGCTGGCAAGTTGTGCCATATCAAAACTCCAGATTCCGGTCTGACTGTGGTAGGAGACGGCAACATAGATCAGGGCCACCAGCATCAGCAGGGAACCGGCAATGGTATAGATAGTGATTTTCAGGGTTGCCGGCAGTCGGTTTGGTCCGCCAAAGAGACCGATGGTGAAAAAGACCGGCAACAGCATAATCTCCCAGAAGATATAGAATAACACCATATCTGTGGCGCAGATTGCACCGATCATCGCTCCCTGGCAGATGAGAAGATTTCCGTAAAAAGCCTTGCTCTGTTTTTTTAACACGCAGAAGACAAGAGGAAAGAGAACCGCACTGGTCATCAGCACCAGCAGGCTGATACCGTCAACGCCAAGACCATAACTGATACCAAGACTTTTTATCCATTCCTTGTGGATGACAAACTGCAATCCCTGTTGTCCATCAAAATCAAGAAAAAGCTGCAGGCCCATCAGCAGAATGAGAAGAGAAACGGTGAAGCCGATAATTCTCGCCCCACCTTTGAAAATGGGAAGCAGAAGTATTATCCCTGCCAGAATAGGCAGGAAGATCATTATCGAAAGGGCAGATTCAAACATACTTACACCTCACTCAAAGAGATTGGGAAAGGAAGATGCTCATAAGACTCAGCCCTATGACCATATAGATTGCATATACCCGCACATAACCCGCCTGAAAAACCTTGAATACCATTCCGCAGACTGTGTAGAACCATGCCGCGGCCTTTACCGGGAAATCAGTAACTTTTGGTTCAAGAAATCGTGAAATCAGGCGGCCAAAAGCAATATAGGGTTGCACGAAAATCGCGTTGTAGATCTCATCAACATAAAATTTGTGGTATCCCCATTTACAGAAACCGGTAAATTCTTTCTCTTCTGCCTTGTGGGCAAATTTTCTGTAGGCAATAAAGATACCGATCAGTACCACAACGACGCTGGCCAGGGTTGCGGCTATCTCCAGGCTATGGCTGGCATGAGGATGGGTTTCCAGCACCGAAGGTTCCAGCCAGTGGGTTACCATTGAACTGCCGCCAAAAAGCGCGGGCAGATTTAAAAATCCGGACAAGGCCGCGCCTGTGGCAAGAATGATCAGCGGCAGTGTCATAACCATTGGTGGTTCATGGGCATGATCGTAGGCTTCTTGATCGCGGGGATCACCCCAGAAAACCAGAAAGACCATGCGAAAGGTGTAGTAAGCGGTCATTCCGGCAACGCCAACACCAATCAACCAGATCATAAAATGACCTTTGGCAAGGGCCAGAAAAAGGATCTCGTCTTTTGAGAAGAATCCGGCAAAGGGTGGAAATCCGGCAAGAGCCAGTGAACCAATTACCATAAGGATATAGGTGATCGGCATCTTTTTCTTTAATCCGCCCATTTTCCATACATCCTGTTGATGATGCAGGGCGTAGATAACAGACCCGGCGCCGAGAAAGAGCAGGGCTTTGAAAAAGGCGTGGGTGAAAACGTGAAAAATTCCCGCCGAATAGGCGGCAATTCCTACTCCTGCAAACATATAACCGAGCTGGCTGACCGTTGAATATGCAAGAATTTTTTTGATATCACGCTGGAAGCAGCCGAAGATCGCGGCCAACAGGGCGGTGAGAATCCCCACCCAGGCGACGATATTTCCCGCAACAGGGAAGCCGGCATAGAGAAAACTGAACCTGGCAACCATATAGACTCCAGCGGTAACCATGGTTGCGGCATGGATGAGTGCCGAAACCGGGGTCGGGCCGGCCATGGCATCGGGCAGCCAGACGTAGAGCGGGATCTGGGCTGATTTGCCGCAGGCCCCGACAAAGAGTAGAAGACAGACCGCGATACCAACGCCAGCGCTCAAGCTTCCGACCTGGGCGCGGAGATTAAGGTAGTCAAATGATGCGCCGTCAAGAGCGGTATGAATTCCCCAGAAGAGCACCGACATGCCGAGAACAAAGCCGAGATCACCAACCCTGTTGACGATAAAGGCCTTGTTGCCGGCAAGGACATTTTCCCGATCCCTGGTATAAAAAGAGATCAGCAGATAGGAGCAGAGTCCGACCCCCTCCCAGCCGACAAACATAACCACCGGTCCGCTGCCAAGAACCAGGATCAGCATCGAGCCGAGGAAGAGGTTGAGGTAGGCGAAAAACTTTCCGTAATTCTCCTCTTTTGCCATATAACCGATGGAATAGATGTGAATCAGGGTGCCGATAAAGGTGACAAAGAGAAGAAAGAGCGTCGAGAGTGAATCGGCAAAAAAGCCCATATTCACCTGCAGGTCTCCGATCCTAAACCAGGTGAAAACATCCTGGGAGAGATATCTTTCCTCTACCGGAAGTTTGCTTAATGCGGAAAAGGTTCCAAGTGCCAGAATAAAGGCAAGGGCAGGACCGATGCAGGCGAGCAGACTGTAAACAATTTCCGGCAATGGTTTTTTGCAGGTAAACATATGCAACAGGCCGAGCACCAGGGCTCCCGCAAGAGGCAGAAGCGGAATCAAGACAAGATAATTGGCTGAATGTTCCATAAATTCCCCCTTAACCTTTCAACATGCTGAAAACATTACTATCCAGCTTGCCTTTCTGCCGATGGAGCAGGATGACGACGGCAAGTGCCAGTGCCGCTTCTGCGGCGGCTACAGCCATGACCATCATCGCCAGTACATGACCATCCATAGTTTCATGGACACGGGAGAAAGCGATAAAAGCCAGATTCGCCGCATTGAGCATCAACTCAATGGACATAAAAACAACGAAGACATTTCTTCTGGAGATGACACCAAGGATGCCGATACAGAACAGAATAACGCTTAAGATAAGATAATCCTGGATCACGACTCAATCCTCCTCTTTCCAGCCAGCATTACCGCACCTATCAGTGCGACCAGCAACAGCAGCGAAACGATTTCAAAGGGCAGCAGCCAGTTTTGAAAAAGGATCATTCCCACCGCCTGAACGCCGCCAAAACCATCACCAACGATTGTTGTCTCAACGCCAGGAACACTTTTGACAACGCGTACCATAAACCAGATAATGGGTGCCAGAACGATTCCGCCGCCGGCAAGGTAGAGAAAGCGGTTCTTTTCATTTGGCAGGTCTTTTTCCTGAATATTGAGAAACATAATGATAAAGATAATCAGCGACATGATTGCCCCGGCGTAGACGATCAGCTGGAGAACAAAAATGAGTTTGGCCGAGAGCAGGGCATACAGTCCTGCCAGTGATATCATGGTTACAGCCAGGCTTATTGCCCCCTGCATCGGATGACGAAAGACAACGAGCCCGATTCCGCCCAACACCGCTAATAGCGCGAATATGGAAAATAGAGTATCGACGTACATCAATCATTCCCTCCCAGACTCTTTTGGTATTCTTCTTCGGGAAAACCTCCCTCCAACGAGAGCATTTCCTCCATGCCGATCTTCATGTTTTCCCTGTTTCCCGAGGTCGCCGC
>PDWJ01001574.1_pt1 | contig 28712 bp, 35 predicted proteins | sample 1430881 | NCBI WGS metagenome assembly PDWJ01 (sample SAMN01162460, study PRJNA174530) | Oral metagenome, whole genome shotgun sequencing project. | biome: Marine environment; feature: Marine mammal; material: Swab sample of the gingival sulcus; isolation source: swab sample of gingival sulcus...
AATGATAGAAATAGAAAAGCCAACCGTCGAATGTATAGAATTAAGCGACGATAACACTTATGGCAAGTTTGTCTTAGAACCGTTAGAGCGTGGCTATGGCACGACAATCGGCAATAGTCTGCGCCGCGTCTTGCTGGCGTCACTACCTGGCACGGCGATTAAATGGATTAAAATTGAAACGGTATTGCACGAGTTTTCGACAATTGAAGGGGTTAAGGAGGATGTCACTGAGATTGTACTTAACTTAAAAGGTCTCTGTGCCAAAATTCACTCTGATGATGAAGTCAAAATGATGCGCTTAGAGGTCGACGAGCCCGGTGTTGTTACAGCAGGCGATTTAATCGTCGACGGCGATGTCGAAATCTTAAATGAAGATATGTATATCTGTACGCTAGAGAAGCATGCTGTTCTCAGTATGGAACTGGCATTGACCAAAGGCAGGGGCTATGTGCCGGCCGAGGCCAATAAAGAAGAAGGGCTGCCGATTGGCGTTATTCCGATTGATTCAATTTACACGCCAGTGCGTAAAGTCAACTTTAGCGTTGAGAATACGCGGGTTGGTCAAGATACCAATTACGATCGCTTGACCTTGGAAATCTGGACAGATGGCACGATCAAACCGGATGAATCGGCATCGCTTGGTGCCAAGATTATGAATGAACACCTCAACTTGTTTATCGATATGACAGCTTCAATGGCTGAGATGGAAATCATGGTCGAAAAAGAAGAGGACATCAAAGAAAAAGTCTTGGAAATGACAATTGAAGAGCTCGACTTATCGGTTAGATCGTACAACTGCTTAAAGCGTGCCAATATCAACACAGTTGAAGAATTGACGCTTAAGACAGAAGACGAAATGATGAAAGTCCGAAATCTCGGCAAGAAATCACTTGAAGAAGTCAAGCAAAAACTCGCCGAATTAGAGCTAAGCTTAAAATCAATAGAAGATTAAGGAGGCTACAATGGCAAATTACAGAAAATTGGGTCGTCCTTCTGCACATAGGAATTTGATGCTCAGAAATTTAGTTCGTCAGTTTTATTGGACAAAAAGATGTGGCAAAATTACTCTTTGAAGAAATTGCCCCTAAGTATGCAGAAAGAAACGGCGGCTATACGCGCATTCTAAAAACCGGTCCGCGTCGCGGTGACGCTGCGCCGATGGCAATTATCGAGCTCGTATAAGTCACAAAGGGATTTCGATTGACTTCGTAATCCCTTTCTACTTTTTATTATGAATGAAAAAAGTATTATAACATCAACTGCATTGTGCTATCGCTATAAAAGTGAAGCCACTAATGCCGTCGACAGATTAAACATAGCCGTAAAACCGGCAGAATTTGTCGCTGTTTTAGGTCACAATGGCTCGGGCAAAAGCACCTTGGCCAAGCTGATTAATGCCTTGCTTTTGCCAAGTGAAGGGCTACTTTACGTCGATGGCATGGCGACGAACGACGAAGCTAATATCTGGCAAGTCAGAAAGACAGCCGGTATGGTTTTTCAGAATCCCGACAACCAAATCATTGCGACTATTGCTGAAGAAGACGTTGCCTTTGGACCGGAAAATCTCGGTTATCCGCGTCAAGAAATCGTCGAAAGAGTCACTTTTGCTATTGAGCGGGTCGGTATGACCGAATTTAAACGACGACCACCTCATCTATTAAGCGGTGGTCAAAAACAGCGCATTTCAATTGCCGGTGTTTTGGCAATGCATCCTAAATGCATTATTTTTGATGAGCCAACGGCAATGCTTGATCCATTGGGTCGGCAAGAAGTACTCAAGACAATTATCGATTTACACCACAGCGGTATCACCGTCGTGTTAATTACGCATTATATGAATGAGGCGGCATTGGCTGACCGCATATTGGTTATGCATCAAGGTCAGATCGTTAAAGATGACCTGCCGGAGAACATCTTTTGGCAAGTTGAGGCGATGAAGAATTTGTCACTGGATGTGCCCGACGTCATTAAAATCGCCCATTATCTAAGAGAAAACGGCATCGATATCGCCCGAGTTAACACGATTGAAGAATTGGTTGAGGCAATATGTCAATACAATTTAAAAACGTAAATTACATCTATAGTCCAAATAGTCCTTATCGCACAGTGGCGTTACAAGACGTCAGCATTACGATTGAAGATGGTGCTTTTATTGGCTGTATTGGTCATACCGGTTCCGGCAAGTCGACCTTGATGCAACTGATGAACGGCCTTCTCAAGCCGACAGCGGGTGAGATTATCGTCGATGGCGTCACCATTAGCGATCCGAAGGTCAAGCTGGCCGATTTGCGCAAACGTGTCGGGCTGGTTTTTCAGTACCCTGAATATCAACTATTTGAAGAAACCGTCTATGACGATGTTGCCTATGGGCCAAAAAATTTAGCTTGTGATGAGGCAGAGATTGCCGCGCGTGTTGAATACGCTCTGACGGCGGTTAATGTCGATTTGGCAGAAGCCAAGTCGCGTAGTCCCTTTGAGCTGAGTGGTGGTCAAAAAAGGCGCGTTGCCATTGCCGGTGTTTTAGCGATGAAGCCACGCGTGCTGATACTGGATGAACCAACTGCCGGCTTAGACCCGGCTGGGCACAATGAAATATTGGCTTTAATTAAGCGTGAGCATCAAAGGCAAAAGCGCATTACTATTTTGGTTAGCCATTCAATGGATGATGTTGCTAAGTATGTCGATAAAATACTAGTGCTCGATAAGGGCAGACTGGTTTATTATGATAATCCCAGCCAAATTTTTGGACAGCGTGACGACTTGGCCAAAATGGGTTTAGATGTACCGACTGCAACAAAGATTATTGCACAATTACAGGCGCGCGGTATGACAATCGATTCAACTATCTTTGACATTGATCAACTCAGCAAAGCGTTACTGAATCAGTTGAGGAAATAGTATGATTAGAGAAATAACGCTCGGTCAGTATTATCCATCGGCCAGCGCAATACATAAAATGGATCCACGCTTTAAAATTATTGCTACATTTGGCTATATTATCAGTCTGTTTGTCGTTGTCAATATAACAGCCTATTTACCGGTTTTACTTTTTTTGGGGATGGTTATCGCCATTAGCAAAGTACCACTTAGTTATGTTTTGCGCGGCTTAAAACCAATTTTTTTAATTATATTTTTTACCGTTAGTATCAATCTGTTTTTTACCCCAGGGGATGTAATCTTTCGTTTCGGCTTTATCGCTTTGACCAGACAGGGCGTCAATCAGGCTATATTTTTGGCGCTGCGCTTGATTTTACTTATTATGGGGACGTCGATGATGACCTTTACGACATCGCCGATTGAACTGACCGATGGTTTGGAAAGTTTGCTTAATCCGCTTAAAAAAATTGGCTTTCCGGTGCACGAAATTGCTATGATGATGACCATTGCGCTGCGCTTTATTCCGACATTGTTGGAAGAGACCGATAAAATTATGAAGGCGCAAATGGCGCGCGGCACCGATTTTGAGAGTGGTAACCTAATTGCCCGTGCCAAGAATTTGGTGCCTATTTTGGTGCCGCTCTTTATCAGCGCCTTTCATCGGGCCGATGAGCTGGCACTGGCGATGGAGGCGCGTTGCTACCGCGGTGGTGAAGGGCGTGTGCGTATGAAAGAATTAAAATATCGTCGATTTGACCTTATTGGTTTCATCGTTTTAATAATATATTTTATTGCTATTTTTGTGGTGAGCAACTATGCGTTATAAGGCAATTTGTTGTTATAACGGTGCCGCTTACAGTGGGTCACAGCGTCAAAAAAACAGCCAAACTATTCAGGGAAAAATTGAACAGGCCCTTGCTAAAGTGTACGGTCAGTCGCTGACTATTCAGGCCGCCTCACGGACAGACAAAGGTGTTCACGCCCTCGGCCAAGTCTTTCATTACGATGTCGATATTATCATTGATAACGCGAAATTAGCACAGGTGATTAATCGACAATTACCGGATGATATTCGCATTCTCAGTGTTAAAACTGTCGCCGATAACTGGCATGCCCGTTATGATGTCATCCGCAAAACTTATTGTTATAAGCTGTATACTAGCGAATATTATGACGTCTTTCAAAAGGATATATGCTATCAATATAATCAGACATTTGATATAACCAAAGCGCGTAACCTAGCTAAAAGATTTCTAGGCAAACACGACTTTAAGGCTTTTATGGCAGCGGGTAGCGATAAGCAAAACACGGTTAGAACCATTTATGATATCAGCTTCGACCAACAGGGCGAGCTACTGACAATGCAGATTAGTGGCGACGGCTTTCTCTATAATATGGTGCGCATTATAATGGGTTTGTTTTTAGACTATGTCGAGGGCAAAAAGTCGTCAGATGATATCATTGAACAGTTTACAGCCGGTAATCGTCACTACTTCCGGCGCACCGCACCGGCTTGCGGACTTTTTTTACAAAGCATTGAATATAAATAATGGATTATTAATTTAAAATAGTGGATTTTTAATTAAAAAAAATCTTGCAAAAATTTTCGGCTTGGTGTACAATGATCATGAGGAGACAGATAATTAAATAATAGTGACAGTTTTTGGTAGTTTTTATCTCTGTTGAGATTGAACTTGAAAATGGGAAGTGGGTGAGATTCCCACACAGCTTCCACTACTGTAATTGATGACGACGGCACGTAACCACTGTTAATTTTAGTAACGGGAAGGGTGCACAGAGGATGATTCATAAGTCAGGAGACCTGCCAAAAATGAGGGTACGTTTTCTTGGGAAAGAAGGGTATACGTCCGTTTATGCGGTTGTTGTAGCCTTTTTCTTTTATTATTTACCGATCATATATAGTGTTCAGGAGTTAATAATTAAATATGTATTAACGCTAGGCGACGTAGTTTGGCGTGAGTGCGCGGAAGCATCTCGTTTTTCATGAGGGTGTTTCTGCGTTTTTTTATAACAAATTTCTTATAGGCGACAGTACGATTTGGGGATGATGATAATGAATCAATCATTTAGTGCTGAAACGAAAATATTAATAGGCATTTCTTCTTTGGCGGAAGTCATCCAAGGAAAACAATTTGCTTTTATTCTGGCAGATGAATTTTTGATTAAGTCATCGCAAATTGACGATGTATTAAATATTTTAGACCGGCAATCAGTTGCATATTCTCTATATACAGATATTACGCCGGACCCAAATATTGAAGCGATTCTTGATGGAATTGAAGCCATTCAAGAATTTAATCCTGATGTATTAATTGCAATTGGTGGTGGTTCTGTTATCGATACCAGTAAAGCGGTCTATTATTTTTCGTTGCGTCAGGGATTTGTTAAAAAAATGCCCCTTATTGCGATACCGACAACGAGTGGCACCGGGTCGGAAGTAACCAGTTTTACCGTGGTTAAAGATGAGGCGTTAGGCGTTAAATATCCATTAGTTGACGATTTAATGTTGCCTAATTATGCGCTATTAGATGCGCGTTTTACAAAGACTGTACCATCTAACATTGTGGCGTATGTCGGTATGGATGCATTTACGCATGCACTTGAAGCACTAGTATCAAAAAACGCGACAGATTTTAGCGATGCATTAGCAGAAAAAGCGATTAAATTATTACATGGCAATTTACTGAAAAGTTATCGTTCTTCAGATGATTTTCCGGCGAAACAGGCAATGCATCACGCGTCTTGTCTTGCCGGCATGGCATTTAATAACGCCGGTTTAGGATTAAATCATGCTATGGCACATGCTCTTGGCGGTCATTTTCATGTTGCACATGGTTTGATTAATGCCATTTTACTACCTTATGTTATGCAATATAACGCGGGCTGTTATGAAAAATTGACTAAAACAGCACAAGATTATGCGCGTGTTGCTAAAATGATCGGCGTAAATGGCAGCAGTGTTAGGATGGGCGCCTTTAATTTAATACGAGCGGTCAAAAAGATTAATGCCGCATTGGCGATACCGGCTTCCTTTAAAAATTTAGGTATTGCTGAAAAAGATTTTTTGAAGTGTTTAGATATTATGGCAATGCTGGCGTTAGACGATCAATGTATTAGGACAAATCCAAGAACGCCAACTTTGGCGGCGGTAAAGGCGATTTACTTGCAGGCCTATAGTGGCAGCGGTCGAATTGGGATTCGTTTTGATCATAGGAGATTCGCATGAAAATGCAAGGCAAGGAACGAATAATTCAAGAATTTGTTCCCGGCAGACAAATAACATTGGCACATATTATCGCCAATCCGGTAAACGAGCTGTACGGTAAATTAGGTGTACTGGATGTTGATGAGGCGTTGGGGATTTTTACTATTACGCCTAGCGAGGCATCGATTATAGCCGCTGATGTGGCGACGAAAGCGGCAGCTGTCAACATTGGATTTATCGATCGATTTAGCGGTTCGTTGTTGATTTATGGTGCGATAGCTGAAGTTTCCGAGGCGCTGGATGCTGTCGTTTCAGTGCTTTGTGACGAAATGGGTTTTACGCATCCGACTATTACAAAAAGCTAAAAATGAAAAGGATTGCATTGATAGGGAATATCAGCAGTGGCAAAACTACAGTTAGTCAAGTGCTGCTGGATATGATAGTAGTTTACAAAAAAACGCAGATGGTTGAAATTCTCGGTGGTGCTATTTTAGATACGCCGGGTGAATATCTAGAACGCTCAAAAATGCGTGGAACATTGTCTGTTATCGCAACAGAGGCTGATGTCATTGGCCTAGTGATTTCGGCAATTGATGAATTGATGATGATTCCACCGGGTTATGCGGGCTCTTTTGCAAAGCCGGTTATTGGCATCATCACTAAAATTGATTTAGCGACTGATGAACAGATTAGCCATGCTGTAAAAAATTTAAAGAGTGTTGGTGTTTCAAAAATTTTTAAGGTTAGTTGTATTACGAATGAGGGAATTGCAGAATTGAAGAGCTATTTGAAGAAATAGAGGTGTGAAATGTCAGGGGATAAGTATAGGGCGATTATTATCGACGATGAACCGATTATAAGATTAGATATTGCCAATATATTGGAAAGTGCCGGTTATGATGTCGTCGGTGTCGGCGCTGATGGTTATGAAGCCATTGATTTATGTTCCACATATAGGCCTGACATTGCATTGCTTGACGTCAAAATGGAACATTTAGATGGTATTGCCGCTGCTGAAATAATCAGTGAAGAATGCAAAGAAACGGCCATAATATTATTGACGGCATACAACAAAAGAAATTATGTTGACAGGGCGAGAAATTGTCGCATAAGCAGTTATCTGGTCAAGCCAATTGACGAATGTCAATTGTTGATAAATGCGGAATTGGCAGTGGCCAGAAATAAAGAGTTGTCAAAATATATGCGTGATGTTAATGAAGTTAATGCGCGTTTGCGTGCACAACGACAAATTGCTCGCGCTAAAGGAATACTTATGAAAGAGCGCAACCTTACTGAAAAAGAGGCTTACTGCCAGATAAGGGAATTGAGCAAAAAAAACAATATTGCGATGGAAAAAGTCGCGCGGGCAATTATCAAACAATATGGTGCTTAGATGAAAAAACATTCGATAATTTATAGACTGTGTAAAGAGTACACCAACTTAAAAGAAGCAGAAATTGCCGAATTAGAAGATGCGGCCAAGCGTTTGTCAAATATGGCCAGCTTGTTCGATGCGGATGCTTTTATCGACTGTTTAATTGCCGACGGTTCCGGCAACTCGATTGTCATTGCCGAAGCAAAACCTTCTGTTGAAAGTTCTTCTTATAAGGGTAGCGTTGTCGGTATGATCGCTTACAAGGAAAAAGAGCCCGCGGTTCTGCGCACTTTATCATTGGGTGTTACGACGCGCTATATGAAGGCTGAAACGCAAGAACAGGCCAACGTTATTCAAACGGTTGATCCAATAATTTATAATGATAAGGTTATCGGCGTATACATCATTGAACAAAAGATGGAATGGTTTGAAACATTTAATCGAAATTATCACTTGGCAGAATCGGATGATATTGGTGCTAATATAGATGTCCCGTTTGTTGGCGAGGATAGAATTAAAGTAGTTGATACAATTGAACAAGGCATGATGTTTGTCAATTACGATGGCATTGTGACGTTTTGTAATCGCGCAATGGTAGATACGTATTCGCAACTGGGCTTTATGACGGAATTAGTCGGTAGTCGTTATAGTCATGTTTGTTTGTTAAATGTTGAGAGTGATGATTTTGACAATTGTGACATTTATCGTGAAATCAAGGTTGGCAATTATTATTTTAGCATTAAGCACATTAATTTACAAAGTGCTGATATAAAGTTTGTCGTCACGCTGACAAATATAACTACGAAGAAGAATCAGGAGCGTGCGCTGGTATTAAAATCGGTTGCATTTCAAGAGATGCACCATCGTGTTAAAAACAATTTGCAAACGATTGCTTCGCTTTTGCGACTGCAAAAAAATAAGGTGAAAAGCATCGAAGGAAAAGAGGCTTTGGACAATAGCATCAATCGAATACTTGCGATTTCTGCCACACATGAAATTATATTAAATGCCGATTTAGAGGAATTAAAGTTAATCGATGTAATTGATAATATCAAAGAAAACATGCAGCACTATATGGTACACGAGGAGCTCGTGTTGAACATAGTATGTCGCGGTGGCGATTTTACCATTAGCTTTGACCAAGCTTCCGCAGTAGCATTGATTTTGAACGAACTGATGCAGAATTCGATGAAACACGCTTTTAAAAATCGCGTGGAAGGCAATATTTATATTCAGGCAGCCTTGCAAAAAGAAGAAGGCAATCAAATTGTTTTATTGTATGGCGACGATGGCTGCGGTTATGACGTAGCAGCGAAGTTTCAAGAGGGAACGATGGGCTTAAAAATAATAAAACTAATGGTAGAAGAAAAATTAAAAGGTTATATTAAAATTTCATCCACTGCTAAAGGGACACAGGTTAAAATTTTATTTTAGTACTTAAATGGAGCAGATAATGAGAGAAGTAATTAACAGTGTTGGTATTGATATTGGAACGTCGACGACACAGCTGATTTTCAGTAAGATTACGATAGAAAATTTGGCGTCGAGTTACACTGTGCCCCGTATCGAAATTGTGGAAGCGGAAGTTATTTACAAAAGCAAAATCTATTTTACGCCGTTACAAGCAGATGGAAACGTCGACAGAGAAGCTGTCAAGGCAATTGTTGCCGATGAATACAGACGTGCTGGCATCAAACCCGAACAATTACAAACCGGCGCTGTTATCATCACCGGCGAATCAGCGCGGCAGGAAAATGCCGATCAAGTGCTGAAAGTTCTTAGCGATATGGCGGGCGATTTTGTGGTTGCCAGTGCAGGGCCCGATTTAGAGTCTGTTTTGGCGGCAAAAGGGGCAAAGACGGACGTCTTGTCAAAAGAGCAGCGCAGCACGTTGGCAAATATCGATATCGGTGGCGGCACGAGTAATATCGCCGTATTCAATCGCGCACAGTTGCTGGCGACAGCTTGTCTTGACATCGGTGGTCGACTTATCAGAATTGATCAAGGCAAAATAAGTTATCTATATCATAAAATAAAGGCATTTGCTCAACAGATAGGTTATCCGCTCAATGTTGGCGATGATGTCGATCTGCCTAAGTTAAGAGCAATTTGTGCTGGACTGGCTAAACAATTGGCGATGTCCGTCGGTTTAATTGAAAGAGATGCTATGCATGACAAGTTGTACACGAATGATGGGGAGCCATTATTTGCTGATATTGCTATCGACGGGTTAACATTTTCTGGCGGGGTGGCCGACATGATTTACTATGGTTTACCCGATGATATTTTTCAATATCAGGATGTCGGTCCGCTGTTGGCAGAAGCGATTAATAAAGAGCAAGCTTTTGCTAAAATTAAACGGCACCAAGCGGCAGAGACAATGCGGGCGACTGTCGTCGGTGCAGGCATGCACACGACAGATGTCAGCGGTAGTACCATTCGTTATGAACCGAATTGTTTGCCGTTAAAAAATATACCGGTGGTTAAAATTTCTAGCGAAGAGGAGGAAGATTTAAGTCAATTGCCCTCATTACTCAGAGAGCGCATTGAAATTTTCTCTAATCGAAACAAAAATGAATGTGTGGCAATTGCTTTAAGCGGTGTTAAGTATATTACTTTTGATGCTATTCAAGCGCTTGCTAAGGCGATTGTGGAGGGAATAAAAAATTATGATGATGCTGCCGTTCCTCTGGTCGTTATCGTAGAAAAAGATATTGCAAAGGTATTGGGCAATGCACTTAAGATTATGCTTTTAAAACATAATCGCAAAGTGATATGTATAGATAGCATTGTCTTAAAAGAAGGCGATTATGTCGATATTGGCGAGCCGATTGCGATGGGAAGAGTCGTTCCGGTGATTACAAAAACGCTGATATTTAATCGCTAAAATGAGAAAGGATGGGTGATAAGGTGATTTTAAAGACAAAGTTGTTTGGACACACTTACGAATTTAAATCGATTCGTGAAGTAATGGCAAAGGCTAATGAAGAGAAGTCAGGTGACCAGCTTGCTGGCATTGCTGCAAATTCGGCTGAAGAACGCGTTGCGGCAAAATGGGTTTTGTCAAATTTAACCTTAAATGAAGTGCGAAATTGTCCGGCGGTGCCTTATGAAGACGACGAAGTGACTAGAATTATTCAGGACGATGTCAATGAAGCTATTTTTGCAGAACACAAAAATAAGACCATCGGTGAATTTCGTGAATGGATTCTCAGTGAAAAAACTAGTGGCAAAATGATTAAGCGTGCCTCACGTGGCATATCCTCGGAAATCGTCGCAGCAACGGCAAAACTAATGAGTAATTTGGATCTCATCTATGGGGCCAGAAAAATAGAAGTTACAGCACATTGTAATACGACGATTGGTAAACGAGGTACGTTTTCTTCACGCTTGCAACCAAACCATACAACTGACGATCCGACCGGTATTTTGGCGTCGACTATGGAAGGTTTTAGTCTCGGTTGTGGTGATGCCGTGCTCGGCTTAAACCCGGTAGATGACTCGGTGGAAAGTGTTGCTAGATTGCTCAAGCAATTTGATGAGTTTAGAAACAAGTGGGAGATACCGACACAGACCTGCGTATTGGCACACGTTTCTACGCAAATTGAGGCGGCTAAAAAGTTTAATGCGCCGCTTGATATGGTCTTTCAGTCGATTGCTGGTTCACAGAAGGGTAATGAAGCATTTGGTATTAGTGGTGCGATGCTGGCAGAGGCTAGAGCGTATGCGCTAAAAGAAGGTAAGGCGACTGGACCTAATGTTATGTATTTCGAAACTGGTCAAGGCTCAGAGCTATCTTCAGATGCAAATCACGGTTGGGATCAATTGACTATGGAGGCGCGTTGTTATGGTTTAGCAAAGCGCTATCAACCATTTTTAGTTAATACGGTGGTAGGCTTTATCGGTCCGGAGTATCTTTATGATTCTAAACAGGTTATCAGAGCGGGATTAGAAGACCATTTTATGGGCAAGCTAACAGGCATTTCAATGGGCTGTGATGCCTGCTACACGAATCACATGAAAGCTGATCAAAATGACATCGAAAATCTCGCCACACTATTAGTTGCAGCGGGTTGCAATTACATCATGGGCGTACCGCAAGGCGATGACTGTATGTTGATGTACCAATGTACGGGTTATCACGAGGCGGCTGCACTGCGCGAAGTCTTCGGGTTAAGGCCGATTGCTGAATTTGATGCTTGGTTAGAAAAAATGGGCTTCTCAAAAGATGGCAAACTGACTCCGTTGGCTGGTGATGCTTCGGTATTTTTGAAGCGATAGGGGGTGCGTTAGATGAACAGAGAGGAATTAAAGACGATTATTGAGAGCGTTTTGAAGGAAGTTAATATTTCACAAAATGTCGATAGGGGCAGTGATAACGAAGCAAAATGTGAACCGAAATTGCCAAACACGACAACAGAAGCAGTTGAGCCGGCTAAAGCAGTTGAAGCGGCAGAAAATAAGTTAGAAAGCAAAGCGTCGGCCTGTAGCTGTGAAGCAAACCAAATTGAAGATGGCGAATTAGACGACGTAGCGGCAATGGATATCGTTGAGCAATATCTATACGAGAATCCTTATGATAAAGAAGGCTATTTAGAGTTAAAGCGTTTTTCGCCGTGTCGTTTAGCCATTGGCAAGGCGGGAGCGCGTTATAAGACGTTGCCACAATTACAATTTAGAGCAGCGCACTCGGCAGCCCAAGACGCAGTGTTTTCCGATGTTGACAACGAGATAATCAACAGTTTAGATTTAGAAATTTTTCAATCGCGTTGTGAGAGCAAAGACGTTTATTTGACGCGACCGGATTTGGGGAGACGACTTGATGAAGAATCGGCAGATCGTTTAAAAAAGCAGTGTGATAAAAATAAACAAGTCTATATTTTTGCGGCTGATGGACTTAGTTCTGCTGCCGTTGAGGCGAACACTAAAGAAGTAATGGCCAGTTTGTTGCAGGGCTTGAGTAGTGAGGGCATATCGTTCGGCAAACCATTTTTTGTCAAATATGGTCGCGTTGGTGTTATGGATGAGGTGAGCGAAATAACCGGTGCCGATGTTACCTGTGTGTTAATTGGCGAGCGACCGGGTCTAATCACCGCTACATCGATGTCGGCATATATTGCTTACAAAGGAACAATCGGCATGCCGGAGGCGCGCCGTACAGTGGTGTCAAATATTCACAGCAAGGGAACTATTCCGGCTGAAGCCGGCGCCCACGTCGCCGAAATAATCAAAACAATTTTAGATAAAAAAGCAAGCGGAACTGACTTACGGTTATAAGTTAAGGAGGACTAAGTTATGAAACGAGATCCATTACCGGCCAAGGTGCTGGCGGCGAAAATTATTCCCAACGTGACAAAAGAGATGCTTAAAGATTTTGATGATGTACCGGAAAATTATAATTCGTTAGCATTGATTACATCTGATTGTGACGATGTCACTTACACAGCACTTGATGAAGCGACCAAAAAGGCCGATGTCAAAGTGGTTTACGCCAAGAGTTTTTACGGCGGTGCCGCCAATGCCAATACGGCTTTAGCTGGTGAAATTATCGGTATTTTAGCTGGCCCTAATCCGGCCGAAGTGAAAAGCGGGCTTGATGTAGCAGTCGATTTTATTGAAAACGAAGCATCTTTTATTTCAGCAAATGACGATGACTCCATTGCTTATTATGCCCATTGCATATCGCGTACAGGATCATATTTATCGGCAGGTGCCAACATTGCAGAAGGTGAAGCGTTGGCCTATTTGATCGCACCGCCATTGGAAGCCATGTATGCGGTCGATGCGGCATTAAAAGCGGCTGATGTAAGACTATGTGTACTCTACGCACCGCCGTCAGAGACAAACTTTGGTGGTGCTTTGCTAACAGGCAGTCAATCTGCTTGTAAATCGGCTTGTGATGCATTTGCAAATGCAGTAGAATTTGTTGCTGATAATCCGTTGATATTTTAATAATTGGGAGGAAATATTATGGCTAATATGCAAGCATTAGGGATGATTGAAACAAAAGGTTTGGTAGGTTCTATTGAGGCGGCTGATGCGATGGTTAAAGCGGCAAATGTCAACTTGATTGGTAAAGTTCATGTTGGTGGCGGCCTTGTTACCGTTATGGTAAGAGGTGATGTTGGCGCGGTTAAGGCGGCAGTTGACGCCGGAGCAGCAGCAGCTGAACGCGTTGGTGAGTTGCTTTCAATTCACGTCATACCGAGACCGCATGGCGATGTCGAAATGATATTGCCAAAATTGTAACCCAATAGCTTATTATGTTTGGAGCAGATTATGAAAGCGTTAGGAATGATTGAAGTGAAAGGACGACTTGCCGCCGTTGAAGCGCTGGACAACGCACTAAAAACAGCTAATGTCTGCTTGGTAAACATGATTCGTGTGGGCGGCGGACTAACCACTGTGTTAGTCGAAGGTGACGTCGGTGCCGTCAAAGTAGCGGTGGCATCGAGTGCTGCGGCAGCTCAGAAAGTTGGCGGGTTGATTTCTAGTCACGTCATTGCGCGACCAGCTGATAGCGTTAGGAAGATGCTCAGCAGGCAATCGACGGTTGCAAGGCCAGCTGAGAGTGAGAGACCTAGTGAAAAGGCTTCATTGCTAAATGGTGGCGCAGAGGGGTTGCTAGAAAGCAGATTGACCGTTAAGCCAGATGTCGCTAAAATTGACGAATCTGACAGATTATATGTTAAACGAGTCAGCGAATTAAGAACGATAGCTAGGCAAACTAAAGGCATTAGCTTGACGAAAAAAGAAATTAAATTCGCCAAAAAAGACGAATTAATTAAAGCTATAAGGTGCGCTGAATCTTAATATCTATCAATGGAGGTGGCGCAGTTGAAAGTGATAACTGAAGCTCGGATAAGAGCAGAATTAAAGGACAAGCGACCTGCTGTTTATTATATTGCAGAAGGTAAGCTCCTGTCGCCGGCTGCTCGTGAATATTTACAACAGATTAAAGTCGATATCGATTTTGAGAAAAACAGAAACATTCGCGAGCAGAGCAGCGGCGTCAAAAAAAAGGATGAAACGCCAACCCAATCGGAATCTGTCCAAACGCTGAAGTCAGCTTATATCGATTACGAGAGCGGTGCAAGCTATCAAAAAAAGCCGGAACATATGACACAATTATTCGGTAACCAATTGGTTTATAAATCGCATCCACGCATACATTTTCGAGGCAAGTTAGACAAGTTACAAGCTGATGTCGTTTATACTCAGGCGATGATAGCCAAGAGCGAACCCTTTGAATGGCTATTATCAGACTTGACGGAGATTCTAAATGTCTTACGCGAGATGATGCGTTGTGAGGTTCTGGACAAACCTTTTGTCGTTGAAAAAATTATTGGCCTGACGAGCGATGAATTAAGAGATCGTTCACATCATCCTATGAAGTATTACAAGATTAAATCTATGACGCTGCCCGATTATACGATGGGAGTCAACTACGCGCTACTCAATGCAGTAAGAGCGTCAGTGCGTGAGCTTGAGGTTTTGGCAGTCAAAGCTTTTAAAAATGGCAGATCAGTTGAACGGGCAGATATTTTGATGGTACTTAATAGACTGTCCAGTGCAGTACACATAGTAATGTGTAAGTATTTAAGTGAGTCGGTTTCTGAAGGCTGAGGTTGGTTATGAGCAAGCAAGAACTGATTGATCAAATTGTCGATAAAGTCATAGAAGCGCTCTCGCAATACGAGGCCGAAGCGCGTTGTCAAACAGAGATCGAACGCAGAGTCAAAGTATTGCTAATCAGTTGGCATGCGTCGCGGGGCTATTGGTCGTTCAAAGAAAACGAGAAGCTGAAGGCTTCGTGTGATATGCATTTTTCGTTTGACGAACAACAAATCGTTCGCCCTGAGCAGTATGATCAAATTGTGGTATGTGATCTTGATACCGCCAATTTGTCGAATTTAATTGCAGGACAATTCAATAATTTATATTTAAAATTACTCGCTCAAAGTATTATGCTTGGAAAACGTGTGATGGTCATTGCTGACGACGTGGATAGCGTTAAATATTCTGCGACGGCGCCTAAGCAGCTCTTGCAAATGATTGAAAAAAAACTATCTATATTGTCTGATTGGGGTATTTCAATTGTTTCTGAGACCGATTGCATACGGCAACTTGAATGTTTACAAGAACGGAGTAAAGGCTATTTTATCGCCAAGCGAATTATAACGAAAAAAGATGTAGAATGGGTCCACAACAAAGAGTATCGCTCTATTTGCGTTAAAAAAAAGGCGATAGTTTCTGATATTGCCAAGGAATATCTTGAAAAGTATCAGATGACGGTGACGTATTTTTAGAAGGTGGATTATGCAGTTAGCAAAAATTGTTGGTCGCGTTTGGGCAAGCTGTAAAGCCTCTGCTTTGGTGGGTTCAAAATTATTATATGCAAGTGTGGTAAGCGATTGTTCGCCGTCCAACTTGGTGGTTGTAGATAACTTAGATGCTGGCATGGGTGACATTGTCGTCATTACTGGTGGCAGTGCGGCGCGTGCCTTAAAGGTAAATAGCCAGTTGCCGATTGATGCCATAGTTGTGGCAATCGTCGATGACGAGGCGCTCTAAGGAGGACATATGTTTGCAGAATTAGTTAACAACATATCAAATGTGAGTGTTTTTACTAATAGTTTTCAAGATTGGTTAAGCAACTTATCTATCAATTCGGTGATTATCTTTATTATGATGATATTTATGATCGTTGGTGCGATTGATAAGATTCGCGGTAACAAGAAGGGTTATGGTGAAGAATTTGATGAAGGTTTTAACGCGATGGGTCCATTAGCTATTGCAATGGCTGGTGTAGTGGCCGCGGCCCCCGTTCTGGCGATTATATTAAAGCCGCTTATCGTGCCGATCTATCAGTTGTTTGGCGCTGACCCGTCAATGTTTGCCACAACTTTATTGGCCTGCGATATGGGTGGCTATCCGCTCGCTATGCAAATGGCGGCCAATGAAACCATCGGTAATTTTTCCGGCTTAATTCTCGGTACGATGATGGGACCGACCATTGTATTTACGATTCCGGTTGCCCTGAGTATTATCAAGGCAGAAGATAGAAGTTATCTTGGCGCCGGCATTCTCGCCGGTATGATTACGATTCCATTGGGTTGTATTGCCGGTGGTTTGGTAATGGATTTTGCCACACCCTACAGCATTGATTTTTTGACGATTATTATCAACCTGATTCCCGTTATGATCATTGCCGGTCTAATTGTCTTGGGACTGTGGTTTGTGCCGCAAAAGATGATTGATGGCTTCAATAAATTTGGCACGGCAGTGACCACGGCGATTACCTTTTTCACAGCCGTAGCGGTTTTTGAATATCTCACAGGCATTCACTTTCCGCTATTCAATTTAATGGTTACGCCTGATGCGGGTGGCGTTGTTCCACTTGAAGCGGGTTTACTGGTCTGTGGTCAAATCGCTATTGTTTTGATTGGTGCTTTTCCAATGGTGCTGTGGATTAAACGCACTTTTAGCTCTACGCTTAAAAAAGTTGGTGAATCATTTGGCATGGACGAATCGGGTTCAACCGGTATGATCGCCACTTTAGCGAACAATATAGCAATGTTTAATATTTTTGGTGATATGACACCGAAGAGTAAATTGCTTAACGTCGCCTTTGCGGTATCGGCGGCATTTGTCTTTGGCGATCACCTCGGCTTTACGGCAGGCGTTAATAGTGAAATGATTTTTCCGGTAATTATCGGCAAACTCTTTGCGGGTATTACAGCGCTTATTTTAGCCAATAAACTTGCACCAATGCTATTGTCAAAAATTGATAATAGTGGTGAGCAGCTGTCATAAGATAGTAGCTTAAAAGAATCGAGGAAGAAGATGAACATAGACGAAAAAACATTACGTGAAATCGTGCAACGCGTTGTCGTTGAAACGCTGCTGGCCAAAGGCGAAGCCAGCAGCAAGGAACACGACGAAAGCGGCATAATAAAAATTAAGGCGAAAGAAGTAAAATGTGAGCCGTTTAACGATGCCAAGGGCGTATATTTGAAAGATATTGTGACATTAGAAGAAGCACCACGCATGGGCGCAGGCATTATGGAGCTTGACCATACCAGTTTTGAGTGGACATTGACCTACGATGAGTACGACTACGTAATCGACGGCCAGTTGGATATTAAAATCGACGGTAGAGTTGTCACTGGTTATCCTGGGGATATCATCTACATACCGAAAGATAGTCATATTCACTTTGCAACGCCTACGACAGCGCGCTATGCCTATTTTGTCTATCCAGCAAATTGGCAAGAACAGTAGCGAAAAAGGGAGCAGTGTATGGCAAATAGATCAGTTGATTTTTCTTACTGTGATAAAATGGTGCGAAAATTTCAAAGTGTAATCGATAATCCCATCGCGACGCGGTCATCACTGTACTATACAGGTGTCGATCTCGGCACTGCCTGTATTGTCATGGCAGTGATGGACGAGAATCATCAACCCGTTGCAGGTGTTTATCAGTATGCCGACGTTGTCAAAGATGGCATGGTCGTCGATTATATTGGTGCCATTAGGATTGTACGCAGTATGAAACAACAGTTGGAACAGGCGCTTGGCGCGGTACTTGTTTACGGTGCCGGCGCGGTTCCGCCTGGCACTGAACAGCTTGGTGGCGACACCGTGAAAAATGTTATTGAAGCGGCGGGATTTGAAGTAACCAATATGTTGGATGAACCGACTGCTGCCAATCGCATTTTGAGGTTGCAAAATGGGGCAGTTGTCGATATAGGCGGCGGTACGACGGGCATTTCAATTATCAATGACGATAATGTCGTGCATGTCGATGATGAAGCTACTGGTGGGGTGCATTTTTCTTTGGTTTTATCAGGTGCTTATAAAATGCCATTTGCTAAGGCCGACCTTTACAAACGTGATTTTGCTAATCATGCTGAAATTTTACCATTGGTCAAACCGGTTGTTGAAAAAATATCAACCATTATTATGCGCGTTATTAGGGGCTATTCGGTCGATCAACTGGTGCTGGTCGGTGGCAGCAGTTGTTTAACGGGTATTGAAGAAATCATTGAGCAGAACACCGGTATAGTTACTCATAAGCCAGCTAATCCCTTTTTTGTGACGCCATTGGGCATTGCGCACAGTTGTGTTGTAAAAACATTGGAGTAAGATGCTGTTATGGATATCAGAATAATAAAATCGCCTTCGTTTGGCACGCGTGAGATGTTGAAAAGGCGCATTGCTTTAAGCGGTGTTGTCGACGTCGTTGATGCCGATGCCATAGGTTTGGTGCAGGGCAAAATGATTGACATGCTCTGTGCGTCTGACATCGCTGAAAAGGCAGCCGGTGTAGAGGTATATGATGTTAGAGGATTGTGTCCGCAACATATGACAATGTTAGCGATATTTGGTGATACGGCATCGGTAGAAAATGCACTTTCAGAAATAGATCGAAAAGTGAAGGAAGGGGCATACAATGATTACGGCTAAGCTGATTGATAATATTTGGGCGACGCGAAAAGCTGAAGCACTTAACGGCTACAAATTGATGTTGGCGGAAAGAATAGGTGGCAATGCGTCGCGCGAACGCCTTGTCGTCGTCGACATCATCAGTGCCGGCATTGGCGATCGCGTGATTATAACAACTGGCTCCTCGGCTCGTAGAATGCTTGGTAGTGACAATATACCAGTCGACGCCGTCGTCGTTGGCATTATTGATGAAGATTGTACATTCGATTAAGCTAGGAGATAGCCATGAGCTTATTAGATGACGTCAGGCGAGCAGGCGTAATCGGTGCCGGCGGTGCTGGTTTTCCTACACATGTCAAACTTCAATCAAAGGCACAATACATATTGATGAACAGTGCTGAATGCGAGCCATTATTGGAAGTTGACCAACAGTTGATGACATACTATCCCGATGAAGTCATTAAGGGATTTTTGATGGCCAAAACGATTGTAGAAGCTGAGCGCGCAGTTATTGGTATTAAAGCGAAACATAAAAAAATTGTAAAAATTTTATATGATGCAATAGAGCGGTTGCGTTTAAAAGACGAGGTTGACATTCATCTTCTACCGGATATTTATCCAGCAGGTGATGAGCAAGTGCTCGTCTATGAAATAACGGGTCGCATCGTACCCGAATTGGGCATTCCACTTGCAGTGGGGTGTGTCGTTATCAATACCGAAACAGCCTTGAATATTTACCGTGCGGTACAAGGTGAGGCGGTTACTATGAAATATGTCACCGTAGCTGGCGATGTACCAAAACCGTCGACGTACTGTGTGCCAGTGGGAACACCATTAACGGATTTGTTCAAACTTAGTGGTAGAGCTAATCTCAATGGGTACAGCGTGATAGATGGCGGTCCAATGATGGGGCTATTACTTTCTGACAGTACGGAATACGTGACAAAAAAGACAAAGGGATTGATTGTATTACCAAATAATCACTATTTAATTGCTGCAAAGAAAAAAACGATGATGTCGGCAAAGTTATTAAATCGCAGCGCTTGTGAACAATGCCGAATATGCACCGACTTATGCCCGAGATATTTGCTGGGACATGGCACGAGTCCGCATAAAATGGTAAGGGCAATGTCGTTCAGCATTAAGGCTTCGCGCGATGTAGCGGTTGCCCAAACCTGTTGCCAATGTAATCTATGTGAATACTTTGCTTGCCCGGCGGGCATTAATCCCAAAATGGCAAATGTTTATTATATGAATCAGCTGCGTCAAGCGGGAATAAAGTATAGTGCTGAGGGGGTAATGTACAAGACGCGCACTAATCGCGAATACCGTTTAATTCCCAGTAAACGTTTAATTGCGCGGATAAATCTCAAGCGCTATTTGAAAGCAGCTCCTTTTGCTAGTGATTCCCACTATGCCCCGTCAGTGGTGGGCATACATACAAATAGCCATATTGGCGCTCCGGCAAAAATTGTTGTTGAAGTTGGTGCGCTAGTAAAAAGCGGCGATGTCATTGCTGAAATAGTGGAGGGTTCATTGGGTGCTACAGTTCATGCGAGTATTGATGGCATCATTGAGTCAATAAAAGACAATTTGGTTATGATAAGGAGGGTGCATGTCTAAGGCAATTGCAATGATAGAATTCAATAGCATCGCTAGGGGTATTTTCGTTGCTGACCAAATGGTTAAGGTGTCAGACGTCGAATTGTTGACGGCTACATCAGTTTGTCCGGGCAAGTATATTACCATTGTACACGGTGAAGTTTCATCAGTTGAGGCATCCTTAAAAAGCGGTGTGTTGGCGGCAGAAGAATTTTTGGTTGATGAAATGATCATACCCAATGTTCATGAAGAAATATTTCCAGCCATTATAGCGGCATCTATGCCAAATAATATAAACGCTTTGGGAATTTTGGAATCATACTCGCTATCGGCAATGGTAATTGCGGCAGATGCTGTGTTAAAATGTGCCGATTTAGAGGCAATAGAGATACGGTTGGGTACGGGTTTGGGTGGCAAATCGTACTTTACTTTTACCGGCGATGTTGCGGCGGTTAAAGCAGGTGTGGAAGCTGGCAAAAAATCACTTGGTGAAAAAGGAATGTTGGATAATGCCGAAGTAATTCCATCACCTGATAAAAAATTAATAGAGACGCTATATTAGCTAGAGTTAGCAACTTGATACATCAAGTTTATCGGAAGGAGCCTTTGATGAAAAAACTGATAACCAAAAAAATGATTCTCGAACTCAAGCGCAAGGGTCAGACAGAGCTACTGATTGACAATCAGACGTTGTTGACACCTTCGGCGCAGGATGCCATTCGCGAATATAGCGTGACACTTGTCAATGCTACGGCGCGAAATGTTGCACAAGCACCGTCAGCCTGTCCCTGTGCTAATGACATGTCGACAGGTGAAGTAGCGGAACAAGCAGAAATTGTTGAAATGGTGATGAAACTGTTAGAAGAAAAAGGCTTGTTGAAAGATATATTGGATTAGGAGGGACATATGGAATTTGATGCTGATTTGCGATCGATACAAGAAGCGCGTCAGTTGGCAGCGCAAGGGCAAAAAGCTGCACTGGCACTGGAAGGTTATTCTGAGGAAAAAATAGATAAGATCATTCGCAGTATGGTTACCGTGGGTGAAAGACATGCTTTAGAATTAGCCAAAATGGCAGTGGAAGAAACCGGTTTCGGCATTGCCAAAGATAAAGTCTACAAAAATCACTTGGCAACGGGCTTGCTATACGACTTCATAAAAGATATGAAGACACAGGGCATCTTGAGCGAAGATAAACTGAATAAGACAGTTGAATTGGCAGTGCCGGTTGGTTTGATTTTGGGGATAGTTCCCTCTACTAATCCAACATCGACAGTTTTGTACAAATCGATTATCGCAATTAAAGCGAGAAATCCGATTGTTTTTTCGCCTCACCCGGCTGCCAAAAAGTGCACGTTGCGGGCTGCTGAATTGATGAATGATGCTGTACAAGCGGCGGGCGGTCCTGCTAATTGTGTAGGATGTTTAAAAACATTGAGCATGGATGGTACAAATGAATTGATGCATAGTAAACATGTGAAATTGATTATTGCCACCGGGGGACCCGCGATGGTCAAGGCGGCTTATAGTGCGGGTAAACCGGCCATTGGTGTCGGCGCTGGTAATTCACCTGCTTTTATTGAGAGAACGGCAGATGTTGCCAAGGCAGTTGAACGCATTATATTGAGTAAAACTTTTGATAACGGTACGGTCTGCGCTTCGGAACAGTCGATTATCTGTGAACGGTGTAATGAAAGCGCAGTTATTGCTGAGTTTGAGCGACAGGGCGGTTATTTTATGAATGAAGCCCAAACCAAGGCCGTCAGTAATCTTTTATTTAAAAATGGTCAAAGCATGAATCCGCTCTTTGTTGCAAAAAAGCCGCAGGTTATAGCGGAAGCAGCTGGTTTTAAGATAGGTGATCAGGTTAAAGTCCTAATTGGACGGCAAGCTGGCGTCGGGTCTGATTGGCCACTTTCATATGAAAAATTAACTACGGTTCTGGCGTTTTATACCGTCGAAAATTGGCAAGAAGCATGTGATTTAAGCATTGAGCTTCTACAAAACGGCATTGGTCATACGATGAGTATTCATACGGAGGATCCGGATATTGCAATGAAATTTACGGCTAAACCGGCATCGCGTATCTTAGTCAATACGGGAAGTACAATGGGTGGTACAGGTGCTTCTACCGGATTGGCACCTGCCATGACATTGGGGTGTGGCACAATGGGCGGATCTTCGGTATCTGACAATGTGACCCCGTTGCATTTAATCAATAAAAAAGTGTTGGCTTATGGCACGGTAGAAGTGGCCAATTTGTTAATAGATGATCCGATTTATCAAAAATATCACGGCACTAATAAAGAGAGGGGTGAGGGTGGTGCAGAAAAGCAATTAAGTAGCGATGATATCGATTATATAGTAGATAAAATTGTGGCAGCATTAAAACCAACAAGATAATATTTCGTTGTGTTACTTTAGAGGAGGTAAGTGATGGCAAATATGCAGGCATTGGGAATGATTGAAACGAGAGGACTAGTGGGTTCAATTGAAGCGGCTGATGCAATGGTTAAAGCGGCAAATGTTACTTTGATTGGTAAAGAACACGTTGGCGGAGGTCTGGTTACCGTTATGGTAAGAGGTGATGTCGGCGCGGTTAAAGCGGCAGTTGATGCGGGTGCGGCGGCAGCTGAGCGCGTTGGTGAGTTACTCTCACTTCATGTCATACCAAGACCACATGAAGAAGTCGCGATGATTTTACCCAAAAAGGAAGTTGTCGAGTAAATTTTAGAAAAATAAACCTGCTCAATCAGTGACGCTGGCAAACATATAGAGATGTCCAGCGTTACTTTTGTGTGCCCGCTCAATAAAAAACGTAGAAAATCAATAGAGATAGTGATTTTGCTTGACTTTAGTGGTAATTCTCTTTATAATGTTAATGTTCTGTGTACGTCTTAACAGACGACACACTTGATTTGTTGAAAACCCAGCCCCGGGTTTAACATATCGCTATTTGTTAGCACATCGTGTGCGCGCGGCAGGTGAACCGGGCGTAACACAAACCATGAACCATTAGGAGGAAATGATGAAATCATTTATTCAAAAACCCCACGAAGTGGAAAGAAAGTGGTTTGTTGTCGATGCAGAAGGTCAAACCTTGGGTAGATTGGCTACACAGGTTGCAACCGTTTTACGCGGCAAGCATAAACCTACTTACACGCCACATGTTGATTGCGGTGACTTTGTCGTCATCGTCAACGCCGAGAAAATCGTTTTGACAGGTAAAAAACTAGATCAAAAAATGTATCGTTGGCACACCGGCTATGTCGGTCACTTGCGTGAACGTACAGCACGCCAAATGCTACAGAGCAAACCGGAAGAAGTAATTCGCTTAGCAGTTAAAGGCATGTTGCCGAAAAATTCATTGGGTAAAAAAATGTTGACTAAACTAAAAGTTTATGCAGGTGCAGAGCACAAACATGCTGCACAGCAACCTGAAATACTAACATTGCGATAGGAGGTAACCATGGCAGTTCAATATCAAGGAACGGGAAGAAGAAAAAGTTCTGTTGCCAGAGTGCGGTTGGTTCCTGGCAATGGTAAAATTACGATTAACAAGCGCCCATTAGACGACTACTTCGGTTATGAGACACTTAAGCGCGAAGTAAAAAGGCCATTAATGGCAGTTGGCGTTGAAGGCAAGTACGATGTTATCGTATTGGTCACCGGTGGTGGCTTTACTGGCCAAGCCGGCGCGATTCGTCACGGTATTTCAAGAGCGCTTTTAAAAGTTGATGACGATTTTAGAGCACCACTTAAAGCTGAAGGTTTCTTAACGCGTGACTCGCGCATGAAAGAGCGTAAAAAATACGGCCTTAAGGCTGCGAGACGTTCACCGCAGTTTTCAAAGCGTTAATAATTCAATTTATATTTATGGTATTACAAAAAATCGAATCCGCAACGCTGGTTGCGGATTTTTATTATTATTTTATTTACAAATCTATGTTATAATAACAGTGCATAAGTTGTTGACAATTTTATTTTATTTGGGATAAACTGTGATTAAAATAAGAATTTTGAAGGCGACTTTTCCACATTTTACGCACAGGGGTGTGTATAATTAAGTGCAACAAGTAAAATCAACTATTCTAATATTGTGGATTTCCACAAAAGGGGTGTGGATTGAAAAAGAACACTATTTTTGTCATTTTAGTCGTCGTATTTGTTTTGTTGGTGGCCTGTAATAGCAATCAGCAGCCAATTGACATTGTCGAATCGACGCAACCGGAGCCGGTAATTGAGCCGATTGTGCTCGATATTGTACTGTCTAATAACGATGTCAGTTTTAAACGCGTGATTGATAATTATATCGACCCAGAAGGTCTTGAAAATCAATTTGAATTTTACGGTTTAGCCGATTTGGCAAATAAGCGCTATCAGTTAGTAAAAGACGATCAAATAAGTTTGTTTGCAATCGATGAAGCGAATTCTAATTTGGTTGGTGATTCTGGTCAGCTTATACCTTATAAAATAATAGACGATAAATTGTGTCTGGCAGTTGAGCCATTAGTCGCTTTGCTCGATTTGCAAGTTGAAACATATGATGATTTGCGCATTATTAAGAGTAACGATGCCACTTTTAGCAAGGCGATGTTTAGCGGCACGGCTTATCGTGATTACACTAAGTTAAATAGCGAAAAGTTTACTGAAACAGAAGTGTCAGTCGTCAATATTGCTGAGGGGTTTGCCCTGATTATAATTGCGGATAAGGCTTATTTGACCAGTGAGCTAAATCTGACAATTGTTCAAGATGAATTGGAGCAGCCGGCGCAGCAAGCTGTTAAACCACTGGTCTTGGCTTGGGATTTGTATGGTGATGATGAGGAGAAAACAATTGATTCATTGGTCGATGTCGTCATTCCAAAATGGCTGGCCTTACAAACTGTCGAGGGCGACATCAACGATTTGTTTAAAGCACAGTATGTTAATAATGTTAAAAAGCAAAGCGCTGAAGTTTGGGTGCTAGTCAACAATGACTTTGACCCGGATAAGACGGCGCAATTTTTAGCAAGTAGTGTAGCGCGCCAAAAATTTATCGAGCAACTCATCGACTACGTCAAGCGAAATAGAGTAGCCGGCATCAATCTAGACTTTGAGAATATGTACCTCAAAGACAGTGATGCCTACGTACAGTTGGCAGCAGAACTACATGTTGAAACCCAAAAACTGGGTATACCACTTAGCATTGCAGTCACCGTACCGGGTGGTTCAGAAAATTGGTCTCAGGTTTACGACCGCCGTCGTCTCGCTAAGGTTTCTGAATATATTACCTTAATGGCCTATGATCAGCATTGGGAAAATAGTCAAACCAGTGGCCCGGTTGCCGGCTTTAACTGGGTTGATGAGAATATCGCTAAGACATTAGAAATGGTACCAGCTGATAAATTGATACTGGGCGTACCATTTTATACGCGCATTTGGTATGAGCGCCTTTCGACTGAAGCACCCAATACTATGAAGGTGCGCTCTAAGTCGGTCTTTATGAATGCGCCGCGCAAATTAATAGATGAACACGAACCCGTTCGCGTTTGGGATGAAGAAAATAGTCAGTACTATTTTGCCTATTTTGAGGGCGATAGTTTAGTTAAATTCTGGTATGATGATCCAGCGGCTGTAGCACGTAAGGCGGCGCTATCCAAAAAATATGATCTAGCCGGTATTGCTTGTTGGTCGCTCGGTTTTGAAACGCCGGATGTTTGGCAAAGTCTAGCTGACGCGTTAAAAGATAAGGAACAATAATGGCGCATTATTACGATGATCATTTAGCAGAAAACTATCAAGCAAGGCAGATTGAACACGTCATCGGTGGTCGCAAACTAGTTTTTGACAGCGCCGATGGCGTTTTTTCAAAGGATAAAGTAGACTTTGGAAGCCACTTTTTGATAGATACCGTTTTAGCTGAATCAATAGAAGCCACTGGCTCGCACTTACTCGATATTGGCTGTGGTTACGGTGTTATCGGCATTACATTGGCTATCTTTAATTGCGATTTAACTGTTTCGATGATTGACATCAATAGTCGGGCGCTTGCGCTGGCAAGGCAGAATATTGATCGCTATCAGTTAACAGAACGGGTAACAGTGCAGCATATTGACAGCTACCAAGATCAAACAGCTTGTTATGATGTTGTCGTCAGCAACCCGCCGATTCGAGCCGGCAAGGCAACCGTCTTTGCCATCTACCAACGCGCCTATAATAATCTTAAACAAGATGGTGCCCTCTACGTCGTCATTCAAAAAAAACAAGGTGCTGCCAGTTCAAAAAAATATTTAATTGAACTGTTTGGTAATTGTTTGGCAATTGCCAAAAAATCCGGTTATTTTATTCTTAAAAGCGTTAAAAACAAGCTATAACTATAATTCATTTTTACTGCTATACAAGGAGGCACCAGATGGATAATCACTACAAGGTTAATCAATGAGCGATGCGCGGTCGCGTTTTATAGCTCTATAGTTTTATGAGATAGTGGTAAAAGGGTACAAGCAAAAAAGCAGACCACGCTGGGTCTGCTTTTTGAAGTTTTTGTTTTCTATAGTTTTTTCGAAAATAGCGCCAGTAAGGCGATAATTGCCAGGCCGAGAATCATGACACTCTTTTGTGCAATGCCCATGATACCGAATATGGCGACAATCGAGATAACGACCGGAATAACGTATTTAACTAGTGCATACCAGACATTAAACAGGCCAAACGAAACCGTTCCATTATTGGTAATTTCGTTTTCGAGGTCTTCTTTCTTGACAAACCAACCGGCAAATACGGTAACTAATACACCGCCGATAGCCAAGAAGATTTTGTCAGTTAAGATATCGAGTAGGTCAAATGTACCAACGCCCAATATCGGTATTGGCATTTCAGCCATAACGCCCAGTGACAACGATGCCAAGATACAGAGGATAATCATTACTGTTGCAACCGAGTAAACAGCCTTAGAACGTGACCAACCGCGCTCGTCGATAAAGTATGACGTGGCAACTTCTAACAGTGATACCGAAGATGTTAAAGCGGCAACAAACAAGGCGACGAAGAAGATAATTGATAACACGGGGCCGATACCACCCATTTTAGCAAAGATCGTCGGAACGACGACAAATACCAAGCCGGGTCCCGCAGCTGGCTCCATACCGAATGAGAATAGAGCAGGGAAGATGGCTAAGCCGGCCATCAAGGCGACCAAGGTATCAAGGCCGGATACAATAAACGTATTTGCTGGTAAATTTTCTTCTTTTTTGAGGTAAGAACCATAGGTAATCATACAGCCCATACCTAAGCTAAGTGAGAAGAAGGCCTGACCTAATGCCGCCAGTAGCATTTCGCCATTTACTTTGGAAAAGTCCGGGCTAAATAGGAACTTAAGTCCAGCGCCAGCATTTGGCAGTGTTAAGCCTTTGCCGATAATGATAATAAGCAGTACAAACAGCATTGGCATCAAAATCTTGCCAGCTGCTTCAATACCTTTTGAGACGCCGCGTACGACGACGAGCACGTTTAAGAATAAGAAAATTGCTGTCCAAAGCAGCGGTTCCCAAGCGCCGGTAATAAAGGCACCAAAGCTGTCACCAATTGCATCAGGTGCTGCCAGTAAGCCAGTTGCACTCTTAAAAATGTAAGCAACGGCCCAACCGCCAACGACGGGGTAAAAGCCCATGATAAAGAAAGCTGAAATAACGCCCAATACGCCGGCAAATGTCCAACGTGTGTCGATTGATCTAAACGAACCGACAGCTGCGGTATCCGTCATACGACCGACGGCAAATTCTGTCAACATGACGCTCATGCCGATTAGCACGACGAAGATTAAGTAAATTATAATAAATGCTCCACCGCCATTTTCGCCTGCTAGGTAAGGGAAACGCCAGATGTTACCCAGGCCAACTGCACTACCGGCAGCAGCCATGATGAAACCGAAGCGGGACCCCCATTGACCTCTTTGTTCTTTTTTCATAATCGCTCTCCTTTAAAATTGAATAAGTGCGTGTTTCTTCTAACAATTACCGGTTGAATTAATATGTTAGATTAACGCATTATAACACAACCAAACAAATAATGCAATAATTCTGATAGTTTATCTGCAACTATTTGAAAAAAAGGTATTTATTGTGGGTTTTCTAAAAATTTTTGATAGTCATAATCAATTTTTTGAAGTTCGCGCCAGTCATTAATTTGATAGTAATAGGCGGC
>PDWJ01001498.1_pt1 | contig 28710 bp, 23 predicted proteins | sample 1430881 | NCBI WGS metagenome assembly PDWJ01 (sample SAMN01162460, study PRJNA174530) | Oral metagenome, whole genome shotgun sequencing project. | biome: Marine environment; feature: Marine mammal; material: Swab sample of the gingival sulcus; isolation source: swab sample of gingival sulcus...
GGGAAACAGCGGTTGCTGTCGCGAATCTCGGCGGGCCATCTCAAAGGTGGATCATAATCGGGCGATCGTGTCAAGGTCGCCTGTGAATCAAGCTCCTAGTCGGTATCCTATTTGGCGCTCTTCGCTTCCTATAATGCGACACGTCGGCGCCGCGCGCCCCAGTCGCCCTTGGTCGCCTCGAAGCGCCCTGCCAGCAGCGTGCCGCAGCCGAGGCAGCGGGCCTCTGCGTCGAGGGCGTAGTCTCCGAGGCGGTACCAGTCGCGCTCGATCACGCGCTCCCCACAGCCGCTGCAGAAGGTGCTCTGCCCATCGACGTCGTGGACGTTGCCGGTGTAGACATGGGCCACCCCAGCCCGCCGCGCGAGCTCACGGGCGCGCTGCAGCGTCTCAGTCGGCGTGCGTGGTTGGTCACGTAGCTTGAAGTCGGGGTGAAAGGCGGTGAAGTGCAGCGGCGTCTGCTGGCCCATCTTCGCCGCGAACCAATCGCAGAGCCGGGCCAGCTCGTCGTCGTCGTCGTTCTCGCCGGGGATCAGCAGCGTGGTCACCTCGACCCAGATCTCGGTCTCGGCGTGGAGCCAGGCCAGGGTGTCGAGCACGGGGGCGAGCTCGGCGAAGCAGAGCTTCTTGTAGAAGCGCTCGCTGAAGGCCTTGAGATCGACGTTCGCCGCGTCGATGTGCTCGAAGAAGGGGCCCCGCGCCTCGGGGGTGATGTAGCCCGCCGTGACCGCCACGGTCGCGACGCCGCGCTCGTGGCAGGCCTTCGCCGTGTCGATCGCGTACTCGGCGAAGATCACCGGATCATTGTAGGTGAAGGCGACGCTCCGACAGCCGTTGGTCGCGGCCGCCGCGGCGATCGCCTCAGGAGACGCCTCCTGGCTCTGCACCTCGACCTCGCGCGCCTTTGAGATGTCCCAGTTTTGGCAAAAGCGGCAGCCGAGGTTGCAGCCCGCCGTGCCGAAGGAGAGCACGCTCGAGCCCGGATAGAAGTGGTTGAGCGGCTTCTTCTCGATCGGATCGATGCAGAGGCCCGTGCTCTTACCGTAGGTCGTGAGCACCATCTCGCCGCCGAGGTTCTGCCGCACGAAGCAGAAGGCCCGCTGACCATCGCGCACGCGGCAGCGCCGCGGGCAGAGGTCGCAGACGATGCGCCGGCGCGCCGGGTCGTCTGAGTCTAGCGAGTAGAAGCGCGCTGCGCTCATCGGCGCCTAGCTTAGTACTGCGTCTCGGAAAAAAGTGAACAAAGCGCGCAGGACCAGCGATCGTTTACGTTTTTTTGGACGCTGTGCGTCGCGAATCTAGCGGCGTCCAGGACCCGTGATCGTATGGGTTTTTCCGGGACGCAGTCCTTGATGGGTTCGTCATCCTGGGCGCCGCTCCCCGCCAGGTGTCCGATGGCCTCCATCTTCTGCGATTGGAAGAGCTGTGCTTGCAGATCCACACGGTCGGTCTCGTCGATGTACAGAGTGTGGGTCGCCGGGCGCCCTTCACGCTCGACGAGCCTCTCGGTCATCAGCAGATGGCGCACCTCTGCATCGGGTCGGACGACGCGGTGCCTATGCTGACTCGGGTTCTCGCCGTGGAGCCAGGCCTGCATCCGCGAGGTGAGCTCGCGATCGTCGGGAGGACGAAGCCGAGCTGGTCGCGGGGCGACATCGCCAAGAGCTCCTTGCGGCTCACACCCAGGGTCTGCGTCAGCGCCTCGTTGGCCGCCACGATGCCGATAGAGGCGCTCGTAGGCGTGGGGCACCAGCGCTGACGTGGGGACGACCCCTGGCGCTCGTAGTCGTCATCGTTGGTGTAGGTCAGGCCTCCCGCCGCCGGGTACGGCACCGCCGGCCGCTGTCTAAGCCTCAGAACGTCCGCCGTACCACCCGTATGGCTCATGTCTTCGGCTACGAAATCGGCTCGGCAGCTCAGCACCCGGCTCGGTCCCGAATGTGTGGGGAAGCTCTTACAGTGAAGCCACGACTTGATCGTGATGTCGATGATGGTAGACTGAACGCATGTTCAGCTATGGCTCTGGCGAAGGCTCCAGGGAGCTTGCTCGGTCGCTCGATCCCGCGCGTCGCGCGATGCTCGACGAGCTCGAGCGTTGCACCGGCGCGCTGCGGCCCGACGACCTCGCGCCACAGGAGGTGTTGCCCAGCGGTCTCGAGCCGCTCGACGCGCTGCTCCCGGGGGGGGGGCTGCCGCGGGGGCGGTTGACGGAGCTCTCGGGGGCGCGCTCATCGGGTAAGCGAGCGCTGGCGACGGCCTTCTGCGCGTCGGCGCTGGCGGCAGGGCAGCACGTCATCTGGATCGACGCGCGAGGGGCGCTGGGGCGCTACACGCCGCTCTATGCGCTCGAGGCGGGCTTGCCGCTCTCGCATCTCTTGGTGGTGCGACCGAGCCCCAAGCCAACCGATCCGCGCGACTCGTTGGCGAAGGCGGCCTATCGCGCGGCCGACCTGGTGCTCAGCTGTGGGTCCGCGGTGGCGCTCTTGGTGATCGAGCTGCCGCGCTTCGGGGAGCTGCGCGGATCGCGGCAGGCCGGCAAGCTCTCGCGGCTGGCCAAGGCTGCCTCCACGAGCGGCACGACCTTGCTCTTCATCAGCGAGAAGCGCAGAGCGCGCGACTCGTTGGGGACCTTCGTCGCGCTGCACCTCGCCGTCTCTCGCGTCGCAGGTGCGAGGCTACCCCATGCGCGCGAAAGGAGGGGCAGACCGCTACACGTCATGATCGCCAAGAGCAAGCTGGGGCAGATGGCCAAAAGCACGGAGGTCTCGCTCGATGAGCCGCACAGCGTGCGTCTGGATTCCACAGTTTGAGCTGCGCGAGCGCTTGCATGCGCTCGAGGCGGACGCGGAAGCTGACGCGTGGGCGGGTCGTGGCGAGGGACACGGGATCATCCTCGCCGACATCGGCGCGCCGTCGCCACGGGTGATCGACGCCAGCGCCGAGGCGCGAGCGCTCGGCGTGCGGTCGCGGATGCCGATGGTGCGCGCTCGGGCGCTCTGCCCCGAGGCGCTGCTGATCCCCCCCCACGCCGAGGCCTTCCGCGGCGAGCGTGAGCGCGTGCTGCGGGCGCTCTACGCGTTCGGGCCGCTGGTAGGGGGCGATGAGCTCGAGGCGTTCTTCCTCTCCCTGTCTGGGCTCACGCGGCTCCATCCAGACGAACATGCGTTGGCGCTCACATTGCGCGAGGCGGTCGAGGCGTTGGGCTATCCCGCGGCGGTGGCGATCGCCGATAGCCCGGTCAGCGCGTGGATCGTGGCGCGGGCGGCGAGCTTCGCGCTCGCGGCGGCGGGCGCAGATCCCTCACCGACGCCTAAGGGATCCAAGACGATGGGGCCCGTCGCTCCCGACAGCGACGAACGATGCCAGATCGTGTCACCGGGGACCGACCGCGAGGCGCTGGCGGCGCTGCCGCTGGCGGCGTTGCCGATGAGCGAGCAGGTGATCCGTCTCTGTCGCGTGCTCGGCCTCGATCGCGTCGGCGAGCTGGCGCGGTTGCCGGCAGGGGCGTTGACGCGACGCTTCGGCCGCGAAGGCGCCGTGCTCGAGGCGCGCTCGCGGGCGCGCGCTCGCGATCGCTTCGAGGTCTGCGTGCCCGAGCAGGTCGAGCGGGCCGAGCTGCACCTCGACCAGCCCACCGACGACCTCGAGGTGCTGCTCTTTTTGCACAAGAACGTGCTCGATCGGCTGCTGCGGCAGGTCGCGGCCACGCGGCGCTACGTCGCGACCCTCGAGGTCACGCTGCTGCTCGCCGACAGCGAGCGCACGCGCTTGGCGCATCGGGTGCGCCCAGCGCGGCCAACCCTGGACGGTCGACTGCTGCTCGACCTGCTGCTGTTGTGGCTCCAGAGCGGTCCAGCTTCCGATCTGGTGGACTCGATCGTGATGCGCGCCACGGAGGTCGGCGAGGCCCCGCGGCGGCAGCTGTGGCTCTTCGAGAAGCAAGAAGACCTCGCCGCGGATGCCTTCGCGCTGGCGATCAGCCGGCTCGCGGCGGCCTTTGGAGGCGAGGCCGTGGTGCAGCCCGAGCTGATCGACAGCCACCGCCCAGAGGCCCGGGTCGCCTGGCGCTGCCCGCTCCCCGAAGGCAAATCGAGGCGCGACAATAAGACGCTCGATAAGCGCGAGAAGAAGGTCCGTGGCTGGGTCGCCCGTGGGTTGGGGCGCGAGGGGGCTCAGCCGGCAGATGACCTCTTCGCGCTGCTCGAGGGGCTCGATGGCGAGCAACAGAGCTCGCGTACGACACGCGAGATCGGCGCCGACGCGACGCTGCCGCCCGTGCTCGATCTGCTCGAGGAGCCGCGTCCCATCGCGCTGCGTGGCTCCTGGTTGCGCTTGCCCGATGATGCCGTCGCCGCAGATGGCGGGGCGACATCGGGCGCGCCGGAGGCCGAGGTTGATGGTGGTCCGGTCGTGGTCGTCGAGGAGCTCCAGGACAAGGTTGTGCCGCTGTACGGTCACCGTCGGCCCCAACGCCGCGTCGATCCCGAGCTCGAACGTCGGCGCGCGCCAGGCTGGAGGCGGATCGTCGAGCATCAGGGCCCCTACTGCCTCGAGGGCGAGTGGTGGGATCGCGAGGGTTTTGCTCGGCGCTACGAGCTTCTGACCCTCGACGACGGCAGCCAGCTCTGGATCTTTCACGACGAGCGCGGGGCTCACCTGCAGGCCTACCTCGACTGAAGACGACGCGACGCGATGAGCCACTACGCCGAGCTTCATTGCCGCAGCAGCTTCAGCTTCCTCGCTGGTGCGTCCCACCCACGCGAGCTGGTGCTCGCCGCCGGCGCGTTGGGCCTCGAAGAGCTGGCGATCACCGATGTCGGTGGGGTCTATGGGGTCGTGCGCGCCTGGGAGGCGCAGCGGAAGCTGGTCGAGGCGCACGAGCGCGGCGAGGTCGACGAGCATAGCGGCGAGCCGATCCCGCGGCCGCCGCGGCTGATCTATGGCGCCGAGCTTCTCCTCGACCCGTTGCCCCGGCGGGCGCGGGTCCCGTCGCCCACATGCGGGGACAAGCCCTCGGCGAGTGATGTCGAGCCGAGCGACGCGTTGGTGGTGCTGGTGCGCGACGGCGAGGGGTGGTCGAAGCTGACGCAGGCGATCACTCGCGGTCGGCGTCGCGTCGACAAGGGGGAGTTTGCGCTGACTCAGCGCGAGCTGCGGCGCCTCGGCGGTGAGCATTGGTGTGTGCTCGCCGGAGGCCCGCGCAGTCGTCTGCTGCGGCTCCTGCGCCAGGGCGAGCGCGTCGCCGCGCGGCGAGAGCTCATAGCCTTGAAGGAGGCCTTTGGCGACGCGCTGGCCCTCGAGCTGACGCGCCACCTGCGCCCCGGTGACCTCGAGCGTTCGCTGGCGCTCGCAGAGCTCGCGGCGGAGGTCCGCGTGCCGATCGTGGCGACCAACGACGTGTTCTTCCACGCCGATCATCGAAAGAAGCTCCACGACGTGCTGACCTGCATCCGCCTCGGCCTCGCGCTCGGTGAGGCGGGGCGGCGGCTTCTGCCCAACGCTGAGCGCCGCCTCAAAGACCACGCCGCGATGGCCGATCTCTTCGCCGACCTGCCGGCAGCGGTCGAGCTCACCGCCGAGCTGGCCTCGCGCTGCCGCTTTGCTCTCGAGGAGCTGACCTACAGCTACCCCGAGGAGACCGTCCCGCCGGGGGAGACCGCCGACGAGTACCTCGGGCGCCTGGCTCGCCGCGGGCTCGTCACGCGCCTCGGCACGCGGCGCGCGGCGGAGCTTCGTGAGCGCCTCGAGCGCGAGCTGTCGATCATCGCGGAGCTACGCTACGCCGGCTACTTCCTCACGATGTGGGAGGTCGTGCGCTTTTGCGCTCGCGAGGGCATCCTCTGTCAGGGCCGCGGCTCGGCGGCCAACTCCCTGGTCTGCTACGCCACGGGCATCACCAGCGTCTCTCCCGACCAGATCGATATGCTCTTCGAGCGCTTTGTTTCGCTCGAGCGCAAAGAGCCCCCCGATATCGATCTGGACATCGAGCACGATCGCCGCGAGGAGGTGCTGCAGCACGTCTACGACACCTACGGCCGCGACAAGGCGGCGATGGTCTGCTCGGTGAGCACCTACCGTCATCGCTCGGCGATCCGCGACGTGGGCAAGGTGCTCGGCTTCGACGATCAAACCCTCGCGCGGGTCACGCGCTATCTCGCCTCGGGCATGGGCTATATCGGGGGGCCGCAGGATGACCCACAGGCGAGGCAGGAGGCGAAGGGCGCGGGCGCCCCCAACGAAAAGAGCCGCTCGGCGGCCGCCCAAAGACGAGGTTCGATGATCCGCGACGAGGCGGCGGTCGCCGCGGGGATCGACCCGCGCTCGCGGAGCTGGCAGCAGCAGCTGCTGCTCTCCGAGCTGCTCGTTGATTTCCCGCGCCACCTCTCGATCCACACCGGCGGATTTCTGCTCTGCAAAGAGGCTGTCGCCAAGCTGGTGCCGGTCGAGAACGGTCGGATGGTCGACCGCACGGTGATCCAATGGGACAAGGACGACATCGACGCCCTCGGGCTCTTTAAGGTCGACCTGCTCGGGTTGGGCATGCTCAACGTGATCGCCCGCGCCTTCGCCTTCATCGAGAGACACCACGGCCTCGAGCTCGACCTTGGCGCGATCCCGCCCGACGACCGCCCGACCTACGCGATGATCCAGGCCGCCGACACCATCGGTGTGTTTCAGATCGAGTCCCGCGCACAGATGAACATGCTGCCTCGGCTCGAGCCGCGGGACTTTTACGATCTGGTGATCCAGGTCGCGCTGGTGCGGCCTGGCCCGATCGAAGGCGGGATGGTGCATCCCTTCTTGCGCCGCCGCCGCGGCGAGGAGCCCGCCGACGTGCCACATCCTGCTCTCGAGCCGATCCTCGGCCGCACCCTCGGCGTGCCGATCTTTCAAGAGCAGGTGATGCGCGTCGCCGTCGCCGTCGGCGGCTACACGCCGGGGGAGGCCGATCAGCTGCGCCGCGACATGGCCGCCTGGCGCCGCGCCGGCAACATGGGGCGTCACCAGAGGCGGTTGCGTGAGGCGATGGCGTCGCGGGGTATCGAGCCAAGCTTCGCCGATCGAATCATCCAGCAGATCGAGGGCTTTGGCAGCTACGGCTTCCCCGAGTCCCACGCGGCGGCCTTCGCCCACCTGGTCTACATCTCGGCTTACCTCAAGTGCCATTTCCCCGCCGAGTTCGCCGCCGCGCTGATCGACGCCCAGCCGATGGGCTTTTACCAGATCAGCTCGATCGTCGCCGACGCTCACCGCCACGGCGTGCGGATCGAGGGCGTCTGTGTACAGACGAGCGTCTGGGGCTCCACCGTCCTAGGCCGCGAGATGCGGGGCGCTGCCCCCGCGGCCGGCTGCGAAGGCAAGCCAGGAGGCGCGCCCAACGGGCTGAGGCTCGGGCTAAAGCTGGTCCGCGGCCTGCGCGAAGAGCTCGGCCGCCGCGTCGTCGCCGAGCGCATCGCCCGGGGAGCCTACCGCTCGGTCTCCGAGCTCGCGCGGCGCTGTGAGCTCGATCGCAAGGCCCTCGAGGCGTTGGCGCTTGCCGGCGCCTTCCGCCGTCTGACGAGGGGGCGTCGGGAGGCGGTCTGGCAGGCCTCCGCCCTGGGGGGGCACGACCTGGTGGCCAACCTCGACGCCGGCGATGGAGAGGTGCGCTTCGCGCCGCTGAGCGAGGCCGACGAGCTGCGCCTCGACTACGCCCACGCCCAGAGCTTCATCGAGCATCACCCGCTGAACCTCTACCGCGAGCGGCTGCGCCGCGCCGGGGTGCTGCGCTCGATCGACCTGCTGCGCGCCCGCCCCGGGAGCCTGGTCAAGGTCGCCGGGCTGGTGATCGTGCGTCAGCGCCCGGCCGGCGCGAAGATGATCTTCATGGCCCTCGAAGACGAGACCGGGCTGGTCGACCTCGCCGTCAACCTCGACATCTTCACCCGCTACCGGCCGGCGATCATGCTCGCCGAGGTGCTCTACGTCGAGGGCAGGCTGCAGCTCGACGGGCGAGCGCGCAGCGTGCTGGCGCGATCCTTTCGCAACATCAGCGGTCGCGTCGGCGGTGTGCGCTCACGCGACTTCCACTGAGCTGGCTACCGCTACCCGAGCGGTGGCTCACAGCAGAGGGGTGGCTCAGCGCTGTCCTTCGTAGCTTCCCAAAAAAAGCAAACGATCGCTGGTCTTGGACTCCGCTGGCTTCGTTGCTTGTCAGTCAGCGCAGCGCACGGCGGAGAAAAGGCGTGATCAGCGCGGCGACGGCGTCAGGGCGCGTTGCCATCACGACGTGCGTGGGGCCTGAGCAGGCCGATTCGCTCCCTCGGCAACCTCCCTGGTGATGGATGGCCTCGGCAACAGGGTTGCTAGCAGTCTCTTGACTTAGGCGCTTTCCCACACATTCGGGGACCGAGCCGGGTGCTGAGCTGCCGCGCCGATTTCGTAGCCGAAGACATGAGCCATACAGGTGGTATGGCGAACGTTCTGAGGCCTAGAAAGCGGCCGGCAGTGCTGTGCCCGGCGACAGGAGGGATTTGTAGGGGTGCTCTTAGATGAAGATCATCCCCTGGAGCAGCACCTCCGACCGAAAGCCGTCAGCTTCGCGGTTCTTGTCGAAGATCGGGCGCGCGCGGTAGTGCAGGGTGAGCTTGGCGTGGTAGCCGACCCAATACCAGTTAAGGCCGCCCTCGAAGACCATCGACGGATCCTCGAGACCCTCGAGAAACGACAGCTGCGCCGTGAAGTAGGGCTGCAGCGTGACGCCCAAAGACTTCGGCAGCAGGTAGCCGACCTGCGCGTAGACGTGCTCCCCAGTGCCGAAGAGCGGGTAGGCGTTGCCCGAGGGGTTGCCAGCGTAGTTGGCGATACCAGCGATGGCGACCTTATCTGGGCCCATCTCATAGTGATAGAACACGGTGTAGGCGGTCAGCGCGCCCATCGACGCTTGCTCACCGAAGGGGATATCGGCGAAGACGTCGACACCCATCAAGAAGAGGTCATGTTGTTGGAGGTTGCCTGCGCTGTCGAGGGAGTGCAGCGCGTCCTTCTGGTAGAGAAAGCCTGCGCCGATGTTGAGTACGCGTTTCTTACCAAGGTAGGTGCCGACGGCATAGGGCAAGAGGTTCGACTCCTCGTCGAGCAGCTGATACTGCACATAGCCCTGCAGCGCCCAGGTGTTGGCGTTGGCGTCGAGCGCCACGGTTGCCGCGGGAGCGTCGGTGCCGCCGCGCGCGAAGGGGCGGTTGACCGCGAAGCGGTAGTCGAGGCCGCCGGTTTTCCCCTTGATGAAGACCCCCAGCCAGCGTGCGAACTCGTCGCTGGAGTTGATCGTGCCCCAGTTGAGGATCGGCGCGTCGATCGCCAGCATGTTCAGCGTGCCGGCGTTGGTCGATCGCGAGACGCCGTTCCAGTAGTGGAGGCCGCCGCCGATATACAGGTGGCGCTCGATTACCTCGAACTGCACCCAGGCGTCGTGGATGAAGAAATTTGGCCGCTTGGGGGCGTCGGCGTCGAAGGCGTTATTGCGAAAGGTCTGATTGTTGATGCCGAAATGGGTCACGAGCTGGAATCGTGACGTCAGCTGGCCAACGGCAAGAAAGCGCGCGCGTCGGATCAGCACGTCGATGTCGACGTCCTTCTCCTCGCCGCCGACCATCGTGTTCGGGTTGTTGTGGATCATCCGCAGCCAGACCTGGGTCCAGAGGATGAAGCGGATCCAGCTCTGTCCATCGTCGGAGAGGCTGATCCTGATCTGGGTCGGGGAGACCGGCGCAGCGGCCTTGATCGGCTTGATGTCGACAGTCCGCGGGGATGTCTTCAGCGGCGTGACCGTTTTGAGTGGAGGGGTAGGGGGGGGGGCTTTGCCCTCTGCGGCGGGGGCCGCTGTAGGGGCGCTCGCTGGCGCCGTAGCAGGTTGAGCGACAGCGACCGTCGCGATGAGTAGCGCGCCTCCGAACGCCAGCGCCCTTGCTGCGTGTTGCTCGCACCGCATCATCATCTCCTCCTCCGCCAGAACGAGTCGGCGTCAAGCACAACCATCGGCGGCAAGGAGCGGGAGGTAAGTCGTTCTTTGGCGAATACCTGTGTCCCTCCACACATTCCTCCCATCGCCGGGAGCCGCTCTGCCAGGCGTTCTCGGCGCCGATAGCACGGCCGCACGGCGCAGCAATGCATGCTCTCTGTGTCTGTGGGCGTGTCGCGGAGCTTCTTGCGCAGGGCGTCAGAGGTCTCGCGTCGTTCCTTGCGATCGGATGGTGACCAGACCGTCGGAGAGGCGGAGTTGCGCTGTGCGTGGTTTGGTCCCGCCGACGTCCTCCGCCGCGATGTCCACGCGGTTTTTCCGTAGCACCTTGCGCGCGGCGGCGTAGTTGCGCTTGCCGATGTCGAAGACGCCGCCATCGTCGAAGCGCTTGGCGCCACCCGCCAGCTTGATCGTGATGTCTGCCTTGCTGCTACCGAGCTCGTACATGGCCTTGAAGAGCGCGGGGATCCCCGTGTCGGCGAAGATCGCCGGTCGCGAGGCCGCTTTTTCAGGGGAGCCCTTCGAGAGGGGCAGCAGGTAGTGCAGTAGGCCGCCATACTGGCGGATGGCGTCGTACGCCAGCACGGCGATGCAAGAGCCGAGGGCATGGGTGATCAACGTCGCGTTTGGGTCGTTCGATACGACGAATTCTGAGATGCCGACGGTCACCAGCGTTGAGGCGGACTCCGACGTCGCGATGACCGTCTTGCTGCGAGCTTGAGGCATCATCCGCCTTTCGTTCGCTCCTTCCATCCTCTCTCTGCATCGACGTCCTTGCACGGAGGTTGAGCATCGCCACCTCGGAGGCGCTCGAACTGCTGCCACTCAACCCCTCATGTCACTCCGACCCCTACACATGCCTCCTATCGCCGGGCACAGCACTGCCGGCCGCTTTCGAGGCCTCAGGGGGTTCGCCGTACCACCCGGATGGCTCATGTCTTCGGCGACGCAAACCGCTCGGCCGCTCAGCACCCGGCTCGGTCGGGAATTTGTGGGGGTGCTCCTACATCTTTTGGCTCGACCGCCGACTCTAAAGGTGGGCGCTGTGGCTCCCGGCGGTGAGAAGGGCGCTCTGGCGCCCTGCGGCAACAGCGAAGGGAAGGTCATGACCGAATACTCCGCGCGCATCAAGGATCTGGCGGAACTCCTGATCGTCGCCGATCCTGCAGACGCGAGCTCGGTGAAAGAGATCGTGAGATGCGTCGAGACCGCCGAGGAGCTCGCGGAGCCGAGCGCTCGCGCCGAGCTGGAGTCGTGCCGCCGTGCGCTTGAGAACAAGATTGAGAAGAACGCCGACGTCGGAGCTGAGCTGGTGGAGTTCGAGCTGCTCGTGGAGCGGCTGCAAGAGCGCGGCGATCGGCCGGCAGAGGACGATCCCGACACGCTGGTGCTTGGGGAGCTGGTGCTACCGGGGCTGGTCGATGAGGAGCTGCTGCGCGACTTTCTCAGCAGCCAGGTCCACGGCGTCGAGGAGCTCGAGCAGCGGATTATGCGTCTCGAGGTTGACGGCTCGGAGATCGCGACGCTGAAGCGTCTGATCCACACGATCAAGGGCGAAGCGAGCATGCTCGGTCTTCGGGCGCTGGCCGATGTCTGCCACGTGGTCGAGGATCTGCTGATCGCCGATCGTCTCCCCCCGGGGCTCTCCGATCTCTTGCTCGAGGTGAAAGACTGGATCGAGTCCGCGGTAGCCCGCTATAGCCGCTGGGAACTCCCGGAGCAGCCGCATGACCTGTTGGTTCGTCTCAGGGGTGTGGAGACGGCGCCCGAGGAGACGGCGGTCGAGGAGACGGCGCCCGAGGAGACGGCGGTCGAGGAGACGGCGCCCGAGGAGACGGCGCCCGAGGAGACGGCGCCCGAGGAGACGGCGGTCGAGGAGACGGCGGTCGAGGAGACGGCGCCCGAGGAGACGGCGCCCGAGGAGACGGCGCCCGAGGAGACGGCGGTCGAGGAGACGGCGCCCGAGGAGACGGCGCCCGAGGAGACGGCGCCCGAGGAGACGGCTGAGCCGATCGATGTCGTGGCGGATCGCTCGTTGCAGCTTGATGCGGCCAGCCGGGCGGCGTTTGAGGCCGAGTTGGTCGGCGGCGAGCCGATCGAGCGTGACGAGGAAGACCTAGCGCTGATCGGCGAGTTCATGCAAGAGAGCGAAGAGGGGCTGGTCAGCGTCGACCAGCTGCTCCTCGAGGGCGAGCGCGAAGGCCTCGACGACGAGAAGGTCAACGGGATCTTCCGCGTCTTTCACACGATCAAGGGCGTGGCGAGCTTCCTCGAGTTCGAGCAGATCACCAGGGTCGCTCACGCCACCGAGACGATGCTCGACCAGGTGCGTAGCGGCAAGCTCGTGGCCTCTGGGACCGTCTTTGATCTAGTCTTCGACGCGACGGCGCGGATGCGCGCGTTGCTCACCGAGGTTGATCGGGCGCTGCAAGCGAGCGAGACGCTCCTGACCTTGCCTGGTATGGACGAGCTGGTCGATCAGCTGAAGGCGGCGACCGAGGGCAAGTCGCTCGTGGCGGAGCCCCTGCCGATGGTCGAGGAGGGCGAGAAGCTTGGCCAGATCCTCGTCCGCCAGGGCGTCGTCGAGCAGAAGGTCGTCGACAAGGCGTTGGACCACCAGGTCGGCTCGGGGCGCAAGCTCGGCCAGCAGCTGGTCGCCGAGGGGGCGTCGGCCAAGCGCGTGGCGCAGGCCCTCCGTGCCCAGGGCGAGACCCGCGCCGGTGGTGCGCCACGCATTCGGGAGACGGTGAAGGTCGATCTCGAGCGCATCGACGCCCTGGTGGAGAACATCGGCGAGCTGGTGATCGTCGAGTCGATGGTCTCCCACGCCCCAGAGATCATGAAGATCACGGGTCAGCCGCGCATCCGCAACTACCTCGGACAGCTGGCCAAGATCACCCGGCAGCTGCAGGAGATTGGCATCCGGATGCGGATGGTCCCGCTCCGCGGCCTGTTTCAGAAGATGTCCCGGATGGTGCGGGATCTCGCCCGCAAGTCGGAGAAGAACGTCCGCGTCGAGGTCTCTGGTACGAGCACGGAGATGGATCGCAGCATGGTCGAGCAGCTCGCCGACCCGCTCGTGCACCTGATCCGAAACAGCGTCGACCATGGCATCGAGCTGCCGGAGGAACGGCGCCGCGCTGGCAAGGATCCTACGGGCACGATCCGCCTCGACGCACGCTACGAGGGCAGCAGCGTGGTGGTGGAGATCAGCGATGACGGGCGTGGTCTGGATCGGGAGGCGATCGTCTCCAAGGCGCTGCGCCAAGGGCTGATCAAAGAGGGGGAGAACCTCTCAGGTAGCCAGATCGACGATCTGATCTTCGCCCCGGGTTTTTCCACCGCCAAGAAGGTCACCGAGATCTCGGGCCGCGGCGTCGGCATGGACGTGGTGCGGAGAAACGTCGAGAGCCTGCGCGGGCGGATCCACGTCGACTCGAAGCCGGGGCAGGGCACGACCCTCAGCCTGATCCTACCGTTGACCCTGGCGATCATCGACGGGACGCTGATCGCCTGTGGCGACGAGCGCTACATCTTCCCGACGATCTCTATCGTTGAGTCGCTGCGGCCGACTCGCGACATGCTCTCCAAGATCGCCGGCAAGACCGAGATCATCTGCTTCCGTGACCGGATCTATCCGTTGCTATGCCTCGGCGAGCTGATGGCTTTGCCGAAGTACGAGGACGACCTCGAGGAGGCGCTGGTCGTGTTGGTCGAGAGTCGGGATCGGCGGGTCGCCTTGCTCGTCGACGACGTGCTGACGCAGCAGCAGATCGTGATCAAGAGCTTGGGTGGAGCGCTGCATGACGTGAACTACTTCGCGGGGGCAGCGATTCTCTCGGATGGCCACGTCGGGTTGATCCTCGATCCCGACGAACTCGTCACCCTGGCCCAGAACTCGGGTGGCCGCCAGTCGCGGTCTAAGGCTGTCTCGCAGAGCGCGGCGGCGTCTGGACAGCTACAGCTCTGAGGAGCGATGGAGGACCAGATGGAATCGACCCCAACGCAAGCTGGCCGTCTCAGCAGCGGAGATCGCTCGATGCCGGTCGAGGTGGCGGGTAAGTACATGACGTTCAAGCTGGCGACCGAGGAATATGGCGTCGAGATTCTGCACGTGCGGGAGATCATCGGGCTGATGGACATCACCCACGTGCCGCGGACGGCGCCCCATATCCGTGGCGTGCTCAACCTCCGCGGCAAGGTGATCCCGGTCGTTGACCTGCGCTTGAAGTTCGGGATGGAGCGCATCGAGCCGACCGAGCATACGGTGATCATCGTCGTGCAGCATCAGCTCGGCGACTGCTCCGTGACGACCGGCTTGCTCGTCGACGAGGTGCTCGAGGTGCTCAACGTCGAAGAAGGGATGCTCGAGCCCCCACCAACCTTCGGAGGCAAGGAGAGCGACGCGGACTTCTTGGTCGGCGTCGGCAAGGTCGGCAAGCGGATGGTCTTCCTGCTCGATATCGAGCGTGTGCTGCAGAACGCCCAACCTGCGCAGGCTGTCGCGTGATCGTCACAGCGGATCAATCGGCGTCTACGACCTTGGGGCCGAAGCTCTTCGCGCGCTTCTGCGAGCTCGCCTTCGACGCCGCAGGCATCAAACTCAAGGCGGGCAAAGAGGCGCTCGTCGCCGGGCGGATCGCGCGCCGGGTGCGGAGCCTCGGCTTGCAGGGGCCGGCAGACTACCTTCGCTACCTCGAGGCGGACGAGAACAAGGACGAGATCGTCGAGTTCATCGACGCGATCTCGACCAACTACACTCGCTTCAACCGCGAGCCCGACCACCTCGAGGCGCTGGCACAGAAGGTCAAGGCGCTCGTGCGCGGCGGGGAGCGCAGGCTGCGGATCTGGTCGGCGGCGAGCTCCAGCGGCGAGGAGCCCTACTCGATGGCGATCGCGATCGAGAAGGCGCTCGAGGGGCGCTCTTGTGACTATCGAATCCTCGCTACCGACATCTCCACAGCGGTGCTCGCTCGCGCTCAGGCGGGGATCTATTCCCCGGAGGCGATCCGCCCCGTGGGGGAGGCCGCGAAGCAGCGCTTCTTCGTCGCGACCAAGGACGAGGGCGGAAAGCCGGCCTACCAGGTCTGCGACGCGTTGCGGCGACGCGTGGTCTTTCGTCGGCTGAACCTCGTCAGGCCGCCCTACCCGATGAAGGGGCCTTTCCATGTGATCTTCTGCCGCAACGTGATGATCTACTTCGATCGCCCGGAGCGGCAACGGGTGGTCGGTGCGATCGAGGGGCTCCTCGCTCCTGGTGGCGACTTCTACGTTGGCCACGCTGAGAGCCTCACTGGCTTGACCCACACGCTGCAGGTGCTGCGGCCCTCCTGCTATCGCAGGCCCGAGGCTCGTTGATGGCTTTCGCGAATCCAGCTCTCGACGCCCACGAACAGCGACGCAACCTGCGACGCATCGGGATCGGTGAGCACCTTGTCAGCGGGCGATCGATGGACATCTTGGTGACCTACGGGCTGGGCTCCTGCGTCGCCGTGCTGCTTCACGACGCGCGACGCAAGGTTGGCGGGATGATCCACTGCATGCTCCCGCTCTCGACCGACAACAGAGAGAGGGCTCAGGACAAGCCCGCGCTCTTCGTCGACACCGGCGTGCCGATGTTGCTCCGCGGGCTCGAGAAGCGCGGCTGCTTGCAGTCCGACATCCGTGCGAGGCTCTGCGGTGGCGGGGCGATGATGCACGACCTCTTCAACATCGGCGCAAAGAACATCGCGGCGGCGCGGGCCCAGCTTCACGCGCTGCAGATCCCGATCGACCTCGAGGACGTGGGCGGGGCGTACTCGCGGACGGTCTTCATGCAGGTGGGGAGCGGCGCCGCGATCATCAAATCCCTGGGCCAGACGAGGGAGTTCTGATGGTCTCGGAAGCACAGATCGTCGCCAGAATCTCCGCCCTGCCGGCCTTCCCCTCGGTGCTGCCCAAGGTGCAGCGTCTGCTGGCGGACGAGCGCTGCACGGTGGCGCAGCTCGAGCGCGCTATCGCGCCGGACGCGGCGATTACGACCAACCTGCTTGCCCTGGTCAACTCAGCCGCCTTCGGGCTGCAAAGGCGCGTCGAGAGCGTGCAGCAGGCGCTCGCGCTGCTCGGCAACGCAGGGGTTGTCGATGTCGTCACGGCAGCAGCCTACAAGCGCGTGCTCCCCGACGAGCTGCCGGGCTATCGTGTTGGGGCGCAGGAGTTCTGGACCCACTGCAGCGCCGTCGCCGTGCTGGCCAGCAAGCTCGAGGGCGCGTTGACAGCGGCGCAGCGTCGGGCGATCGGCGGTTCAATCTTCACCGCGGCGCTGCTCCACGACCTGGGCAAGCTGGCGATCGCGACCTTCCTCGAGGACGCCGTTGATGAAACCTTGCCGGCGCTGCGCAGCGGCGCGCTGGACTTCTACAGCCTCGAGCGTGAGGCCTTGGGCACAGACCACGCGGTCGTCGGCCAGCTGCTGGCGCAGAAGTGGAAGCTCCCGCCGCTTGTCGAGGTCGTCGCCCGCTGGCATCACACGCCGACCGAGGCGCCGGAGGAGGCGGCGGTGGCGGTGGCCGTCGTGCACCTGGCCAACGCTCTGGCGCATAGCCTTGGGCTCGGGGGAGACGTCGGGGAGCTGGCGCGGACGGTCGACTCATCGGCGGTGAAGAGCCTCGAGATCGACGCGGTGACCGTCGAGCGGGTCTGCGCCGAGGCGCTCGAGGAGATCCTGACCCTCGGGGAGACCTTGCGAGAGGCGTGATGAACGGTGGTCTAGGCAAGATCCGTGTGCTGGTCGTCGACGACTCGGCGATCGTTCGCAGGGTGCTGACGCGACAGCTCGGTCGCGATCCGAGCATCGAGGTCGTCGGCGCCGCTCCCGATCCCTATGTCGCCCGAGAGATGATCGTCGAGCGCTCGCCTCACGTGCTGACCCTCGACGTCGAGATGCCGCGGATGGATGGCTTGACGTTTCTGGGCAAGCTGATGCGCTACAAGCCGCTGCCCGTGGTCATCGTCTCGTCTTTGACGCCAAGGGGCAGCGAGCTGGCCCTCGAGGCGATGCAGCGTGGCGCGACGGACGTGGTCTGCAAGCCAGGTGCGGCCTACACCGTGAGAGACCTGGCCGACGAGCTGGTCGAGAAGGTCAAGGCTGCGGCGCGCACCCGCGTGCGCAAGCGCAGCGGCCAAGGGCAGCTGGCCAAGGTCAGCCTGCCCTGCCTGCCGGCGAACCAGCTGCTGGCGATCGGCGCCTCGACCGGCGGCACCGTCGCTATCGAAGAGCTCTTGCGGGCGATGCCGGAGCAGACGCCGGCCACGGTGATCACCCAGCATATGCCCCCAGAGTTCACGGCGGCGTTCGCCAAGCGCCTCGACGGGCTCTGCGCGCTCGAGGTGCGCGAGGCGAAGGACGGCGATCCCATCTACGCCGGGCGGGTGCTGGTCGCCCCCGGGGGGTTGCATCTGCTGGTCCGCCGCCACGGCAACCGCTACGTCGCCGTCGTCAAAGACGGCCCGCGGGTTCAACGGCAGAAGCCAGCGGTCGATGTCCTCTTCAAGTCCGTGACGAGGGCCGCGGGGGAGCATGCGGTGGGCGTCCTGCTCACCGGTATGGGCACCGACGGGGCCGAAGGGCTGTTGGCGATGCGTAAGACAGGCGCCGCGACGGCGGCGCAAGACGAGGAGAGCTGCACGGTCTTCGGCATGCCTCGGGCGGCGATCCAGCTCGACGCGGCGGACGCCGTGGTCTCGCTGCAAGACATGCCGAAATGGATCGCCTCGACGTTCCAGGAACGGCTCGAGCAGAGCGTTGGAAGCGTCGGTCGGCGCATCCGCGATGCGGAATGGGTAATGAGCTGACGTCGCGGCAGGCGGCGCGAAGGAGAGAGAAGATGAAGATCTTGATCGTCGATGACTCGCTGGCGATGCGCCGCATCGTCCGTCGAACCCTCAGGCAAGCCGGCTATGGCGACCACGACTGCGTCGAGGCCGAGAACGGCAAGGTCGCGTTGGACACGATGGCGGCGGAGAAGCCTGATCTCGTGCTCTGCGACTGGAACATGCCAGAGATGAACGGTATCGAGTTTCTACAAACACTCCGCGGCGGCGGTGACGCGACGCCCTTCGGCTTTGTCACCACAGAGGGGACCGAGGACATGCGCGCGCAAGCCAAGGAGGCGGGCGCGGCGTTTCTGCTGGCCAAGCCCTTTACCGCCGACGACATGGCCCATGAGCTGCGTCCTTTCCTCGGTTGAGGTGATGACTTCGCTTCCCCGCGACTTGGAAGGAGGCCGCGCGTGAAGACGTCCGAGGTTGCAGCCAGAGCGGCGTCGGCGCTACGTCGTGTCTACGAGACCATGGATGGAGGGAGCCTCTGTAGCAGCCAAGGCCTCCCGCCCGCTCGGTCGTTGAGCAACAGCTGCGGGGCCTACATCCCCTTCCAGCGAGGTCATTCGCATTGGCTGCTCGGCGTCCTCTACGACGATGACGCGGCGCGCTCGATCGCTCGAGTGATGCTGATGGCAAAGGAGAACGAGGAGCTCAGCGCCGGGGATATGGCAGACGCCTTGGGCGAAGTGGCCAACATGGCGGCCGGGCTGCTGAAGCGGGGGCTGCTGCCCGATGAGCAGGAGAGCTGCGAGCTCGGTCTCCCACGCTTTGTCAGCGGCGTCCAATGTGCCGAGCTGCTCTGGCGCTGTGAAGAGCTCGCCACCTGGCGACTGAAGGGCCCGGGCAAAGACGAAGGCGACGTCCTGGTCTGTGTCGGCCGGCTGAGCAGCGAAGATGAGATCGCCGTGGAGAACGCGAACTGAGTGGTCATCTTGGGAGAAGCAGAGGGTATCTCGATGAGTAAGAGCAAAGGCCGTATTGACCTGGAGATGCTCGTCTCGACCTCCTTGCTACCGAGAAGAAGACTTGCAGGTGGCCCCAGCGCCAACCATGGCCGAGAAGCCAAGCACAGCGAGGAGAGGTTTGGTGATCTCGTGGTTCATGTTGGCTCCCCCTCCTCCTCTGTGGTGGGCGAGGAGGTTCTCCATTGGGAGCACCCCTACACATTCGGGGCCGAGCCGGGTGCTGAGCTGCTTTCGTAGCCGAAGACATGAGCCATACGGGTGGTACGGCGAACGTTCCGAGGCCTAGATAGCGGCCGGCAGTGCGGTGCCCGGCGACGGGAGGCATTTGTGGGGGAGATCCTAAAACACAAGCGTGCGATCGGCCCACTGGGTCCAGTCCGTCAGTTCGTCGAGCGTGCTCCGCTTGGTGTCGACGGTGAGCTCCGCGTCGGTGATACCTCTCGCGTCCATGCATGTTCCGCACACGCCGACCTCACCGCGTCGAGCCACGGCGCGGACCATGTTCTCGATCTTGTAGTAGCCCTTCGGAACCTGCTGTCCTGCCTTCGCGCACGCAGCGGCGTCGCCGATCAAGAAGACCTTGACCTCCTCGCCGTCGCGTTTGGCGAGCGCGGCTGCCAGCCTCAACCCGTTGTAGTTTCGCTCGGTGCCGTAGGGAGGATCGTTGAGGATGAAGAGGGTCTTTGCCATCGCTGAACTCCTTGTGTGAAAAGGGGACGTCGGGCCAGCCACCTGCGTGCCAATGAACGAGAGAATCGCCGTGCGAGCGCGAGCTGGAACTCGTCCTCGGCGATGATGGGCAAGAGGCTGCGCTCCATGCTCAGGAGCACCCCACACGTTTGGGACCGAGCTGGGTGCTGAGCTGCCGAGCCGGTTTCATAGCCGAAGACATGAGCCATACGGGTGGTACGGCGAACTCTCGAGGGGCGGCAGGGCCGCGACCGTCATCGTGTACGCCAGCGTCGCATCCGGGGTGCAGACTATCACAGCCTCCTCCACCCACCTAGGGCACGCTCAGAGACCAGACCCCCTGGAGCACCAGCGCCTCGTTGTAGACCTCGATCTGCTCGCCGCTGGCGGCGCGCAGCGTCAGATCGAAGCGCTGTAGCCCGTCCACGGCGGCGACGACGACATCGCCGGAGGTGAGCGCGACGGCGATCACCGACCGCACCCCCGCGGCCACCTTACCTCGCACTCGCGCCCCGCCCTCCGGGCGGCTCTCGACCGGCGGAACGCCGGAGATCGCCGACGGTGGGGGTGACGCGGTCGGGCCGATCTCGGGCACCTCGAAGCTCACGGGCCGCGAGCCCTCAAAGCTGACCTCAAGGAGGTCCTTGGCGTCGGCCTCGAAGGCGGCGACGAAGCTCCCGCTCTCGCTGGCCTGCACCCGCACCTCGCCGCCGCGGGTGATGTTGCGGACCAACACCTGGCCCACGCCGCCGGTCGCCTGGGGCAGGCCGAGCAGGCTGACGTCTACGGGCTGCCCGCGCAGCACGCCGGTGCAGCGAAACTGCTTCGGATCGGGGATCGGCACCGGCTGCGGAGAGCCGCTCTGGTCGCCGCAGCTCAGCGCTAGCAGCGCCAGTACGAAGACCCCGATCCCGCCTCGAGTACGCCTCGTCTGCCGGCTCATGATCTCGCCTCCTGGTTGCGCTGGATCCCCAGCGCTCGGATCTTGCGATGGAGCGCCACGCGGTGCACCTTCAGCACCGCCGCTGCGCGGGTCACGTTGTCGCCGCAGCGACGCAAGGTCGACGCGATCAGCGCCCGCTCGTGGGCGATTAGCGCGTCTCTCAGCCCGCCGGCGCCGACCTCGGCGGTCGCGCGCTCTCCCGCGGCGCCGCGATAGGCCCGGGTGATGGCCGGCGAGAGGTCCTCAAGCTCGATCTGCCCCTCGCAGAGCAAGGCCGCCCGCGAGAGCTCGTTTTCCAGCTCGCGGACGTTCCCGGGCCAGCGGTGATCGACCAGCGCCCGCAGCGCCGCCCGGCTCAGGGTCACAGCCGGGCCGCCGCGCTCGGCGGCGAGCCGCGCCAGCAGATGCTCGATCAGCAGTGGGATATCGTCTCGGCGCTCGCGCAGGGCGGGCACCTCGAGGTTGAGCACGTGGAGCCGGTAAAAGAGGTCCTCGCGGAAGCGGCCCTCGGCGACGAGGGCGTCGAGGCGCGCGTGGCTGGCCGAGACCACCCTACAGCGGCTCTGCCGCTCCCGCTCTTCGCCGAGCCGGCGGAACGTGCCCTCCTGGAGGATCCGCAGCAGCTTGACCTGCATCTCGGCGTCCATGTCGCCGACCTCGTCGAGAAAGAGCGTCCCCTCCTGGGCGATCTCGAACATCCCGGGTCGATCGCGTACGGCGCCGGTGAACGCGCCGCGGACGTAGCCGAAGAGCTCGCTCTCAAGCAGCGTGGCCGGGATCGCGCCGCAGTTCACGGCGACGAAGGGCTCCCCAACCCGGGGGCTCTGCTGATGCAGCGCCCGGGCCACCAGCTCCTTGCCCGTGCCGCTCTCGCCGTGGATCACCACGGGCAGGTCAGCGCGGGTGATCCGCTCCAGCTGGCCGAAGAGGGCACGCATCGGCTTCGATCGGCCGACGAGGTTGGCCGCGTTGAAGCGTCGCACCAGCTCCTCCTCCTGGTGATCGAGGCGCACACGCATCTCGGACAGCGCCGCCGACTGGCGCGCCAGCTCGTCTTCCAACCGACGGTTGAGCTGCTCGAGCTGCGCCTTGGCCTCCGCGAGCTGCTCGCCGCGGCGGCTGGCCTGCTCCAAGAGCCGCGCGTTGACCAGGGCGATGCCGGCCTGCTCGGCGAAGGCCTCGGCCAGCGCCACCGTCTCGGCGCTGAAGACGTCCGCGCGGTAGCGGTTGTCGAGGTAGAGCGCGCCACAGGGCTCTCCCGAGGCGCTGAGGGGCACGCAGAGCACCGCGACCAGCTCCAGGCCGCTGACCGAGAGCCGGGCGCGGAAGCGCTTGTCCTGCCGCGCGTCGGCGATGAGCACCGTGCGCTGCTGGCTCATCGCCTCCTCGGCGATGCTCATCGAGAGCTTGGCCATCCCGCGGCGGATCCGCTCCCCCTCGACGCTACGCGCCGCCACCAGCCGCAGCTTCTTGCCCCTCCCCTCGCGCCCCCCAGTCAGCAAGATGAAGCCCCGCTCCGCCCCCGAGAGATCGATCGCGCCCTCGAGGATCCGCTCGAGCAGCTCCTCGAGGGGCACACGCTGGTTCAGCTCGCGGTTGATCTCGAGCAGGCGGGCGATCCCCGCGGGCGCCGGGCCAAGGACCAGCCCGCCCGCCGCGCCCAGGCCTGCTCGGGCTGCCCTGACCTCTGGGTGCGCGTCGAAGCGCTGACGGTACTGTGGGGGCACGGCGGCACGCCGCTGGCTCAGCTCGCGGCTGGCGCGCTCGGCCAACTGCCGCGCCCGATCGGGCTGCCCGAGCTGCGTGGCGTTCTCCGCGGCGAAGGCCAGCAGCGAGAAGCGGGCCGGCTCCGGCGCCTCGAGCGCCAGCGCGCGCTCCACCAGCTCGTCTGCGCGGTGGAGGCTCCCGCCGGGCAGCCGCTGCCTCCGCGCCGCTAGCCAGAGCATCGCCGCGCTCGCCTCCCCCTGCAGCTGCAGGAGCTCCTTTAGGGCGACGTCCGCGGCCTCGGCGGAGCGTCGCGCCAGCGCGAGCTCGCCCGCGAGCAGCGCCGCGGCCTGCCGCCCCTGGACGTCCGCCGCCTCGAAGCGCGCGCGAGCGTCGGCGAGCCAGGTCCCGGCCTCCTCGGCTTCACCACGCTGCCTGGCGAGATCTCCCCGATAGAGCGCCACGTGGGCGGCCAACCCCCCACCGCCGAGCTGCTCTGCTCGCGCCGAGGCGGCCTCGAGGCGCCGCTCCGCCTCGTCGCAAGCGCCGAGATCGAGCAGCAGGTTGCCTTCGTTGGCCAGCGCCCAGCCGAGGGTCGTCCCCAGCTCCGCTCGCTGGGCCAGGTCGCGCGCTCGACGATAGGCCGCCAGGGCGGCGGAGAGCCGACCACGCTGATGTGCCACGGTGCCGAGGTTGAGCGCGCAGGTCGCCGCCAGGCGAAGGTCTCCCAGCGCCCGGAAGCCCTGAAGCGCCCGCTCGTAGCTGCGCTGCGCAGAGTCGAGGTGAGCTCGCCGCTGGTGCCCCATCCCCAGCGAGTTCGCCAGCCGGGCGCGGGGCTCCTCGAGCTCGGCGGAAGCCCCCGCGGTGCGCTGCAGCGCGGCCTCGAGGGTCTCACAGGCGGCGACCACCTCCCCCGTGTAGAGCAGCCCCAACCCCAGCACGTTCTCCAACCGCAGGCGCAGGGCTTCGCCCTCCGCGCGCCGCAGCCCCCGGCGCGCGTCGGTCACGGCGCCGCCGACATCTCCGAGGAGCACTTTGGCCCGCGCCGAGAGCAGCGCGGCCTCGGGCTCGCGATCGATCTTCCGGCCCGCGAGACGTGCAAGGGCGCCCGCCGGCTGCCCCGCGTCGAGCAGCAGCTCGGCGGCGAGCTGCTCGCCGGCCTCCCCGCAGGCTGCGGCGAGGGAGAGCGCCCCAGTGAGATCCCCCGCCGCGCGGCGCTCGAGGGCCAGGCGGCGACGGACCGCGACGAGCAACGCCGCGTCTGCTCCTGCTCCCCCGCCTCGCGCGAGCTCCTCACAGCAGAGCTCGAGGTCCTCTCGCTGCGCGGTCGCGCACGAGAGCAGCGTCTCGGCCGCGTCGATCGCTCGGCCGGCGTGGAGCTGATGATGACCGAGCACGGCGGCCGAGACCTCATGGCGGTCTGCCGCCGCCAGGATCTCGGCGAGGCGGCGATGGATCTCGCGGCGCCGATCAAGGTCGAGCTCCGCCAGGGCCAGCTCACGGAGCTCGGCGCCCGGCGCGAGGGCTACGCCGCGCGCGTCGAGCACGATCAGCTCGTGCGCTCCGAGGGCGCCCAGCGCAGCGATGGCCATGGGCGCGACTTGTGCGAGCCGCGCCACGCTCAGCGGCGCGGCGGCGAGGGCGACGGTCGCCAAGAGCTCGCGCTCGACGGCGTCGAGACCCGCGATCGCGCTCTCGAGCCCGAGCGCGGCGACGGCCTCTGGGCGCAAGCGCTCGGCGTCCACGCCTCCCTGGAGCTGCGCCCGCAGACCGGCCAGGATCCGCCGAGGCTCCCCCTTGCTGCCGCTCGAGAGCGCAGCGGACCAGCGTGGCACCTGCTCTCGATCTACCAGCGCGCGCACTAGCTCATCGACCTCCAGTCTCTCCAGGGGTCGAAGGGAGACCCGTCGCCCGAGGTCGCCGAGAGACGCCGCCAGCGGATCATCCCCGCGCCAGACCAGCGCGAGCTCCAGGTCGGCTCCTCGACCGATCGGATCGCCATGCACGACCCGCGCCAGCTGCTCAGCGAAGCATATCACCGCCAGATCCAAGGCTTCGCAGACCAGCACCAGCGCAGCCTCTCGATCGCGGTCGAGGAGCGCCTCGAGGGCCCGCGACGCGCGACGCTCGGCTGGTATCTCGACCGGCTCGAGCCCGAGCCAACCCTCGAGGTCCGCGATCGAGGTCAACCTGAGGGGCTGGATGTCGTGGACAGCGGCCAGCTGCGCCAGGGCCTCGAGGGCTCCCGGCGGGAGCTCGCCAGCGAGGCAGAGCAGCGACTCGCCGCCGAGCATCGACTCGACCGCTCGCTCCAACCCCTGCTGTTGACGCCGCGACTGTAAGAGGGGCAGCGGCCTCGCTCGCTGCTCGGGGACCTGCGGGGCTCCCGGTGGCTCTCGACCGAGGACGTGGCAGAGGACCTCGCTCACCATAGACAAGCTCGGCCGCGCCGCCGCGTCGGTGGCCAGCAGGTCTCCGACCAGCTCTCGCAGGGCGGCCGGCAGCGCGGCGTGGTGGGAGAAGAGGGCCTGGCCATCAGCCGGAGCTGGTAGCAGATCCGGCACCTGGCCGAGCAAGACCTCGTGCAAAATCGCGCCGATAGCGTAGCTATCCGCGGAAGCCCCGGCGCCCGCGCCGGCGGCGACCTCGGGGGCGATGAAGCCCTGCGTCCCGGCGGGAGTCTCGCAACCCTTTGAGGCGGCCAGCCCCAAGTCGACCAGCGAGACCGTCGGATCGGAGGGCTCGCCGTGGACCAACACGTGCTCGGGCTTGAGGTCACGATGGACGATGCCGAGGCGATGGAGCAGCCGCAGCGGCGTGAGGAGCGACAACACCGCTGCGCAGGCGCGCTCGACGGACGCTCCTCCACGCACCCACTGCCGAAGCTCGCATCCCTCTCGACGCTCGAGCACCAGCGCGGCACCGGTAGGTGTCCAGAGGACGTCGTGGAGCCGTGGCAGCTGTGGGTGAGCCAAGCACTGAAGCCAACAGAGCTCGGTGTGCAGCTGCGCCCCTTCGCCGCGCTTGAGCACCACGGCATCGCCGGACACCCGGTCTCGTCCGATGTGCAGCTGTGGTGCGGGAGAGCCCGGCAGCAGCTCGTAGCGGTCGACGGCATGCCACATCGTAGCAACGGTGTTACACATCGCCTCTCAAGTGTAACTCACTTGCTACTCAGCGCGCTACATCCGCAGAGAGATCTCGATCATTATTAATCTTTTCAAACACCTGAACGCTGGCGCCGCGTTTGCTTTAGCGACCTGCAACCACGGCCTTTGGCCACTGCCTCAGGAGCACCGAGATGAAACGCTTGTCAGTCGCCCTCGTCACCGTCGCCACCTTCTGCCTCGCTGCCTGCGCCAACGACGACACAGGCAGCCAGAACACCAACGAGCAGCGGGCCTGCTCGCCGAGAGGCGTCGCCTGCGTCGCCGACTGTCCTCCCGCCGGGAAACTAACGAGCGGCGCGCCCTGCCAGCAAGGGACCTGGGACGCGACCCGCTGCAGCTGCGACCCACTGGTCGCCCCGACCTGCGGCGAGGTGGGTGGCCGCTGTGGCGCCCTCACCGCCACCGGCGTGCTCTGCGATCCGGGCTACGTGGTCGACGAGCAGGCGGGCAGCTGCGCGGTAGGAGGCGGGTGTTGCGTGCTGGACCGGAACGTTTGCCCACCCACCGGCACCGCCTGTACCCTCGATTGCCCCGCCGCCGGCAAGCTTCCCAGCGGCGCACCTTGCCAGTATGGCAGCTGGAACCCGACGAGCTGCAACTGCGAGCAGCCGACCTGCGCCGACGCGGGTGGGCGTTGCGCCCCGCTCTCTGCGGCCGGGGTGCGCTGCGAGGCCGGCTACGCCGAGGCGGCCGACGCCGGCAGCTGCGCCATCGGCGCGACGTGCTGCATGCCGAGTTGAGCCCCCACCCGCGCTCGAAGACCTCGTCTGGTCGCTGGTCTACCCGTGAGTGCGACGCTCTTGCCCCAACGCGGGAGGCATTTGTAGGGGGGCTCTCAAGTTGCTCAGGGTCAGATCCGCTCCCCAGTATCCCATCCGGTCGTTGCGGTCGATGGCAGCCTTGAGCGCACCGTTGCGGGGGCGACCCGAGCGACGTGGCCGCCAAGAGTGCATCGCTTTTCGGTTGCAAGAGCATGCTTGGACATGAAATGCTATCATTTGCGGTATTTTGTGTGGTTTTCTATCCCTCTCTCTCTGACCGCAGCATCGTGTGCTCGCTTGGATAGGGTGTTGCTAGGAGCGTCTTCGTTGACGTGCGGCGCCTAAGGATATCGATCAGCGTGGGCGCAAGCTGCTCTTGACACTCACCGGACACGATCCCTCTGGTTGTGCGTTCTGAATGGAATCTATCGATGGTCTCCTTGCGACTCTTCTCTCTGGTTCTCATTCAGCTGCTCCTCGTCTCCTCCGGGTGCGCCCGGCGTGCTGCTGGTTCAGCTGACGGCAGGGCAGACTCGGAGGTCAACGACGCAGCGTTGCCGCACCCTGAAGCAGTGGATCTCGTCATCGTGGTCTCCTCTGCTTGGCCTCTAGCGCACTTCGTCGACGCCGGCGTGCGGAAGGCCGTAGCCCCTATGATCCATCGGCTTCTCGAGCCTTCCGGCCGAGATCCGTTCGACCTCCGCGTGGTGGTCGTCTCTTCCGAGTTGCGCATTCTCGGCGATAAGTGTGTCGGAAGTGACGCGAGACACGTCTGGCCGGCGCAAGCGCCGCCGGCCTGGGTGGGCACATCGTGGCCCCCCGATCAGTCCTTCTTCTCTTCGAGCATGTCGAGCTACTTGCAAGGCAATGAAGGAAGTAGGGCGAGCACCTTGGCGGCATGGATCGCGGATAGCGCAGGCAAACGAGCCTACGACGTGTGCAACATTGCACAGTATCTGGAGGTTGGTCTCCGCGCGGTCGATGGCCGAAACCATGCGTTTCCACGTAGCGAATCCTTGCTTGCGTTCCTGTTCGTGGCCAACACGGAAGACTGCAGCACTGAAGATGAGCGCTACTGGTCTCCTGAGCTCTGGCGTGGAAAGATGGCGGCCGACGTCCGCTGCTACGATCCTCCACCGGGGAAGCTCTTCGACGTCGATCACTACCTACAGAGATATCTCGCGCTGCAGCCGCAGGGCCGCGTATTGGTTGGAGTCGTTGCGCACGAGAGTCCTCCCTCTCTCATTTCCACGCCGGAGGGCGGCGTATTCACCGAAGAGGTCTGCGGTCACACCGTACGTCCAGTACACACACGGCTTCCTCCCTTCGTACGGAAGCTGCAGCAGCGGGGGGCGCCACGCGTCGAGGCGCTCTTTTTGGACACGATCTGCGAGGTCGAGCAAGGCAGCACCGCCGCGGACGGGGCGCTGTTGCGCTTCGCCGACGAGATCCTCCAACGCCTTCCGCCTGCCAAGCCGTGAGACCACTACACTTAGTCCCGCTTAAGAGCTTCCCCACAAATGCCTCCCGTCGCCGGGCATGGCACTGCCGCGCGCTTTATGGGCCTCAGAACGTTCGCCGTAGCGCCCGTATGGCTCGTGTCTTCGGCGACGACATCGGCTCGGCAGCTCAGCACCCGGCTCAGAGACTCAGCACTCGGCTCGGCAGGTCAGCACCCGGCTCGGTCCCGGATGTTAAGGGGGATCTTAGAGCAATAGCGCACGGGTATTCCAAGAACAGTTTAGGGCCGTTGCATCTAGCGGCATGATTGATCAGGACAAAAGACACTCCCTGTTAGGAAACCGACATGCTCTACCGCGCACTTACAGCTGGCGACCAAGCCACCGTGTGGCAAGCGCTCTATCACGCGTTATTCGTTCCTATCGGAGCCGAACCCTTCGACCCGGGCATCGTAAACGAGCCCTCTATCGCGCGTTACGCGAAAGAATGGATGCAGCGAGCAGGTGATCGCGGATTCGTGGCGAAAGTGGGAGGGGCAGCCATTGGAGCCGCGTGGGTTCGTCGGTGGACAAATCCCGAGGAAGGATTTGGTTTCGTCGAAGAGAGTATCCCGGAGCTTTCCATAGCCGTGTGGCCAGGACATCGCGGAAAGGGCGTTGGCACGCGCCTTCTCAGCATGCTACTTGACGAAGTCAGCAAAGAGGACGCGGCCGTTAGCTTGAGCGTTTCTCGCGCGAATCCAGCCCTATATCTCTATCAACGTTTCGGGTTTGTGGCGGCTAAAGCGATCAGAGATGATTCGCTTACGATGCTCAAGCGCTTCGCAGACACAAGCGCATAGAGTAAAGGTCAACGCAGAGAGGTATGGCCAGAAGTTGTGGATCGGCAGCATGAAAAAGGCGGCGTATCCTTCTGTGTGAGTGAACACGAAGGCCCTGGTATTCGCCAGGGGGGGTGCGGTCCATCTTGTTGGTCGCCTATGCGGCAAGAGTCACTGGCGGTGTAGCGTGAATCGGAGTCCATGGGATCGCCGCCTCCATCATTTGGGACCACACCCGGACGACCGTCTGTGCACCCTGGTGCTCATCGGCGCGCGCCCAGATGGGCGCAAAGAGCTGATCGCCGTCGAGGACGGCTATCGGGAGAGCAAAGAGAG
>PDWJ01001499.1_pt1 | contig 28698 bp, 18 predicted proteins | sample 1430881 | NCBI WGS metagenome assembly PDWJ01 (sample SAMN01162460, study PRJNA174530) | Oral metagenome, whole genome shotgun sequencing project. | biome: Marine environment; feature: Marine mammal; material: Swab sample of the gingival sulcus; isolation source: swab sample of gingival sulcus...
CAGCGTCATGGGGCTCGAAGAAGCATTGAATGCCGTCAGATGTAAATCTGCGTCGATGCTTGATGGGAACAAGCTCGGGAAAAGGCCGGCAACACCGAATTCGCCCTGAACCGCTACCATTATATCAGCGAGGATGAAACGGGCAATCTGTTCCACTCCCCCTACTCCATATCCGTGGGAACATGAACTGAAACTGTCGATAAAGAAGGACGTTTTTGGAATTTGATACAATATAAACTGCTTCAAACTGTTACGACCAGTCGTCCTAAAAGAGACACACCCATTAAAAAAATGGAACAAGCAATCACTTTCAAGACAGACGGCATCACGTTTTCGGGGATTTTACATCACCCACCTGGCGCGGCGATTGCCGTAGTTATAGGCTGCCACGGCTTGATCGCGGACAAGAACTCTCCCAAACAAATTGCCCTGGCCAACCGGTGCACAGAAGCAGGGCTTGCCTATCTTCGCTTCGACCACAGGGGATGTGGGCAAAGCGGCGGAGATTTCGCAAACGACACGTCTTTGCGCAACCGTTGTTCAGATCTTCTGGCAGCGGTTGGAGCAATTCATCGATTATTGGGAAGGTCTGCCCCGATCGGACTTTTTGGCAGCAGCTTCGGCGGAGCGGTCTGCCTGGCGTCGGCCAGAATCATCAAACCGTTTGCCATGGTGACATTGGCGACTCCGGTGGAGAGCCGATCGGTTCACCTCCCTGAGGACTCACCGGCCTCTCTCAGAGCCGAAATTCACCAGAACCGTTTGAAATTCAGTGTGAGCGAGAATCTTGGGGACATCGATCATATACTCGTTATACACGGAGAAAAAGATGAAACCGTGTCAGTTTCGAATGCACGGAAGATACATCGGCATGCCGGCAACCCCAAGAAACTGGTTATCCTTGAAAACGGTGATCATCGCATTACCGACAAATCGCATCAGGCGCTGGTCATGGATCAGGCCACCGGGTGGTTTGTCAAACATCTCGACAGGAGCGGAATCAGTTGCTGGTGATCGCGCTGTAAATAATCTCTTTTTGGTAAGGGGTCAGCTTTTCAGCGAACCGGACACCGATTCCATCCTCCTCTGTCCTAACAATGCTGCCGGATATTTTAAAGGACTTTTGAAAGGACGGTATTGAAAATATCAATGAAATGGATTGGCCGACGGGAAAAAGCGATACGGTTTCGATAAACGCCCCCCCACGGCTCAAATTATTGATGAAATCCTGGTAAACACGATTTGAGGTTGAATAATCCACCGGCAGAAAACACGGTATCCGTGAATCTTCACGGTAGTCCAGACGCTCCCATTCCTGCAACAGTTTCTCCAGCATTTTTTTTCGCTGGAGAGTCAAACTGGAAACCGCCTGAAGCAATCGTTCGGTAAGTTTCTTGTCGTCGTCTGTCGAATTTGAATTCTTCATGATGGCAGTCCTTTTTTTTGTACCTGGGGGCTATTCAGCTAACGTGGTTGCAAGGATTTCAATGAGGACCTTGCGGCGTTTCCCGTCATAGGGAACGGTCATGCCGGCCGGCCCATCCTGGTCCGGCCCAACAGCAATGGTTTTGATGGCGCTGTCTTTCACCCCCCGCCCGACCAGATATGTTTTAACCATCGTTGCCCGGAACTCCGAGAGTTTAATGTTGTAGGCCCTTACACCGGACTTGTCCGTATAACCGCGTAAAACAAGCCGGGTTTGGGGATGCTGTGAACAGAACTGGGCAATTATATCCAGTTTCTCGTAGTCGGATGCATCGAGGGTGTTTGAATTGAAATCGAACAGAATCTCCGGATAGGCGCCGAATCGCTCCGTAATGGCTGATAGCAAAATGATCTTATCCGGCGTTTCGCGGATCGTTTCAGGCCCAGGTGTGGTGATTTTGGCCGGAAGGTTTTCATTTCCGGGCGAAACCGGTTCCAAAAGGGTGTTCGTATCCGTGTCCGGACCGCTATCTCCCGGGACTGGATTTTTTACCGATGCGTTGACCGATTGTTTCGTTGCCACATCATCATTTGGTGGATCGGACACCTTGGCAACTTTTTCCTGAATCGTTTTCTTTGGTTCTACGGTGATGGGAAGCGTTTCTTTATCGCCTGGCAGCCGACTGAGAGCAAGGACGGCCGCCAAACCCATACACAGGATCACCACAATGGTCAGGATGATCGGCAGGATGCGGTTGAGCGGATCGGATCCCTTCGATTCCCGATCATCGAGCTGTCTTTCATCGCCCTTTGCAGCCTGCGGTCCAGGATGAGCCGCTCCTTCAGGTGTCGCCAAATTTTTCCGATGCGTCGTTCCTCCTGAAATTTTCAACTCGGCCGCACATTCGGCGATAATTTTATGATCGATATGCTTTTGTTCCCGAACATAGCCGGTTAAAAGCGCCTGGTCGCATATGATATTGATCAGCCGCGGGTAGCCATTGGAGAATTGATAAACCTGCTTGATGGCGCCTGAAGTGAAAAGGGCCGGGGCGCCGCCGGCGACATCCAGGCGAAAACGAATGTATTCGGCGGTCTCGGATGCAGTTAGCGCCGAGATGTTGTAATTGACGGTAATGCGTTGACGAATCGCCCTGTTTCGAGGGCGCAGAATGATATCATTGAATTCACTCTGGCCGACGAAAAAAATATTTATCAGCTTGGTATTGGATTTTTCGATGTTGGACAAAAGCCTGACTTCTTCCAGCAGTTTCTGGTTCAGATGCTGGCATTCGTCGATGATGAGAAGGGTTCGTCTGTTCTGCTGATGAATGTGGTGCAGATAATTTCTTAAATAAATCAGAAACTCGCCTTTGGTTTTAAAACTTTTGTCCATCTCAAAAGAATCGGCAACAAAATTGAAAAAATCCATTTTCGCCAGGCCGGGATCGGTAACCAGTGCGACCAGTGTATCGTCTCCGAGACTGTCAATCAGTGCATTCAGCAGGGTCGTCTTGCCGGTGCCCACATCGCCTGTCAGCAGGAGGAAACCTTTGTTATCGAGCACACCATATTTGAGAACGGCCAAGGCCTCCTCGTGTTTTTCACCCAACCACAAAAATTGAGGATCCGTGCTGATCTGGAAAGGCTTCAGCCGCAAATGATAATGGTCAAGGTACATGCGCTTCACTCAGTCCGGTGTTATATGCGTGTCTTTATTTTTACAGCTTGCTTAAAAAGGCCAAATCTTTATTCTGCGTGAGTTTGGTGCCAATGGCAAGGATTTCGATCTGGTTATTGGAAAGATTCCTGAAATACAATCGTCCCTTATAGGCGAAAATCACTTCAAAAACAGTTTCACGGTTTTTCTTTCCAAAAACCTTACGCTTGATTTGAACCTTTTTCGGGTCGGCATTTAGCTGATGAATTATTTCTTCAGCCTTGATTTTCAATTCTTCGGTTAAACCCGCGTAGCCATTAATGGCCCGGTTGTGAACGCTGGCATTTTTATACAGGGTGCTGAACCGTTTACCAACCGAATCGGCGACTTTGGTCTGCTGGCGGTCTTTCGCCGTCCGCTCTTTTTCCAGGGTTTTGATCTGATCTTTGAGCGCATCGATTTCCTCAAGCTGCCGGCCCTTCATCTCCTCGTGTTCGCTGATCTTTTCCTCCAGTTCAATCAGATCGGCAATCATTTCGTCTTCATTGGCCGTTGCCTTGCGGCGCTCATGTGCCAACTCCGTTTTCATCGTGTCGATCTTGTCAGCTAACTGATTGCGCTGGACTTCGAGACGTTTCAGGCGGTTCAGATCATTGCGGCGCTTACTATCCAGGTCATCGATAAGTCCCTGTCTGGCAGCCGTCTCCCGCCGAAACATTTTTAGCCCTCGACGATAGAAAAAGGAGAGGATGAGAAGTGCAATGCCGATCCATAAAGCAAGGATGGCATTTGATAGCGGTCGATTATGTTCGATTTGGACGTCGACTGAACGGATCAGGCCATCGTTTAGTTTCTGGTAATTGTCCCGCGCGATCTCAAGGCTGTCTTCAACATCCGCAAACGGTGCTGCGGCCGTGTAGGTGTATGGGTACAGATAAATGCCTTTCGACGTTTTGATAACGATATCGAGATCGACTCCCCACCGCAGCAGCTTTTTGTTTTGGACAAACCGCTCGACATTTTTCCGGATGGCATCCTGCAAACGAACATTGCCGTTGAACAGCGCTTTGGTATCAACTGCGTAAACTGCCGCCAGTTGATGATCGTATCGATTGTGCAGCACATTTTCCAGTATCTGAATAGACCCAACGTATGCCAACGGGGGCAAAAGGACACAGAAAATCAATGCTCTAAAAGGGAAAAAACGCATGATTACATCTCTAAGAGTATTTTTCGTGCATCCTCGGCACCATCGAAATCGTCGGCAAGGGCCAGCGCCTTTTCCAAATACGGTTTGGCGCGTCCTTTTTCTCCCTTTTTAAACAGGGCCGCGCCCATATGATAATTGACGGTTGGATTATCCGGCATTTTTTCAAGGCAGTCCCCAAATTCCCGGATCGCATTGCCAAGCAGGCCTTTTTTATAGTAAATCCAGCCTAGTGTATCCATGATCCGCGGGTCATTGGGCCGCTTTTCCTTGGCGATCTCGGCAAACTTGAGCGCTTCGTCAAGTTGGTCATCACGGCCGGACAGCAGGTAGGCCAGATTATTGGCCGCCGGGGTAAATTGCGGGTCGATCTCCAATGCTGAACGGTAATGTTTTTCGGATAGGTCAAAACGCTTGTTCATGTCATAGATGGTGCCCAGGAGCATATGTGGACCGGCTTGTTTGGGGTCCTTGCGGAGAATGGCCTCATATTGCGCAATCGCCTCTTTTTGGCGCTTGCCGGACAGGTAGATGCGTGCCAGTGCATAATAAGGCGGCATAAAATCAGAATGGGTGTCGATCGCTTTTCTATACAACTGCTCCGCTTTGTCCCGTTGTTTCCGGGCCAGATAAAGCCCTGCTTTCAAATTGAGAATGATTGCCTGGTGGGCACTGGAATCCGCCACCCGCTCCATCTGGGCATCACATTTTTCCAGCGCGGTCCCCCACTCCTTTTTGGCATGGTGAACCCATATGATGTTGGTGAAAACGTCTATCAGCATGGGATTGATGGATAATGCCGATTCGAAGCTGGCAAGCGCTTCGTCATAGGCCTTCATGGAACGCTGCAAAATTCCCAATCGATAATATCCGATCGGATTGTCCGGCGCTTCATTGATCAGCGTCCGGAACGTTTTTTCCGCCGCCGCAGCTTTCCCCTGTGCCATATAGATGTTGCCCAGCATCAAACGGGCGGAGAGGTCTTTGGCGTTTATGGTCAGGACCTCACGGCTCAATTTTTCGGCATTGGTATAATCCTGCTCCCTGAAGGCAATATTTGCCAACAACAACTTTGCTTTCACATTGTCGGGAGCAAGTTCGATCGCCTTGGCAAGGGAAGTCTTGGCGATCTGGGTCTCTCCTTTTCTGGAATGGGACAGCCCTTTCAGATAGTGCGCCTTGGCGGAACGGGGATCTTCTTTAACCAGCTGGGCGAAGATTTCAATGGCTTCGGAGAATTTTTTGTCGAAGACGGCGATTTCGCCCTTCATCATGCGCGCCGGAAAAAAATTGGGTCGACTTTCGAGGACCCGCCCCAGGTACTCCCGGGCTTTTCCGGTTTCACCTTGTTTCAGATAAAAACCGGCCATGCTTGTCAAAATATTGCTGTCTTCCGGTTTGACGGCCCTTGCTCTTTCATACATGCCCAGGGCTTTGTCCCTCTTGCCGACGGCATCGTAAAAACCGGCAGCCACCATGTAAGGCCGAACCGCCTCCGGATTGATCTCGATCGCCTTGAGATAGGATTTTTCAGCCTCATCATGCCGTTTCATTGCAAAATAGAAATTTCCCAGCGTGACCTGAAGGTTTCCGTCGTCAGGATGCCGTTCGATGGCCTTTTGAATCTGGTTATGGGCCTTTTCAAAATCTTTCTGACTGACATAGAAACGAACCAGTTCAAGGTGCGGTTTGATCTGGTCCGGGTCGATCCGGATGGCATTTTGCAGGGCTTGCTCGGCTGCTTCCGATTTTCCCTGACGGGCGTATATGCGCCCCAGCCCCATATATGCACGGGACTGCTTGCTATCCAGTTGTAAAATCCGTTGGAACACCGCAGTGGTTTCAGGCAGATTCTTATCAATGTCATTCAAGCCGGCAAGCAGGTATAACGCCTCGATGTGGTCGGGCTGGCGCGACAGTACGAATTCGACCCTGTTTCTGGCTTCATCCGCTTGCTTTCCCAACATGTAAAAAGTCGCCAGTTTCAAGGCGGCATCGATATCGTCGGGATCCAATTTTGCGACCCGGCTGTATTCCCTGAACGCACTGCGGGGATCGCCCAGTTTCAGATACGTTTCGCCCAAGCGTGCACATGCATCGCTGAATTCGGGATCGATCTGAATGGCGTTGCGGTATTCCAGCTCGGCACTCTTGAACTCCCCTTTTTCAAAATAGGCATTTCCTTTTTCAAAATGTGCGAATTTTTTCTCTTCGTCCGATGAACATGCCGGAAAAATAAAGGTGATGATCAGCAAGCTGATAAACAGCAAGCGGGCATTGTGTTTCATTCAGTGTCTCCCATTCAGATATAACGTTTTTGTCCGAGATAAATCAAAATTTCCTGGGCTGCCTCATCCGGCGTTTTTCCCGTTGTATCCACGCGGACTTCGGGCGCCACGGGGATTTCATAAGGATCGTCAATACCGGTATAACCTTTAATCAATCCGGCCCTGGCTTTGGCGTACATTCCTTTACGATCACGTTTTTCGCATATGTCCAAAGGTGTCGCCACATGCACTTCGATGAATCCGCCGTGGGCTTCGATAGCGGCCCTGATTTCCGCCCGTGTGGCCGCATAGGGAGCAATGGGGGCGCAAATGGCGACACCACGATTTTTGGTTATTTCATTGGCAACAAATCCAATGCGGCGGACATTGATATCCCGGTGTTCCTTGGAAAAAGAGAGTTCGTTGGACAGGTTCTGGCGCACAATGTCTCCATCCAGCAATGTCACCGGCCGTTTGCCGATTTCGAGCATTTTGGCATACACCACGCGGGCGATGGTCGATTTGCCGGCACCGGAAAGGCCGGTAAAAAATACCGTGAATCCCTGTTTGGACGGCGGGGGATAGGCTTTTTTAATCTCCCCGGTTACCTCGGGGAAAGTTGCCCAGCGAGGTATCCGTCTGCCTGTACGAACCCTTTCGCGGATATCCAGGCTGTTGAGAGAGAGGCTGTGGGTTCCTTCGGGCACTTTTGAGTGTGGTAAAAATTGATCTTCAAATGGGAGATAGACCATTTCGTCCGAAGGAATGATCCGTACCCCCAATTCCCGTGCAAATTCCTGGGCTTCGGATTGGGTTCGGGCACTGTCGTAAAAGGGTTGAATCCCATTCTCGCGGCCGGGATCCGCGTGTTGATAGCCAACGATAAAATGGGTGCATCCATAGTTTTTCGCGATAATCGTTTGAAGAAGCGCATCCCGGGGGCCTGCCATGCGCATCGAGATCGGTAATAGGCTCATGACCGCAGACTCCGGCGGAAAGTAATTGACAACATGCCGGTAACATCGAACGCGGGTATAATAATCAAAGTCTCCCGGTCCGCTGATTCCGACACCTGGAAGCAGCAACAAATTGGCCTGGCTTTGACGCATGGCACGGATGGCCATCTCGAATTCGGGACGATGAAGCGTATTGGTCGTCAGCAAGCCAACGACGCGGCTCCACCCCAGCTTGCGATACAAATTGCGTACTTCGGACGGTGTCATGCGCAATTGTTTGAAATCAAAATGCAATGGCAGGTTGAGGACTTCCATGGAACCGCCGATGTAATACCGGCCCGTGTGCTGCAGCAGATGGGCGACACCCGGGTGGGAGGCATCAAAGGTCCCATATACCTGCCGGGCCTCTTTTTTCTTATCCGGTTTCCAAATATCCTCAACATGCAAAATGGCCAGCATGAATCCTTCAGGGTCACGGATGGCCACGGATTGTCCGGGCTTCAGCGTCCGGGTTGTCGTTTCGGCACAATCCAGGCAAATGGGGACCGGCCAGAGGGTCCCGTTCTGAAGGGTCTTGCGATCCAGAACGGATTCATAGTCACTGCGGTTCATAAAACCGCCAAGGGGTGAATATGCACCGATTGTCAGCAGTTCGAAATCACAAAGCTGACGGTCGTTCAAGGTGATGCTGGCCAAATCCGTGGACAGCCGTTTCAACAGTTCCGACCGTTTCGGGCTCACCTGCAGATTGACACATTGACCGCCATGGTAATCGATTGTTCGCTTTTCAATATCGCCCATCTGTCTGTCACCAACCATTGCTCAGTCGTCGGCGTCCAATGCTGATTGTTTTTCCCCGGAATCAATCAGGAAATTCCTGCAGGATTACCATGCCGGAGATAAAGCCTGCTTGCAGGGTTGAAATCCATGGGCAAACCCGAAAACGGTGATTTGCCCGTTTGAATCAAGTGGAACGCTAAGCCCGTATCGCCCGATCTCTGAACCGCAGGAAAAAACATGCTGCCCATTGGCGAGAACCATGGCGCATACGGGGGTATCGACCAATTTCACGGACCCGCTGATTCTTGCCCACCCTTCGGGCAACGGCGCATCTTTTTCATGCACAAGATTCATATCAATTTCCTTGTCGGCCGGCTGCCTGCGCTTCATTTCAACATCGACGGCCGAATCAAGGGCGTGGGTCACGCGCTTGTAGGGCGCCAACCCATTGGCGAAGGCCTGAACGGTGATCGTGCCATCTTCATCCACAGGAACGATCATGCGGTAGTTGCCAACCCCTTGCTGGGCGTCACAACTGAAACAATGCTGTCCGTTTGCCAGGACAATGGCGCAAACCGGTTCGCCCTGAAAGGAAACCGACCCGTCGATCCACCGCCATCTTTCATCCGGCATCCTTCCGTCAGCGGGATCCGCAGCCGCACACGACGCACCGCCCCGTCCGCAGGCCGAATTGGAGCCTTGACTTTCATTGCCCAGTTCATCGAAAGCCGTCATGAAAAAAATGTATTTTCGATATTTTTCAAACCCGGACACTTGTATTGAGGGATTTTCTGGATCGATCTCCGTCAACCCGATGCGTTTCCACAGGATGAATCCTTCCTTACTGCCTTCCGGAAGCACGTACAGGTTGTAACCGGCCAAAGAAGGCTCTTGATGGGGGTCCCAGGCAAGCGTGTACACCTGCGCCAATGCCTGATTGCAGCAAAGGAAAACCACAGTGGCATAAAATGTCAAAAGCAATCGATTGAGCATGGCTGATTTTTTTCCAATCCAATTTTGGTTGATGTGATACGCTGCATTCAACAAAGGGAAACAATTTTGTTTACCAGTTTTTCTATACCGATGGCGATGTCTTTGAGCCCCGGGCCCAGCATATAAGCGGGTGTCGTGACGATTCGACGGGTTTCGTCCACACAAATATCCGTAACCGGGCAATCCACATGAACACCGCCCATGGTGGTGATGGCGGCAGCCGTACCGACATCATCGCCGATGGTCACACGCGGGGACAGATCGGAAAGCGCTCGCACCAGGGTGGCGGGGGCAATGCATAGGGCACCGATGGGTTTGCCTTGATCGGCCATTTCGCCCAGAAGCCGCTGAACCTCGGGGTGAACCTTGGACTCGGGGCCGGAAACGGCAAAATCACTGAGATTTTTGGCAGCACCAAACCCACCGGGCATGATCAATGCGTCGATATCTCCAGCGTTTACCTTTTTTAGATCCTGAATCTCACCCCGGGCGATGCGTGCGGATTCAACCAGCACGTTGCGCCGTTCGTCAATTTGCTGCTGGGAGAAATGATCGATGACGTGCAACTGATCCATATTCGGAGCCATGCATTGTATGGCAGCGCCGGCCCGATCCAGAAACAGCAGCGTCAGCACCGCTTCATGGATTTCCGATCCGTCAAACACACCGCATCCGGACAACAATACACCAATTGTAGGTTTCATCGGAAACTCCTTTCCTCGTGTTTGAACACAAACGGACGGCTATCCGTCCAGAACGTGCCTATCCAGGCCAAAGTATGCGTATTGATTCTCAAGTTGTCTTCCGATACCCACCGGATGTCAGGATATCCCGGCCCGCTGGGTTAAATTGAAACGGGCTGCTTTGGTTTACCTTGAAATTGGCTAAGAATAATAATAAAAAAGATGTATTGCTGTCAAACCATTGCGCATGATCATACCAAAGAAAAGAAAGGAGCGTGCGTGGAACGATCCATTAGCGACCGGATTGCCGGACTGAGGCTGGCAATGGCCAACGCAGGATTGGAGGCCTTGATGGTATCCGTGCAGGAAAACCGGCATTACCTGAGCGGGTTTACCGGCGAAGACAACCAATTCGATGAATCCGCCGGTTCCTTGTTTATTTCAGACGCACGTCTGATCCTGGCGACCGACAGCCGTTTCGAACTGCAGGCCCAGTCCGAGGCCGCCGGGTTCGAGGTGGTTTGCTACCGAAAAGGGCTTGAAAGAGAACTGCCCGCAATCGTTCAGGATATGGGAATACAACGCCTCGGCTTTGAAAGCGAGCGACTGTCGCATCACAATCATGCCCGGATGACGGCCGCATTGTCCGAGTCGGATTCAGCGACCGAGTTGCTTCCGACAAGCAACCTGGTGGAATCCTTGCGCCAAATTAAATCCGAGGATGAAATCCAACGGACGATTGATGCGCTTCGGGTGGCGGAAAAGGCTTTTGCCCATGTTGTCAACGAACTGAGGCCCGGAATGACAGAAAAACAGATCGCATGGTCAATGGAATCGGCGATGCGCGAGGGCGGCGCCCAACGGTTGTCCTTTCCCGTCATCGTCGCATCGGGCCCCAACAGCGCCCTGCCCCACGCCATTCCCACGGATCGCCGGGTCCAGAGGGGTGAACCGATCCTCATCGACTGGGGTGCCTGTCTGAACGCCTATTGTTCGGATACGACCCGAACCATGGTCCTGGGCAAACCCGATGAACAATTTTACAAGGTTTTCGACACCGTCGTCACGGCAAGGGAGAAGGCCATCGAAGCAATCAAGGCCGGTGCAAGCGGAACACAGATAGACAAGATCGCCAGGGATTACATCCATGAAAACGGGTTCGCAGGCAAATTCGGACACGGCCTGGGCCATGGGACCGGTTTGGCCGTGCATGAATCTCCACGGCTCAGCCCAATCAAAGACGACCGTCTCGAAGCGGGCATGATCGTAACGGTTGAGCCGGGTGTTTATCTTCCCGGCTGGGGCGGCGTACGCATGGAAAACCAGGTGGTCGTCAGGAGCGATGGTCCCCAGGTCATCAATGCTTCGGATCCATTCGATCCCTGGATCAGGCTGTAGTCCATGCCATCCATACCGGTTTTTACGCAGTGCATGGACCGCTACCTTGCATTCCTGGCATTGGAAAAGGGTTTGAACCGGACAACGGTTTCGGCCTATTCGTCAGACCTGATGCGATTCAGTCGTTTCCTGGACAGCCGGCAGATTGACGACATCCATGCGATCCATACCAGTCTGATACTAACATACTTGATTCATTTGAGAAATAAAAAACTGGGCGCCAGATCGCGGGCCCGGCATCTGGTTACACTGCGGGGATTTTTTAAATACCTGGTCATGGAAAAAATGATCCCGGCCGACCCGACCCAGTCCGTCGATCTTCCTAAAACCGGGATCTCTTTGCCCGATGTACTGGATGTGGAGGAGGTTCAGGCGCTGCTTGCCGCGCCGAACACGCAGACACCCGAAGGATTGAGAGATACGGCCATGCTGGAATTGCTGTATGGAGCCGGCCTTCGCGTGTCCGAATTGATTGGCCTGGAGGTGAATGGTATTAACATGGAAGCCGGATTTGTGCGCGTGGCCGGTAAAGGAGACAAGGAACGCATCGTTCCGATCGGACGAATGGCCCTGACCGCCGTTCAGACGTATGCGGAACAGGCGCGGCCGGTTTTGCTGAAGCAGCGCACCTGCCACGACCTCTTTGTGACCCGGCGCGGAGGCGCCATGACCCGGCAGGGTTTCTGGACCCTGATTCGCCGGTATGCCAGTCAGGCCGGCCTGACCAAAAAAGTCACACCCCACAGCCTTCGACACTCATTTGCCACCCACCTGCTGGAAGGCGGCGCCGACCTGCGGGCCGTGCAATTGATGCTGGGACACGCGGACATTTCAACGACACAGATCTATACCCATGTAGCCCAGCACCAATTGTTGGCGGCGCATCGAAAATACCACCCCCGAGGTTGAAAGGTGATCCGGTGATGCAGTTCGATGAACTTGCCAACATAAAAAACTGGTTCGAAACATATACCCAATCATTTCTGACAGGTTGTACGGCCGATGATGGGCCGCTGGTGTTGAAAATCGACCACACCGCCCGGGTCAGTGAAAACATGCGGCTGTTGGGACAGGCGGCCCACTTGTCCGAAGACCAGTGTCACGCCGCCGAGGCCATCGGGTGGTTTCATGATGCAGGACGCTTCAAACAATATCGGCAATACCGAACCTTCAATGACCGCCGGTCGGTCAATCACGCTGCGCTTGCCGTTAAAATCATTGACGATGCGTCTTTGTTGGCGTCATGTGCATCGGACGAACGCCAGGCAATCCGTGATGCGGTTCGTTTTCACAATGCGCCCGCCCTTCCCAAAAATCGACCCGAAGCATCAACCGTATACATGAAACTGATTCGCGATGCCGACAAACTTGATATCTGGAAGGTATTTGCCGATTTTTGCAGGAACGGGGATCAACCTGAAGCGGCCATTGTGCAGCATCTATCCGATCAGCCGACGTGGACGGATGCCATCGTAAATGCCATCATGGAGGGGAAAATGGCCAGGTTTGAGGACATGCAAAGCATCTGCGATTTCAAACTGCTTCAGCTCAGTTGGGTATTTGACCTGAATTGGCCTGAATCCCTGAGACAGGCCCGTTTACGCGGCGATGTGGGCGAGATTGCCAGATCGTTGCCCCATCACAGGACCATAGACGATGTTGTCGATCGTGTAATGGGTCATTTGATTCAATAGGCTGATGAAAAAAGTACATTGCGCATGATGAACCTTGTTTACAAACGGAGTATCAAATGAAATCCATCGGTTATTGGCTTCCGGGGACCCATCTGCCGCGAACCGGAAACCGGGCGTTCGGTGATGCACTGGCGGATCTTTCACGGCCGTTTTACGCGGTCGATGTGGACGGTCAGACGGGTGTCGCTCAGGATGGAAAAGCCATCCTCGGCGATTCCGTACACAGCGAAACCGGCAGCCACGCATTGTTGGGCTGGGCACCGCCCCTGCCGCTGGAATCATTGGGTGATTCCGGCTTCAAAAGGGATCATGGTCTGCGATATGCGTATATCTGTGGGGCCATGGCCAACGGCATCACATCCACGCAGATGGTGGCGGCAGCCGGACAGGCGGGCATGATCGGATTTTTTGGCGCCGGCGGATTGAGCCTCCACCAGATCGAAACGGCCATCGACCATTTATACCAGCAGCTCGGTGATGTCTCCTTCGGCGTCAACCTGATCCATAGCCCCAACGACATGGCACTGGAGCAAGGTACGGTAGACTTGTATATCCACAAGGGCATCAAGCTGATCTCAGCCTCGGCCTACCTGGATATCACGCTCCCCCTGGTTCAATATCGGCTTCACGGCATTCATCGCAACAGCGACGGGGATATCGTCTGCCCCAACCGGGTCATCGCCAAGGTTTCCCGCGAAGAGGTTGCCCGAAAATTTTTTTCGCCACCGGCGGAAAAACATCTTAAGGCCCTTCGTCTGCAGGGAAAACTCACTGACGAACAGATCGACCTGGCAAGGCAGGTCCCCATGGCCCAGGACCTGACGGCCGAAGCCGATTCGGGCGGGCACACGGACAACCGGCCGGCCCTGTCCCTTTTTCCCACCATGCTGGCCCTTCGAGATGAATTGGCACGGCAATACGACGATAATATTCCCCTTCGGGTGGGCCTTGCCGGCGGTGTCGCAACGCCTGAATCCGCTGCGGCCGCCTTTGCCATGGGAGCCGCATACATTTTGACCGGGTCCGTCAATCAGTCCTGTATCGAAGCGGATACATCTGCGGCGGTAAAAAAGATGCTGGCCGAAGCCCGTCAGGCGGATATCATCATGGCGCCGGCGGCAGACATGTTCGAGATGGGCGTGAAGGTCCAGGTGCTCAAACGGGGCACCATGTTTTCCATGCGGGGCGCCAAGCTTTACGATCTTTATCGTACCTATGATCGTTTCGAAGACATACCGCCGGATCAGCGCCAGTTGGTAGAGTCAGCCTTCCTTCAGTGCAGCTTCGATCAGGAGTGGCAAAATACCAGGTCTTTTTTCAACCGGCGCGATCCTTTGCAGGTCGAACGGGCCGAAAAAGATCCCAAACACAAAATGGCGTTGGTCTTCCGTTCATATCTGGGACGGGCATCCCTGTGGGCAAAACAGGGAGTGCCGGAACGGACCATCGACTACCAGATATGGTGTGGACCCGCCATGGGGGCATTCAATGAATGGGTCAAGGGCTCCCTTCTGGAACCACCTGAAAACCGTCAAACCGTCACCATTGCCATGAATTTGCTGTATGGCGCTGCGATTATCGCGCGAATAAACGGTTTGAAGACCCAGGGTTTGAACCATCCTTTGGGCAAAGATATAACCCAACCCATATCTCTGGACATGATACAAGCGCGTATTCCCGATTAAAAACCGACCAATCGCCGTTTCATCGATTCGAAAAGCGGCGTCAGATTCACCAGGAGCACAAAGGGGTCCTTCAAAAACGCGATCCCGTCCACCGCACCGGCATTCAGCAATTGGTCCCGGATGATATCGGTGATGATCCGATCATCCTCGGAATTGGGGTCAGGCCGATCAACCGAATACCTTATAAGGTAGGAAAAACCGGCCGCTTTGTTGTGGGTGGCCTGGTTTCGGCTGATGTAGAGTCTGTGGACTGCTGACGGTATGTGCGGTGAAACCTTTCCATCATTTGGCCCATTCATATCAAAAAAACCATTTTTCTTCAGCCACGGTGACAGATCTGCCAACACCTCCTGGCTTTCGGGCACCGACATCTTCAAGTGGGAAAGCAGAAATCCCCCCAGGTAAACCTTGCAGACTTCCTTATATGAATACTGCCGTGCGTATCCGGACTGCATGCCGCCAAGCGGATCCGGGGGAAGAAATGATCGTGACCAGCGTTTCCAGCGGGCAAGATTAATCTCAAGTCGCCTGGAAAGTTCCCGATTGGTATAAAAGTGAATCATTGGCTTATTTTCGAAGAAGTACCTGTTAAGTTGATATGTTAACTTATCAAGTTCTAAAAGATATTTCAAGCGCTTGTATTTTCAATAATGATGAACTATGTTGTTGAAATGAAACCAGACACACCACTTCCCGATCATTCGGCAGCCATCATCGGCATGGCCGGCATGTTTGCCAACAGCCGAAATCTCAAAGAATACTGGCGAACGCTGGTCAACGGCATCGACGGCATCAGCGACCCGCCCGATTCGCATCGCCAATTGAATGACTATTTCGATGCGGATCCCCAAAAACCAGACCACATCTATTGCAAGCGTGGCGGTTTTCTGCCTGCCTACCCATTCGACCCAACGGAGTTCGGCATTCCACCGGCCTCCCTGGAGGCCACGGACACATCCCAGCTGCTGGGACTGGTGGCTGCAAAAATGGCATTGGCGGACGCCGGTTACGGTGAAGGGCGGGAATTCGACCGTGAAAAGACCTCCGTCGTTATAGGGGTCACCGGCACCCAGGAACTGGTCATATCCCTGGGATCCCGCCTGGGGCATCCCCACTGGCGCAGAGCGCTGGAGGCGAAAGGTCTCAGCGATGCCCAGAAAGATGCCATTATCGACGAAATTGCAGACAACTATGTACCCTGGCAGGAAAACTCTTTCCCCGGCCTGTTGGGCAACGTGGTGGCCGGCCGCATCTGCAACCGGCTGAATCTGGGCGGTACCAACTGCGTCGTCGATGCCGCCTGTGCAAGCAGTTTGAGTGCCATCCATCTGGCCCTGATGGAACTGCAGACCGGCAAGAGCAATATGGTCATCACCGGGGGTGTGGATACGATCAACGATATTTTCATGCACATGTGTTTTTCCAAAACCGGTGTTCTGTCCCACACCGGAGACGCCCGCCCCTTCTCCGCCGATGCCGACGGCACCGTCCTGGGAGAGGGAATCGGCATCGTCGTGCTCAAACGGCTTGCCGATGCACAGCGCGATAATGACCGTATTTACGCGGTGATCCGCGGTATCGGGTCTTCCAGTGACGGCAAATCGCAAAGCATCTATGCCCCGCGGGCCGCCGGCCAGGTACGCGCGTTGAAAGAAGCCTATCGCAACGCCGACGTCGCGCCCGGGTCCATCGGGATGGTCGAGGCACACGGCACCGGTACCCGGGTAGGCGACGAAGTCGAGTTTTCCGCATTGAAAACGGTTTTTGCCGCAGAAGGTGACCAGACGCACAGGTGCTGCCTGGGGGCGGTCAAATCCATGATCGGCCATACCAAAGCCGCTGCCGGTGCCGCAGGGTTAATCAAAGCGGCCCTGTCCCTGTATAACAAGGTGCTGCCCCCTACCCTTAAAGTGGATCGGCCGGATCCCAAACTGAATATCGAGGATAGCCCCTTTTACCTGAACAACATTGCCAGGCCCTGGTTTAGCGGCAAAAAGGGCCCAAGACGCAGCGGTGTGAGTTCATTCGGTTTCGGCGGCAGCAATTTTCACATGGTCCTCGAAGAGTATGACCGCCAAAAAAAAGTGACCGCCTGGGATGGATCGGTGGAGCTGTTCGCATTTTCAGGCAATGATGCCAGCACCATCGTTGAAAAACTCGATCTATTAATTGAGCGATTGGACAAAATTTCCAGCCCGGCGACCCTGAACGCCATGGCCATGGATCAACGTTCAACATTTAAGACCAATCATTCACGCCGTGTGATCCTGGTCGTACAAACCAGCAACGCGATTGCCGGGATCAAAAAGATCTGCCAGCATGCCAGACAGACGGTAAAAACGGATCAGACCACATGGCTGCCGGATAAAGGCATTTATTTTTTTTCCGGGACGGATCATTTGGCCAAAGTGGCATTCATGTTCCCCGGTCAGGGCAGCCAGTATGTTCACATGGGAAATGATCTGGCCTGCCGGTTCCCACAGTTTATGCAGGCTCTTGAGGCCGCGGACAAGGCTTTCGATTCGGACGTGTCGCTGGCAGCGCACATTTATCCGGAGTCCGGCCATTTGCCTGCCCACCTGACCGAGCAGGAAGCAACCCTGCGAAAAACCCATGTGGCCCAACCGGCCATCGGGGCCGTGAGTCTGGGTATGCTGGCGATCCTCGAAGATTTCAATATCCGGCCGTCAGCCGTTTGCGGCCATAGTTATGGCGAATTGCCGGCCTTGCATGCCGCCGGTCGAATAGACAAACAGACCCTGCTGCAATTGAGTGTGACCCGGGGGCGGCTGATGGCACAAGCCGGCAAAGATGGCCAGGCCGGCACCATGCTGGCAGTAAAAGCGCCCATCCAGGAACTGAAATCAATGCTTGGGACAATGCCCGGTACGGTCCTGGCCAATATCAACAGCCCCGAACAGGGAGTCTTGGCAGGTTCGAAAAACGCCATTGCGGCCGCCAGGGAGATATGCGCGGACAAGGGCTATCGCTGCGTTGCCCTGCCGGTGGCGGCGGCCTTTCACAGTCCCCTCGTCCAAAGCGCCAGCGAACCTTTTGCTTCAGCGGTGAAAAGCGTGTCTTTTGAACCCGGCGGTCTCCCGGTATATGCCAATGTAACGGCAGCCCCCTACCCCGACGATCCATCCGCATGCGCCGACCTGTTGAGCCGTCAGATGACCTCGACGGTCAATTTTCGCGGCATCGTTGAAAAACTGCGCCAAGACGGAGTGAACGTCTTTGTCGAAGTCGGTCCCAAAACCGTTCTATCCGGGCTGGTTCGAGCAACCATCGGCACAGACAATATCTACACCATTGCAATGGACCGCTCCGCCGGCAAGCAGTCCGGCATGCTGGACTTGGGCCATGCCATCGGCCAACTGGCCGCACTGGGTGTCAAACTCGACCTTAAGTGTTGGGAAACGGCGTTGCCGGCGGACCGCTCACCCAAAATGGTGATACCGCTCAGCGGTGCCAATTATCGAACACCGCGCCAAGCTCGTCCGTCGGAAAAAACACCGCCAGGCAAACCCATCGCTTCCACCCCTGACAGGCAGCGCCCGGCTGTCCGAGCCGACCGCCGGCCAAAGGCTTCACCGGATTTCATGAACTCCCAACAACACCCCCAAAACGAGGCAAGCAGGACACCGATGCCGCAGACACCACCACCTGATGGCGCAGATCGCCATCCGACCAATATCGACACCACCCTGGCCATCGTACAAAAGGGCCTGGAATCCATCCAGGCCCTCCAGCATCAGACCGCACAGGCCCATCAGACCTTTCTGGAAACCCAGGCCCAGGCCAGCCGCACCCTCCAGGAGATGGTCCAAAGCACCCGATCCATCTTCTTGTCCGCCGGCGCCCACCCGGTGTCCGGGGTGTCCCGGCAATCTCAGCCGGTTCCTGCGGTTCCACCTGCACCGCCCGAACCTCAACCTTTCTTTGTTCCCGATGCAGCGACGCCGTCGCCTTTACCGGAACCGGAACCCATCCTGCAGGAAGCGGCACTGGCTCCGGAAACTGAGGACCGGCCGGCAGATCCGACCCGCAACACGCAACCCGTCGATGCAGAAAATGACGGATCCGAGGTTTCAAAAGCCTTGCTGGCCGTGGTTGCCGAACTCACCGGTTATCCCGTGGAAATGCTGGGACTGGACATGGACATTGAGGCCGATCTGGGCATCGACTCCATCAAGCGGGTCGAAATCCTGTCCGCCATGGAAGAACGCATGCCTCACCTGCCCCAGGTTACACCGGACATGGTCGGCACCCTGAAAACATTGGGACAGATCTGCGATTTCCTTTCCCAGGCAGAGACCGAACCGGCAGTTGAGCCGGCGCCCGCATCACCGGCGGAGGCCTCCCCGGAGAAACCTTGTGGGTCTGCCCGCGTTGCACGCCGCGTCATGGAGGTCGCCGACACACCGGCAACCCCAAAACGCGAGGTCCGCTTTGGCAGCAGCGGCTGGGTAGGCGTCTTGGACGACCGGTCGGCACTGGCTGCGGCCATCGCCAGCAACCTGGAAAAGCGGAATATCCCCACCCGCCTGATCTCCGTTGATGCCATCGCCGATGCCGGTACCTTTGCCGATATTGCCGGATGGATCCTTACCAGTCAGGTGGACGCGGAATCGGCCTTTCTATCTGCCAAACATGCCGCGGATGCATTAAAAAAGGCCGCGTTGGCCGGCGATGCCCTGTTCGCCTCCGTTACCTGTATGGACGGTGCATTCGGGTTTACCGGTAAGCACTTCGAGCGTCCCGGGCAAGGCGCCCTGCCTGGATTGGTGAAAACTGCGGCACTGGAGTGGGAAACGATCACCTGCCGGGCCATCGACCTGGCTCCCGAGTTGTCCGATCCCGACGATGCGGCCAGGGCGGTGGTGACGGAACTGCTGCAACTGGCCGATGACGATCCCGTGGAAATCGGCTTGGGAACCGGTCGTCGAATCCAGTTGAAACCCATTTATGCGGAATCTGTTGAGGACACGATCGAACCCATAAAAAAAGGTGTCTTTGTCATTACCGGCGGAGCCCGTGGCGTGACCGCTGCCTGTGCACGGTCCCTGGCCGAATCCACGGGTGCCTCCATCGCCCTGGTCGGTCGATCGGAGCGGCCTTTTGCCGTTCCCGCATGGCTTGACGGACTCCATGGCGAAGCCAAAATCAAACGGGCCATTGCAGCCAATGCATTTGCCGATACGGCACCCACACCCAAGGACCTGGAAGCCGAATACCGCCGGCAAATAGCCAATCGGGACATTCTCGGCACCCTCCAGGAACTTCAGGCAACCGGCGTGTCGGCGGCCTATTTCAGTGCCGACGTGACAAATATGGAAAGCCTGAACATGGCCATAGATGCGGTCCGTGCAGAACTGGGCCCCATCGGCGGCCTGATTCACGGTGCCGGCGTCCTCCGTGATCGGCTGATCGTGGATAAATCCATTGAGCAGTTCCGACAGGTCTATGCCACCAAAGTGGATGGATTCAAGAATCTGTTGGCAGCCACCAGCCAGGATCCCATCCGGCACATGATCCTGTTTTCCTCTGTGGCGGCCCGAACCGGAAACATTGGCCAGTGCGACTACGCCATGGCCAACGAAACCCTGAACAAAATGGCCTGGGCGGAGGCCGCCAAGCGCCCAGAATGCCGCGTGGCAGCCATCAACTGGGGACCTTGGGACGGGGGCATGGTAACCCCTTCTCTAAAAAAAGTTTTCCAATCACGTGAAGTGCCGTTGATTCCCCTCGAAACCGGTGCCGAAATGATGGTTGCCGAAATTCAGCAGGCCAACGCCGGCCCCGTCGAGGTGCTCATCGGAAGCATGCTTTCCCCAAAGCAAGAGGCCGGGGCGCAAACCGAAGGGGTCCGGTGGAATATGCTGGAACGCCGGGAACTGGATTTGAATCGTTATCCGGTGCTGGCATCGCATGTCATCGGCGGCAAACCCGTGGTCCCCTTCGCCTTGATGACCGAATGGATCGGCCACGGGGCCTTGAAAGAAAACCCGGGATTTTCACTGCACGGCATCGACGACTTTCGACTGTTAAGCGGCATCCGCATCGAGAAGGAACGCAAGCTGGTTCGCTTGATGGCCGGAGCCCCCAGAAAAAGCGGCAACAACTGGGAAGTTGACATCGAATTACGCAACGGTGTTAAAGACGGGAAAGACGTCATTCACTCCCGTGCCCGTGCACTGTTGGTGGATAGGCTTCCCGATGCCCCCGCATTTAGCGGTAATGGAAAAAACGGCCACCGTCCCTATCCCCGCCAACTGGACGACGTGTATGCGAAAATCCTGTTTCATGGCGACCAATTGCGTGCCATCAAATCGATCATCGACTATTCCGATCATGGCATGACGGCCCAATTGGTCAATGCCCCCAAACCCGAAGCGTGGATGCAGGATCCCATCCGTGAACGCTGGACAGCGGATCCCATGGTCCTGGACGGAGCCTTTCAAATGGCCATTGTATGGTGTTTCGAACAGACCGGAAAGGTCTGCCTGCCCAGCTATGCCCGCTCATATCGGCAGTACCGGACCGTTTTCCCATCTTCAGGGGTAATGGTCGCCATGGCAGTCAACTCGTTGACCAACCATAAACTGGTTGCCGATTTCACCTTTCTGGATGAGCAGCAGCGTGTTGTCGCCACCTTATCCGGGTACGAAGCAACCATTGACGAATCGCTAATCCATTCCTTTCACAAAAAAGAATTAAGTATTGTAATTAAAGAAGATATTGCATGATTAAACTCCCCATAAAAAACAGGACCGAGATCTATACCGTCAATCCAGACAAACTCATTGCGCTGGGACTGAATTACCGGGAGCATATCGCCGAAAGCGTCACGGTGCAAGTGAAGGGCTTTACCGAAAACGAGCCGGACGAACCGTTGCTGTTTCCCAAAACTCCCAACGTGCTCATTGGTCCTGACGAACCCATCGTGATTCCCGCTTTTCTCAAGGGGTACGGGTTTGAAAGGTTGCGGACCGACCACGAGGCCGAACTGGCCGTCATCATCGGTCGGCAATGCAAAGATGTTCCCGCCAGCGATGCCGTGGACTGCGTCCTGGGCTACACATGCATGAACGACATCAGCCAGCGCAACATCCAAAACAACGACCGCAGCGGCTGGTTTCGGGGTAAATCCCTGGACACGTTCGGCCCCATCGGCCCACGGGTGGTACTGGCCGAGGATTTACCCGACCCCCATAATCTTGACATCCGCTGTCGGTTGAACGGGAAGATTGTTCAACAGGGCAATACCGGGCAGATGATTTTCAGCATCTCGGAGATCATCGCCTTCATATCCACCCAGATCACCCTGGTACCCGGCGATATCATTCTCACCGGAACCCCTTCCGGCGTGGGACCGTTGCACCATGGGGATATTGTCGAGGTCGACATTGAGGGAATCGGGGTGCTGCGAAATCCGGTGATTGATGAAACTATCTGATAACTGGCGGGGAAATTTTTTCCAAAAGCGCAATCAGTCTTTCAGGCAGTCTGGCCAGGGAACGGATTTTTTTTCAACATCTCTTCCAATTTTTTCAGATACACCGTGTCGTCGGATAAATCTGGGTGACCTGTCTTTTCATCAACCTCTACCGTGATGCGAGCAAAGGATCGCGCCTTTTCAAAAAGGTTTGCGGATTTTTGCTCTAATACTTCCCAAAACTCCGCTGCTCCCCGACCAACTTCTCTTTTCAACCAGTAGCTGTGGGACCGGAAATCCCAGAGGTCTCCGTTTTCATATTCCACCCCGGCCCGGGATTGAAGATAGGCTCCACGTCCGGAACCCAGCCCTGATCACTGACCCGAACGTCCTTCAACACCTTAACTGCCTTGCCACGGATAATGGGCTGGTATTCCTTTTTGATCTGATTGAAAACATCTTCGGCGTCCCGGGGGCCGATACGCCCGGCCCCGCCGTTGGATGGTCCGGCAGGCGGGATCGCGCACCCTATAATATTTGTCGGCAGGATGCGGGGCGGAAGGATTGAAAACGTCGTCCATGGGAATGATGGATTCTTGTATTTATAGCGCTGTATTCAAAATTCTGTATTTGTTTCCGGGTCGCTTCGGGGATGAACAGTGGGGACAGCAGATCCCTCTTTTCTCCTTGGCAAAAGAGGCTAAATCATATAATCTGCAAAACATAATCAGGGTCGGGGGTGTGGTGGTTAATCATATTTCGGGTAAAATATTATTTATACCACATCCCCCTCTTATCCCCCGATGGGGGGAGGAAGATAACCCAGGCATCGGTGGTTCCTGCTAATCACAAAAAACCTGTGCTTCCGGTTCACTGTTTTTTCATTTTCCAACTCAGACGCTTTCTCAGCTTATGTAATTGTGCGTGATATTTTGGCGGAATTTACAATTAATAAACGAAAAGACTCTAAAATTACCATGAATACGAACAAGCGTGCCATTGTGCTGTCCAGCGGTGGTTTGGACTCAACGACGACATTGGCCATGGCCGCGGAACAGGGGTTTGAGATTTACAGCCTCAGCTTTGCTTACGGCCAACGCCATCTCTTTGAATTGAAAGCGGCTGAGAAGGTGGCCGCTGCCATGGGGGTGAAGCGGCATATCGTTTCCCGGGTGGACCTGAAGCCGGTCGGAGGGTCGTCACTTACCGACGATATCGCGGTGCCCAAAGGCCGCAACCAGCGCCATATGGATGAGGTCATCCCCGTTACCTACGTACCAGCCCGCAACACGATCTTCCTCTCCTATGCCCTGGCCTGGGCCGAGGTACTGGGGGCCTGGGAGATTTTTATCGGGGTAAATGCAGTGGATTACAGCGGATATCCCGACTGTCGACCGGAATATATCCAGGCCTTCAAAGCCATGGCCAACCTGGCCACCAAAGCGGCGGTGGAAGGCAGGGGGCAATTTTGCATCCATGCGCCGCTGATCCAAATGACCAAAGCGCAGATCATTCAGGCTGGCACGGCGCTGGGCGTGGACTACGGCATCACTCACAGTTGCTACGACCCGTCAAGCGACGGCAAGGCCTGCGGAAGCTGCGATTCGTGCATCCTGCGCAAAAACGGATTTGCCGAGGCTGGCATCCCCGATCCGACCCCCTATATGTAACGATAAATGCCGGCGGATATGCCGGCAGGCTTTGCAATGCCGCGTATGCAGGTTTTATGGCAATCTTTCTGGCTGAAAAGATCCATTTCGAACCAGCCGGGCGACCGATTCGATATGAAATGTGTGGGGAAACATGTCCACCGGCTGAACCTCCGCCAAGTCATAGATCTCCTTGAGTTCAAGCAGGTCCCTGGCCATGGTAGCCGGGTTGCATGAAACATAGACGATCTTTTCAGGGGCCAGTTTAAGTACCAGCCTGACCACATCTTTATGCATACCCGCCCTGGGGGGATCAATCACCAGGACATCCGGCACCGTCTCCACAATCGACAAGGTATCCTTGATATCGCCGAGAATGAACTCGCAGTTGTCGACACCATTTCGTCGGCTGTTTTTACGTGCATCGACCACGGCGCTCTCCACCAGTTCCAGACCGACGACTTTGCGGGCGTGGGCGGCCAACCAAATGGCAATCGTGCCGGTTCCGCAATACAGGTCCAGGACCGTTTCATGCCCCTGGAGATCGGCATAGCGCTCGACGGTCTCATAAAGCTTGCGCGCACTGCGTGTATTGGTCTGGAAAAATGAATTGGCCGATATCTCGAATTCAAAATCACCGATACAATCCATCAATACCGGCTCACCGGCCAGATGAATTTCACGTTCACCGATGGCCACGCCCGATTTGCGGGACGTGATGTTGTTGACCACCGAGGTCACTTCCGGAAAACTTGACATGATCCGGTCTGCCAGCGGCATGACGGCATCCCGGTCTTCACTGGCAGTCACGATGTTAACCATCCACCGATCGTGGGCCACCGAATGCCGCAACATCAGAAATCGCCAGAACCCCTTATGGCTGCGAAGCCCGTATACCGGTTTATGAGAAGACCGCATGAACTGACGGACCGCATTCAAAATACCATTGCCCGTTTCCGGCTGTAACAGGCAGGCATCGGTGTCCAATACCTTATGAAAGGTGCCGGGAACATGCAGCCCCAGCGCGAAACTGATATCGGCATCGGTTCCCATTTCGTGCGGCATCAACCAGCGGCGGTCCGAACAGGAGAACTCCATTTTGTTGCGATAGCCGAATACCCGCTCCGAGGGCAATGTCGGATGCACTTGGGTGCCCTTGATCCGTGCAATGTGATCCAGGGACTCGGCCACATGCCGCTGTTTGAAACCGAGCTGGTGCTCATAAGCGATGAACTGCCATTTGCAACCCCCACAAAAGCCGCTGTAAGGACAGGGTGGATCGACACGCAGGGGTGACGGCTCAAGCAGTTCCTGAACCACGGCCTCGGCATGGTTTCGTTTCTTGCGCACCACCCGGGCAAGCACCCGGTCCCCGGTGACGGTTTTATCGATAAAAACAGCCAGACCGTCGATCTTGGCCAGGCCTTTCCCGCCAAAGGCCACATCCGTAATCTCACATTCAAAGGTCTGTCTCTTTTTTATTCCCATGTCCCAAACCTCACAATACAGGCGCCGAAGGATGGACGATTTCCGTCATGTCCCTGCCGCCAGCCTTCCATCGTCAGTCGTCTGCCATCGAACGGCCGTAAACCTGTCCGGAAGCCTCAAATGCGCCATGCCCGCATTTTTGTCAAGCGTCATTGTCGGTCTGGCCGGCAACCCGCATACATGGCAGCTTTGTTTGTATGGTCCAGGGCCAGACGCCTGTTTTTTCTTGCCCTGCCAATCTTTTTTCTTTACGTTAGGGCGTTCGCAGGCATGCCAACCGATCCCCAATAGCTCGAACTGGTTTCCCGGCAACCGGCCCTGTGTGTTTGTCGTTTCCCCAAACAATCAATAAATCGCAAAAGGATGCTGCCATGAAAAACACGGACTACGCCAAATTGTTGGACGTTGACGGAAAACAATATCGGTATTTCGATTTCAAGCAATTTGCCGCCGATGCAGGCGTAACCATTGAAAAGCTCCCCTTTTCCATACGGATACTGGTGGAAAACCTGCTGCGCAAACTAGATGGAAAGATCGTCACCGAGGCAGATCTGAAACATATCGTTGGTTGGAAGAAAACCTATGATGCGCCCGTGGAGATTCCCTATCATCCGGCCCGGGTACTCATGCAGGATTTCACCGGCGTGCCGGCCGTGGTGGATCTGGCAGCCATGCGTGATGCGGTCAGAAATCTGGGTGAAGACCCGGCCAAAGTCAACCCCCTGGTACCGACGGAACTGGTGGTGGACCACTCCGTCCAGATTGACCATTTCGGTACCGAGGCGGCCCTGGAAAACAACGTGGACCTCGAATACAGCCGCAATGGTGAACGCTACGAACTGCTCAAATGGGCCCAGAAAAGTTTTTCCAACTTCAAGGTTGTACCACCCAATTCGGGCATCTGTCATCAGGTGAACCTGGAAAACCTTGGTCGCGTTGTCATCACCAGCGAGGATCAGGAACCGGTCGTCGCCTTTCTGGACACCGTGGTGGGAACCGACTCCCATACCCCCATGATCAACGGCATCGGCGTCATGGGATGGGGGGTGGGTGGCATTGAGGCCGAGGCGGTCATGCTGGGCCAGCCCTACTACCTGTCCATTCCGGAAGTGATCGGCGTGCGCCTCACGGGCTCCCTCAGGGAGGGCGTTACGGCAACGGACCTGGTGCTGACCATTACCGAAATGCTTCGCAAACTGAATGTGGTCGAAAAATTCGTGGAATACTTCGGCCCCGGGATGAAGAACCTGTCTGTGACCGACCGTGCCACCATTGCCAACATGACCCCGGAATATGGGGCCACCTTGGGGTACTTCCCGGTTGATGAAAAAACCATCGATTACCTCAAGTTGACCGGCCGAGGTGATCGCGCCCGGCTGGTGGAGGCCTACACACGGAAGACAGCCATGTTTTACGCCGGTGACGCGGAACCCGAATTCACCCAGGTGGTCAATTTGGATCTGGCCACGGTCGAACCATCCCTGGCCGGCCCGGCCCGTCCCCAGGACCGCATTACCTTGCCGGGTCTCAAAAAGACTTTCGCCGGTATTGTGGGAATCGATTACGACCGTGATGCCGAGATAAAACAATTGTCCGGGGTAAACGATGATTCCGCTGCCGATTCCATAAAAGCCGGTCGTTGCAAACCGGTCACCCAGAGCGGTGTCGACCTGGAAATCAACGGCCACCCTGCCAAAATCGGCCATGGGAACATTGTCATTGCAGCCATCACCTCCTGCACCAACACATCCAACCCCAGTGTGCTCATAGGGGCCGGACTGATCGCCAAAAATGCCGTGGCCCGGGGACTCAAGGTGCCCGCTTTTGTAAAAACGTCACTGGCTCCCGGTTCCAGGGTTGTCATGGACTACCTGGAATCGGCCGGCCTGATGCCCTATTTCGACGCGTTGGGTTTTAATCTGACCGCTTTCGGCTGCGCCACCTGCATCGGCAACAGCGGCCCCCTGAACCCGGACGTCGAAAAAGCCATCGTCGATAACGATCTCAATGTGGCTGCCGTGCTGTCGGGAAACCGCAACTTCGAGGCCCGTATCCACCAGAACATCAAGTCCAATTTCCTGGCCTCTCCCATGCTGGTGGTAATCTTTGCCCTGGCGGGACGCGTGGATATCGATCTGACATTTGAACCGGTCGGCATTGATCCCAACGGCCAGCCGGTTTATCTTGAGGACCTGTGGCCCTCTCATAAACAGATCGGTGAACTGGTCAAAAATCATGTCAAAGAGACATTTTATGCCAATCAGTACGCACGTATTTTCGATGGAGACCGGTTCTGGGAGTCTCTTGAAGTGGCTGAAAGCACGACCTTTTCCTGGAAAGATGCCTCCACATACATTAAAAATCCGCCCTATTTCGAGGATTTTTCCCTGAAAATCCAGCCTCCCGAAGACATCGCCGGTGCACGCGCCTTTTTGCTATTGGGCGACTCGGTGACCACCGATCACATCTCCCCTGCCGGTGCCATTCCGGAAGATTACCCGGCCGGGAAATACCTGGTGAACAACGGTGTGGTCAAAGCGCAGTTCAATTCCTACGGGTCGCGCCGCGGCAATCATGAAGTAATGATGCGCGGTACTTTTGGAAACATCCGCATCAGCAACCAATTGGTATCTCCCAAACAGGGCAGCTACACCCTCAAATTCCCGGAAAAAAAGGAAATGTACAATTATGACGCCGCCATGGCCTACAAGCGGGAAAACACGCCCCTGGTCGTGCTGGGGGGCAAGGAATACGGCACCGGGTCGTCAAGGGATTGGGCTGCTAAAGGCACCAATTTGCTGGGCATCAAGGCTGTCATTGCCCAGTCCTACGAGCGCATTCACCGCAACAACCTGGTTGGTATGGGGGTGCTGCCGCTGATGTTCGAATCGGGCGAAGATGCCCAAAGCCTGGGGCTGGATGGGTCCGAGACCTTCACGATCTCCGGCGTAAAGGACATGCACCCGCGTAAAAAGCTTTCCATTTCAGCCTTCAAGGAGGATGGAAGCCAAATCGATTTCACGGTTATCTCGCGCCTGGACACGGAGGTAGATGTGGAATATTTCGAAAACGGCGGGATACTGCCTTGCGTGATGCGTAAAATGATGGCTGTATAGGGGCTTGGCCTTTGCAACGCCGGAAACCATTGAGTGCCGGAAGACGAAATCATCGACCACCAGCAGATCGGGTGGTCGATGATTATCGACATCTTTTATCAAATGTGAGTAAATTGTTTTAACCGAAAAAAACGCATAAAAGCATGGCTGTTTGAATGCATAAATAAATATCCGCACCCAGAGGGCGCGGTTTTGATTAATCCCCCCATAGGGGGGACAAGGCCCTGCCCCCCTACAGGGGGCGGGCCAGGAAAGTTGT
>PDWJ01002354.1_pt1 | contig 28696 bp, 27 predicted proteins | sample 1430881 | NCBI WGS metagenome assembly PDWJ01 (sample SAMN01162460, study PRJNA174530) | Oral metagenome, whole genome shotgun sequencing project. | biome: Marine environment; feature: Marine mammal; material: Swab sample of the gingival sulcus; isolation source: swab sample of gingival sulcus...
TAATATAATAATATGAAAAAAAATAATCTTTGTCAACAGAGGTGAATATGTACGATTGTATAGCAATAGGAGAAATACTAGTAGATTTTATTTCCGATCAAAAAAACGACCAAGGCTATCCCATATTAAACGGCAACCCCGGCGGCGGTCCACCCAATTTTATCGTCGCCTGTCAAAAACTGGGGCTCAAGACGGCACTGATTGCCAAAGTCGGCAACGACATGTTTGGTCATTTGCTGAGGGAGACAATGGCAAACTACGGCGTCGACGACGAAAGCGTCGTCATCGACGATCAGCACTTTACGACATTGGCGTTTGTCAGCTTAGCAGAAGACGGTGAGCGCACTTTTTCATTTGCGCGCAAACAAAGTGCCGATTTGATGCTCGATAAGAGTGATTTACCGCTTGAAAAACTAAGGCAAACGCGTGCGCTGCACTTTAGTTCGCTGTCACTTGTCGCCGAGCCGGCTTATGCGGCGACGCTAGAGGCGATTAGAGTGGCGCGTCGGGCGGGCGCTCATATTCACTTTGATCCAAATTATCGTCCCAGCTTGTGGCAGAGCTCATCAGCTGCGCGCAGTCGCATCGGCGAGGCGCTCGCATATTGCCAAATACTAAAAATAAGCGAATACGAATTGGCGTTTTTATTGGACTGCGAGGCGTTAGAGGACGTCGCGGAGATAGAGCGCGCCGCCAATGCACTATTGCAGCGCCATCCCAATATAAAGTTAATGCACGTCACGATGGGGGCGGCTGGCGTCGTCGTTTTGACTGACAAAGAGCACATTTATCACGCCGCTCAAAAAGTCGCAGTCGTCGATACGACCGGCGCCGGCGATGCCTACGGCGCAGCAGCGCTCGGCAAGGTGTTGATGTTAAATAAGGGCTTGGACTTAACTTCAGATGATTTATTGGAAATCGCCCAATTTGCCAGCTGTGCAGCGGGATTATCGGTACAGAGCTATGGCGGCATACCGAGTTCTGCTACGCTTTCTGAAATAAATACAGAACTTAATCACAAGTGATGATTATATGATGATTTATGCATAAAAAATGTGGGCACATGAGCATTTGTGATGACATCTGTTGTTAATTGTGATTACTTGTGATAAACTAATGATAGTGAGTATACAGGAGGTAAAGATGGCTAATGTTGTGATTATGCCCCGTCAGGGTCAGTCGGTTGAAAGCTGTATTATAACGAGCTGGGAAGTCAATGAAGGCGACTTTGTCAACGAGGGCGATGTACTATTTACATATGAAACAGATAAGACGGCGTTTGAAGAGACGTCTAAGTTCAGCGGTGTTTTGCTCAAGCAATTGGTCGCCGAAGGCGATGACGTACCGGTACTGGACGACGTTGCGATTATCGGCGAAGCGGGTGAGGATATCAGCGGTTTAGTAAAAGCGGCGCCGAGCGCAGCTGAACCGGCTAAAGTCGAAGCGGCTGCGCCGGTGCAAGCAGCGCCGCAAAGGGCGGAGGTTGCACAACCGGTCGTAGCACCGGCTCAAAGTGCAGTGCGCAGGGACGACGTCAACATTTCGCCGCGCGCCAAGAGAATTGCCACAGAAATGGGCTTGGATTACGGCTACGCCGAGCCGACTGGTCCGAACGACCGCATCATCGAGCGCGACATTATGCGCTTGGCGCAGCAACCGAGTATAATGGAAGTAGCGCAGCCGGCAGTGCTGGGCGATCAGCTGAACGTCGGTGGCTATAGCGACATCGCACTTTCGACGGTGCGCAAGGCAATTGCCAAATCGATGCATCACTCGCTAGCCAGCATGGCTCAGTTGACGCATTCGTTCTCCTTTGATGCGACGCAAATCATCAATTATAGAAAACAATTAAAAGCCAATGCAAAAACGCTTGGTCTCAATAGCATTACATATAACGATATCATTTTGTATGCCGTCGCGCGCGTTCTTTTGCACCATCCCGACCTCAACGCACATTTCTTGGACGATAAAATGCGCTTATTTGATCAGGTCAACCTCGGCATGGCAGTCGACACGCCGCGCGGCTTATTGGTACCGACGATCTACGGCGCCGATAAACTGTCGCTCAACGAGCTGTCGGCGCAGACTAAACAGCTCGCCAGCGGTGCACAGGCGGGAACAATTTCACCGGATTTACTCAAGAATGCGACATTTACAGTATCCAATTTGGGCACGTTTGGCGTCGAACACTTTACGCCGGTCATCAATCCGCCACAAGTTGGCATTATCGGTGTAAATAATATGCAGGTTAAGTTTAAGATGGTCGACGGCGAAGCCGTTCCCTATCAGGCGATGGGCTTGTCACTTACTTACGACCATCGCGCCATCGACGGCGCACCGGCGTCGCGCTTTATGCAGGAACTCTGTAATTTCTTAGAGAATTTTACAGTGATGTTGGCGAGGTAGCGGCATGTACGACTAAGGCGCTGCTCTATTCGGCTAAAATTAAAACTCAGGCGGAAAATGGCGAAAAGTATGGCGTCCTCTGTTCGGATATTAGTATCGATCATCAAAAAGTAATCGAACGCAAAGATAAAGTCGTAAAATTTTTGACTGGTGGCGTCGCCAAAAAATTAGCGGGCTTAGGCGTCAATTGGGTCAGAGAACAGGCGCGCATCGTCGGCAAACACGTCGGTAATTATGTGGTTGCAGCGGGCGGCGAGCAATATTCTGGCAAACGCCTCTTAATCGCCACTGGTTCAAAAGTATTTTTGCCGCCAATTGACGGTTTGGACGAGGCTTTGGCGAGTGAATTCGCCTTGACCAGTCGCGAAATATTAGAGATTCAAGCCGTTCCCGAGCACCTCGTGGTGATCGGCGGCGGCGTCATCGGCTTAGAGATGGCGAGCTATTATAAAGCGGCGGGCAGTCAGGTGACCATCGTCGAAATGCTCGATGCAATTGGCGGTCCGCAAGAACCGGAAATTGCCGAGGTGTTACGCGAATCAATTGAAAAAATGGGCATTACAGTGTTAACCGGTCATCAGGTGACGTCCTTAAAGGGCAACGCCGTCAGCTGTCAAAAGGGCAGCGATAAAAAGGTAATTGCCTGCGATAAAGTCTTGCTGTCGGTCGGTCGCAGACCCGTTACGGAAGATATTGGACTGGCGACGATTGGCGTCTTGACTAAGCGCGGCGCAGTCGTCACAGACGACAATATGCGCACTAATTTACCGGGTGTCTATGCGGCGGGCGACGTCAACGGCAAATCGCTACTTGCGCACACCGCTTACCGCGAGGCGGAAGTGGCAGTTAATCACATGCTCGGCGTGCCCGATAAAATGGTTTACAACGCAATCCCCAGCGTGATTTATACCAATCCCGAAGTGGCAGCCGTCGGCATAACCGAGGCTGAGGCGAAAAGGCGCGCGCTCGACTATCGCGTGGAATTCCTCAGCATGCGCTATGCCGGTCGCTACGAGGCGGAAAATGAAATGGGCAAAGGCATTTGTAAAGTGTTGTTTGACAACAAGTGGAATACGATCTTGGGCGCGCATATGATCGGCAATCACACGTCAGAGTTGGTTTGGGGCGTCGATGCCTTAATCGCCAAGGGCGTGACAGTAGAAGATATTAAAAAAATAGTTTTCCCGCACCCGACGGTGTCTGAAATCATTCGCGAAGCTGTATTTAGTAAAGACAAGGAGATATAACATGTCAAAACAGAGAATTCGAAACCATGCTCAACGACATTAAGACGACCGGTCAATATCAGGGCATTGAATACAATCACCCCGGTCCGGCGCACCTCGGTATCGGTCAAGAAGCCGGCTATGTCGGTCAGGCGTTTGACCTCGGCATCGAAGACTTTACCTTTGGCTCGCACCGCAGTCACGGCGAGATATTGGCAAAGGGCATGTCGGCAATTGAAAAGCTCTCCGAAGCCGAACTCTTAGAGATTATGGAATCTTTCTTTGACGGCGACATCTACAAAGTCGTCAAAGCGCACTCGCAATACAAGAGCGTCAAAGAGCAGGCAGTCGAGTTTTTACTGTACGGCATGATCGCCGAAACTTGGGGCAGAGTAACTGGTTTTAACAGGGGCTTAGGCGGCTCTATGCACGCCTTCTTTACACCCTTTGGCGTCTATCCGAACAACGCCATCGTCGGCGGTTCCGGTCCCGTGGCAACCGGTGCAGCGCTCTATAAAAAAGTCAATGACAAAGACGGCATCGTCGTCTGTAATATCGGCGACGGTTCGCTCGGCTGCGGTCCCGTCTTGGAATCGTTTAACTTTGCCGCCATGGCGCAATACGACGAATTGTGGGACGACGATAAAAAGGGCGGCTTGCCGATTATTTATAACATTTGGAATAACAGCTATGGCATGGGCGGTCAAACCGACGGCGAGACGATGGGTTATCGCGAAGCAGTGCGCGTCGCACTCGGCGTCAATCCTGACGGCATGCACGCCGAACGCGTCGACGGTTACAATCCGCTGGCTGTCATCGACGCCTTCCGCCGCAAGCGCAAGTTGTTAAAAGAAAACAAGGGTCCGGTCTTACTCGACGTCATCACCTATCGCATCAGTGGACACAGCCCGTCCGACAGTTCTTCTTACCGCACGCCGGAAGAGATGGACATGTGGCGCGCAGCTGATTCAATCGTCGCCTTTGGCGAGCAGTTAATCGAAGCCAAAGTCGCCACTAAAAAAGAACTCGAATCAATTGAGAAAAAAGTTAGAAAAAATATGATTTGGGCAGTGAAATTGGGCAAGGACGAAGCGGTTTCACCGCGCATCGACCTCGATGCGAATCCCGAGACAATTGCCGATTTAATGTTCTCGAACGAGACGATTAAATCGTTTGGCGAAGGTCGCGAGGCAGACGTCACAACTGCATTTGAGGATAATCCGCGGGTTCAAAAGATCGCTAAAAAAATCCGCTGCGGCGTCGATCAAGACGGCAAAAAAGTGTCTAAGAACAAGACCTATCAAATAAGAGACGCCATCTTTGAAGCGACCATTAAAAAATTCTACGAAGATCCGACGATGATCGCCTACGGTGAAGATCACCGCGACTGGGGCGGCGCGTTTGGCGCCTACGTCGGCTTGACCGAGTCGATCCCCTATCACAGGTTCTTCAACGCGCCGATTTCTGAAGCTGCCATCGTCGGCACATCAGTCGGCTATGCCCTGTGCGGCGGTCGCGTCATGTCCGAGTTGATGTACATCGACTTTTTGGGACGCGCCGGCGACGAGGTGTTTAACCAGATGGCGAAGTGGCAGGCGATGAGCGGTGGCGTTTTAAAAATGCCATTTGTACTGCGCATGTCAGTCGGCTCCAAATACGGCGCCCAGCACTCGCAGGACTGGTCGGCGCTGTGCACGCACATTCCGGGCTTAAAAGTCGTCTTCCCGGCGACGCCGTACGATACCAAGGGCCTGTTGACGGCGGCGTTAAACGGCACTGACCCGGTCATCTTCTTAGAGAGTCAGCGCATTTACGACATGGGCGAAATGTATCAGCCGGAAGTTCCGGAAGAAGATTACGAAATTGCCATCGGCGAGCCCGACGTCAAAAAAGAGGGGACAGATTTAACGATATTATCGGTTGGCGCAACGCTTTATCGCGCGCAAGAAGCCGTTGAAATATTTGAAAGAGAACACGGTATTAGCGTCGAATTGATCGACGCCAGATCACTGGTGCCGTTTGACTACGAAAAAGTATTGGCATCTGTTAAAAAGACCGGTCGCATTATCATTACCGGCGATGCCTGTGAACGCGGTTCACACTTAAAAGAATTTGCTCAGACCATTACTGAATTGGCATTTGACGACCTCGATGCACCGCCAGTTGTCGTCGGCGCCAAAAACTGGATTACACCTGCTCACGAGTTAGAACACCACTTCTTCCCGCAGGCGAGCTGGTTGGTCGATGCATTCCACACTAGAATTATGCCGCTGCCGAACTACGTCAGTCAAACCAACTTTACTTCGCTTTACCAATTGCAGAACAACAAGCGCGGTGTATAGGAGGAAACATGAAAACTACAGCTGTTAGACTGTATGGAAAAGAAGATTTACGTCTGGAAAGTTTTGACTTGCCGGAAATAAAAGATGATGAAATATTGATAAAAATTGTCAGCGACTCGATTTGTATGTCGTCTTATAAGGCGGCTAAACAGGGCACTGATCACAAACGCGTACCGGACGACGTCGCCGAAAATCCGATTATTATCGGTCACGAGTTTTGCGGCGACATCGTCAAAGTCGGCGCGCGCTGGCAGGACGAATGGAAAGTCGGCGAAAAGTTTTCGATTCAGCCGGCGATTAACTTAAACGGCACGCTGTGGGCGCCCGGTTACTCTTACGAGCAATTGGGTGGCTCGGCGACCTATGCCATAGTGCCAAGTGAATTTATGGAAGAAAAGTGCCTCTTAAAATACGGTGGCGACGCCTATTTTTACGGTTCGCTCTCCGAACCGATGAGCTGTATCGTCGGCGCCTTCCACGCCAATTATCACACTGAGGCGGGCAGCTATGTGCACCAAATGGAGATTAAAGCGGGCGGCAACTTGGCTATTTTAGCTGGTGCCGGTCCAATGGGATTGGGCGCCGTCGACTACGCAATTCACGCGCCGATTAAGGCAGCGCGCGTCGTCGTCACCGATATAAATCAAACCAGATTAGACCGCGCAGCGAGCATCATTACACCGGAGATGGCGGCGCAAGAGGGCGTCGAATTGATTTACATGAACACTGGCGAAGGCGATGGCGTGAAGAAGATGATGGATTTGACAGATGGACATGGCTACGACGACGTCTTCGTCTTTGCACCGGTTCAACCGGTCGTCGAAATGGGCGACAAATTACTCGCCAAAGACGGTTGTTTAAACTTCTTTGCCGGTCCAACAGACCCGACATTTGCGGCGCAGTTTAACTTTTACAATGTGCACTACGGGGCAACCCACGTCGTCGGCACGTCGGGCGGCAACACCGCCGACATGATTGAGTCACTCGCCTTAATGGAAAAGGGTAGACTCAATCCGGCATCGATGATTACACATGTCGGCGGACTCGATTCAGTGCCGCAGACCGTGCTCAATTTACCGAAAATTCCGGGCGGCAAAAAGCTTAGCTATACGCACTTATCATTGCCGATGACGGCAATTGACGACTTTGCCGAACTCGGTAAAGATAATCCGCTATTCGCCGAACTCGATAAAATTGTCAAGCGCCATAACGGGTTGTGGAATTTAGAGGCAGAGCAGTACTTGTTGGCGAATGGTCCGAAGATTGGTGAATAATATGACTTTTGAACAAGCTATTGAACACGCAAAAAACAATGTTAAGGGGCGCTTTGCTGGCGTCGACAGCGCGGCGCGCTTAGCCGGCAAAGTGGCAATTGTGACCGGCTCGGCACAGGGTTTTGGACTCGGCATTGCCAAAGCGCTCTACAAAGCTGGCGCCAAGGTCGTCATAGCCGATTTAAATGAAGCGGCGGCGCGTCAAGTGGCAGACGAGATGGGCGAACGCGCGCTCAGCGTAGCGGTCGACATCAGCAGCGAAGAAGCCGTTAAGGCAATGCTCGCCAAGACGGTCGAAGTATTTGGCGGCGTCGATTTATTCGTCGCCAACGCCGGCGTCTTAATTGCCGGTGGACTCGACGAGATGACGATGCAACACTTTGAATTCGTCACCAAAATCAATTACGTCGGTTTCTTTAACTGCGTCAAATACACATCTCAGATCATGCGCGCACAACACGAAGGCGATCCGAATTGGTTTGGCGACATCGTACAGGTCAATTCTAAGTCCGGCTTAGTCGGTTCGAAGAAAAACTTTGCCTATGCCGGCGGCAAGTTTGGCGGCATCGGTTTGACGCAGAGTTTTGCCTTAGAACTGATCGAATACAACATTAAAGTCAACGCGATTTGTCCGGGCAATTACTACGACGGTCCACTCTGGTCGGATCCCGAGAAGGGACTCTTTAAGCAGTATTTGGACGCTGGCAAAGTCCCCGGTGCCAAGACCGTTGCAGACGTAAAGCAACACTATATGGCAAAGACGCCGATTAAGCGCGGCTGTTATCCCGATGATGTCGCCAAGGCGATTATGTACTGTGTTGAACAACAGTACGAAACAGGACAGGCCATTCCGGTTACCGGTGGTCAGGTCATGTTGAGTTAAGAGGATAATATGACGATATTTAACTACGATATACACGGAGGTACTGCTGAACAGCGCCTTGAGGCGCTGCGTCAGTACGCGTCTGCCAAGGGGGTAGCGCCGTTTAAAAAATCGGCTTACACGAATAATCACATTCATACATTTTACTCGTTTTCGCCCTATTCGCCGACCGAAGCTGTCTATATGGCAAAGGCGGCAGGATTGAGCAGTGCGGGCATCGTCGATCACGACACGATGGCGGGTGCGCGCGAATTTTTAGCTGCCGGTGAGATATTGAATTTGCCGACGACGGTGGGCGCCGAATGCCGCGTTAGCTTCGCCGACACTGAACTGAGCGGTTATCGACTAAACAGTCCCGATCAGCTTTCGGTCGCCTATATGGTCTTGCACAGTGTGCCGCACAAATACATTGAGACGGTCACTGACTTTTTCGCACCTTACCGCGCCAAGCGCAATTTGCGCAATTTTGAGATGGTGCAAAAATTGAATAAACTGTTGGATTGCGCATTGGACTTTGAACGCGATGTCTTAACTTTATCGAAACATAGTGAGGGAGGTTCGGTCACAGAGCGCCACTTAATGTACGCCTTGGCGCACAAAATTGTTGTCAATCTCGGCAAAGGTCAGCCTGTGGTCGACTATTTGATGAAAGAATTGGCGATTCATTTATCCGATAAACTCGTTCAGCGTTTGAACGACGTCGAAAATGATTACTATTTGTTTGATCTCTTAGGTGTTTTAAAGAGCAATTTCTTGCCGCGCATTTTTATCGCGGCGAGCGATGAATTGCCATCAGTTAAGGCGCTTATCGACTTTGCCGCCGACATCGACGCCATTTTAGCCTATGCCTATTTGGGCGATGTCGAAGAGAGCGTGACTGGCGATAAGCCCAAACAGACGTTTGAAGACGCCTATTTAGAGCAGCTGTTTGAAACGTTAAGAACGCTGCACATCAAGGCGCTGACCTATATGCCGACGCGCAATACTGCTCAGCAGTTAAAGCGCGTTCAACAACTGTGTCGACAGTATTCAATGTTGGAAATCTCCGGTGAGGATGTCAATTCACCGCGTCAATCCTTTATTTGCGAGCAATTGACATTGCCCGATTTTAAGCATTTATCGGAGTCGACTTGGCATTTAATAGAACACGAAAGGAAATAAGATGTTAAAGAACATACCTAAAATACTCAGTCCGGAGCTGTTAAAGACTTTGTGCGAAATGGGACATGCCGATGAAATCGTCATCGCCGATGGCAATTTTCCGGGTGCTGCTTTGGCGCAGCGCTTGATTCGCGCCGATGGTCATGGCGTACCGGAACTCTTAGAGGCGATTTTAAAAGTGTTCCCGCTCGATCCCTATAACGATAAACAAGCTTATTTAATGGAAGTCGTGCCGGGCGATGATTACGTACCGGAAATTTGGGATGAATATGCCAAAATTCTCGAGGCTGGCGCCGATGAGGACGTCGCGATTGGACACATTGAAAGGTTTGCTTTTTACGAGCGCGCTAAAAAGGCCTATGCCGTTATTCAAACTGGCGAGGCGGCGCTCTATGCGAATATTATATTGAAAAAAGGCGTCGTTTAGACGCCTTACTTTTTTTGTATTGTCATGTCGAGCGCAGCGCGTAGCGCACAGTCGAGACATCTCGCATTTGATTTTGTTTTATAGCGATTGAAACGAAAGCACTTTTATCTTTTACCGCCGTTTGCCGAACGCCTATTTACAAATTTTATAGCGCTTTTCACGCACTAGCGTGAATAATCTGGGTTAAACATTGACAAAGATGTCACCTGTTTTTTATTGCATTATTTGTAAAAATAAGGTAATATTTTATATATGGCAGTGTGCATAAGCGCTTGCCGTAAATTGGTTTGATAGTAAATTAGGAGGATTAAATGAAAAAATTATTTTCAACGCTTTTGGCGGTCTTATTGATTGCTGCGTTAGTAATCGGTTGTGCGCCGGCGCAAAAATCAGATGACGACACCAGTAAATGGGCAATTAATGAAGACTTATCTGGCTTAAAGGCAATTACAATTGGCTTGGCAACTGACGTTGGCGGCATTGACGACAAGTCTTTTAACCAAGGTACTTGGGAAGGCATTTTAAACTATGCTAACAACGCTAAATTAGAAGAGAGCAATTATCGCTATGTTCAATCTAATACTGATGCGGATTACATCCCCAACTTGTCTTTATTAGCAGATGAAAAGTTAGATCTCATCATCGCACCGGGATTCTTATTCACGGATTCTATGACGGAAACTGCAGCGTCGTATCCCGATCAAAAATTTGCCATTATCGATACAGTGGTCGACAAGCCCAATGTCGCTTCAGCAGTATTTGCCGAACACGAAGGTTCTTTCTTGGTTGGCGTTGCAGCTGCACTCAAGGCAAAAGATGCCGGCAAGGACACTGTCGGTTTCTTAGGTGGCATGGACTTCCCGCTGATTCAAAAATTTGAAGCTGGTTTCGAACAGGGCGTCGCCGCAGTTGATCCGAACATGAAAGTTTTAATCGAGTACGCGGGCGACTTTGCAAATCCGGCAATTGGCGGAACGCTGGCGGCTAAGATGTACGATGCCGGTGCATATGTCGTCTATCATGCAGCGGGTGGTACGGGCAATGGCTTATTTAAAGAGGCAAAAGGTCGCGTTGCAAATGGCGAAGACGTTTGGGCGATTGGCGTCGACAAAGACCAATACGAAGATGGCGTTTACGAAGATGGCAAATCAGTCGTCTTGACATCTATGGTCAAGCGCGTCGACGTCGCAGCTTACATGTTGGCAAAAGAAGTTGCCGAAGATAAGTTTGCCGGCGGATTAAAGGTATTCTCGCTCGCTAACGACGGCGTTGGTATTCCGGCGAACAACCCCAATTTAAAAGACGATTGGACAAAGCAAATCGAAGATTTTAAAGCTAAAATTATCAGCGGCGAAGTCGTCGTATCGGAAACGCCGAAGCGCGTCCAAGAATAGACTAAAGGAAATTTAATAATTTATTAACCTAGGGTGCGTTTAGCACCCTTTTTTGTGTTATTTTGTGCTATAATTAGATAAGTTATTACATTGGAGGTTGAAAATGGATTACGTTATCGAGATGCTAAACATCACGAAAGATTTCCCCGGCATTCGCGCCAATGACGACGTTACACTACAGCTCAGGCGCGGTGAAATTCACGCGCTTTTAGGAGAGAACGGCGCCGGAAAATCGACCTTAATGAGTATTTTATTTGGTCTTTATAAACCGGAAAAGGGGCAAATAAAAGTCAACGGCGAAGTCGTCACTATCGACAATCCACTTAAAGCGACTGCATTAAAAATAGGCATGGTGCACCAGCACTTTAAGTTGGTCGAAAACTTTACGGTCGCCGAAAACATCATTTTGGGCGTCGAACCTAAAAAGTCCTACGGTCGCATCGACCTCGCTACGGCAACCCAAAAAGTTAGGGAACTATCGGAAAAATTCGGTTTAAGCGTCGATCCCGACGCCAAAATAGAGGATATTTCGGTGGGAATGCAACAGCGCGTAGAGATCCTTAAAATGCTCTATCGCGAGGCTGAGGTCTTAATATTTGACGAACCAACTGCCGTTTTAACGCCGCAGGAAATCGAAGAATTGATGTCGATTATTCGCGGTTTTGCCGCCGAGGGAAAGTCGATTATTATCATCACCCATAAACTAAAAGAGATAAAGGCCGTCGCCGACCGCTGTACGGTATTGCGGCGCGGCAAGTACATCGGCACAATTGACGTCGCCGATGCGACCGAAAAAGACTTGGCAGAGATGATGGTCGGTCGCGAAGTCACCTTTAGCGTAGCCAAGTCCGAGGCAAAGCCGGGTAAAGAAGTTTTGCGAGTGGAAAACCTCACCGTCAAGGATAACCGCGATCTAGTCGCTGTCAAAGACGTTTCGTTTTCGGTTAGAGCCGGTGAAATTCTCGGAATTGCCGGTATCGATGGCAATGGGCAGACCGAGCTGATCGAGGCGATTACCGGTCTTAGAAAAGCGGAAAGCGGCAAGGTACTATTAAACGATAACGACATCACCGGTCATTCGGTGCGGCGCTGTACTGAAGCGGGCATTGGTCACATTCCGCAAGACAGACATAAACACGGCTTGGTATTGGACTTTTTACTCGGCGAGAATTTGGTGCTTCAAACCTACTACCACGAACCGTTTGCCGTCAAGGGCATTATTCAGGCGGATGCCGTCTCTGAGAAAGCCGACCAAATCATTGACGAATTTGACGTGCGCTGCGGAAAGGGCAATAAGACGGGAACGCGCTCATTATCGGGTGGTAATCAACAAAAGGCAATCGTCGGTCGCGAAATAGATCGTTCGCCCGCTCTGCTCATCGCCGCACAGCCGACGCGCGGACTCGACGTCGGCGCAATCGAATACATACACAGCCGCATCGTCGAAGAACGCGATGCCGAAAGGGCAGTGTTATTGGTTTCGCTAGAGCTGGATGAAATCATGAACGTATCCGACCGCATTGCCGTATTGTACGAGGGTGAAATCGTCGGCATTGTCAAACCGCAAGAAACCGACGAAAATGAAATTGGCTTAATGATGTCCGGTTCAAAGAGAGTGGGTTAGCGATGAATAAAATAAAATCTTATATCACAGATGAAAAACATTTTAATGTAGTCGTACCGCTAATTGCGATAATTGGCGCGTTTTTGTTGGGTACCATCATTATGCTCATCACTGGCGAAAATCCGCTAGACGCCTACCATTCAATTATCCGATCAATTACCGGTTTTAATCTCAGTAAAATTGGCACTGAAGACTTTTTTAATCCGCGCATGGTCGGCGAATACATCACCGTGCTGATGCCGATTATACTGACCGGTCTATCGGTTGCCTTTGCCTTTCGCACGGGGCTCTTCAATATCGGTGCCGAAGGGCAGTTGATGATGGGTTCGTTGGCGGCAATCGTCTTGGGCGTCACCCTGGACTTGCCAAAGATTATTCACTTGCCAATTGTCATTCTCGGCTCTATTTTGGCAGGCGCGCTCTGGGGTATGATACCCGGCTATTTAAAAGCGCGCTTTAGGGTGCATGAAGTAGTCGTAACAATCATGCTCAATTACGTTGCGCTCTACACTTCGAACTGGGTTTTAAAAACGTTGCCCGGCTCCAACAACGTCAAGACGGTGCCGGTACACGAGTCGGCAAACTTGCGCAGCGAGTTTTTACAGAATATAACAAACGGCTCGCGCTTGCACTGGGGCTTTATTCTAGTCATTTTGGCGGTTATCGTGTTCTATTACATCATCGAAAAAACGACCTTTGGCTACGAACTGCGCGCCGTTGGCTACAATAGCGAAGCAGCCAAATACGCCGGCATGAAAGTTAATCGCAACGTCATGTTGTCGATGGCAATCGCCGGCGCCTTTGCCGGCTTGGCGGGTGCGATGATAGCCGTCGGCACATTCGACTACGGTCGCGTTATCGGCGCGGCTGAGGGCTACGGCTTTGATGGCATTGCCGTCGCCTTGCTGGGCGGTAATACGGCGCTCGGTTCGGTCTTTGGCGGCATTTTGTTCGGCGGTTTAAAGAGTGCACAAAAGTTTATGCAGTCCAATGGCATTCCACAGGAAATTGCCGTTATTATATCCTCTTTAATGGTATTGTTTGTGGCGATGAAATTTGGCATTCAGGATATTTTAAAGACACTTCGCGCAAAAGCAGATAAGGAGGTGAAATAATGTCTCTGGGTACGATATTATCAATTTTTAATTTAACGCTGATATACGCGACGCCGATATTAATCGCCTCTTTGGGTGGCTTGCTCAGCGAGCGCAGTGGCGTCGTCAATATTGCACTTGAGGGCTTAATGATGATCGGTGGTTTTGTCGGCGCGACTGCAACCGTTTTGCTAGAACCCTATTTCCCCGGATTTAGTGCGGTGTTTGTGCCTTGGATTGGCATGTTGCTCGGCATGGTGTTTGGCGCGTTGTTTTCCGTTATTCATGCCTATGTCAGTGTAAATTTAAAAGCTGACCAAGTTATTTCCGGCACGGCAATTAATTTATTGGCGGGCGGCGTCACCATTTACTTTGCTCAAATCATCTTTAATCAACAGCGCACTAAGACATTTCAAAGCGGCTTTGTCAAGGGTAGTATTCCGATATTAAAAGACATTCCGATAATCGGTCCGATTCTATTTGACAACGTCTTTTATAGTGTTTATCTCGGTCTGTTTTTGGTCTTGCTAGTATGGTTTTTAGTCTATAAGACGCCGTTTGGCATGCGCCTGCGCGCGACCGGCGAAAACCCGCACGCCGTGGCGAGTACCGGTATTAGCGTCGTCAAAATGCGCTATTGGGGCGTCGTGTTATCGGGCGCGTTTGCCGGTATGGCAGGTGCCATTATGGTATTGACACTCGATACGCAGTATACGGTCATGAGTATTCACGGTACCGGCTTTATCGCCTTGGCTGCCTTGATATTTGGTAAGTGGCGCCCCTTTGGCGTGCTCGGCGCCAGTATGTTCTTTGCCTTTTCACAGGTTTTTGCGATATTCGCCAACAACTTCGAATGGCTGGCAGCTATGCCGCTCGAACTGTTTAAGGCGTTGCCTTATGTTTTTACAGTCGTAGCGCTGATTATATTTAGTGGCAAGTCGGTTGGACCAAAAGCTGCCGGAGAAATATACGACATCGGCAAGCGCTAATTTGAAATATTTTAAGGGGCTGTCTGTTGTGACTGCCCCTCTTTATATGGCGAGATCGCAAAAGTCAAGCAGTTGAGCTCAATAATAGTATTCGCGCTAACGCATTCACATGTACAAAAAATCCCGCATTTGCCATTTGCGGGATTTTAATCGTTTAATGCGATTTTAGTAGATCGATATCAATTCAACAATTGCTTTATTTAACCTTTAAAGCCAACGCTTTAGTTTTTAAGAATGCATTGAAACTGTTCATTTCATTGAATTCGAATTCAATACTGATGGTTTCAGCTTTTTGTTCGACTTCGAAAACGTCTATTGTGGCAATCACCATTTTGCCTTTCGGCAATTTAGACGTGAAATATGGACTCAATGTATAGTCGTTGACGACGAGGTCGCTACAATAAACATCGGCATCTTGGTCAGAGTTGTTTTCGATGTGCATGACGATGCACTCGCAATTGCCATCTTCGTATTCGTATAAGTTTAATGCGATAATTTTAAATCCATCTCGTTCAAAGATAACTGATCCATCGTCAAAGTTTGGTTTTGCAGTGGCGTCGAACTTAGACGTTTTAATCGTTATGGGTTCAGTTACAAATAACTCATTGTAGTTACTTTGATCTCTAACTGCAAAGCTTAGTTCGATTTCGCCAACTGTAGTTATCGGCATGCCGTAATTGAGCATTATGTCGTTTAAAAAGATAATGCTTTCGTCGCTTTCTTGACCGGCGCGAACACCTGCTGAGAATAGGTTAGTTATCATGTAACCGTTGACTGATAATTGTGGGCAATCGACAGTGATGTCTTTGTCGGAATTGTTTGTGATGTGAACGTTTAATCCCAGTTCGCCGTATTCGTCTCGTATTAATTCGACCGCGTTCACCTTGACATTATCCTTTTCAAATAGTACAGTCGGTTCAATTGTCAGTCCGTCGACGCTCAGTACGGCAGAGTTATCTTTGTCTTCTCTGGTTTTGGCGGCGATTTCCATTGCGAGATTTGAAGGCGCTTCTTCAGCTACAGTGGTTTCACTGGCTGCAGTCGTTTCTCCTTGCGCTTGGTCGTTTTCGGTTTGGACTTGTTTTGCGGTCGTTTGGTTGCCATCGTCAGTTTTGGGCGCATCTTCACCTCCGCATGCCGTCATTAAAAAAATGACTGCGATAATTAATGTAAAGACGATGTTTCTGTTAGTTGTTTTCAAAATAATCCTCCTTTTGTAACTGTTCGGTCGAAATGATAGAGTAGTATGTCATCTCGACTGAAGCGTTACCTCCTTTTTATAAATGTATTTTGTTGGACTAATTATATATATGATTGACATAAAAAGCAATACAATCGGCGTTTTTTTGCAGCGTATATTATAAATATATGACTTAGTTTTTGCTTTTCTTGACAAATGTCAACAAATCTAATAATCTGAATTAAACGAATATGGAATGAGGAGTAAATATGGCTAAATCAATGATTCCAACGGGGTATCAGTCTTCTTTGAGTTTGCTGGAGACTGAATTGGCAATTAAACAAATAAAGGATTTCTTTCAGAGTAAATTGGCGGAGCGCTTAAATTTAATTCGCGCGTCGGCGCCGCTCTTTGTGCGCGTCGAGTCGGGCTTAAACGACAACTTAAACGGCGTTGAAGAGCCGGTTAATTTTATACACGAAAACAGCAGACTGGAAATTGTGCAGTCGCTTGCCAAGTGGAAGCGTATGGCGCTCGCCAGGTACCACATTCCGGTCGGTCAGGGCATTTATACCGATATGAATGCGATTAGAAAAGACGAAGAGCTCGACAATTTGCATTCGATGTACGTCGACCAGTGGGACTGGGAAAAGGTCATCAGCGAAGAAATGCGCAGTGAACTCACCCTAAAATCAGTTGTCAACATTATTTATTCGGTATTTACCGACACGGCAAATTACGTCACTGGTTTATATCCGCAGCTCAAGTTTAATTTACCGCACGATATTACCTTTATGACGACGCAAGAACTGGTCGATAAGTATCCCAATTTATCGGCAAAGGAACGCGAACACGCCGTTACAAAAGCGTATGGCGCAGTGTTTTTAATTGGCATCGGCCACACGTTGTCGAACGGCGAAGCGCACGACGGTCGCGCACCGGACTACGACGATTGGAACTTAAATGGCGACATTTTATTTTGGAGCGATTTACTGGATCGCTCAATTGAGCTCTCGTCGATGGGCATTCGCGTCGATCGCAACAGTTTGCTCAAGCAATTAAAAATTCGCGGTGCCGAAGACCGCCTAGAGCTCGATTATCACAAGGCACTATTGGCGGGCGAATTGCCGTTTACCGTCGGTGGCGGCATCGGGCAGTCGCGCATTTGTATGTACTTTTTACAAAAGGCGCATATTGGCGAGGTACAGGCAAGTGTTTGGGATAAGCACACCTTGGCGGTTTGCGAGGCGGCAGGAGTGCAGTTATTATAGTGTACTCTATATAAAATTATTATTCGATTAAATGGACGTCCCACTTGTAATATTAATCAATTGGGCGTCCTGCTTGTCGTTTCGACCGAGTAGTTACTTTTTTTATTTAAGGGACATTATACTGTAATGAAAAAAGAAAAAATCATTAAAACTGTTATACTGATAATTCTACCCACTTTAATTATTATAAGAACGAGCGATATTGATATATTGTATACTAATTTGTATTATAATATATTTATAGCGTTTGTATATTTATATTTATGTTTTACCAAGATAAAAAACTATCTCTCAGAGAAAAAGCTTATAAGTATGGGGTTTGAAAGATTAACACCCATTCTCACCTTAGTGTTTAAATGGATACCTTTCTTTATAAGCAACATTATATTTGTCGTTTATCTATATGTGATTTTTACGGAAGGAAAGACACTGAACGCAAGTATCGCAATTATGCACTCATATTTGTATTATGCACTATCTGTATTCACTTATTTAAAGGAAAGTGATGTTTTATTAAGTGATAATTGTATTCGCGTTAATGGAATGAATATAGTTAATAATATCGTAAATAAAGTAGAGAGAATTTATACAGGTGGATTATGGGAGAGGTATAAAATATATCTCGATAATGGAGATGAATTTTATATGTTTGTAAATAAAAAGGGCGATGAAAAGTTCATGAATATGTTTATGGGAAAAATGGCAAGATGAAATATGTCTAAATAACTATTGATTTTTTAGCTTTTCGTTTTTGTTCATATTTTGTTTTGACTCTAATGATAAAATAATAGAAAAATATTTAGTTGGAATGATAGAGTAGTATGTCATCTCGATATTACCGGATAATCCCAGTATCAATGAGATGACAGTCTTGATAAAAAAAGAGGTGGAACATGGATAAACATATTTTTGTCGTCGATGACGATGCCAATATTGCAGAGTTAATTAAACTCTATTTCGAAAAAGAGGGCTTTAAAGTATCGACCTTTAGCAATGGCAGCGAAGTGCTTAAGGCAATTAAAAAGCACGCGCCCAATTTAGTGGTATTAGACATTATGATGCCGATGATGGACGGCTATGAGGTGTTAAAAGAAATTCGCAAGATTTCGGCGATCCCGGTCATTATGCTGACGGCAAAGGGCGAGACCTTTGACAAAGTGCTCGGACTCGAACTCGGCGCCGACGATTATTTAGTCAAGCCGTTTGAGCCGAAAGAGCTGTTGGCGCGCGTCAAGGCGGTATTAAGGCGCATTGGCAGCGAAGACGTTCATGAAAACGTCACTGTTTTACCGAATTTGACAATAGATATGGACGCCTTTGTCGTCAATTACCACGGCAAGACAATGCAGTTGCCGCCCAAAGAACTGGAGCTGCTCAACCATTTGGTGACGCATCCCAATCGCGTATTTACCAGAGAGCAGTTGCTGGATAAGATTTGGGGTTTTGATTACTATGGCGATACGCGCACAGTCGATGTACACATTAAGCGCTTGCGCGAAAAGTTTTCTGAAGAAGACCCTTGGGAAATTAAGACCGTCTGGGGTGTGGGCTATAAATTTGCCAAATAGGGGGCAGTGTTGAAAACGCTATATAGCAGGTTGTTATTATTGAGTTTGAGCGCGCTGATAATCGGTTTTGTCATTTTAACTGCCGGACTAAATTTTGCGATGACGACTTATTTTGTAGAGGATAATCACAGGCAAATGGAAGCCTTAGCCGAATCTTTTAACGTCTTAATTGCCGAAAAGATTACACGGGGTGAGTTTTCGCAAGAGTTACTAATATCTGAAATGAAAAGCCTTGAAGAGTACGCCGATTTAAAAGTGTGGCTGTTGTTGGGTGATACGTTTATAAATACAGACAACAGCTTTAGTTTTGATGTGTCGGAATTGAGCGATGACATTAAAAGTATCGGTGAAACGAAAGCGCCAATTTTTAAAACGGCGCGCTATGCGCAATTCCCTGACGAACAATTTTACAGTTTGATTTATCCATTTGATATCGGTGGCGAAACGGTCAGCATTATCTATCTCAACCGGGCGACGCCAACGGTAGAAAAATCAATTTCGAAAATTAATAAAATAACGCTGGCGGCGCTCGTCATTGCACTTTTATATGCCGGCGTGACAATTTTCTTTTCGACAAAGCGCGCCTCAGATGACATCAGGCATCTCAATCAAGGCGTAAAGTTTGTCGCCAAGGGCAATTTTGATTATCAATTTAAAACTGAACGCAAAGACGAAATCGGCGAGTTATGCCAAAATTTCAATTATATGATTGGCGAATTAAAAGCGCAAGAGGACACCAGTAGGCGCTTTATTTCCGATTTGTCGCACGATTTGCGATCGCCGATTACGTCGATAAAGGGCTATATTGTCGGCGTTTTAGATGGCACTATTCCACCTGAAAAATGGGAAAAATACCTCAATATAGCCAAGCAGGAAACCGATCGCTTAACTAAATTAATAAACGATATTCTAGATTTATCTAAAATGCAGAGCGACGGTCTGGTGATAAACAAGACCGATTTTGACATACACGGCATGGTGCTCAATGTACTCGATCGCTTTGAAGAGCGAATTGCCAAAAAAGACGTAGAAGTCACTTTTAAGTTGGCAGAGGGCGACACGATGGTCGAGGGCGACGAAAGTTTGATTGAACGCGTCGTTTACAATTTGCTCGACAACGCCGTTAAATTTGTCGATGAAGACGGCACGCTTGAGATTATGACTAATTCCAAAGAGAATAAAATATTAGTCGGTATACGCAATAGCGGCATGCCGATTCCCAATGATAAGTTGTCTAAAATTTGGCAACGCTTTTCTAAATTAGACGCTTCGCGCGGTCTCAACAAACAGTCTTCCGGCTTGGGACTATCAATCGTCAAGGAAATTCTCGATGCACACGGCGAGAAAATTGACGTCTATTCCAACGACTATCTAGGCGTCATGTTTGTCTTTTCGATGACTCGCAGCGCCTTTAAGCGCGAAAATCACCCAATTGTTTAACAGTTCGTTCACAAGCTATTAAAATTCATCGATTATAATTTAGACTATAGATTAAATGCGCGTAAATCTAATTAATGTTAACTATTTATTCGAGTCGCATGCCATGTATTATCTCGACTGAAGCGGAGAGATTTGACTAAATAGTTATATTGTTTCAGTTATTAGGAGGCAACATGTTTAAATTAGTGCCTATTCGTCCATTGCGACAGGTCAGAAAATATCGCGATTCGGCAAATTCTGAGGCGATTTTAGATCAGTTTTTTGACAGTTTTTTTAACGAAGAAGTCTTTACATCGCTCAGTAAATTAGACCGCAACATCAACGGCTTTTTAGTTGACGTATTGGACGATGGCGACAAGTATATTATCGAGGCGGAATTGCCGGGTTTTGAAAAGGAAAATGTTAAAGTTGAATACCGCGACCAACATTTGACGATTATAGCGCGACGCGCCGAGGAATCAGAAGAAAAGTGCCAACACTATATTCGCAAAGAGCGCAGTTGCGGTGAGTTTAAACGCAGCTTTTTCGTCGACAATATCAATCCAGATAAAACAGATGCCAGCTTTGAAAATGGAATATTAAAGGTGTTTTTACAAAAAGTGCCCTTAAAGAACAATTCAAAGCAAATTGTCATAAAGTGATCGGAGGTAAGACGTGGTTGAATATAAAAGAACGCAATGGGATAACGATTTTTCGGATGCGGTAGAGTGCCGAGCACCCGAAAATCAGCAGTATTATGTCGAACAAAGCGATGACGTAAAATATAATGAAAAAAAGTATTGGGGCTTTAAGCGCGTCATGGCGCTCGTTTTGGTAGCCGCTGTCGCAATCGGTGGCTCGATGGGCGCGGTTTTGCAGTTTGCCAATTTCTTCAACGACAAGTCGGTTGCCAATATCGCCAAAGCCGAAGAGAAGACGGGCAGTTACTACATACAGGTGCCCAATTATGAAGCGGTAGACTATAAGGCTTCTGTCGCCAACGAGATACCGGACATTGTCGAGCGGTTAGAACCGAGTATTGTCGCCATTACCAATCAACAAATTGTACAGAGCTTTTTCTACGGCGAAATAAACAGACCGACGTCGGGTACCGGCGTAGTATTCAATATAAATGAAGACAGCGTGTTAATCGTTTCCAATAATCACGTGGTCGAAAATTCGCAGGGCTTGACAGTTGCCTTTGATGACGATCACACGGCTAAAGCTGAATTGATTGGTGCCGATTCAGATTACGATATCGCCGTAATAAAAGTTAAAAAATCCGATATAGACGATTCGATTTTAAAGGATTTAAAACCGGTTATACTGGGCGATTCGGATAAACTCAGGGCAGGTGAGTTAGCGATAGCAATCGGTAATCCGCTCGGTTATACGGACACGGTAACAGTTGGTTTTATCAGTGGCGTAAATCGCAAATTTAGAATGAACTCGGGCGCCTACATGTCTTTGATTCAGACGGATGCGGCAATTAACCCGGGTAATAGCGGCGGTGCACTACTCAACGGCAAGGGCGAAGTCATCGGCATAAACACCGTTAAAATTGCCGAGACTTCCGTAGAGGGCATTGGCTTTGCCATACCGATTAACGAAGTTAAGCCGATTATCGATGAGATTTTGAATAAGGGACACGTTTCGAAACCGTATATGGGCATTAGTGGAGAAGACGTCACGCGTGAAATTGCCGAACTCTATCACATAAAAGAAGGTCTAATCGTGCGCAGCGTGCAGCCGGATAGTGGCGCCGAAGCAGCCGGTTTACAAGAGGGTGATATCATTACCGAAGTAGACGGTGAAAAACCGGTTACATTTGAAGTCTTGGTATTTATCATCAAGGGTAAAAAAGTTGGCGATAGCCTCGACATTGTCTATTATCGCGAGGGTCAACGCCATGAAACGCAGGTAGAACTGAAAGAGCGGAATCAACAGGAATAGTCGAAATAAGTATTCTTTTTAGAGTGGCAAATGCCACTCTTTTTAGATTTGCCCAGATTATTTAAGCACTGCATTGAATAATCCGAATTTAAGTGGGTAATTTTAAATTGCTGGAGGATACCGCAATTAGTTTTTGTTGGCATAGAGTTTTATGGATAGGGAGGCAGAAATGGACGAATTAAAGAGGACTCCGCTCTACGATGTACACGTTGAGCTGGGCGCAAAAATGGTGCCGTTTGCCGGTTGGGAAATGCCAATCGAATACAGCGGTTTAGTCGATGAGCACAATGCAGTGCGCGAAAAAGCGGGCTTGTTTGACGTTTCGCACATGGGTGAAATAGCAGTCACGGGTAAAGACGCTTTGGCGTTTACCCAGTATTTAGTTGCAAATGACGTCAAAACATTGGTTGATAATCAGGTGCTTTACACGCATATGTGTTATCGGGATGGCGGAACTGTAGACGACTTGTTAGTCTATCGTTTTGCCTCGGATCATTTTTACTTAGTCGTCAATGCGTCGAATATTGCAAAAGATTTTGATTGGATTGTCGACTTGGCAAAATCATTTGATGTGATAGTTGAAAATTTATCTGATACAACTGCCGAAGTGGCAATTCAAGGACCGCTTGCAGAGCAAATACTGCAGCGCATCTGCGATGCCAGTTTAAAAGATATTGCATTTTTCTATTGTCAGCGCGATGTCGCAGTAGCAGGTAAAAAATGTTTAATTTCAAGAACAGGATATACCGGTGAAGACGGCTTTGAAATTTACGCCGCGCCAGAGGACATTGTCGATATTTGGAAAGCGTTAATGGAAGCGGGCGCTGCGGATGGTTTGAAACCGACCGCTTTGGGTTGTCGCGATACTTTGCGCTTCGAGGTCGCACTGCCGCTTTACGGCAATGAGCTCGACAAAGATATTTCGCCGCTCGAAGCTGGGCTCGGCTTTTTTGTCAAGTTGGACGGCGACGATTTTGTCGGCAAAGATGCCTTAGTCGCGCAAAAGCAAGATGGCTTAAAGCGCAAATTAATCGGCTTTGAAATGGTCGATAAGGGCATTCCGCGCCATGGTTATGACGTCTTGTCGAAAGGCTCGGTCATCGGCACTGTCACCACCGGTTATTATTCGCCGTCGACCAATCGCACGGTCGGTTTGGCACTTGTCAAAAATGGCGTAACTGAGATGGATGGCGAAATTGAAATTCAGATTCGCAAAAAAACTAAAAAGGCACGCGTTGTTGCAAAGCGATTCTATAAGAAGAGTTACAAAAAGTGAGGAGGATAACATGCAAGTTAAAAAAGATTTATATTACACGAAAGATCACGAGTGGGTAAGTGTTGAGGGCAATTTGGCGACAATCGGCATCAGCGATTACGCACAGCATTCTCTGGGCGACATCGTCTATGTCGAATTGCCCGAAGTCGACGAAGCATTTGACGCCGGCGATGAATTTGCCGTTATCGAATCCGTCAAGGCGGCGTCTGACGCCTATATGCCCGTTGCGGGTAAAGTCGTCGAAGTAAATGAAGCGCTCGAAGATGAACCGGCGCTCTTAAACGAAGACGCCTATGCCAACTGGTGCGAAGAGGAGGAATAATGTTTCCATATATTCCGAATAATGAATGCGATGCGCGCAAAATGCTCACTAAAATCGGCGTCGATTCAATTGATGACTTATTTAGTGACATCCCACCGGCGCTCAGACTAGAGCGTAGATTGGATTTAGAGCCGCCCAAGTCGGAGCTGGAAGTGACGCGTTTAGTTAATCAATTGGCAGATCAAAACAGCGGCGTCAATCAGTTGACTTGCTTTTTGGGGGCAGGTGCCTATGACCACTACGTGCCCAGTATCGTCGATCACTTGGCGGGGCGATCCGAATTCTATACGTCGTACACGCCCTATCAACCGGAAATATCGCAGGGCACATTGCGCGCTATTTTTGAATATCAGACGATGATTTCCAATATTACTGGCATGGGCATAGCCAACGCGTCGCTCTACGACGTGCAGACGGCGGTGACCGAAGCGGCGCTGATGTCGCTTAGCGCAGTGCGCAAGTCCGATACCATTTTGGTATCCAAGGGCGTGCATCCGGAGAGCCGCAAGGTCTTAAAGACCTACTGTAAATACCGCGGTTATAAAGTGATAGAAATCGAACTGAATGACGGTCGCACCTCGCAACAGGGCATTGCCGACAATTTAAGCGATAAAGTCGCCGCCGTCATCGTGCAATCGCCCAACTTTTTAGGGGTGATTGAAGACGCTGCGGCAATCGAAACAGCCGTGCACCAAACAAAGGCACAATTCGTGATGAGCGTCGACCCGATAGCACTCGGCTATTTAAAGACGCCCGGCGAAATCGGCGCCGATATCGTCGTCGGCGAAGGTCAGGCGTTAGGCAATTACTTGAGCTACGGCGGTCCCTACTTGGGATTTTTAGCTGCTACGGAAAAACTGGCGCGCAAAATGCCGGGTAGAATCGTCGGTCAGTCCAGCGACAAAGAAGGCAACCGTGCCTTTGTCTTGACATTGCAGGCGAGAGAACAGCACATTAGACGCTACAAGGCGACTTCTAATATTTGTTCAAATCAGGGCATTATGGCGGTTAGGGCGACGATTTATCTGGCGACCTTGGGCAAAAAAGGACAGCGTGAAGTTGCCGAGCAGTGCATTGCCAAAGCGCATTACGCAAAGGCTGCGCTGGCTAAACTCGACAAAATAAATGCACCATTTGATGCACCTTTCTTTAAAGAGTTTGTCATCACTTTGGACAAACCAGTCGCCGAAGTCAATCGGGCATTGGCTGAAAAGGGTATTTTGGGCGGCTATGACTTGTCTAAAGACTACCCGGAATACGGCAATGCGATGCTGTTGGCGGTTACCGAAAAGCGTACCAAAGCAGAAATCGATCAATTAGTAGCGGCACTGGAGGTGATCTTGTAATGGCTTATGATAAACTAATATTTGAATTGTCCAGCGAAGATCGCGTCGCTTATAAACTGCCAGAATTGGATGTCGATCGTTCTTATTTAGACGATGCGATTCCGGCGCAGTTAAAGAAGTCGGCTGAAACCGTACTACCCGAGGTCAGCGAAGTCGACGTCATTAGGCACTATACCAATCTTTCAATGCTCAATTACGGGCTGGACGCCGGATTTTATCCGCTCGGCTCTTGTACGATGAAATACAATCCGAAAATTAACGAAAACATGGCTGCGTTGGACGGCTTTAAGCACTTGCACCCCTATCAGGCGGAAGAACAGGCGCAGGGCGCCTTGGCGCTGATGTACGAACTGCAAGAGATGCTCGCCGAAATCGCCGGACTGGAGACGATGACATTACAGCCGGCAGCCGGTGCGCACGGCGAATTTACCGGACTCTTAATCATCAAAGCTTACCATGAAAAGCGCGGCGATTTAAAGCGTACGAAAATTATCGTGCCCGATTCGGCACACGGCACAAACCCGTCTTCAGCATTTGTCGCCGGACTTGAAATCGTCGAAATCGCCTCTAAAAAAGACGGCAGCATCGATTTAGATGCCCTCAAGGCAGTGCTCGACAACGAAGTCGCCGGTTTTATGTTGACCAATCCGTCGACCTTGGGTCTATTTGAACGCAATATTAAAGAAGTGGCAGATTTGGTGCACGAAGCCGGTGGTTTACTGTATTACGACGGTGCCAATATGAATGCCGTAATGGGCAAGGCGCGTCCCGGTGACATGGGCTTTGATGTCTTGCACTACAATTTGCACAAGACCTTTTCGACGCCGCACGGCGGCGGTGGACCGGGTGCCGGGCCAGTTGGCGTGCGCGCCGATTTGGTGCCGTTTTTACCGGTACCGGTTGTCGAAAAGACCGCGCAGGGCGATTATACCCTAAACTACGACAAGCCCGATTCAATCGGTAAAATCAAGGGTTTTTATGGCAACTTCGGCATGCTGGTGCGCGCCTATACATACATTAAGACGATGGGGGCAGAGGGCTTGACCAAGGCGTCGGAAACTGCCGTGCTCAACGCCAACTACTTAATGGCGTCCTTAAAAGACCACTATTACTTGCCGATTGATTCGGTTTGCAAACACGAATTCGTCTTGGGCGGCATCGGTAAGGGGCTGGCGACAGTGTCGACATTGGACATTGCCAAGCGCATGCTCGATTACAACGTGCATCCGCCGACGGTTTATTTCCCGCTGATTATCAAAGAGGCGATTATGATTGAACCGACTGAAACGGAGTCTTTACAGACGCTCGATAACTTTATCGACATCATGCTTAAGATTAAGCAAGAGGCGGCAGAAAATCCGGAAACATGATTCTAAAGTGGACAAATGAGTAATAAATAATAGTTGCACAAAAGGCGCCCGAAAAACCGGGCGTCTTTTTAATGCCAGAATTATATTGCACACCTTGTCATGTCGAGCATCGTCGAGACATCTCGCTTTTTCGTGTGCAGCTTGCATTTTAGCTGTCTTAGACTATTGACAATTATTTTGAAATTGAGATAATTAATATGTGAATAGTTAGTTTAATAAGAAGAGGGCAGGTAAGATGCGTAGCGATTTGTTAGATAATGATTCTAATCAAATTAAGAATCTCATTTATATTATAAGGGGTAAACAAGTGATGCTTGATAGTGATTTGGCAAAGTTATATCAAGTAGAAACTAAGCAATTAACCCGACAAATGAAAAGAAATAGAGATAGATTTCCTGAAGATTTTTGTTTTCAATTGACAAGATTTGAATTTGAAAACTTGAGGTGCCAAAATGGCACCTCAAGTCAAAACTATGGCGGTAGGCGGTATAATCCCTATGTGTATACTGAAGCCGGAATTTCAATGTTATCTTCAGTTTTAAGAAGTGAGACTGCAATAAAAGTAAGTGTAACTATCATAAGAACTTTTGTAGAAATGCGAAAATTTTTATTAAATAATCAAGAATTATTTTCAAGGCTAGATAGAGTTGAGCTTAAACAATTAACCTATCAAGAAAAAACTGATAAAAGATTCGAACAAGTTTTTGATTATATAGCTGAAAAAAAGGAGGTATCACAAAAAATTTTTTTTGATGGGCAAATATACGACGCGTATAGCTTATTTGTTAAAATCATTCGAAAAGCGAGTGAGTGTATAATTCTTATTGATAACTATGTAGATACGATAACGCTTGATATTCTTTCTAAAAAACAAGACAATGTAACGCTTGACATATATACTTCTAAAAAATCTAAACTTAATCATACGGAGATAGAAAAATTCAATGCTCAATACAAGGGGCTAAGTGTGAGGAATGTCGAGAGATTTCACGATAGATTTATCATCCTCGATAAGAAAATATGTTATCATATTGGAGCTTCTATAAAGGATGCAGGAAATAAGAGCTTTGCGATAAATAGGGTAGAAGATAATTGTACAATTGAGCATATTTTAAGCCGATTGTAGTTTTTAGCATTTACAATAAAGCGCACGATTTTTGTGTGGCGCAGCGAATTATTTGGTATAATCAATGCGGAGATACAATAGGCGTGTATTATAAGTGCTGCATTAGAACTGGAAGTTTGTATTGCGGTTTTTATCTCGTTATTAGAAAGGCATAACATGGAAAATTGGAAGAAAATATTTTTGATGTTCCCAATCGTTGAGCTTTTAATTTTTACAATTAACTTTTTCCTCTTTGGGAGGAATCCTTCCGCTAATAATATTTTTTTAGTTTTTATGGGAATGAAAATCGCAGAGGCTGCACTTCAAATTAAGCATGAAGGCGTAGGGTTTCAGTTTAGGCGGTATTGGGGTATATTATATTCGCTATTGTTGTCTTATTACACAGAAAGGCCTGAGCAGTTTATATTTTCGAGTAAAGCAGAAACCTTGTGGTCAAGACTTATTTCTACTGATTGGATAGTCGTTATTGGCGTTTGCCTATTTGTAAGCTTTTTAAATTTTCTCTATTATCTAACTGATGGAAATGACCTTATTTAAAGTTGGTCTCGGGAGGGGTTATGAAACTCGAAAAGATTAAAGATTTCCTAGCTTTTAGGTCTAGCCTTACTGTAAAAGAAACTATTTTTGTGCTGATCATTTTCGCAATATCGGGGCTATTATTTCACTTTATTAAAGTCGGAAGGGGCTATTTTTATTCTGGTTTAATAGCATTATGTGCCATCATTATAATTCGTTATATTCATTTTAAAAATAATAAGGATTATTAGAAATTGTATTTTTCTGATATCTACACGCAATTGATTTTGATTATTTGGCATCGTTTACAAGTATTATCGCGTCTGTCGTGTCGAGCATGGTCGATACATCTCGCTTTTGAATTTGATTTTAATGCTTTTGACGTTGTTTTTTCCGACCAACGGACTAACGGACCAACAGACCAACGGAATTGTCATCTCGACCGAAACGCCAGTGAAGTGGAGAGATCTCGAATTTAAAAACCGAGATTTCTCGATTTCGCACTTCGCGCTACACTCGAAATGACAAC
>PDWJ01001501.1_pt1 | contig 28682 bp, 26 predicted proteins | sample 1430881 | NCBI WGS metagenome assembly PDWJ01 (sample SAMN01162460, study PRJNA174530) | Oral metagenome, whole genome shotgun sequencing project. | biome: Marine environment; feature: Marine mammal; material: Swab sample of the gingival sulcus; isolation source: swab sample of gingival sulcus...
GCAAAATATTACGTTTATGAAACTAATCCACGCCATAAAAAACATGTTACAATAGAATATGTGATGCTTGCAGGAGTGAATGATAGCGATGAACATGCTAATCAGCTCGTGGATTTATTAGACGGATTACCGAGCAAAATTAATTTAATTCCGTTTAATCCATTTCCGCATGCTCCTTATGGACGGTCGAGCAACAACCGTATTCACGCTTTTAGCAACATTTTAAATCAAAACGGTTTTGTCAGTACCATTCGTCAGACTCGTGGTGATGATATTGATGCGGCATGTGGGCAGTTAGTTGGACAAGTTGCCGATAGAACTAAGCGTTCGCAAAAGTGGCAAGACATGGTTGCGAAAAAGCAAAAACAACGTATCATGGATTAAATCGGTCATTTAATCAAAAAATAGATTGCCAATATGGCGATTGCTTTGTATAGTATATGCAGAAGAAAATTTTTAATTATTTATTTAACTATTATATTAATTGTAGGAATGTAGATATGAACCGTGATGGTCTTATACATGTAGTAACAACTCGTGCAACAAAGTTGTTTGTGAGCTTATTGGTTGTTTCTTGTTTTGGCTTGAGTGCCTGTCAAACGGTAAAAACTATCAGTTCTGTTAATTATCAAGGTAGTCCTACAGGTTTTGATAAAAACAAAAAAAATCAGCCTAATAAACAAGATGTTGCAAAAATTCGCACTGCTTTGGCTGGGCAATATATTCGTCAAGGGCAATTAGATGCCGCCCAACGTCAGTTAAGTATTGCGATAAAAGCAAAAAGAAATTATGCACCTGCTTATGATATGATGGGGGTGCTATTGCAACAAGAAGGCAGTCCGTTAAATTTAGCAAAAGCAGAAAAAAACTTTAAAAAATCAATTCGTTTAGATAAAGATTTTATGCAAGCTCGTAATAATTATGGCGTTTATTTATCTTATATGAAACGCTATGAAGAGGCAATTAATCAATTTGAAATTGCAGGGGCATCTTTGGGATATGAAGGACGCACAGGGGCATTAGAAAACCTTGGGCGGACTTATTTAAAACTCAATAATAAATCTTCTGCGATTAAGTCATTTAGGCGAGCTTTAGAAAATAACAAAAATAGTATTGTCGCTCGTATTGAACTGATTGATTTATTGATAGAAAATGATGATTTTCAAAAAGCAAGACAATTATTTTCAGAAGTACAGGCTTTATTGGGCAAGCGTCCATTAAGCCCAAGGCTTCTGTTACAGGGTGCGAAACTGGATCAGGCTTCGCAAGATATTAACTCACGTCAAAAGCATATACAGCAACTTTTATCAGAATATCCGCTTAGTCAAGAGGCAAAACTGGTTAAAAAGTGGCTTAGCAATCCGAGTGCCACATGGAAATAAATAACTCTAGTACAAATCCGACTGTTGTCGATGAAACAGCAAAAACTTTAGTAAATAAGGGTGAATTTGGTAAATTATTGCGAGATGCTCGCAATGAAAAACAATTGACTACCGAAAAAGTTTCGGAAGATACTTATATTAAAGAACGTCAATTAATTGCGTTGGAAGAAGAAGACTTTGATAATTTACCGCAAATGACTTTTGCAAGGGGGTTTGCGATTAAGTATGCCCAATATTTGCAACTTGATGAAAAAGAAATAGCAGAAAAGTTTGATGCTGTTTATCCTGAAAAATTTAAGGTAAAAAGTGTCAATGACATTGACTTTCCAATGACTACTATGGGAAAAATACATCGAGGTGGTCATCGTAAATTTTCAATTAACCCTGTTTTGTTATTAGCCTGTATTGGTGTTTTTGCCTTTGCGATATTTTTAGTTTATATTGTCAGCAGTGCAGAAGAAGAGCAAAATCAACCAATTGTTGCCGAAGAAGAGATGATTAATAGTAGTGAGCAACAACAAGGAGCATCGCTAGAAGAAGTAGGAGCATCAGGCTCGGTAATAGACCTTACGCACAAAAAGCAAGATGACACAGATAAAGCAGATAATAAATAAGTTGAAATAACATAAAGTAGAGTAAACAGTAAGTTAAGTTATAAAAAATTTCACAGAAAATTCATCATAACTTTGTTAGACTTTTATTTTAAATTTAAATCTATTTATTAACTAGTTAAAATATCGAGTAAATTATTATGTCAATGCCTTCTCCTATCAAGCGAAAATTAACCAAAAAAATCTATGTTGGCGATGTTGCTGTGGGTGGCGATGCCCCGATTAGCATACAAAGCATGACCAACACGGAAACTTGTGATGTACAAGCAACGGTTGAGCAAATCCAAAAATGTGTGGATGCAGGGGCGGATATGATGCGAGTTTCTACCCCTAGTATGGAGTCGGTAGAGGCATTTGCAGAAATTCGTAAACAATCGAAAGTACCGTTAATTGCTGATATTCATTTTGATTATAAAATTGCTTTGAAGGCAGCGGAGGCAGGAGCGGATTGTTTACGCATTAACCCTGGGAATATTGGTAAATTGTCACGAGTGCAAGAGGTGGTCGCTTGTGCAAAACATCACGGTATTCCCATTCGTATTGGTGTTAATGCAGGCTCAATGGAGCGAGATTTACAAAAGAAATATGGCGAACCCACAGGCGAGGCGTTATTAGAATCTGCGTTAAGAAATATTGATATTTTAGAAAAATTAAATTTTGACCAATATAAAGTATCTGTAAAAGCAAGTAACGTATTTTTAACTTTAGATGCCTATCGCTTGCTTTCTGCTCAAATTGATAATCCTCTGCATTTAGGGGTGACTGAGGCAGGCGTATTCCGTACAGGTACGGTAAAATCAGCGATTGCCTTGGGTGGTTTATTATTGGAGGGGATAGGGGATACCATGCGTATTTCCCTTGCCTCGCCACCTGAAGAAGAGATTAAAATTGGTTTTGATATTTTAAAATCATTGAATATTCGAGCTAATGGGGTGAATTTTATTGCTTGTCCAAGTTGTTCACGACAAGAATTTAACGTCATTGATGTGATGAATAAACTCGAAGTTCGCCTTGAGGACATTCGTGAGCCGATGGATTTATCTGTCATTGGTTGTAAAGTCAATGGTGTAGGCGAGGCGGAAGTTGCTGATGTTGGTATCGTTGGTGCAGGGCAAGGCTCACTCGTGTATCAATTAGGGCAAAAAAGCCATAAAATCAACAATGAAACTTTAGTTGATGATATTGAGGCACTAGTCCGTAATCATGCAAAAAATTTAGCAAAACAACGTGAAAAAGAAATTTTAAGAGTAAGTGGGTAAAAGAGAAAAAATTAGATGAATATAAAAGCAATTAAAGGGTTTAATGATATTTTACCCACAATAAATAAAGATACTCGCCCAAGTTGTGAATGGCGAATGTTAGAAAATACGTTAACAAAAATTTTAGACCAATTTGGTTATCAACATATCCGCTTGCCCATTGTTGAACAAACGCAATTATTTGCTCGTGCGATTGGTGATGTCACTGATATTGTTGAAAAAGAAATGTACACTTTTTTTGATAAATCAACGCCACCCAACTCGCTAACGTTACGCCCTGAGGGTACCGCAGGTGCGGTGCGAGCAGTGATTGAGCATAATTTATTGCGTGGTGATAGCCCCAAATATTGGTACACAGGGGCGATGTTCCGTTATGAAAGTCCACAAAAAGGGCGTTATCGTCAATTTCATCAATGGGGCGTGGAAGTTTTTGGTAATGAATTGGCTGATGCGGAAGCTGAGTTGATTGATATGACTTGGCAAATGTGGCAAGCGTTAGGTATTTCTGAATATTTAACCTTACAAATTAATAGTTTAGGCGAGGCAGAAGAACGGAAAAATTATCGTGATGCGTTAGTTGATTTTTTAAATGATAAAAAAGAGCAACTTGATGAAGATAGCCAACGCCGATTAACCGCTAATCCGTTACGAATTTTAGACAGTAAAGACGAGCAAACCCAAGTATTATTAGCAAATGCTCCAAAATTAGCTGATTTTTTAGGCGAAGAAAGCAAGGCTCATTTTCAACAAGTGCAAGATTATTTAACCGCTTTAGGTATTGAGTTTGAAATTAATGAAAAATTGGTGCGTGGCTTAGATTATTATAATAAAACGGTTTTTGAATGGGTGACGGACAAATTAGGCAGTCAAGCAACCGTTTGTGCAGGTGGACGTTATGATGGTTTAATTGGACAGTTAAAAGGCGGTAAAAAGTCAGACCCTGCGGTCGGTTTTGCCATGGGGCTTGAGCGTTTATTATTATTAATTGAGGCGGTTAATCCGTGTGCCGAGCAGTCCGCTTGCGATGTGTTTGTCGTTGCTCACCCTGCTGTTTTTGTTGAAGGTATGAAGTATGCCCAACAGTTGCGAGCAAAACGTAAAGATTTACGAGTACGCATTGCCAGTGCCACAGGGTTAAAGTCACAAATGAAAAAAGCCAATAAATCAGGGGCTAAGCAGACGGTAATTATTGCCGAGCAAGAGCTTGCAGACGGTACAATTAGCATTAAAAATATGCTAACAGGTGAACAAGCTGTCTATCCTCAAGACTATTTATTTAATGAGTAATTAATATATGAGTAACAAAAAAACTTCAAATGAACCTGAAGAAGTTTCAGGAAATATGAATGATAAACAAGCCATGCAAGCCCTTAAACAGCATGGGGGTAATATTGTTTGGGTAATCATTATTGTGTTAGCAGGATATTTTGGCTGGTCGTATTTTCAAAAAAATAACGTGGGACAAATTGATACAAGTGTTTCTGATAGTTATATGAAAATTGCTGACGAGCAACAACAAGTAATTGCCGAAAAAAGTACGCCAAAGTTAGATGAGAATGGTAAAAAATCATTAACAAAACAAGAAGAGCAATTAAAAGCCGATATTGATAAATTGGTTGCTGAACATGGTGAAAGCGTGTACGCATGGCAAGCGTTAATGTTGCAAGCCAAGCAATATATGGATAATAATGATAGTAAATCTGCCGTTCCTGTATTAAAATCAGCATCAGAGATTAAAATTGATGATTTAGGTTTAAAAGCCATTACTCGTCTGCGTTACGCTCAAGCATTATTGGCCGATGGTCAAGTGGATAATGCGAAAAAAGAGGCGATGAAAGAAGTTGCAGGCAGTTTTGAAGCAAGTAAACAAGAGTTACTTGGTGATATTTATCTTGCAAAAAATGATAAAGAACAAGCTATTCGTTCTTATCAAAATGCTTGGAAATTATTAGAAAAACGTCAAGAAAATCGCCCTATTTTATTGTTAAAAATGCAAAATTTAGGTATTGATGTAAAACCAATTACTAGCAAAGAATTGTTTATTAAAAAACAAGCACAGCAAGAATTACCTGCTGAAAATGCAGAAACTGAAACTGCAAAAGAAGAAACCGCAAAAACTGAGTAAATTTTTGGCAGTCGCCTTGTCATTGTATGGACAGTTTGACAAGAAAAATAGTGAATAATATGGTGAAAATGTATGAAAATACAGATGAAGTATAATCAGCCTATAAAGCATAGGTTTATGAATGATAAGAGAGTTTATAACTTTGTACTGGCGGGGCTTGTGTATTCAGGGCTGATGGGTTGTTCTTCTGTCTCGCATATTACCCACAAAGATGAGACAAAAAAGCCGACAAAACTTGTTGCAATAGATAACCCTGTTGAGGTGTTACAACCTGTGCTTGATGTTGATATTGGTGGGGCAAGGGTTGCCAAAAAAGACCCCTTAAAATTAGAGCCTGTATTTGATGGAGAGAAAGTTTATAGTGCCTCTCGTGCAGGTGAAGTCAATGCCATGCTATTAACCGCTGTGCGTTTATGGTTAACAGATGTCAAAGATGAAATTACTGGCGGTGTTGCTTATGATGGGACTACCCAAACTGTCGTCGTTTCCACCAAAGATGGTAAAATTGTTGCGTTAAGTGGTAAAGATGGGGCGGAAAAATGGAAAACACAGTTACCTGCAACCGTTTTATCGCCTGCGGTGATTAGTTCCGATTATCAACGTGTCATGCTTTCTGCCAATGACGGTGTGTTTTATGGTCTAGATTTATCATCAGGGCAATTGGTGTGGCAATTTGCAAGTAGTGTACCAAAAATGAGTGTGCGTGGTACAGCAAAACCAAAATTACTGGATATTGAAACCGTCTCTTTTTCAGGGGCTGATGGGCGTATGTATGCGTTAAATATTGATACAGGAAAGCCAAAATGGTCACATCGTATCGCTCAAGCAAAAGGCACGAGCGAAGTTGAACGCATGATGGATTTAGATGGTAGTGCGGTGATTAATGACGGTCGCATTTATTCCACGAGCTATAGCGGACAGTTGGTTTCCATTGACTTAAAAGAGCATAAAAGCGTTTATTTTGATAAAGTGGCAAGTTTGCATGAACCTGTTGTTACCGATAAATTCGTCGTTGTCAGTGATTTAGAAGGCAATGTCATTGCTTATGATAAAAAAACAGGCAAACAAAGTTGGAAAAATAGTGAATTAAAATTACGCAAACTCACCAACCCTGTGGAATTAAATAATTATATTGCCATTGGTGATTATAAAGGCGTGGTGCATTTGTTAAATAAAGATACAGGTGCAATCGTTAGCCGAGTGAATACCGAAGGTGCATTAAATTATTTACAAGTGATTGGTAATAAATTAATTACCCAAAGTGCTACAGGGCATATTGCCATTTGGCAATGGTAAAAATAAAATAATTAAAATTAAGATAATATGATGAGTCAAAAACCTGTCGTCGCATTAATTGGGCGACCAAATGTGGGTAAATCCACCTTATTTAATCAAATTACTAAAAGTCGTCAAGCTCTTGTTGCTGATATGTCAGGCTTAACTCGTGACCGTCAATATGGTGATGCTCACTATATGAACAAAAGTTTTATCGTGGTCGATACAGGGGGTATTGGCGAGGCAGATGACGGCATGGGTAATATCGATGATTATATGTCGGAGCAATCTTATACCGCCATTCATGAGGCGGATATTATTGTTTTTGTCGTTGATGCTCGTGCAGGTATGATTGGTTCAGATGCAGAAATTGCTAATAATTTACGCACCTTAGGCAAGCCGATTTATCTTGTTGCCAATAAAATTGATGGCGTGCATGAGGCATCAACAGCGGAATTTTTTCAATTAGGCTTAGGTGAACCTTATCCAATGTCAGCAAGTCATGGGCGAGGTGTGCATAATCTGCTTGATGTTTTGACCGAAGATATGCCTAAACAAATCGAAGAAGAAGCTCCCGAAGGGCTAAAATTAGCAGTGATTGGTCGTCCAAATGTTGGTAAATCTACTTTGGTAAACCGTTTGCTTGGCGAAGATAGAGTCGTGGTTTTTGATATGCCGGGAACGACTAGAGATAGCATTTATATTCCTTATGAACGTGATGGCAAAGACTATGTATTAATTGATACTGCAGGCGTGCGTCGTCGTGGACGCATTGGCGAAAAAGTCGAAAAATTTTCCGTTATTAAAACCCTACAAGCAATTAAAGATGCTAATGTGGTGATTTTAGTAATTGATGCTCAAGAGGGCATTGTTGACCAAGATTTACATATGCTCGGCTTTGCGTTAAATTCAGGGCGTGCCATTGTTATTGCCATTAATAAATGGGACGGACTTAGCCAAGACCAAAAAAATATGGTCAAATTAGAAATGGATAGACGTTTTAATTTTATTCCTTATATTAAAACCCATCTGATTTCGGCATTGCATGGCACAGGGGTTGGCAATATGTATCCCTCTATTCATAAGGCTTATCAGTCGGCAATGCTGAAAGTATCTACCAATCGCTTAACGCAAATTTTACAAGATGCGGTGATTGCTCACCCACCGCCTATGGTTGCAGGCAGACGCATTAAATTAAGATACGCCCATTTAGGTGGTAGTAATCCGCCTGTAATTGTTGTTCATGGTAATCAAACTCATGCGTTGCCAAAAAGTTATAAACGCTATTTAGAAAATCAATTTCGCACCGTGTTTAAACTCGAAGGAACGCCGTTACGAGTTGATTTTAAACAAAATAGTAACCCTTATGAAGGCAAAACAAATAGCAAACCAAAACCAAAAGCGGAAAAACAACGTCAGCGGAAACGTATTCAAAAATTTAAGCGTAATGCAAAAAAACGCTGATTAACATGTAATATGATACAAAATAAACTATCCCAATCAGCAATGCCTTCATTATCAACTTATTCGTTGAAATATCAGTTGCTAATGGTGTTATGCTCCGCATTGCTAACAGTGACGATTATTACAGCTTTTGGTATTCATCAATCTTTTGTAACGCAAAGAAAAAATGCCCAAGAAGTTGCCGTTTTATTGTCACATTCAGCAGGCATGTCTTATGGTTTGGGCATTGAATTATCGGTTAATCAAGCAGAAGAAATATTACAAGATAATCCTTTTATTAAAGATATAAATTTGTATTCGTTCCAAAGTCAATTAGAGATTGCTGATGAAGTTAGCTCTTCTTTGCTGATTGCTTTTACCCAAGATAGTTATAATATTAATCAAAGTATTAGTTATCAAGATAATTTAGATGAAATTTTATTAAAACAACTGCCTAATTTTGATAATTTGCAAGCGAATACAGCGACGCAAAAAGGTTATATTAGCATTGAACTTGATGTTAAAAAAATTCGTTCACAATGGTTTCAGTCGCAAACTCGCCTGTATTTAAGCATTTTGCTCGGTTATTTGTTCTTATTTTTTGGAATATATTTTTACAACAAGTATGTTATTAAACAAGCAAAAAAATTGCAATTAACTGCGAATAAATTGTCTGAAGTCGATAAATATGGTTTGATAACTTTGCCTGACTTTAAGCAAAGGATTCATTTTCATGAATATAATGACATCAAAAAAGCCTTTATTAACTTAGTTGAACGATATAACGGTGTACAAAAAGAACTCAATGAAAGAGATTTAGAAGAAGAAAATCGTCAGCAAGAAACTGCGACTAATTTACAAGAAACTGCGATTCAAAGAATTATTCATAATGAACTGGTGCAATCGGTAAAAATCGTCAATGAAGGCGTACAATCACTTGCACAGCAATATCTGTTAGATGAACAAAAAGATGCGTTATCCTTGGTGCGTAAAGGCTCACAGCAAATGCAGTTTATTTTAGAGCAAATTATTTATTTTGAAAAAATCCAAAACGGTCAAGTATTTATTAACCGAGTTGAATTTAATCCATTACAGTTAATTTCTGATATTATTGCATTATTTCAAGTGGATAGTAACAAAAAAAATATCGAATTGCTAAGTAATATTACCCATATGGAATATAAATTAGAGGGTGATATTGATAAAATTCAAAAGATTATCAAAGCGTTAGTAAATAATGCCATTGATTTTACCGATAAGGGTTCTGTCACTATAGAGTCGCATTTGCAACATTTTAAGCATAGTACGCGTTGGACGGTGAAAATTCGAGATACAGGCATAGGTATTGAAGAGCCGTATTTAGAAAGCATTTTTGAGCCATTTTTTCAAATTAAACAAGAAAAACATCAGGGTATTGGTATCGGTTTAACCATTGCTAAACAGTTAGCCGAATTAATGAATGCAAAATTATCAGTGACAAGTGAGTTTGGCAAGGGCAGTGTATTTACTTTGGTCATTCCACTTTTTGATAAAACACAATTATTGGAACGTCAGTATTTGCAAGGCATTACCATTACTTGTTTCCAAAATGATGCTGATGAAAAGCTAAGCAGTGATTTATTAGAATCTGGAGCAAAAGAAGTTCGTTGTTATCATAATATTGATGAAACATTAGAAATTCTTATCAATAAGCCAACCGATGTATTGATAATCGCCTCTGATGTTAGCTATCGACAGGTGCTGAAATTGGTAAATACTTTCCGCAATAAAGAAACTAATCATCGCACTTTGGTTGTTTGGTTGATGAATGCGGATATGAATGTTACAGATACGCAAATACAAGCAATGGGCGTTGATTTTGCGGTCATTGTGCCATTTACTCGGCGAGAGCTTGCGTTAAGTATTAAAAATTGGTTGAGATAAACCACCGCTATATTTATTTTAAAAGAGAGAAGTTTATGGAACCTATGGTTAAAATGGCGGCTCGTGCTGCCGAACGTGTTGGTGCTGAAATATTAAATGCCCACAACAATCGTCATAAAATTGAATTGGATATTCAATCAAAAGGATTGGACGGTCTAGTCACAAGAATTGATAGATTTAGCGAAGAATTAACGATTGAAACTTTGCGAGAAAGCTACCCAAACCATTCCTTTTTAGGCGAAGAGTTTGGCTTGCAAGAGGGCAAAGGCGAAGATGCTGATTGGTGTTGGATTATTGACCCACTCGACGGCACCCATAATTTTGTCCATGGCTTTCCCCATTTTTGCGTATCGATTGCCGTGCAACACAAAGGTGTTACCCAACATGGGGTAATTTATGACCCTGTGCGTGATGAATTGTTTTCTGCGACTCGTGGACATGGTGCAAGACTTAATCAACGTCGTATTAACGTATCTGACCGTAAAACGATTGAAGGTGGATTTTTTACCACAGGTCACCCACATGAAAGAAAAATTGCCGACGGTACAAAACCTTTTATTAATGAACACTTTGCAAGCTTAGCAAAAATTTGTGAAATGGGTGGACAAGTACGTCGCTCAGGTTCAGCAGCTTTAGACTTATGTTATGTGGCTTGCGGACGTTTTGATGGTTATTTTGAAATGTCATTAAAACCTTGGGATATTGCCGCAGGGGAATTAATCGTTAATGAAGCTCGTGGCTTAGTCGTTGACCACAAAGGGGCTCACGAGGCAATGAAAACAGGTTCAGTTTTTGCTTGTAACGTTAAGTTATTAAAGCCATTAATGCAAGCGGTTGTACCGACTTGGGGTAGTGAGTTTTAATCATGCGTATTCGCAAGTTATTTAAATTTGAAAACGCCCATATTGTGCGTAACTGCTCATCAGACCGCTGTCGCCGTTCCATTCATGGGCATAGCTATCAAGTGGAATTGATTTTAGAGGCTCATCGTTTAGACCATGGACAAATGGTGTATGATTTTGGGCTATTAAAATCGTCCATTAAAGATTTGATTGATAGCTTTGACCATGCAATTTGCTTTTGGAATAAAGACGACCCTGAATATATTGCTATGTGCAAACAATTTAGTGCAAGGTGGATAAGTCTGCCTGTGTCACCCTCTGCTGAGCAGTTTTCACGGATCATCTTTGTTTGGTCGCAACAAATTTTGCAACAAACGCAAATGCAAAATGGCGAACAAGATGTAAAAGTCTATTCGGTGATTGCTCATGAAACTGCCACAGGTTACGCTCAATGTTTTGCCGAAGATGTCACTAATGAGCAAATGGGCGAATTAAGATTAGCCGATTTTGCCTTTAGTGAACAAGTTAAAGCGGAATGGGTGGATAGCAGTATGTATGATAAATTAATCAAAGGCGAGTCGTTTATTAATCCGTCCGTTGATATACAAGTGGTTGTATAGTTTATGTCTATCTTCGATAATCAGCAAACTTTTATCCTAAATAGTGAAAGAGATACGCAAGCCCTTGCAGAAAAATTAGCAAAATCAGATTTATGTGGGAGCGTATGGCTATCGGGTGATTTAGGGGCAGGCAAGACGACTTTAACACGTTATTGGTTACAAGCATTAGGGCATAAAGGGGCGGTAAAAAGTCCGACTTATACCCTAGTTGAGCCGTATCAAATTAATAAAAAGTCAGTTTATCATGCCGATTTATACCGTTTACAAGACCCTGAAGAATTAGAATTTATCGGTTTTGAAGATTATTTAGCTGATGAAAAGGCGTTAATTATTATTGAATGGGCAAGTCGTGCTTCTGATTATTTACCTGAACCAATGATGCGTATTCATATTAAAACCCAAGATGACGGAAGTCGGAAAGTTACTGTAAATTAAAAATTTATTAACGTAGAGACGTTGCATGCAACGTCTCTACAAGGATGAAAACCTATAAAAAAAGCCAATCAATGAACGATTGGCTTTTTTATCACTAAACTACAAACTATTAACTATACAGTTAAATGAATTAATTGTAAGTTGCTAAAGTTATCCGCTTGCACTTCATTGAGTGATTGTGCTGAACAAACTTCAATTTTATCGGTTTCTACCACACGCACAAAGGCTCGACAATTTGTTGTATCACCGCTAAATGATAGTAAGATTTCTTTTAATCGGCTATCACCACGGCGTAATTGACCTGTTCTTGCCTCCGCACTCTTCGTATAAACGACAAATAATTGACCTTTACGAATTGCACCCAATTCAACCCACTCATGGAAAGGTTGTGATTTCACCATGCAAGGCTTAAACTTCTTCAATTTATGCGTACCAACGAAGTATTGGAATGGGCTTTCGCCATCATTTTCTTCGGTCGCAAGGTTAATCACTTTAATTGCTTCACCTGGGCAAAGGTCTAACAAGCCCATCGCCACCCCTGTTTTTGCAGTGATTTGGTCATCAAGATTTTCAGAGTCGAAAGGCAGATGAATATTAATTTCAGGTCTTTCTTCAGGAGCAAATACAGCGGTATCCAAAAATTCTTGCAATCTAGCGTGACGGGCATTCGCTCGTTCAATATTGCTTAAATTAACAGTATTTGGATTGTTATTGACAGGAGCATAAGTAGGTGCTTGTTCTTCACCTTCTACCGCTTGTTCCGCATTCATATATTCTGGATTAACACTGTCTAATTCCATATCAGCCAAGTTAGCACCTTCAGTCGCATTGTTTGTACCAAAGTCTGCTGGATTATAATTTGTGATATTATTTTGGGAAACGCCCAAAAATTCTTGTAAAATTAATGAACGGCTAGAGTTACCTGCTAAGAATAAATGAATGTTTAGAGGCACTTGATTGTCTTCACTATGGCGAATAAATGCACTCTTCATTTCAATAAAGAAAGATTTTAAGCCATCAAAAATACGACTTTCAATATAGCTGATTAAATCTGTTTGCTTAATCACAATATCAACATCAACGGTTTTACCATGACGGTTAATTAATTTGATGGTTTCTGTGCCTTCGGCATCAGTGTTTAGACTGCCTTTTTCCCATAAGTTACGCAATTTTGTCATCATCAAGGTAGTATTGGTGATGGTTGCTTGCGTTTTTAATAATAACATTTCAGAACCTGCGAATGCTTTTGCATCGGCAGGCTTGGTAAAGGCGATTTCATGTTGTCTGCAAGCCTCGATATTTTGTTGGAATACCAAGTAAGCAAGGTTTTCTAAAATCAATTCACCACCTAAAAACTCATCACCTGATGCCCCAAAATGTTCGATAACCGCATCATAATCGCCTTCATCATCATTATTTTCTATAGGCAAACGATAAATACCATAATCAAAGTCAGTGGTACCACCACCAAAGTCGAATACAGAATAAGGCACACCTTCTTCGGTCGGTTCAATGTCTAATTTAGTAAAGGCCGCTGCCGAGAAAGCCGCAGGTTCGGAGGCTTGTTCCACCACAGAAAACGCTTGGAAGAATGCGGGGTCTTGTACCAAGGTATAAGGCAAACTACGTTGCAAACCACGGCGGAACGAAGACAGAATATTTTCTTTCACTTGTTTTTTGAATTTCACAGGGAAAGTCATAAAGTAGTTTAAGAAAATACCACGGCTACGCCAGTTGATATACATACCCAAATACCATGCATATAATTCGATTGGGTCAAACGGATAGTTTTTATTAACAATTAACTCATTTTCAGCACTTGGGTCATTACGTTTTAGATGCTCAATGGCGTGTTCATGCCCTTGTTGGTCAGTGACAAAAGTATTTTCTGAATATTCATCATACATCGCCCATTGTTTTAGGCGTTGCAAAATACTACCAACGATAAGTGGGTCAGAATTATTATTGCGGAAACTTGCTCTTGCCTCATGAGCAGAATGCACCGTATCCCAATTGACTAATGGGCGATGGGTTTCTGCTTGCCACGCTTTTAAGAAAGTCGGATAATCAATTAACTCAATAACGGTTGGGTTTTCAAAATGCTCGGTTTTAATATCATTGGTCAAATAATCTTTCGCCTGCATACCAATACGCAGTAACTCATCTTGACCGTCACGACGAATAGCAACCACAGTACTGCTTGTACCAAAGTCAATGGCAACGTTTGCAGGTTGAATATCTTTTACAGGGTTACGAGAACGAATATTTTCTCTCGTTTTAATATTAATATAATGGCTAGGTTTTTTATCGGTAGAATAAAATTCCCATAAACCTTGGTTAATATCGGTTAAAAATAAGTTATCGATTTTTGGCAGGCGAGTGCTGATATAATCAATATCGGTAAATAAGCCTTGCACATTATCAAATTCTAATTTGCCTTGTTGATACGCCAAATAGCTTAGATAATCATTGACTTTATTTTCGACATCGCTATTTTCAGGTCTGATTGAAAAATGATGTTTATTACAGAAATTAAAGAAAGCAATATTATCCATTGCTTTATGGAAACGAGGTAAAATACGCCCGTCATCGCCAGTGATTTTTGGGCTAGCATTGGTGATATATTCCACATCAACCACTTCGCCTGTATCAATATGCCAATACCAAGATTTTAGCAATTTTTTAGCATTTGGGTCTTGCTGTAATGGGAAAGTTTTTTCTTCCATTAACTTTTGCAATTCTTGCCATGAAGGCATTTGCCAATTGCCGATACCTGAAATACTAAGTTGTTCAAGATATGTTTTTGTTTCTTCAATAGGGTAGTGAATTTTGCTAGGCTCTGCTTGCCATAAAATTCCTGAAACACTATCAAAAAGCATGGTATTGTTCGCTACCCACCACCATTGGCTTTTTTCGATTTCTGCATTGATTTCTTTTGCCTCTAACTTTTTTCCTTCCATCAAGGCATCAAGTATTGGTTTAGAAATAGATACGGTGTGTAGATTCGTTGCCTCATCTTGCACTTGCGTATTGTCAGTTTCACTCACTGGTTGTTCTCCTGTTACTATGGATTGGTTATTTTCATTCATGGTTTTTCTATCAGAATTCATATCGGTTTTTTACTCCGTAATTACTAAAGTTGTGCGTACATTTTCACCTGCTCCATTTTTTAACCCTGAAAGTAACACAGAAGCAATTTTATCGCCACTATTATTTACTTTTTGTTGGTAATCAAAATTGTAAGCACTGCCAACTTTTGGTGATTTTACCAAAGTCGCAGGATTTTTTGCTCGATTTAAATTGTATAAAGCAAGACAACGATTTAAAATATCGATTTCTTCGGCAGGTACAGGCTCTTTATTTTTTCTGCATTCACTCGCCAATTCGTCCCACAAGCGTAAAATCGTTTTCCATTGACTTGCTCGCACAATAAATTGTAGTAAAAGTTGTTCATCAGCAACATTTGCAAGTAAAATGGGCTTTAAAATACTATCCCCTTTTTGCAATTTGCTGATTAATTTATGGTCATCTTCAAGCTCGCCTGCCCATTTTGGAAAAATCATCACTTCTTTTTCAACAATTTTTTCCACAGGTTTTTCGACAATCTTTTCAACGATTTTTTCGACCTCAACCTCAACTATCTTTTCGACTTCGACGATTTTTTCGACAGGTTTTTCAACAATTTTCTCAACTTCGACGATTTTTTCAACTTCAACCTTGACAGGCTTTTCAACGATTTTTTCAACCTCAACGATTTTCTCAACTTCGACAGGTTTTTCAATAATTTTTTCTTTGACATTGTCTTGAGTTTTAATCTCTACCACTGCCAAATTTGACAATAAATCACCCAATAAGTTTTTAAAGGAAGCACTTTGTTCCAAATGTTTTAACACAACATCAACTTGCTGAGTAACACCATTTTTAGAAGAAGACGCATTATTTGCCTGTTTTCCTCTATGGTGCGTGCTATTATTTGTTTTTTTGCTCATAAATTTGTTCCTTACCTAGGAATATTTTAACAAGATAGTGCATAGTATAAAGAAAAATAGAACAAAAGGCTATCATAAACAAGTCTTCAATATTACCAATGTTGTTTTAATTGTTGCACATAATGCTCATTAAAGTCGATAAACTCTTGTGTTGCCATATTTTCTTGGCTTTGTTTTTGCAAAAATGTACTTGGAATAGTGCTATTTTTTTGCTGACTAATTGCTAAAATATCTTGTTGAGTATCCCCTTTAAAATGGCTAACTAATTGATTAATTTGCTCTTGTAACTGTTTTCTCTGGCTATCTGTGGTATTGACATCATAAAATGCGGTCATCATTTGTTGTAGCGTTGATTTTTGTAAATTGTCCAAAATCACTTGGTGGCTATTAGCAGTCAATTCATCAGGTTGTTGAGCAATATACCACCTTAATAATATTTTTAACTCCATAATTGTATCACGGAATTGCATTTCTTTCTCTGTGCCTGTTTGCGAAAAGCCCGCCATCTGTTTTTCCATAATGCTTTCATTTAACGCCTTAATTTCGGCAATATGATGATAAAACAATTCAATAATTTGTTCTTCATGACTCTCTGCAAAAATTTTGCGAGCTTTTTCTTTTACTTGCCCATTGTTAACAAAACTTTTTGCCACCTTATCCAAGCGATGAACCGTATTATTGGTAATATCGGTAATTAATTCTTGCACCGAATTGGCAAGATAAGCATGATGTTGTTGCAAATACTCAAGATGATGTTGCAATTCATTCATGGTGTTAATTAATTCTTCCAATATAATCACAGAATGAGCGGATAACATCAAGCGTAAATGTTGACTATCTTTATTAATATCTAAAGGTTTTAATAAAGATTGCGATGGAGTAGGGGAGGGCTTTATTTTTTTTTGTATTGTATTTTTTGTTTTTTTCTTTGTCTTTTTTTGCGGATTATTTTGGATAACCGCTTGTTTTGCATAAAATTGATATAAAGTTGCAGTTATCGTACTAAAAATAAATAATAATAATAAAAATATTTCGTCATCTACAAAAAAAGAACTGATAAACAAAAAAATTAATAATTTACTAAATTCATTAGTAAAAACATTTTTTATTTTATGTAATAGCGAATTTTGAAAATTATTGTTAATTAATTGCTTAAGAAAGATGCCAAGAAAAATCGTAGTAAAACAAATAGCTCCTAAAATGGTAAAAATAATAGCACTAGCACTACTAGTAAGCAGAAGAACAAAAACAAAGATATATATCAAAATTTGATTATCATTAACCACATTCACAAAAGGCGGTCTGTTCGCTCGTTTGCTCGGTAGGTGCTTACGATTTACTTTTTTTCTTGGTAGTTGAGAAGATGACAAAATAGACCTCATTTTTTAAGCTAATGTACTTTTATCAATCACGACACAATCTCGCCCATTATTTTTCGCTTGATAAAGACAGGTATCTGCTCGTCGCATAAGTGCATTCAAATCATCATCAGTGGAGTAAGCAACTCCAATACTTGCCGTAATTTTAATAGCTTGCTTATGATAAATAAATTGATATTCTTTGATGCTAGCGTTAATTTTATGGGCAATATTACTGGCTTGAGTTAAATTAGTATTTGGTAAAAATACCGCAAACTCCTCTCCTCCCAAGCGAAAGACAAATTCTTCTTTTGAGGCCTGTTCATTAAAAATATCAGCGACGGTTTGCAAAATATAATCACCTGCATCATGCCCATAATTATCATTTACTTTTTTAAAAAAATCTAAATCAATTATCATTAAACTTTTTGCATTATGCCGATTTTGTTTAAAAAATTCATAAAAAGCATGACGATTATTGAGTTTTGTTAATGAATCTTTCATAGCAATACTAAGCAGTTTCTTGTTCACCTTGATATTAGAAACCGCATAAGAATGGGTTAATATCCATAGCACAGTGACACTGGCAAGCAGATTAAATAGAGATTCTGTGGTAATTTGATGAGCATAACTATCAAAATTATTGAGAAAAGTAATAGACAACAGAATAAAATAGACAACCGTTGAAATAAAACCCCAAAATATACCACTGAGTAAATAAGAAATAAAGGGAATAACACTTAACCATAAATAAATGGTGATAGAAACGCCTTCAACCATTGTCCCATAAATGAGTATGCTAAAAACTAAATTAGAATAAATAATTGACAGCCAAATAATATTTTTATCGGTAATCCACTGTTTAAAAAAGATAAAAGTCAAAAAACATAAGACGGAAAGTATGTATTCAATCACTGCAAATATAAGAACATCTCTTTGCAAATTAATCGTTGCTGACACAAACAATACGATGGTCGTTAATAATAACAACCATCGAATACTAACAGGACTATAGGTGCTAAAACGACTAAGAGCCATTAATTAATAAGCCTTTATTGGGCAATATCTGCCAATTGTTGATGATAGTTAGTATGCTGTTGGAAGATATGAGCGGTCGTTAATAATTGACTTTCTTGCCAATGATTACCAATTAATTGCAAGCCAACAGGCAAGCCTTCACTATCAAATCCGACAGGTAAACTCATTGCAGGCAAGCCTGCTAAATTCACACCTATGGTATAAACATCGCCTAAATACATGGTTGCAGGGTCAAGATTGGCATCAAACGCATAAGCGGTGGTCGGAGCGGTTGGACTGACAATTAAATCACAATCAGCAAATGCCTTTTTAAAGTCTTCTAAAATCAACCGACGTACTTTTTGAGCTTTCACATAATAAGCATCAAAATAGCCTGCAGATAAGGCATAAGTTCCCATTAAAATACGGCGTTGCACTTCATCGCCAAAACCTTCCGAGCGAGAACGTGTATAAAGGTCGGTTAAATCTTTTGGATTTTCACAACGATAACCAAAACGTACGCCATCAAAACGAGATAAATTTGATGATGCCTCCGCAGGTGCAAGCAAATAATAAGTGGCAAGGGTCACTTGTGGGTCAGTAATATGCACTTCAACCACAGTTGCCCCTAATTCTTCTAATTTTGCTAATGCTTGACGAGTGCTTTTTTCGACTTCTTCATTAAGACCCGCCCCAAAATATTCTTTTGCTACGCCAATTTTTAAGCCGTCTAACGGTTTTTCTTGAGTTACATCAATATTTTTAATATCAGCAACAAAATTTGGCACTTCTTTTTTAATAGAAGTAGAATCGTTTTTGTCATAACCTGCCATTGATTGCAATAAATAAGCACAATCTAACGCTGAACGCCCAAAACTGCCCGCTTGGTCAAAACTTGACGCATAGGCAATCATACCAAAACGAGAAACACGCCCATAAGTTGGCTTAATCCCTGTTAAACCACAAAATGAGGCGGGCTGACGAATGGAACCGCCTGTGTCTGTACCTGTCGCCATAGGGACAAATGCCGAGGCAACCGCAGACGCTGAACCGCCTGATGAACCGCCCGAAACACGTTGTAAATTCCAAGGGTTATGCACACCGCCATAATACGAGCTTGAGTTATCTGAGCCCATTGCAAATTCGTCCATATTTAGCTTGCCAAGGCTAATCATGCCGTCTTTGGCGACATTTTGCACAACCGTCGCATCATAAGGGGAGACAAAATTATGGAGGATTTTTGAGCCTGCTGTGGTTAACACGCCCTTGGTACAAAAAATATCTTTATGAGCCATAGGCACGCCAAGTAATTGACGTTTATCGCCCTCTGCACGCAATTTATCGGCTTGTTCTGCTTGTTTAATGGCTTGTTCTGCGGTAACGGTAATAAAACTATTAATTTGACCGTCTAATTTTTCAATACGATTTAAAAGATGTTTGGTTAATTCAACACTGCTAAATTGTTTATTTTGCAAACCGTTAATTAGTTGCTCGGTTGAAAAGTGGTGTAAATCTGTCATAATTGTTTCCTTTAATAACCACCTTTATTTAGCTTTTATAAGGTGATTTTTTAAATTTTATTTATGTAAAAGTTGTTTTATACAAAATTAATACATTGTGTCATAATGTTTCTGAGCTTGTTCGCTTAATTGCTCAACCGTTAAATTAGAAAATAAATTTTCTTGCCATTTTGTATAATCGAAATTATCACGTTGAATTAAACTAATAAAGCGTTCTGCTTGCACTTCTCCAAGTGTGCTAATTAAACTTTGCATACCTGTTAAGCGAATTTCACTATCAGTCATATTTTTATTCAATTACTTGTGGCACTAAAAATAATCCGTCTTGGCTCGCAGGGGCATTGGATAAATTTAATTCACGGTCAATATTGCTATCTGCACTATCGGCACGCAATATCTGATAAGCATCATGGACATTAGATAATGGCTTAACATCATCAGTATTCACATGGGCAAGCGTATCCATCATAGTTAAGATTTTACTAATATCTTTTGCATAATCGCTTGCAGTATCTTCACTAATTGCCAAGCGAGATAAACTTGCTACATTTAAAATATCTGCTGTACTTATATTATTACTTTCTGTACTCATAAAAACTCCAAAAAATTTTCTATCAATATAATTAGTCACTATTATAGAATATTTTGTGCTTTTTTTCAGAAATTTCCGCAGTGATTTTGCCTATTCTTAAAAAAATCTGTGATTTTCTACTAAAAATTGGTATAATCAACTATCTTTGTATATTTATCAAAGAAACTGATTAGTTAAAATCTCATTTGATGATTTATAATGAGATATCATGAATGTTAGTAAGGGTTATAAATGCCTGCTAATTCGTCTGCATTTGTTAGTGATGTAGGCTAAAAAAAACAGATACTGGATACTTAAAAAATGAAGTTGTTTGGATTTCTCAAATTTTTATCGACAAATATCGCTATTGACTTAGGTACAGCAAATACCTTAATTTATATGCCCGGTCAAGGTGTGGTATTAAATGAACCAAGTGTAGTTGCGTTGCGTATTAGTCATTCACATCATTCAACCATTGCCGCTGTCGGTCTAAAAGCAAAACAAATGCTTGGTCGTACCCCAGAGAATATTAAGGCAATTCGTCCTTTAAAAGATGGTGTTATCGCTGATTTTGAAGTCACTGAACACATGCTAAAGCACTTTATTGAAAAAGTGAAAGCAAAGCGTTTTTTGACTCAGTTAAATGTGGTGGTTTGTGTGCCTTGTAAATCAACCTTGGTGGAACGCAAAGCGATTCATGAGGCAGTAAAATCGGCAGGAGCAAGTAATGTTTACTTGATTGAAGAACCCATTGCTGCCGCTATTGGTGCAGGCTTGCCTATCCATGATGCTAGTGGTTCTATGATTGTTGATGTTGGTGGTGGTACTACTGAAATTGCGGTGATTGCATTATCAGGCTGTGTCTATTCTAACTCAATCCGTGTCGGTGGTGACTTGTTTGATGAAACCATCATTAATCATGTACGTCGTATGCACGGCTGTATTATTGGTGAAACCACGGCTGAACATGTCAAAGAAGAGATTGGAGCGGCTGTTTACAAAAAACAATCGAAAAAAGATAGATATGTTGAAGATGAAATCTATTTAGACGATGATGAAAAAGACAGTAAAGATTCCAAAAAGAAACATAAAAATAGCGAAGAACCTGTCAAGGTAGAAATTCGTGGACGTAACATTGCTAATGGCGTGCCAGAAACTTTAAAATTAACATCTGAAGAAATTGAACAAGCCTTGGCTGATCCATTAATGGATATCGTTCGTGGGGTAAAAGATGCGTTAGAACAAACTCCGCCTGAATTATCAGCAGACATTGCCGAGCGTGGTATCGTGCTAACAGGTGGTGGTGCGTTATTAAAAGGGTTTGATAAATTACTTTCCAAAGAAACAGGCTTGCCTGTGACGGTTGCCGAAGACCCATTAACTTGTGTTGGTCGTGGTGGCGGTCAAGCATTAAGCTTTGTTGATGACAAACGCTTTAATAGCATTTTCTCTTAAAGTTTAACTAGCTAATATTTAACTAATTAAAACCAACTAGTATATAACCATATTCTTGATGTTTATGGTTATATTTATAATAAACCCTTGTATTTATTGAAAAGTGACATGCGTATATTTGCAAATCAGCCATTATTTTTAGGTAAAATTTTTATATTTTTAGTGTTATGTATTGTGTTAATGTGGCTAGATAGCAAAGACTCTACCCGTTTTAACAGTCTTCGTTCGGCAAGTCATGTGGCTATGCAACCCATTTATAAACTGTCAAGTACGCCAAGTTTCATTAGTTCTTGGGGCGTGACTAGTTTGCAAAGTAAAGAATCTTTGCGACGTGAAAATACAAAATTACAAGTTGCATTAGCCCAAGCGAATGCCAAATTGCAAAAACAAGATTATGTAATTGCAGAAAATGCTCGTTTGCAAGGCATATTATCAGTGACCAATTCTAAGAAACATCATTTAGAATTGGCAAAAGTTATTGGTACGGATAGTAACCCAAGCAAACAAATTGTTGTCCTTAATCGAGGCAGTAAACAAGGGGTAAAAGTTGGGCAAACTGTGATTGATGAAAAAGGGATTATTGGGCAGATTGTCAATGTTTATGCCGATACTAGCCGTTTATTATTAATTACAGATGATACCCAATCGGTAGCTGTGATTATTGAACGTACAGGGCAACGTGCCGTGGTTTCAGGCAAAGGCTCACCCAATGAATTAAGTTTGGATTATATCTTTAAGAGTTCTGATGTGCGTTTGGGCGATAAATTGATTTCATCAGGGCTAGGTGGACGAGTGCCAGCAGGTTATCGTGTGGGGCGAGTCGCTCATATTGATACTCAACAAACCGATGATAACTTTATTGATATTGATGTCACCCCTTCTGCCAATTTTATTGATAATAATTATGTGTTAATTTTACAAGATAAAAATGAGCGTAAAATTAAATCCTAATTAAGATACTTTAACAAAAATAATTTAACAAAAATAGCTGTCGGATATACTCTAGCCATGATGACAAAAAAACACTTTAATCCAAGACTTATCAGCTTTGTTATCTTGATAAGTTTTTTGGTTGCATGTATGCTAAATGTCTATCCTTTAACTGCAAACTTCGCTAAGTTTCGTCCAATGATATTGATAAGTTTATTGATATTTTGGAATATCTATCGCCCAAATTATGTTGGCGTTGGCGTTGCTGTTTGTTTGGGCTTATTTGCCGATTTATTATTTGATACCTTGCTCGGTCAGCAGGCATTTAGTGCTTTAGTGGCGATTTTTGTTATCCGTTTAATCAGCCAATATATCAAAAACTTAACTCTTATTCATGCTTGGTTGATAGCAAGTTTGGGTTTAATCGTCTTTCAAGCTATGCTATGGACACTGCAAGTGATTACTCAGCGAATGTTTATGGCGGAAATGGGCTGGTCATTATTAACGAGCATTTTGCTGTGGCCAATCTTGCTATGGGTATTACAAAAATTTCGTTAATTTTTAGTTATTTAATTCATTAATATCATCTCAAATTGAACAAAATAGAAAATTTATCCAATATTGTTTTTATGCGGAATTTATTATGAGTCCTTCTACACAATCTGCATCTGTACCAAAAAATGCAATAAAAACTATTAAAAATAAAAGCTCGCTGTTACATAAATTAGCAGAGTTAAAATTGTCACCTATTTTGCTGGTAGTGATTGCTTTTTTGGCAGGGTTAATGTTTAGTTTTTCACTTGCTCCGTATCACTTTTGGATACTTGCTATTATTTCTCCTGCTATTTTGTATGCCCTGCTCTTAGCAAAAATAACTAATAAACAAGCCTTTATTATCGGTGAGGCGTATGGTACAGGCTTATGGCTAAGTGGTGCGTATTGGCTCTATGTTTCCATTCATTCTTATGGCAATACCCATATGCTATTGGCAGGGTTGGCAGTATTGGCGATGGCATTATTAATGGGGTTGTTTCATGGTGTATTGGCGGTTTTATTTAATCGTTTTCTTGGTAAGCAACCCTTTGCGTTTGCCTCAATTTGGGTGTTGCAAGAGTGGTTAAAAACTTGGGTATTAACAGGCTTTCCTTGGTTATTTGTTGGTTATGCTTTTACCGAACAATCTTGGTTATCTGCTTATGCTCCTATTTTTGGTGTATTTGCCATTTCTTTTATTGCCGTGTTATTTTCTGCAAGTGTCGTAGAAACGATTAAAGGCAAAGCAAAATTTTTAATTCCAAGCGTGATTTTGTTGTTAATTGGCGTTGGTTTATGGCAAGCAGACCCACAATGGACAACTGCCAAAAAAGAAAACAAATTAAAAGTTTCCTTGTTGCAAGGCAATATTCCACAAAGTGAAAAATGGCTAACCGAAAAGGCAAATGAAACGCTAGCAATTTATGCTCAATTAAGTAACACAGAATGGGAACAAGATGTCATCATTTGGCCTGAGTCTTCTATTCCTATGTTTCAAACGCAAGCATGGAGCTTTATTACTCAATTTGCTGAACGAGCTTATTTAACCAAGACAACATGGATTACAGGTATCCCTTTTAAAGAGGCTGATGCAAAAGATGCCAAAAGTGACCCAGTATTTTATAATAGTTTAGTCGCTTTAGGAGCAAATGCTAATGGATTGTATAAAAAACAAAAATTAGTGCCATTTGGTGAATATATTCCTTTTTCAGGGGTGTTAGATTTATTTCCGAATTTAGCAGGCAGTGAAAAAGTTCAGAATTATAGTGCAGGTACAAAACAACAAAAGCCATTACAAGTGCAAGGTCATAATGTGGGTTCAGCGATTTGTTATGAAGTTGCTTATCCTGCAACCACTCGCCAAAATGCAAAAAATAGCGATTTTTTATTAACGGTATCGAATGATGCTTGGTTTGATGATAGTTCTGCTCCATGGCAACATCTGCAAATGGTGCAAATGCGTTCCTTAGAAACAGGACGTTGGTTTTTGCGAGCCACCAATACAGGTGTTACTGCGATTATTGATGAAAAAGGTCAAATTGTGAAAAAAGCTCCGCAATTTGAACGCACCGTTTTAAGAGGTGAGGTTGAGGCTCGCACAGGGGAAACGCCATTTATGAAAATGGGACAAGCTCCAATTTTAATTGTAACAAGTTTATTGCTGTTATTAAGTATCTTAGGTGAACGTGCAAGAGTAAGAGAAATTCTTGGCAAAGATGAAAAAAGCTCTACTGATATTAAGCAAATTAATCAACAGCTTGAAAAAACAAAAGAGAAAAAATAGCTTGTTGCTTGATTTGAAAAATAAAAGGGCTTATTTATGTATGTTGAAAAATTAGCTAATAATCTTGAGGTACCCATAAAAATAACTTTTGATTTAAAAAGATTATTGCAAACTCAAAAAGATTATGTTCAAAAAGTAGTAGCATTATCTTTGGACAAATCCAAGCCTAGCATGGGATTGATGATTGATAAAGGTTTATTTAATTCTAGTGAATGGTGGAACAACATTGATAACGGTGTTATCGAGACATTTTATAGTCAAGGTGTGATTTTTGAAACTTATAAAGCTGGTATGGATAATACAGGAGTGGCTAATAGTTTTAGATACAAAGATAATAAAGGAAATATTTGTTCTGAAAGTATCTATCTTTTAGATAACAATGATTTACATTTATTTAAAGAAAATCATCTAGTGATAATTTATTATGCAATGCTTGGGTATAAGGACGGTGAAACATTAGATGAAGTTATCGAAATGGCAGTATCTCAAGAACCTATTTAAAAATTAAAAGAAGGTTTAGCTCCTCACACACATGGAAAAACAAACATCTTTTTAACACAGTTTAGGGAAAATATAACCATTTTTATCATAGTAAAGTGATAACAAATGCTACTTGTGAATATTTTCTGTTAATTATTAGTAGAGCCTAATATAAAAAACCTTTTTTTATGAAATATTTGAAAAGAAAGATAAACTTAGGTTATACTATATTTTATAGTTTTTAATGAATTAAGTAACAAACAATTTAAAGGTGATGATTATAAGGCGTGTTGAGCATTGGATTGTTTCAATATTCAACCACCTTTAATCATCACCTTTTTTAATAGGAAAATAAATGAAACATTTTTATTTTGATATGGTTTTTACAGCCATCGCTTTATTAATTGCAGGCTGGTGGGGCTTTTCTCACGCTGGAATTACAGGCATGTTTTCTGTGGTATTTATCACCCTAGTGCTTGCAGTAATGGAAATTTCCTTGTCTTTTGATAATGCGGTGGTCAATGCCTCGGTATTAAAACATTGGAATGACTTTTGGAAAAAAATATTTTTAACCGTCGGTATTTTAATTGCCGTCTTTGGTATGAGACTCGTCTTCCCAATCGTTATTGTTGCTATGACTGCCGATATGGGCATGGTTGAAGTGATACAAATGGCACTCAATAATCCTGTCGAATATTCAAACAAATTGATTGCTCATCATGCAGAAATTTCTGCGTTTGGTGGCATGTTTTTATTATTGGTATTTTTAAATTTTCTTTTTGATGAAAAAGAAGTACATTGGTTTGAATGGCTAGAAAGTCGTTTAACAAAACTTGGTAAAGTTGATTCAATGAGCGTATTTGTTGCCATTGCCACCTTAATGATTTCTTTGACTTGGGTGGAAGAAAGCCAAAAATCTGTGGTCTTAATCGCAGGAATTTGGGGAATATTAATTTATATTGCTACTAATGTTATCTCGAACCTATTAGAAGGTGATGACGATGATGCAAACGGCGAAAGCAAAGGCGGAGCAGAAGTCACAGGAGCGATTGCCAAAGGCGGTATTGCAGGATTTTTGTATTTAGAAGTATTAGATGCTTCTTTTAGTTTTGACGGTGTGATTGGGGCATTTGCCATTACCAATGATGTGATTGTGATTATGCTAGGGCTTGCGATTGGTGCAATGTTTGTGCGTTCTATGACCATATTTTTAGTGGATAAAGGCACGCTTGACGAATTTGTCTTTTTAGAGCATGGGGCTCATTATGCGATTGGGGCATTAGCAATTATTATGCTGTTATCAATGAAATTCCATATTCCTGAAATTATCACAGGTTTAATTGGGGTTGGTTTTATTGTTTGGGCAATTTTTAGTTCTATTAAATATAGAAAAATCGAAACTGCAAACTCGATACAAGATAATTAATTTTAATTGTAACTCTGTTATTTAATATCCGCTAAAGTCACCCCATTTAACGCATTTAAAAACGCTTGGCTAGCTAGGTCAAGCTGTTTTTGCAATTTACAATTAATATTTAATTGGCAATTTGCACAGTCAGCGGGTTCTAAGCAAGGTTCAAAATCGACAATCACATTACGAATAAAAATATCTTGTTCTGCTTTACCTAATTCAATACCACCGTTACGTCCTCGATAAGTGCGAATATAGCCTAAATTTGCTAATTTATTAACAATTTTGGTTAAATGATTGACAGGCATACCATAAGCGGTAGCGATTTCTTGAGCAAAAACTCGTGTGCCGATGTCTTGATTAGATAAATAGAGTAGGGTTCGCAGTGCAAAGTCGGTTTGCTTGGTTAATTTCATAATTTCGCCTTATTATTTGCGTGATATTTTATAACTTTTTGTTAATTATGACAATAATTCATTGTAAATAAAAAAATTAAAAATAATACTTTCAAAAAATATATTTTAAATGTATAATTAAATATGTATTTAAAATACATGTTTAAAAATTTTAACAATCCAACAAGTAAGAAGGAGTTTCTAATGGAAGCTATCGACAAACAAGTTTTAAAAGCAGTAGAAGACGCACACGTCGTATCAAAAACCGATTTACAAGGCGTAATTACTTACGTTAATGATTTATTTTGCACGCTAACAGGCTTTGCTCGTGAAGAATTAATCGGTCAGCCACATAATATTATTCGTCACCCTGCCGTAGCAAAAGAAGTTTATAAAGACATGTGGGACACCATTCAAGCGGGTAAAATTTGGACAGGTATTCTTCCAAACTGTGGTAAAGGTGGTGTTTTATATGTGGTTGATACCACCGTTCAGCCAATTTTTAACGAGGAAGGCAAAATAGTCGAATATATCAGTGTTCGTCGTGTGATTAACGACTTAATGGGCGATTATGATAGTGTTGAATTTGCCAAAGAGCAGTTTGATGAATATTATGATTAATCAAATATAGCCAATTGATTATAAAGGGGTCTGTTAAATATTTAGCAGACCTTTTGTTTTAACGAATTAAGGAAAATCCATGTCAAATATTTATATTGCCTACGGTTCAGAATCAGGCAATGCCAAAAAATTAGCAGAAACTTTACAACAACAATTAGCACCTTTTAATCCTAATTTTTGTGAACTAAATGAGGTGAATTTAAACGAGTTAACCCAAGACGATTTTTTATTAATTATTACTAGTAGTTTTGGTGATGGTGAACCCACAGGCAACGCCACACAATTTGCCGATAATTTATATCAAGATAATTTAACCTTAAATTGTCAATTTGCGGTATTTGGTTTGGGTGATGTTTCTTATCCAAAATTTTGCGGATTTTCCATTGATATTGATGAAAAATTGCAAGAACTTGGAGCAAAATCAATAGCAAAACGTGTTGATGCTGATACTAATTTTCAACCATTTTTTGAGCAATGGTCACAGGCAGTAGTCGCATTTTTTACTGAAAATAACGAACAAGCAAAAGAGCAGTTGCAACAATTAACCTTGCAAGTAAAGTCTTATAGCGAAAATCAAAGTTTTCTTGCAAAATTGCACTCTGTACAGCGAATTGATAAGGGTGAATTTCCTGTTTATGACATGACCATTGATATTGCAGGCAGTGGCATGAATTATCAAGCAGGCGATTTATTATACGTTATT
>PDWJ01003565.1_pt1 | contig 28671 bp, 20 predicted proteins | sample 1430881 | NCBI WGS metagenome assembly PDWJ01 (sample SAMN01162460, study PRJNA174530) | Oral metagenome, whole genome shotgun sequencing project. | biome: Marine environment; feature: Marine mammal; material: Swab sample of the gingival sulcus; isolation source: swab sample of gingival sulcus...
CCAGCGATATTGGCGCCCGTGTTTAGCGTGGTGTTGGTGGTGTTGATAACGTTGGCAGCGATCAAGGTGCCGGCCACGGTCAGGCTGTCGAAGTTGCTGGTGCCGGTGCTGGTCAGGCTGGCACCGCTGCCTATGTCGGCAGTGGCGTTGTCGATATTGGCGGCGCTCAGGCTGCCGTCAACTTGCAGGCTCATGCTGTCAATATCACCCAGGATAGCGCTGCCCGTGTTCTGTACATGCACAGTGCCGGTGCCGTTCAGATCACCTTGCAGGCTGCCGCCACTGGCAACCGTCACGGTAGCTGCACTGCCAATGTCCAGCGCACTGCCCGTCGTCATGATGGTAGTGCCACCAAGGGTCAGGTCAGCCTGTACTTGCTTGGCATCCATACCAGCAACATTAATGCCATCTTGCGCCACCGTGGTTAGCGCAATGGTGCCACCCGTCCAGCCAAACTGGGGGGTTACATTCAGGCTGCCGGTACCACCAATCTGTCCACCGCTCAAAATCAAGCTTTCGCTGACCGTCAATGAGCCTGCCGCAGCAAGCTGTCCCGCCGTCACCGTCAGTTCATTCAGGCTATTGCTGCCCGTACCATCCAAATTCAGCGTACCGCCCGATACCGTAACAGCTGATGCGTGGCTCCAGTCTGATGTAATCGTCAAGTCACCACCCGAGATCAACTGCATGGCTCCCACTCCCTGCAAGTTGCTAATCTCTGCCGTGGTATTGACATCCACACCCGTATCTACCGCCAGATTCACCACAGCCCCTGTGCCGGGTAGCGCGCCTTCTGCCCAGTTGCCAAGAGTGGACCAGAGGTCATCAGCACCATCACCCGTCCAGTTGGCATAGCCCCACAACAGATGACGTATTTGGTTGGCAAAAACGCCCGTATCGGTTGCTGCTGGTGTCAGGCCAGTAATATCATCGCAGTTCTGGCAACCCGTAGCGCCAGGGGCGTGATGCAAGGTAAGAGTGCCGCCAGGCGCCGAGATAAAGGTATCCGCATTATTGCTGCCAGGATTCAAAGTGATAGCACCAGGCACAGCAGCTGTACCTGCCTCCACCAGCACATCACCAGCCACCGAGCTTATTTGGGCATGCTCAGTGTCATTTGATCCACCCTTGAGGGTAACATTGCCCGTCGCCTGGATAGTTAAATCCCCTTGTGAACGCAGCATGGTATTGCCTGTGGTTGCCGTCAACACCACATCTTCCGCCGTTACGTTGGCCGTGTAGCCTGTAAATTGTGTGGTCACTTCTGCATTATTAATCAGCAAATCACCCGTGCCGGCATTAAGGGTTAAAGCATTGCCAACCATTACATTTTCAGCAATGGCAATGCCGTTGGCATCCAGCATCAGATTACCACTCGATGCGGATATGCCGGATTGACCCGCGACCACCTCAATCTCATCCGCCGCAATGGCAATATCCCCCGCCGAAGTGTTCGCTTGGTTAATTTGCAGCAAGTCACTGCCGGCTTTATCGGTAATGTTAATACCTGTAGCGGCCTCCACTTCCAGACTATCCGCATCAAATTCACCCACTTGACCCAGGTTGACAGCACCACTTGTCGTTTCCATGCTCACATTAGCTGCGCTCACTATTGAGCCGCTGGTCTGGGTAATATCACCTTCGCCAAACACGTCCAATTTATCCGCTGTAATAGCATCAAACTGAATAGCGCCTGTCGCTGTCAGCGTGACATCTCGATTAGCGTTATTTGCAGTTACCAACCAGTCACTTGCGTTATTGCTGAGTACAATAATATCGCCTGAAACAGTATTCGTGGCATCCAGACTGGCCAGGCTGTTCATCGAATTGTTTAATATAACGCCTGTCTCGGAAGTGGTTATAAGCTGACCACCCACTGTCAAGGGGTCCGCTTGCTGAATGTTGCCGTTTGTGCCCGCAGTTAATCTCAAGTCACCTGCTGTGTTGACATCATTTTGCACACGGATATTTTGCCCGGCTGTCACCGTACTGGTACTGCCGACACCCTGCATGACGTGCTCTTTAATTTGTACTTCATCGGCAGTATTAGCCGTGAAGCTCACGCTACCCCGGCCAGTAAAGCGGTCAAACATCACCGTGCCCATTGCTGCCGTTACAGCATTGACGTCCGCCGTTTCAGTGGCCGCCAGTGCTGCCGCCCCATCCGCTTGCAGTGTTCGTGCTTCGAAGTGGGAAAAATTATTTACAGTATTGTTCAGCGTAATATCGGCACCTGTGTCATTGTGAGTTGCCACTTTCAAAATATTTGCGCTGATGGCATCTACAGCATTCGCGCCCTGGGTCAGCGCATCCCCGGTGGTAATGTTCGCCGTACCTGCGGTTTCAATTGCACGCTGCGTACCCGTCAGGCCAATACCACTAATTTGCAGACTATCCGCATCAAAGAAATTAATGGTCGCACTTGCTGGCGCAGTGCCCGCTGCGTCCAGAGCGCGCAGGGTCAAGCTATCTACATCATTCCCCGAGTTCATCAGGTTAATCGCCAAACTAGTGGCACCACGTGTTTCAAGCTGCAAATGGCCAGCGACTATCTGGTCGCCTGAGCTTGTCGCTTGTCCAATGGAACCTGTCGATCCAAGAACCACCGTGCGATTGCCGTTATCAATGCCATCAATTACAGCAGCAGCACCTACCGTAAAGCCACCATTATCAAAAAAGCGAATATCACCACTGCCTGAATTACTGGCACTAAAGAGAGTGACATCATTCCCGACATTCTCAAGCGTACTGCCCGTTGCCGAGTTGATATCCAGATAACCTGCGCTCACTGCACTCTCAATGCCTGAGCCCTGGGTGACCTGCCCGTTCACGCTGGTCACCCGCGCAACACCTACGCTCCCTGTCTGCAAGGCGGTTTCACCCGTGCTTAAAGCCAAGCCACTGGCATCAATAGCCACATCATTGGCATCGGTGTATTGAATATTCCCACTGATGGCTGCATCTCCCGCGAGATTAAGCGTGCGCAATGCCAATTTGTTCACATTATTGTTCGACCCATTCAAGTCAATCTGCAAATTGCCAGTGTCCTCGTTAAAAGTCTGCACATACAGCTGATCTGCCAGAATTGTGCCAGTCGCCCCTTGCGCCACCCGGCCTATAATTGTCGACGGCGAAACTGTATCCCTGGCCGACAATTCCACCCTACTGGCCGTCCCTGTTTGCAATGTGGCATTGCCCAACTTAATGCTGCCCCCCGACGATGTGTCCAGACCCGCTTCAATCGTAATGCTGCCCCCCGCTGAACGCGCTGAACCGCCGTCTTCAAAAGCACCAATTTTTACCGCACCACTCGTGGTATCCATGGTTACGTTGGCATTGGCCTTAATATCAATGGCGGCATCAGCCACGGATGCGGATGGCGAAAGCACACCTACAACAGCGCTGCCCGCATTGCCTATTAGCGCCACATTTTGCGCATCAATCTGAATATTAATAGTTAAGGCATCGGAGACAATCGCCGCTCGTGCAGTGCTGTGAGTCCCACCCGTGACCGTCACATTGCCACTCGTGTCAAGATCAATCAAATTATTTGAGCTCAATATCGCACTGGCATTTTCCCCACCCCCTGCCATCAGGCTGATACCGCCAGTGGCATCAATATCCACAGTATTCGCACCTTCCATACTGGCTTCCGCTTGCATCCCCATTCCGCCTTGAAGGATCAGGTTACCAGTCAGGTTAATCCCCAGCACATTGGCAGAGATATGAGCCATGGTGTTATTCTCGTAGCCACCCAACAGGCTGAGATTCTGCGCGGTGACACTTACTGTACCACCTGCACCTGCCTCAAGCTGGGCACTTTCACCACTGTTCAGACCACCCTGCAAGGTAACATCACCTGCACCTGCATTCAGGGTAACAGTGGTATTGGTGCCTGTTGTGCGAATCGATACTGCCTCGCTGGTATTTGTAGCATCTACAACTATGTTATTGCCGGCGCTGTCCAGGGACACATTCCCGCCGGCAGAACTAACCGTCGCACCCACCTGGATTGAACCAGTATTACTGATAGACACTGAATCCGAACTGCCCGTCCCGCTGTTAATAACGCCCCCTGCGGTAATTGCCAAAGCCCCCGTATTATTCAAAGAAATGGAATCGGACGATGTCGTAGCAGAGAACTGCGAGATTGCATTATTGCCCGTCAGGCTAATGTTGCCTGATGCCTGAACATCCAGATGATCCGCACTGATAACACTGGCTGTCGCCTGCGAGACCGCACCGTCTGCACCAAGGGTGACATTGCCAGACGTGCTGGTGACATTCCCATCCAGAGAGATATCGCCAGGCCCTGCACTGTTATCCAGGGTGATATCACCTGTGGTACTTATCGCGTCGTCTACCGTCAAACCAGTCGTGCTGTTCACTGTCAGTTCAGCAACACCACTCAGTGCATCCTGCAGATCAGCCGTGTTGCCCGCGTTAATGGTCAGGTTGTGGCCAGCCCCAGTGACAACGCCGCTGGTTGTCACCTCGCCCGCATTACTGGTCAGGCCAGTATCTCCCGACAAGGTGAGGGCATCAAAATTCAACGCTTGCTCTGTGGTCAGGCTGCCGCTGACAGCGGCTGCACCACTTACTGTCAGGCTGTCGACATAGTTGTTATTGCCACTATTATTGCCCCAGGCGTGATTAATTTGCGCTGTGCCCGAAGCGCCCACATTCAGGCTGACGCCCCGCCCCGCGCCCTGTGCCCAGACTTCATCTGCAAAAACAATATTTGCGCCATTGGTCGCACCTGCGTTTGTTTGCAGCGTCACTGTGTCGGCCACTGCGACTGTATGGTCAAATTGAATAACACCCGCGTTAGTGGATATATCCCCTCCCAGTATCAGAGCATTACTGCCTGTTGGCGCAAAGGTGATCTTATCCCCAAGGCCGTTTAAGATAACAGCATCACTGACTGTGATCGCATCGCCGGTAAAATACACAGGGTCAGTAAAGGTCACAGACCCTGACTGGCCAATATTGACCGTACCTGTCGGCGCCTCAAACCTGATCTGCGAAAAGCCATCCTGAATCTGTGCCAACTCCGAGCTATCGAGCTGCATCCCCGCCGCCGTGTCATTAACGGCAATATCACTGGACTGCGAGTTAAATGTCAGAGTCCCCGTGCCTGTCAACGTAGCACTCGAGTTGATACTCACATCCTGAGCTTCAAAGCTCAGGTTTTTACCGGTAGCCAGCTGAATTGGGTAGTTAACAGCAACACTGGTACCACTCCCGGAAGGATTTGTTTGAAACGACAGATTATAAGTTTCCGCAGAGTAATCGAGGGTCTCGTTTACCACCACAACACTTGTCGAACTACCAGCCCTACCCACAATGACATTTTGCGCATCAATACCCTGCAAGGACAACGGGTCTATCCCACCACTACCCAGCCGAGTAGTGTAGCTGGCATTCTCCTGGGCAACGATCACATCACCCTGAGGCGCACTGATACCACTACCGAACAAGGTCATGTTATCCGCTACCAGCTCGACGACAAATAATCAACGACATCTGCTGAAATAGATATGGGCGCGCTGCCGTAAGGGGCAATATCTGCCCCTCCGACGAGGGTAGTAACACCCAGGTCAGCAGTCTCTACCTCAAAATGGCCTGAAATTTGATCGGCAGTTAAAACAATCCCATCCGCATTAACGTCAGTCTGGGAAGGTGTGGGATGAGTATAAATACTATGTGCCGTGGCCGTAAAAATTCCGCCCGATGGCAGTACAACCTGACCCACTGCCCCAGGGGTTGCGACACTGTCGACAAAACGAATATCGCCTTGGGTTTCCAGAGTCAGGTTCTGTGGGCGACCCGTGGTTGTCATGTCCACTGTTTCACTGATATAGATGTCTCCCTCATAGCTTGAATCACCCAGCCGCAGCGTGCCTGCGGTACCGAGATTGATTTGATCCAACTTGGCCTGACTGACGCCCAGATCAGCAGGAGTATTCAAGCCATCGCCAAAATCAATATTGCGAGTGGCGGCTGGCGTATAGGTGGTAATTAGCAACTGGGCATCCGGCATTATGATTGTGCCATCTAAAATAAAATCATAATTGCGCAAGGCCACATTGCCGCCAGGGCCGCTCATAGGATTCGTTGTATTAATGACCGCTGTTGAACCAATCGTGATGACCCGACCCTGCAAGTCCACATAACCGCCATTGCTGGTAATACTTCCTGAGTTAGCCCCCATTGCATTAATATTGATAACGCCGTTTTCGTCATTATCATGATCTGCATTCAGCACAACATTGAGCTGATTGGAGGAGCCAGTAGCAGATATCAGTCTGTTCACCGTAATGTTGTTATGCGCATTCATGGTCAGGGTGCGAGTGCCACTGCCGCCCATCCAGCTAATCGGTGCGTTGACGGTGATATTGCCATCCTCACTGCCTCCCGAGCCGGTTTCCAGAGTGACATTACCACTTGCCAAAGCTGTTTCAATTTGGCTATTTTGTAGCTGCGAAGGCGAGGCATTGCTGACAAAAAGACCAGGGGTAGTCGTATCAACCCCCCCAGTTGTCGTGCTCACAATTTCCAGATCGTACGGATCCAGCAACCAGGTGCCGTTTTCGCCGTTGCTGGCGGAAGCGTTGTAGTCACCCCTGGCTTCGATATAGCCGGCGGAGGTTTCGATAAAGCCGCCATCGCCTGAGTCTGCGCCGCCCTTGGCGCTGATGCTGCCGTGCATGCGGCCTGTGTCCGTGGCGTAGGCAATCACGGTGCCACCATCGCCGTTCTCCAAGGCATCCGCATGGACCCCGGTTTGCTCGCCGAGGTAGACGGCTTCGGCATTGCGGATAGTCTCATCTTGCCCTCTGAGGCCGCCGCCGATATAGACGTCACCGCCGCCGTTGGCGCCCGAGGCATCGACCACGGCTTCATCGATCAGGCCAATATGCTTGCCCTCAAGGGTGATGGTGCCGCCGCTGGCCGCCGAGCCAGTGGCGGATATATCACCTGAAATCAGCGTGGTTCCCTGCTGGTTTGCGATGGCAATCTCGCCGCCCTGCGTGCCGGAGGCGCTGACGCTGGCGTTGTCGGTGATGGTGATGTCCTGCTGGGCGGAGAGGACGATATTACCTGCGGCATCAACGCTGAGGCCGTTGGCCTCGACGATGCCCTCGTGGCGGATGCTGCCAGCAAACAGGCCGACCGCGCCTTGCTCGGCAATCAGCTCGCCAAGGTTGAGCACCTGATTGTCGGGCGCCTGGACTTCAAATTCCACGCCGTCCAAGTCCCAGCTGGTAAGGGTGACGGATTCGCCAGCAGCGAGTATCAGTGCGCCATCCTGCACGCGGATGGCGCCACTGTTTTCGATTTGCGGGGCAATCAGGACGACTTCGCCGCCCGGCCCGGCGGCGATCACACCGCGGTTTATCACCGCACCGGCATCAGTGCCGGCAAAGTGGAAGTCGCCAGCGAGGAAGTCGGCATTGCTGATGTCGAGACTGGAAGCGAGCAGGCCGGCAGTGTCGACCAGGGCGTTTTCACCGAGGACGATGCCCGCCTGGTTAATCAGGAAGACGCGGCCATTGGAACTGAGGGTGCCGTGGATTTCCGAGAGATTGTTGCCGACCACGCGGTTGAGCACGGCAGACTGGGCGCTCTGCTGGATAAATTCAGTCAGCTCGCCATGGCCGATGCTGAAGTCCTGCCAGTTGATAATGGCGTTGGGCGTATTGGTGATTTGCAGGGTATCCGCATTGGGGCTATGGAAGCTGGCGCTGCCATGCACGACATGGGCGCCGGTCGGGTTGGCAAATGCCGCACCACTGCCATACATTCCCAGCGCTATACCAATAGCGATACTTTTCACGTTCATTATCTTGCCCATGGTCGTCAACTCCGGGAGCGGCGCTCCCTTTTTCCTTAATATAAGTTACTAGATGATTTCGCATTCCAGCGTTTGCTGGCCTTGCTCATCCAATATATTGATGTCGGTAATATTGGCCGGATTGGGTATCCAGTCCTGAACCTGGAAGGCGGGCTGCTCAAGCAGGCGCACGGGAGTGACCGCATCGTCTGCGGTAAAGGCCGCTTCGCCAGCCGCAATATCGACGCTTTCGCCCTCGCCATCCATCGTAACTACACCTTCGTAAACGCTCACATACAAACCCGGCGCGGCGTTTTGCTGATCCACTTCGGCAAACAGCGCGTCTTCGTCAATCTCGACTTCATCGGGGCGCGGCGCAGTATTGTTGCGTATAAAGGCAGGCACCTCGGGCAGTTGCAGCATTTGCACGGGGTGGATGGAATCGGGGATAAAGGCAAACTGCCCGGCAAGCAAATCCTGGCTGCTGTTAGCCTGTTGAATCTGAATCGCGCCCGACCAGACCGAGGCAAACAAACCATCCCCTGCCGGACTATCCGCATAGGCAGGGCGGGAGACCATATCCAGCACACGATCTATCAGCGTGGGCTCATGGGGCGCATAGTAGGCACCATCCAGAGCGATACAACCACCCTGGCACTGCAAGTCATAGCCCGTGCCACGAACACCAATAGTCGCCACCGGGGTGCGCATTTGGTAATTTTTGCGCTTAAACTTGCCGATTTTGCCGGTTACCGCGCGCAGGCCGCCGCGCAGCAGGCTCATCAGGGCGATATTTTTATCCGGCTTGGCTTCATTAAAGCTGAATTTATCCACCTTGAACTGCGACTGGGGCTGCAGGGTAATCCGCGATTTGTCGCGGAAGGCAATCACGCCGAAGGAGCTGCGCCCCGAGAGCAGGGTATCACCCTCATAAACCGGCTCGCCACGGCGCACCTTGCGCTCGTGGCCATCTTTGTTGCGCGCTGCCATTTGCCCACGCATAAAGGCCACGCGGCCAATCGCCCGGGGCTTGGCCAAATCCACCCGGCGCAGCTTTTTGCGCTCGGCCTCGCAGTCCTGACCGCAGAGGCGCGCGTCAAACTCGGTGCCGCGAACACCAATGGTCGCCACCGGGGTGCGCATGGTGTAGCCGTTGCGGTTGTACTTGCTGATAAAGCCGGTCACTGCACGCAGGCCGCCCTTGAACAGGCGCAGGGTAGCAGAGGCCTTGTCGGTCAGCGCGGGGTTAAATTCCTCCACGGCAAATTTGCTGTTGGGGCGCAGCGTCATGCGCGTGCCGTCAGACAGGCGTAGAACAGCAAAGCTCTTTTTGCCCGTGGTGATAACATCATTGCGGTTAAACTTGGCGCCCCGGCCAATAATTTGCGGCGCGCGCTGACTGCCCTGCAAGGTCGCCGCACCACGAGTGTACTCGACCACACCCACGGTAGCCGTGCGCCGCGCTGCGGCTTTGTGGGTTTTCAGCGCGGGCGCACTCACCCCGGCCGCTGCCCGGGCGCGCTCAACCAGCGACCGATAACGGTGCTCATCTGCCTGAGCACTCCCGCCACAAAGCAGCAGCGCAAAACTCAACACGGCAACTGTTTTCTTCATTTTTGTTCTCCCTAAGCGGCGTTTAATATAACCGCTATTATAAATAATAGTCTGTCTGTATATAAAAAGACGTGAAATTGCTCACAGTCTTTGCAAAAGATCTGAACAAGTCTGTTTTCAAACTATCCGCATTTGCTCCTGCAATGCGGAAACCCGCTACTTCCGTGTAGCTTGTCCGCATTTGCTCCTGCAATACGGAAACCCGCCACATCTGACCCACAGGGTCGCGAATATTCCATTCATTCTTGCGACATTCCCCACATCCCTGTGGGTCAGATGTGGGGAATGTCGCAAGGGCGCAAGGAACGCCCGCGACCTTGTGGCTTGTCCGCATTCACTCCTCGCAATGCGGATAGTCCAGAAAGACCCGCTCAGAGCCGCTTTGTTAAAAACGCGCAAACAGGGAGAAGTGCGCATAGCCGTCCCCGGCGCTGCGATCTGCCACCGCGTCATTGGGGCTGGCGATATCCAGTTGCGCCGAGAGCCAGTTGCCAACAGTGTAGCGCAAGCCGATACCGTGCCCTGCCAGCTGCGCAGTCTCCTTAAGATTACTGCCCGAGGCGCGGAGGTTGCTCACCTCGCCCCAGTCATAGAAAAACAGCAGGCGCAGGCCACTCAGCGGCTTTGCCCACAACTCATTTCTGACCAGCACGGCGTTATCCCCCGCCAGCACGCGCTCGGTATAGCCGCGCACGGTTGAAGCGCCGCCAATGCCGTATTTTTCACCGGGGATCAGCACTTCATTGGCGCGCTGCGCCCCCAGCTGCAAGCGCCACAGCCAGCCACCGGCAAAGCCGATATCCTGATACAGGCTGGCTCGCCACACATCCCAGGCGACATCGGGCGTGCCGGGGGCGCTGCTGTAGTCGGCCTGTTCGTTATGGTTGTTCAGCTCCATGTTTTTGGCGTAGTAAAGCTGGCCTGTCCAGCGATTGTGGCCGTGCTGATAGCTGGCCATATAGCCGAGAGTCAGCGGCGTGGCGCGGCGGCGGTCATTAAAAGGCGTACCGAGGAGCTGGATCAGGGTTTCGTTGTCCACCAGCTTGTCCTCCAGCGAGAGGCTGAGGGAGTGGCGATAGCGACCGAGATTGAGCAGCGCCTTGCTGTAGCGCAGGCCGGCAATCTGCCCGCCGCCGAGCAGGCTGCCAAACTGTGGCGCACCCCCGGCGGCACTGTTCAAATCGACCACGCCGGTGTCGACATTAGAGCGGGAGAGGAACAGCGTCAGCGAGCCTGCGTGGGTGTACAGCGGCAGACGGTAATTGAGGCTGTACTGGGAGACGGTCGAGCCTTCACCGGGGGCATAGGTAATCGCAGCGGTGTAGCTGTGATCCTTGTGCCAGAGGTTGTTGTGCTGAAAGCCCAGGGTGTTGCGCCACTTGCCGGTGAGTGTGTTGCCGGTATTGCTCAGGGTGGTAAAGGCATTCCACTCGCGCTGATCGGCCACTTTGAGCGTGGCATCAATCTCACCGGGGCGCACACCCGCAGCAAAGGATACGGTGACTTCCTTGGATGGGTTCTCATTGGCCAGATTGACCGAGCGGGAGATTTCCCGCGTATTCGGCGGCAAACCAGCGACCAGGGTCGGGATGCTGGCTCTGATATTTTGCTCGGCAAAAAACTGCTGCCCGGTGACGCGAATATTGCCAATACGCTGCTGCTCCACCTCCAGCGATACCGTGCCATCGGTCAGGGTTTGCGGCGGCAAGCTGACAACAAAAAAGGCATAGCCCGCATCGCGCAGCTCGGCTTCCAGCGCATCACCAGCGGCCTGCAAGCCCTCCAGTCCCGAGTGGGAGCCAGTAAAGGGCTGGAGGATTTTATCAACTTTGGCCTGGGTGAAGGGCAGCTGCCCAACCACATTGAATGTATCGACCTGAAAAACCAGCTGCGGCTCATCCTCAGCACAAACAATACTGGCAACCAGTAAGCACGCTGCGCCCAACCAGCCCGCGTACCTGCGCTTTCCTTTTAACATAGAAAATCCCGTGTGTTTTATTAAATCGAAGCCGCAACCCTGCCAGTGAACCCTGCGCCACCAGCAAGAAAGCGGCCTATTAAACAATGATAAACGATTCCGCGCGCAGCCAACAGGCGAAAGAAGCCAGCAAACTTGGAGAAAGCGCTGAACAAGTCTGTTTTTAGATTATCCAGCTTACGTAAGTCATTGATTTCCCTCCCTCACCCCGATGGAGAGAGAGGGAGATTGCTCAAACACCTCAACCGGGCTTGAGAATACGCGGTATATCGCCCTGGATGCCCGCCGCGCGCTGGGCGAGTTGCTGGCGCAGCGGGCCTATGTCACCGGCCAGGTGGAGGCCGCGATTGCGCAGCACTTGCCATGCGGATAGTCTGCTGGTGAAGGCTTTGTGCAGTGCGCTCATTCCTTGCAGGGTCAGCTCGTTGGCGTGGCGGCGGCGGCGGGCGTAGCGGCGCAGAGCGGCGTATTGCGGCAGTTCTGCCCCGGCGAGTTCTTCGAGCAGGGTCGCGACATCGAGCAGGCCGAGATTAACTCCCTGACCAGCCAATGGATGAATAACGTGTGCGGCATCGCCGAGCAGCGCCAGCCCGGGGCGGCAGTAGGCCTCGGCGTGTTGGTGGCGCAGCGGGAAGGCGGCGCGCGAACTGCACAGGCGCACATCGCCCAGGTGATGTTCGAAGGCCTCAGTCAGGGCCTGGGCAAATTGCGACTCGTCCATGGCCAGCAGTTCCTCGGCGCGCGCCTGCTGCGCCGACCAGACAATCGAGCACTGGCCGTTGGCCAGCGGCAGAAAGGCGATGGGGCCAGTGCGGGTAAAGCGCTGCCAGGCGGTGTGCTGGTGGGGCTGCTGCGTGGCGACCACGGCGACAATGCCCTGCTGCTGGTAGCTGTCACCGCGCACGCCGATGCCGGCGAGTTGGCGCAACTGGGAGTTGGCACCATCGGCGGCCAGCAGCAGGGCGGCGCTGGCCGTCTCGCCATTGTTCAGGGTGACGCGCTGGCGCTCGCCCACATCTGCCCAGTCTACAGCGCTGATGCGCGTGCCCTGGCGGGTGGTGATGCCGGGGTGCTCGGCCACGGCCTCCCACAGGCTGCTGACGATCACGCGGTTTTCGATAATGTGGCCGAGGTGGCTGTGGTGGATGTCCTCACAGCCGAAGTGAATCTGCCCGCTGCCGCCCTCGTCCCAGACCTGCATATCGGTATAGGCGCACAGGCGCTTAGCTTGCAGGCGCGACCACACGCCGAGGTAGCGGAACAGTTGCTCGGCGGCGTAGCTGATGGCGAACACACGCAGCTCATAGGGACTATCCGCATTAAACGACGATACTGGCTCAACTGGCTCAGCCGCTTCCAGCAGCAGCACCTCGCGCCCCTGCTGCGCCAGCCCCAGCGCGGCGCTGGCGCCGACCGCACCGCCACCGGCGACGATAACATCGGGGTTTAGCGACATGGCAGCCCCCTGATGCGGTGCGCCGCTTGCAGCCCCATGCCCTGACGGGCGAACTGCTGGCGCAGCGGCGGCAGCAGGTCGGCGGCCAGCAGGCCACCAGCGCGGGCGTGTGCCAGCGGGGTGATAGTGTTGGAGAACAGCTTAATCAGCGCATCGGTAAAGCGGATGGTTTGCTGGCGGTCACGCGCGCGGCTGGCGGCGTAGGCGTGCAGCAGGGCGGGGGCGCCGGGGTCATCCGCGGGCGCGGCGGCGAGCTGTTCAAGCAGGGCGGCGACATCGCGCAGAGCGAGGTTAAAGCCCTGCCCGGCTACCGGATTGAGGCTCTGCGCGGCGTTGCCCAGCACGATGCAGCGCGCGGCGGTGCAGCGCTCTGCGCGGTGCAGCGCCACGGGGTAGGCGGCGCGCTGGCCAAGTGCTTGCAAGCGACCCAGACGCTGGCCGAAGCGCTGTTGCAGCTCGGCGAGAAAGTCGGCCTCGGGCAGTGCCAGCAGCGCCTCGACCTCGGCGTGCTTGACGGTCAGCACCAGCGCGGAGCGGGACTGGCCGCGATAGGGCGGCAGGGGCAGCATGGCCAGCGGCCCGCTGGGAGTGAAACGCTCGTAGGCCACGCCACGGTGGGGGAGCTGGGTCTGCACATTGGCGACAATCGCGCTGAGGCCGTAGTCCTGCTCGACTGTGGAGATGCCCAGCGCCTCGCGCACCAGCGAGCGGTGGCCATCGGCGGCAATCAGCAGGCGCGCGCTCAGGCTGGCCGGGCGCTGCTGGTGCTGATAGTCCACGCGCATCGCCCCGGGCTGTTCGCTAACGGCGGTGACTCTGGCCGGTGCCAGCCAATGCAAACTGCCAGCGGGGTGTGCTGGCGGACTATCCGCATTGGCCGCATTGGCCATATCTGCAGCGGGAGCAGCGAGCAGCGCCGCGAGCTGCTCGCCAATTACGCGATTCTCCAGCACATAGCCGAGCGCGGGCACGCCCTCTTCCTGCGCCTGCAGGCGAGTCAGGCCGAGGCGCCGGCGCTCGGATATCTGGATTTCTGCAATCGGCTGCGCCTGTGCCTGCAGCGACGCCCACAGCCCCATGTCCTCCAGCAGCAGGCGCGAGCCCCAGGACAGTGCGACGCTGCGATCGTCAAAACTCGGCTGGGTGGCGCTGCCCAGCGTATTCGGCAGCCGCCATCACAGGCCGCTGCCCACCAGGGCTTCGATACTCGCCACATCCTTGGGCAGGTCCTTGCTCAAAACATCAAAGCCGTCATTGGTAATCAACACATCGTCCTCAATGCGGATGCCGATATGGTGGAAGCGCGCGGGAATATCCGCCGCTGCACCAATATATAAGCCCGGCTCGACGGTGGCCACCATGCGCGGCTCCAGCAGCCGCCACTGCTCGTCGATTTTGTAATCGCCGACATCGTGCACGTCCATGCCCAGCCAGTGGCCGGTGCGGTGCATGTAGAAGCGGCGATAGGCCTGGTCTTTAATCAGGCGTTGCAGCGAGCCTTGCAGCAGCCCCAGCTCCTTGAGGCCGCGAGTCAGCACGGCAACGGCGGCGGCGTGGGGGTCGTCCCAGTGGTTGCCGGCAACGGTTTTGTCAATCGCGGCGAGCTGCGCCTCCAGGGTGAGCTCGTACAGCTCGCGCTGGGCGGGGCTGAACTCGCCACTGACGGGGAAGGTGCGGGTGATGTCGGCGGCGTAGCCCTGGTGCTCGGCTCCGGCATCAATCAGCAGTAAATCCCCCTCTACCAGCCTATCCGCATTGTCGATATAGTGCAGAATACAGGCGTTTTTACCACCGCCGACGATGGACGGATAGGCAGTGCGCATCCCGGCCTTGTTGAACTCATACAGCAGCTCGGCCTCAATTTGATACTCGAACATCCCCGCCTGGCAGGCGCGCATGGCGCGCTGATGGGCGCGCGCCGAGACCTTGGCGGCCTTGCGCATGGCGGCAATCTCGGCGCGGCTTTTGTACAGGCGGTAGTCGTGGAGCTGATGGTCGAGGTCAACAAACTCGCTGGGCGCACGAATCCCCATGCGCACCTGGGCGCGGACGCGGTTGAGCCACTCCATCATGTGCTTGTCGAACTCGGCATTGCAGCCCATGGTGTAAAACACGCGCTCGCGGTTTTCCAGCAGGCCGGGGAGAATGTCGTCAATATCAGTTATCGGGAAGGCATCATCGAAGCCGTAATCGGCCACTGCGCCCTCCTGGCCGGCGCGCAGGCCGTCCCAGGTTTCCTTTTCCGGGTCTTTCTCGCGGCAGAACAGAATCGCCTCACCCTGCGCGCGCCCCGGAATCAGCACCGCCACCGCCTGCGGCTCGGGAAAGCCGGTCAGGTACAAAAAGTCGCTGTCCTGGCGGTAGCGGTGGTAGACATCGCGGTTGCGGATATGCTCCACGGCGGCGGGGATAATCGCCACGGCATCCTCGCCCATGCTGCGCATCAGCTGGCGGCGGCGGCGGGCAAATTCGTTCATATTCATGGGCGCTAGTGTACCGTGGCCGGGGGCGGGGTGTGCAGGGGTTGCAGCTCTTCATTGACCAGCAACACCCCCATGCGTACATATTCGCCCAGCTCCAGCAGTTGTTGTTCGGCGGCCTCGGCCTCGACCTCCGCATCCTCCACGCCAATGCGGGATATTTCCAGCAGGTCGGTGACCACTTCGGCGGCATCGCCGGGCAGGGTTTCCAGTTCCTGAATGCCGCCGTGACTCAAGCCGTACAAAAAGCCGCGACACCAATCGCCCAGCGCCAGCGCCTGCTCTGCCAGGCTGGCCTCATCGGCGGGCAGGATCAGGGTAAAGCCAAGGTTGCTGTCATTGAGGGCGCTGCGGGTCTGCTCGGCAACCGCCAGCAAAACCTCGCGCTCTGCCGCCGTCGGGGTTTGCCGCGCTGCGCCTGCGGCCATGGCCAGCCAGTCGGCATCACTCAGCTCGCCCAGCGCGCACAGCGCCCCGCACAGGCTGCCGTGCATTTCTGCGGCATTGGCATCGGCGCCGAGCGCGGCCAGGCAGTCATCAAATCGTTCATAATCGTTCATGGGCGCATCCTACCACTGTGCGAGTTGAGTCTCTATAATGTTGACCCCACCCTGGCAGCCGCCTACTATTGCGCTATGGATTTATTGGACGCGCAAACACTCAAACACCCGCAACTGGCCGATCTGCATGCACAGCTGCACAAGCTGCTGCAACGGTTGCAGCAGTTGCAGGATGAAAACCGCTCCCTGCGCCAGCAGCAGGGGCAGCTAATCAGCGAGCGCGCCAGCTTGATTGAAAAGAGCGAGCAAGCCCGCAACCGCGTCGAGGCGATGATCAGCCGCCTGAAAGCCCTGGAAGACGCCAATCAGGAGGCTGAACAATGAGCCAGCAAGTCGCTGTCACCATCCGCATTCTCGACCGGGAGTTTCAGATTGGCTGCCCGCCCAGCGAGAAGGCCGCCCTGCTCGCCTCGGCAAAATACCTCAATCAGCAGATGCAGGAGGTGCGCGACAGCGGCGTGATGGGCGCTGAACGCATTGCCATACTCGCCGCACTCAATATCAGCCGCGAACTGCTGCAAGACAAGCCCATCGTCAACGACTACCAGCTGCTCTGCGAGGAGCTGGACAGCCTGTCCGAGGACATTGGCAGCGCCCTGGCTTCACTGCCAACGACCTGAGCTGCTCCCTGTCGCCAATTCTCCCTGGCGATGCGGGGTTATCTACAGTATGCTATATCCACTGGGTGCTTCTACGGTGTTAGTGAGTATCTGTAATACCCCTTGAGCCTATTTATCTGCTCTGGGAGCGTTGTTTGGATGGGCGGTGTGCATGCTCGCTTCGGTGAGAAGCCTGAAACCCCTCTGATTGTTCCCACCTTGAACTTTTGGTTCAAGGGACGCAGTATTTCACGGCATCAGTGGTTGCACCCTTTAATTTTCTTATGGATGCGCTGAACAAGTCATTTCTGGACTATCCGCATTACGCAAATCGTTGATTCTCCTCCCTCACCCCAACCCTCTCCCAGAGGGAGAGGGCGTTTAATCGGAGCACTCTTGAGGAAGCTCTGAACAAACCATTTCTGCGCTATGCGGATAGTCTAAAAGCAGGCCTTATCTGAATCCCCAATCCATGTCTCAAGCTGAACTTCGCCAACAATTGCTGCAACGTCGCCAGCGTCTGTCCGCAACGCAATGCGCCGCAGACTCTGCCGCTATCTGCGCGCAGATTATCAGCAGCCAGGATTACCAGCAGGCGCAAGCCATCGCCGCCTATCTCGCGGTTGGCAACGAAGTCTGCCTGCAAGCCGTGCTGGATAATGCGCTACAGGCGGGCAAGCAGGTCTATCTGCCGCGCCTGCACGGTCAGGCCATGCAGTTTGCCCGCTATAGCGGCACTGACGAGCTGCGCCGCAACCGCTTTGGCATTGCCGAGCCTGCGCCCACGCAGCCCGACATCGCCGCCGCCGCGCTGGATATTATCTATCTGCCGCTGGTCGGCTTTGATGCGCAGTGCCAGCGCATCGGCATGGGTGGCGGCTACTACGACCGCGCCCTGGCCGAGGTGCAGCAAGACCCGCGCCCGCAGCGCATCGGCGTGGCCTACAAGGAGCAGGCCACCGCCGACTGCTTCGCCAACCCCTGGGATGTCCCGCTTCATCAGGTGATTACGCCCTGAGCGTGGGCGAGCTTGACTTTTGTTGCCTGAATTTCCAATATGGAGGTTCTGTCATAAGTGCTTGATTTTCCTCCCTCACCCAACCCTAGAGGGAGCTTGATCAGAGCTTTCTTAATAACCCTCAGCCGCCTGCACAGGCAGGCGACACTCTCTGGACAACCCCATGACACTAACCTGGCTTGAGAAAGGCATTGTAACTATTGGCGAGAACACCATTACCTACGGCGATGTGCTGTTTGTCGCCCTGGCGGCCTGTGTCTATATGGTTTTCTCCTGGCTGCTGAAAGTATCTGTAGAGCGACTGGCGCGAGGCCGCACGGATTCCGAGCAGGCCAATATCCATATTATTTCCAGGCTGGTTTACTACATCTCGCTGGTGATCGGCGTGCTGCTGGTGCTCTCGATACTCGGCATTGATGTCACCAAGGTCGCGCTGCTGGCCTCGGCCTTGTCGGTCGGTATCGGCTTTGGCTTGCAGTCGATTTTTAACAACTTTATCTCCGGGATTATCCTGCTGTTTGAGCGCAGCCTGAAGGTCGGCGATGTGGTCGAGCTGGCCGATGGCACTATCGGTGTCGTCAAGGAAATCAATATCCGCAGCACGCGGATTAACACAGCCGACAATATGGATGTAATTGTCCCCAACTCGGAGTTTGTCAGCAGCCGGGTGAACAACTGGACGCTCTCTGACCGCTACCGCAGAATACGGATTCCCTTTGGCGTTCACTACAGAACCGACAAGGAGCTGGTCAAGCAGGCAGCGATTGAAGCGGCCAACCGGGTGTCCGCTACCGTATCCCCGCCCGGCAAGGAGCCGAATGTCTGGCTGGTTAATTTTGGTGATAACAGCCTGGATTTTCAGCTGGTCGTTTGGGTCAGCCCCCAAGCCATTGCGCGCCCCGGCACGCTAAAGGCCATGTACCTGTGGGAGATTGAAACCTCGCTCAAGCAATACAATATCGAAATCCCCTACCCGCAGCGCGATATCCATATTATTTCCGACTCGGCGGCGGATGGTTCTGATATAGCAAATGATGTAGACAAGCTGCTGCCATAGGCAGCCAGCGCCTCCACAGCCTATCCGCATAGCGCAAGTGATTCTTTGCTCAATGCGGACAGGCTACATGGTCGCGGGTGCTCCTGCACCCTTGCGACATTCCCCACATCCCTGTGGGTCAGACGTAGCTAGTTTCCGCATTGCAGGAGCACAATGCGGATAGGCTACAAGACGACCTCGCGGCGCTTGCGCTCGGCTGACCGCAGTAACTACGGCTGGTGATGGCCGAACAACTGATCCAGCGCATCTTCGTAGCGCTGGTAGTCGAGGATGTCGTAGAGTTCCTGGCGCGTTTGCATCTGCTCGACCACGGCGGCCTGGCTGCCGTCCTCGCGCAGGTGCTGGTAGACATTCAGGGCGGCGGCGTTCATGGCACGGAAGGCGCTTAGCGGGTACAGCACCATATCGACACCGTGCGCGGCCAGCTCGTCCGTGCGGTATAGCGGTGACTGGCCGAACTCGGTCATATTCGCCAGCACCGGCGCGGCGCAGGCGTTCTTGAACTGGCGGTACATGGCGACATCGGTCAACGCCTCGGCAAAAATCATGTCGGCGCCGGCCTCTATGCAGGCGGCGGCGCGCTCCAGCGCCGCGTCCAGCCCCTCGACCGCCAGCGCATCGGTGCGCGCCATGATCACAAACTCGGGGTCGGTTTTGGCATCGACGGCGGCCTTGATGCGGTCAACCATTTCCGCCTGGCTGACAATCGCCTTGTTGGGGCGGTGGCCGCAGCGCTTTTGCAGCACCTGGTCTTCGATATGCACGGCGGCGACGCCGGCCTTAATCATTTCCCGAATGGTGCGCTTGATATTCAATGCGCCGCCCCAGCCGGTGTCGATATCGACCAGCAGGGGCAGGTCGGTGGCCGAGGTAATCCGGCTCGCGTCAATCAGCACATCGTTTAGCGAGGTGACGGCCAGATCCGGCAGACCCAGCGAGGCATTGGCGACACCCGCGCCGGACAGGTAGATCGCCTTGAAACCGCTGCGCTCGGCCATCAGTGCCGTATAGGCGTTAATCGTACCGGCAATTTGCAGGGGCTGCTCGTCGGCAAGGGCTTGCTTGAAGCGCTGCCCGGCGGAGGGAGTAGACATGGCGGATTCTCTTGCTAGTGTTAATTGGCCAGCTGGCCATCGGCAGTGCGCGGTGCGGTATCGAGGCTGGCCGATTGACGGCTGTCTGAGTGCGCGGCCATATAGCGGCGCACCAGCTGTGATGCCGGCACCAGGGTAATGCCCTGCTCTGCCAGTGTCGGCAGGGCGCGCTCCAGCACGTTCAGGGTTTCGCGATAGGGGTGACCGATAGCCACGGCCTGACCGTAGCGTCTGGCCAAATAGACAAAGTGCTGCAGCTGCCGGGTGATGGCCGCCTCGCTGCGCTCGTGATCGAGAAACACGTCGCGCACGGCATGCGGCACATCGTGAAGCTGCGCCACTTCCGAGGCCACGGAGCTGCCCGTGGTGCGGCTGTCGATAAAGTAGAAGTCATCAATCAGGCGCAGTTCTTCCATCAACCAGTGCATCGGATAGCCCGCCTCGGTGAGCACGCTGCCCTGGTGATTATTCACCCCGGCAATCGCGGGCAGAATGTCCAGATTACGGCGCACTTCACGCTTGAACTCGTCCTCGCCCATGTCCAGAGTCAGCACGGAGCGCTCCTGTGCCTGATTGCCGCGCCCCTGCATGGGCAGGTGCAGTATCAGCTCCTTGCCCGCAGCGGCGAGAATCTTGGCGGCGCGGACGCTGGAGGGTGCCTCGGGCAATACCGCGCAGGTAAGCGGATAGGGCATGGCGGCAATGCGCTGCGCGGAGCGGGTGTTGTAGCCCAGATCATCAATAATGATCGTGCCGATAATCTCCGCCCGCAGCGCTGGCGCCGCCAGCAGCAGCGCCAATACAACCAGGCGGTACAAACAGCGCGGCATAAGCTACTTGCCGGCCTGCACCACGCTCAACCCTTTCAGCAGGTTCAGCGCTTCGTAGAGCTGGTAGTCGCGCTTGACCAGTTCGGCGGAGGTCAGCGGCTCCTTGTCGTCTTTGGACTCCGACTTGCCGGGCTTCTCATCACTGTCGTTTTCCAGGTGGCCATCGAGCTGCGCCTCGCTCACCGGCGCAAAGCCGGGGTCGTCGAGCAGCTCGACCTTGGCACGGCTCAATTTGATATCCGGCTCAATGCCCTTGGCCTGTATCGAGCGGCCACTGGGGGTGTAGTAGCGCGCCGTGGTCAGCTTGACCGCATCGCCACGGCGCAGCTCGTTAATGGTCTGCACCGAGCCCTTGCCGAACGACTGGCTGCCGAGAATTACGGCGCGGGCGTGATCCTGCAATGCACCGGAGACAATTTCGGAGGCGGAGGCAGAGCCGCCGTTAATCAGCACCACCACGGGAATATCCTCGAGCATATCGCCGGGAATCACCGACTCGGCTCTGTACTCCAGCTTTTCGTCTTCCTTGCGCCCCTTGATCGAGACAATCGCCCCCTCGGTCAAAAATGCATCGGATACGCCGACCGCCGCCGTCAACAGGCCGCCGGGGTTGTTGCGCAAGTCGAGAATCACGCCTTTTAGCCCGGTGTCCTTGTTGTCCTTTTTCAGCTTGGCGATGGCCTTTTTCAAGTCCTCGGTAGTGCGCGCCTGAAACTGGGTGATGCGGATATAGCCAAAACCCGCCTCAAGGTCGCGGCTCTTGACGCTGCGCACCTTGATAATGTCGCGGGTGATGGTGACTTTCAGCGGCTTGCTCTCGCCCTCGCGCACCACGGTCAGGGTGATATCCTCGCCCGGCTCGCCGCGCATAATGTCCACCGCATCGCTCAAGGTCATGCCTTTAACCGGCGCATCGTCCAGGCGCACAATCAAATCGCCCGCCTGCATGCCGGCGCGCTTGGCGGGTGTGTCATCAATCGGCGAGACCACTTTGACAAAGCCATCTTCCATTGTCACTTCAATGCCTAGCCCACCAAATTTGCCCGTGGTGCCAATCCGCAAGTCCTTGTACTCCTCGATATCCAGATAGCTGGAGTGCGGATCCAGCCCGGTCAACATGCCGCGAATGGCATTTTCAACCAGGGTCTTGCCCTCCACATCATCGACATAGTTCAGCTTGATGCGCTGGTAGATGTCGATAAAGGTTTGCAACTCGGCCTGGGGCAGGTCGAGCACTGCTGGCTCGGCCTTTTTCGCCTCAGCCGCATCGTGCATGGTCAGCCCGGTGCCAATGGTAATCCCTAGGCACAGGGTCAGGAAAAAGGATTGCTTTCCGTTCATTGCTTCACTCTCTTGCTAGAAGCGGCTAGTCTAGCATTACTTGTTTGTTGGTAGTTAGTACTAAGGCAGCCTCACAAGTGCTGGATTTTGCTTATGCGGATAGCCTAAAAACAGATTTGTTCAAAGTTTCACACACCAGCGCTCGGGGTCAATCGGCTTGCCGCGGTGGCGCAGTTCAAAATACAGCGCCGCCTGCTCCAGGCCGCCCGAGTCGCCGACCTGGGCGATGGCCTCGTGCGGGCTAACCCAGTCACCGGCCTCCTTGAACAGCACCCGGTTGTGCCCGTACAGGCTGAGGTAGCCGTCATTGTGGTCAATGATAATCAGCAAACCAAAGCCCTGTAGCCAATCCGCATACACTACATGCCCGCCGGCCACGGCCTTGACCTCACGCCCAGCGGGGGCATCGAGCATAATGCCGTGCCACAGCAAATCGCCAACCGCGCGGCGGCGGCCAAACTGGTTGCTGAGCCGCCCCTGGGTCGGCCACTGCAATTTGCCGCGCAGGCTGGCAAAGTCCGTCTGCGCCACCGCGCGGTCGGGGATATCGTTAATCAGTTCAGCCAGCGAGCTAATCAGCATTTCAATTTCCTGCTCATTGCTGCGCAGCTGGGTGAGCTTGCGGCCTTGCCGCTGTAGTTGCGCGCGAATATCACGCAGCACCTGCTGGCGCCGGGCGCGGTTATTGCTCAGTGCCTGGCGCTGCGATTCCTGCTGTTGTTGCAGGCTCAGCAACGCCTGGTTTTCCGTGGCAATGCGGCGCTCCAGCGCCTGGCGCTCGACCAGCGCGGTGCGGGTGGCCTCAATCTGCTCGGTGCGCGCGCGGTTGATATAGTCGAAGTAGGTGCTCAAACGCCCCAGTGCGGCGGGGTCTTCCTGGTTCAGCAGTAGCTTGATCTGCTCGCGCTGGCCGTTGACATAGGCCGAGTACAGCTGCTGCTCCAACAGCTGGCGCTGCTTGGCGAGCCGGGCTTGCAAAAGGCCGTGCTGTTGCTGCAATGCGGATAGTCTGTGGCGGTTGGCTGTGATTTGTTGTTGCCGCTGGCGGATAGTGGCTTGCAGCCTGCCGAGGCGGGTTTCCACCTCGCGCAGCTTTTTTTCCGCCGCGCTCTTTTTGCCCTGCCTGGCGCGAATTTTTTTCTGCAACTGCTGGATGCTCGCGCGCACCTCGGCGAGGTTTTTCTCCTGCTGCTGGCGCTGCAAGGCATCGGCATGACTTGCCGCCGGGTACAGTGCCAAGCTGCAGCTCAACACGCCGCAAAGGCTGGCAAAAAACAGGGAGCGACCTGACACGCACTATCTCCGATTGGCATAAGGCGGGCTATCATATAAGATTCCGGGCATTCCCTGAACTCCTATTGAGCATCCATATACACCACCATGCAAACCTATATTGATTTTATCGCCAGACAGCCACTGTTGTTCAGCCTGTTCGGCATTATTCTCGCCCTGATTATTGCCGGCGAGCTGCGCCGCAAGGCTCGCGGCGCCAAATCCCTGACCCCCTTGCAGGCGACCCAGCTGATCAATCAGCAAGCCTGCCTGATTGTCGATGTGCGCCCCGCCGCCGAGTACCGCCAGGGACATATTATTGATGCCCGCAACCTCGCCCATACCGATATCCGCGACAAGGGCGAACAGTTGAGCAAGGACAAAAACACGCCCGTGCTGGTGTACTGCAAAAACGGCATACAATCCGTCGCCGCTGCAGGCCAGCTCAAGCAGCTCGGCTTTACCCGGGTCTACAACCTCTCCGGCGGGCTGGCGAACTGGCAAGCCGAATCCATGCCGCTGGAGCAATAACCCGGCATGCCGGGCACAGCCACTATCTGTTAACCCGCAGCGCCCCGCGCTGCCCACAACGAGAAAACCATGTCTGAACCAAGCACTGCCGCACAAGGCACACAAAACAAACCGAACCCGCAAATTGGTCTGCAAAAAATTTACCTGAAAGATGCCTCCTTTGAATCGCCCCGCGCACCGGCCATTTTCAAACAGGCGGGCTGGCAGCCCGAGGTCAACCTGCAAATCAATACCGAGACCCACGCCCTGGAAGATAACGCGTTTGAAGTCGTGCTGACCCTGACCGCCACGGCCAACCATGAGAAGGAGGCTCTGTATCTGGTCGAGGTCAAGCAGGCGGGCATCTTTACCCTGCAGGGCTTTGAGCAACAGCAGCTGCAGGCGGTGCTGTCGACCTTCTGCCCGACCAACCTGTTCCCCTATGCGCGCGAGGCCATATCGAGCCTGGTTGAGCGCGGCGGCTTCCCGCAGCTGTTGCTGCAACCGATCAATTTTGACGCCCTGTATCAGCAACACCTGCAAAAGCTGCAGGCGACTGAAAAGGCCGACACCGACGTGGCGCACTAGGCCGACACAATCGACACAACCACGAGGAAAGCAGTATGGACACACCGGTTTTTGCCGTTCTCGGCGCTGGCTCCTGGGGCACGGCGATGGCTACCGTCACCGCCCGCAATGGCATCCGCACCCTGCTCTGGGGGCGCGACCCCGAGCAGATGCAGGCCATGGCCAGGCACTGCCAGAACCAGCGCTATCTGCCCGGGCTGGACCTGCCGGAAAACCTCGAATTTACCGCCGATTTGGACTACGCCCTGAGCCAGGCGACCATCCTCGAAGTCGTCACACCCTCCGGCGCCTTCCGCGACAGCATCCGCCAGTGCCGGGATTTTCTGCTCAGCCAGCGCAAGCTGTGCTGGGCGACCAAGGGGCTGGAGTACGGCAGCAACAAGTTCCTCCATCAAATCGTTGAAGAAGAGCTGGGCGAGGCGATTGATATGGCGGTGATTTCCGGCCCCAGCTTTGCCCGCGAAGTCGTCCAGTGCCTGCCCACGGCGGTGACGGTGGCGGGCAATAACCCCGCGTTTACCCGCGAAGTTGCCGGGCACCTGCACAATCGCCACTGGTTCCGCGCCTATACCTCGGAGGATATGCTCGGTGTGCAGCTCGGCGGGGCGATTAAAAACGTCCTCGCGATTGCCGCCGGGATTGCCGATGGCCTGGGCTATCGCATGAACACCCGCGCCGGCATGATTACCCGCGGCCTGAACACCATTATGCAGCTGGGCGTAGAACTGGGCGCACACCCCGAGACCTTTATGGGGCTGGCGGGCATGGGGGATTTAATCCTGACCTGCTCGGACGACCAGTCCCGCAACCGCCGCTTTGGCCTGGCGCTGGCCAGAGGCGAGGGCGTCGAGGCAGCCAAGGCCAGTATTGGCCAGGCGGTGGAGGGCATCAAATCGGCCAAGGCCGCCTATGAGCTGTCCCACCAGCACGGCATCGATATGCCGATTGTCGACCAGGTCTACGACATTATCTATAAAGACAAAAACCCCCGCCAGGCCGTGCTGGACTTGCTGAACCGCGAGCAGAAAGAGGAAGTGGAGTAGCTTATATCCACCTTATTTGTAGACCTTCTTCTCACTTGATGTTTATATTCATCACTGAATGGATTAGGCGCAGTGCGGCAGCGATGTTAGGGCATCCCTTGAGGAAGCTCTGAACAAGTGCTTCCACAGACTATCCGCATTGCCTAAGTCGTTGATTTCCTTCCCTCACCCCAACCCTCTCCCAAAGGGAGAGGGGGCTTAATCAGAAACTCTTTAACGAGAACTTGCCCGCTCAATCACCAATAAACTAACCCTCCAGCGCATTTTCGCGTAAAATTTATGCTTGCGCCAAAAGCGCAAGGAATCTCCGAACAAGTCTGTTTTTAGACTATCCGCATAGCGTAAGCGCTTGATTTTACTTAATGCGGATAGTCCAAACAGGGGCTTAATCAGAGGTTCCGTAAGGAAGCCCTGAATAAGTCTGAGTGGAATTTTCGCTGAGGCAGAATTTGCTAATTCGAGGCGGAAAACGCCGGGATTAGCCAGCTATTTCCAAGTTTTCCAACGAAGAAGTAGCAAATTGTGGCCAGTGAAAAACCGCTCACGACTTGTTCAGAGCTTCCGTAAGAGCAGACCCCCACCCCCCGGTCTGCGAGTATTGGGATGAGCAGCACGCGCGGGATGCTCCCGGCTCGGCGCTCGATCTATTTTAACTTGTTTGGAGAAACACCATGACAGCATTAGCCATTATCGCTGCTGCCGTAATTGTCGCATGGGCGCTGGCCTACTACGAAGCTGGCACCCGCCTGTGGACGATCTATACCGCTGCCCTGCTGGCAGCTATTTTATACACCTGCGGCGCTGGCCAGACGGGCTGGATTATTGCCTTTGCCATTTTCGCCGTGCCTGCTGTAGTGATGAACCTCAAGACGTTGCGCAGCCGGATTTTGACCGCGCCGATTTTCAAGGCCTTCAAGGCCGTGCTGCCGCCGATGACCTCTACCGAGCGCGAGGCGCTGGAAGCGGGTGATGTCTGGTGGGATGCGGAGATGTTCCGTGGCCGCCCACAGTGGAACAAACTGCTGGAAGAGCACCAGGCACCTGAGTACACCGCCGAAGAACAGGCGTTTATGAACAAGGAAGTCAACGAGCTGTGCGCCATGCTCGACGACTGGAAAATTTCCTTTGAAGACAAGGATTTGCCGCCCGAAGTCTGGCAGTACATGCGCGAGAAGAAGTTCTTTGCCATGCTGATTGCCAAGGAGTGGGGCGGCCTGGGCTTCTCTGCCTACGCGCAGTCTGCGGTGGTCACCAAAATTTCCACGCGCTCGCTGGCCGCTGCCGTGACCGTGATGGTACCCAACTCGCTCGGCCCCGGCGAGCTGCTGATGCACTACGGCACCGAGGAGCAAAAGCAACACTGGCTGCCCGGCCTGGCCGATGGCACGCACATCCCCTGTTTTGCCCTGACCGGCCCCGAGGCCGGCTCTGACGCTGGCGCGATTCCCGATATCGGCATCGTCTGCGAGCAGGAATATGAAGGCAAAAAGACCCTGGGCTTGAAGCTGAACTTCAGCAAGCGCTATATCACCCTGTCACCAGTGGCGACCTGTGTCGGTCTGGCATTCAAGCTCTACGACCCCGAGGGACTGCTGGGCGACCCCGAGAAGGTCGAGTACGGCATTACCTGCGCCCTGCTGCCCGCCGATCACCCCGGCGTCGATATTGGCAAGCGCCACTTCCCCGCCGGATTTATGAACGGCACTATCTACGGTGAGGATGTATTTATCCCCATCGACTGGATTATCGGCGGCCCGGCCAAGGCCGGCGGCGGCTGGCGCATGCTGGTCGAGTGTCTGTCTGCTGGTCGCGGCATCTCCCTGCCCGCCCTGTCGGCAGCGGCCTCCAAGGTGGCCTACCGCATGACCGGCGCCTACTCGCGCCTGCGCCGCCAGTTCAAAATGCCGATTGGCCTGTTTGAAGGCATCCAGGAAGCCAATGGCCGCATCGCCGGTTACACCTACAAGCTGGAGGCCATGCGCGCCCTGACCGCCTCTGCGGTCGATGTCTGCTCACCCTCCGTGGTTACGGCGATTGCCAAGTACCACATGACGGAAATGATGCGCAGCGTCACCATTGATGCGGTGGATGTACACGGTGGCCGCGCGGTGCAGCAAGGCCCGCGCAACTACCTCGCCAACACCCACAACGGCGTGCCGATTGCGATTACCGTGGAAGGCGCGAACATTCTGACCCGCAACCTGATGATCTTTGGTCAGGGCGCGATTCGCTGTCACCCCTACGTCTTCCCGGAAATGGAAGCCGCGCGCGAGGACAATCTGGGCGAATTTGACCAGCTGTTCTGGGGACATATTGGCTTCTCGGTCAACCGTGCCATTCGCGCCTTCACTTACGCGCTGACTGGCTCTGTATTTGCCAGCGCGCCGGTCTCCGGCCCCACGCGCAAATACTACAAGCAGTTGACGCGCATGAGCTCGGCGCTGGCCTTTACCTCCGATGTCACCATGGGCGTGCTCGGCGGCGAGTTGAAGCGCATGGAGAATTTGTCTGCACGTTTGGGCGATATTCTTTCCGAGCTGTACATGGCCTCCGCAGTGCTCAAGTACTACTACGACAACGGCGAGACGGCAGAAGACCTGCCCCACGCCCAGTGGTGTGTTGAAGGCTCGCTGTACAACATCCAAAAGGCCTTTGAGGAGTTCTTCGACAACTTCCCGAACCGCTTTGTCGCACGTTTCCTGAAGCTGGTGGTTATGCCGCTGGGTCGCAGCTACAAGCGCCCATCCGACAAGCTCAACAACCAGATTGCTGCGATGATGATGGAGCCGACTGCCCTGCGTGACCGCCTGACCAATGAAGCCTACTTCGGCACGGACAAGGACGATGTCACCGGGCGTATGGAAGTGGCGTTTAACGAACTCATCAGCATTGAGCCGGTTTACAACCGCTTCCTGAAAGCCGTTGCCAAGGGGCAGGCACAGGGTCTGGCGATTGCCGAGCAGCTCAAATCTGCAGTCGAGAATAAAGTCCTGACCCAGGAAGAGGCAGATCAGATTGCCGAGTTCGACACCTTGCGCATCGACGCCCTGGCCACCGATGAGTTCACCCAGGAGTATCTCGCGGGCAAGCCCATCGACAGCATTGCTGGTCAGAAAATCGCGTAAGACTGCGCTATCGGGTCATTTTCAGACTATCCGCATAGCATAAGTCGTTGATTTTGCTCCCTCGCCCCAAGCCTCTGCCGGAGGGAGAGGGAGCTTAATCGGCAACCCTGTCAGCCCGCTCACTGAGCGGGCTTTTTATTGCCCGGCACAAGCCACCGCAGCAAAAGCCCTGCCCAGCCCGGCGCGACATGTTAAAATCCCGCCCCATTTGTACAGCAAGCCCGGTTCACCATGAAAGAGCAGTTAGAAAGCCTGATTCAACAAACCCT
>PDWJ01001503.1_pt1 | contig 28626 bp, 25 predicted proteins | sample 1430881 | NCBI WGS metagenome assembly PDWJ01 (sample SAMN01162460, study PRJNA174530) | Oral metagenome, whole genome shotgun sequencing project. | biome: Marine environment; feature: Marine mammal; material: Swab sample of the gingival sulcus; isolation source: swab sample of gingival sulcus...
TTCGTCATAATTCAAAAGTATCAGTGCGTTCAGTACCTTCTGTGAGCTGTGCTTCCCTTTAGCAACAATAGCTGTGAGTGTGTCACGTTCATCTTGAGTCAGTGAGAATTTGTACTTGATTTTAGGCATGGTCTCCTCCGTTTTTATTAACCATACCATATTATACTAACATTTCAAGTATGACATGACACTAGTCAATCGCATTAAACCACCAGCTCTACGGGTGTGATCCTGACTCATGCGGGCACCATCCGGCGTTTCCCGTAAAAGTCTTTTCTGAAGGCTTCGAATGTGCCCGCCAAAATGGCCGCCCGCATTGCTTTCACCAGGTTGACGTAATAGTGAATGTTGTGGATCGTGTTGAGCCGGTAGGCCAGGATTTCCCGGGACGTATACAGATGCCGCAGGTAGGCCAGGCTGTAATGACGGCAGGTATAGCAGCTACATTCGGGATCCGGCGGCTGTTCGTCTTTCCGGAAGCGTGCATTACTGATGTTGATGGTCCCTTGTTGGGTAAAAAGCTGTCCATTGCGGGCGTTTCGGGTGGGCATCACGCAGTCGAACATGTCGGCGCCCAGCCCCACCAGTTCCACCAGATCCTCGGGGGTGCCCACGCCCATGACGTAGCGCGGCTTGTCCGCCGGCAGTAGGGGCAGGGTGTGGGCCGCCATCTCCATCATCAGCTCCTTGGGCTCGCCTACGCTCAGGCCGCCGATGGCGTATCCGGGGAACCCGATTTCAGAGATTTCTTCGGCCGAGCGTGCCCTCAGATCGGCGAACATCCCGCCTTGGACGATACCGAAAAGACTGTTGCGACAATCGGTTTGCACTTGCCAGACGTTTTTGCAGCGGCGGGCCCAGCGGGTGGTCAGTTCTAACGCGTCCCCGGCCTGTTCGTGGGAGGCCGGATGTTCCAGGCATTGATCCAGGCACATGATGATATCCGAATTCAGGCAAATTTGGACCTCAATGGATTTTTCCGGCGTCAGCATATGCCGGCTGCCGTCAATATGGGACTGGAAAGCATAGCCCTCCTCGGTGAGTTTACGCAGCTTGGCCAGGGAAAAGACCTGGAACCCCCCACTGTCCGTCAAGATGGGATTGTCCCAGTGCATGAAGCGGTGCAGGCCATCGAACCGCTCAATGATGTCGCAGCCTGGTCGAAGGTAAAGATGGTAGGTGTTGCCCAGGATAATCTGGGCACCGGCCTCCTTCAACTCCTCGGGACTCAGGGCCTTGACCGTGGCAAGGGTGCCCACAGGCATGAAGACGGGGGTTTCGATTTGGCCGTGAGCGGTTTCGAAAGCACCTGCGCGGGAGGCGCCGGATTGAGATCGTAATTTGAAATCAAGCATGGTTTGATCGTTTTTGTCATAGTATGTTTGTCGGGTTTAATTTGTTCACCGATCACTCATTCTATGAACATCGCATCCCCATAACTAAAAAAACGGTACTTTTCCGCCACCGCCTTTTTATAAACACCCAGCATCCGCTTCCTACCGGCAAAAGCCGACACCAGCATCAGCAGGGTGGATCGAGGCAGGTGAAAGTTGGTGATCATGGCGTCCACCGTGTTGAAGGTATAGCCGGGATAGATGAACAGATCGCATTGGCCGTTGCCCGGCCATACACGGCCATCTGCACTGGCGGCATATTCCAGGGTGCGCACACTGGTGGTGCCCACGGCCACAACGCGGCGGCCTTCGGCCTTGGCCCGGTTGATGATTTCGGCGGTCTCGGTGGTGATAGAAAACCATTCCTCGTGCATGCGGTGCTCCCGGATATCGTCTACCCGCACCGGTACGAAGGTGCCGTAGCCCACATGCAGAGTGACGGCGGTTACGGTGATCCCGCGGGTTTTAATTGCGGTGAGGATGTCCGTCGTGAAGTGCAAACCGGCGGTGGGTGCGGCAATAGCGCCCTTTTCAAGGGCGTAGACCGTCTGATAGCGCTGTCGATCCTCGTTATCCGGGCTGTCGGCATTCCTTTTTATGTATGGTGGGAGCGGCATGCGTCCAACACGCTGCAACAGTTCATCGAAGGGTTCCGGCGACGTAAATGTAACACGGTAGATCCCGTTGCTGAACCCCTGCACGTCGGCGATCAAACCCTGGTCAAAGAAAAGCCGCGTGCCTGGGCCGGCCTGCTTCGATGCCTTGATCAGGCAATTATAAGTACGCTGGCATTCATCGGTTTCAGCACCGCCGGCCTGGCCATAATCCAGAATCAACAGCTCGACCTTCCCACCGGTTTTTTTATGTCCGTAGAGGCGCCCCGGGATGACCCGGGTGTTGTTAATGACCAGAACATCCGAGGGCTTCAATAAATTGACAATCTTCCCAAAATACCGGTGGGAAACCTCATTCGTGGCGCGATTCAGGTGCAACAGCCTGGACGCGTTCCGGTTGGGCGGCGGCATTTGAGCGATCAGGCCGTTGGGCAGTTCGTAGTCATAGTCATCTAATGTATACACGGTTGCGCGACGATACTTGCCTTCGGTCGATGGTTCAAAACCCAGACGGTACCGGAATCCCAAATTTTCCTATTTTGGGGACAGATACGAATTTGTATGTTTTCCGTTTCTGAAAGCCGGAAGACCTTTCAGGAGCGTGTGGCCGCCAGGGCCTTTTCCAGTTCCGGAAGTATTTCGAACAGATCGCCCACAGCGTAATAGTCGCAATTTGCCATGATGGCGGCATTTTCGTCGGTGTTGACAGCAATGATCGTTTCGGCGGTTTTCATCCCTGCAAAGTGCTGGATGGATCCCGAGATGCCGAGAGCCAGGTAAACCTTGGGGTTGACTTTGACACCGGTTTGGCCCACCTGCATGGCGTATGGAACCCAGCCGTTGTCCACGGCCACGCGCGAGGCGCCCACGGACGCATCGATGTGACGGGCACAATCGAAAATCATTTGGAAGTTTTCACCGTTTTTCATGCCCCGCCCGCCGGAGAAGATGACATCTGCTTCGGCCAGAAATTGACCCACGGACGCGTCGGTACGGGTTTCGAGCACCTGATACGTGTTGTCAGGGTCAGCGGAATAGGGAAAATCGATGATATCTGCGGAGGTTTCTGCGGCCACCGGCGAAATAACATTGGCCCGCAGGCCATAAATAAACCGCTCTCCGGTGAGGCCGATAGCGGCATTGGTTTTTCCGGAATATTGAGAGGTCTTGACGCGCTTGCGCCCCAGATCAATAGCCGTGCAATCCATGATCAGGGGGGCGTTGAGGCCGGCGGCGATGCGCGGCAGCAGTTCGCGGCCTGTTGGGCTGGTCAGGCCGATCAGGTCCGTGATTCCGTATTGCTGCATGGCCGAGATAACGGCTTCTGCCTGTACCGCAGGATTCCAGCCGTCGTTTCCGGTGTGGATGTCGAGGACATGCGCCACGCCGTAGCCGGAGAGAACCGTTTTGGCCTCTTCAGCCGCTGCATCCACGACCAGTGCGTACAATTCCCTGTCTGATCCATTCGCTACAGTGGCCAGGCCGAAATTGGCATCCTTGACCTTTTCATTCTTGAAATCGATTAACAGTCCGATGGTTTGCATACTCATATCACCTTGGCTTCGTTTTTCAGGATATCTACGATTTTGGCCGCGATTTCGGCGGGGCTGCCGGTTATTTCCCTGGGCGTGCGCTGATCCGTGGCCGGGGCCAGTTGGTCGATGGTCATGGCGGCCTCCGGGTTTTCAATATTCAGGTCGGTCAGGGCAATCTTCCGAACTTCTTTTTTTCGCGATTTCATAATTTGTGGGAATGTTGGGTATTTGGGCGTATTGAGGCCCTTTCCGGCACCGATTACACACGGGGTGGCCATGCGGATTACGTCGATGGTTCCCGGGTCGCGTTCGGATTCCACCAGAATTGTTTCGGCCTCCGGGTCTGCTTTCACGACATTGGTCGCTACGGGAAGCCCCATGTTTTTGGCCAGGCGAAACTGGGTTTGCATGCCTTCGCTGTCAATGGACTCTTTGCCGGTAAAGATAAGCCATGGTGTGCCGTCCGCACCGATGGCCGCGGCCAGGACGCGGGCCGTGAAAATGCTGTCATGAAGCTGATCGGTTTCGATGAGTATGCTGCGGTCAGCCCCCATGGCCATGGCTGAACGCAAGGTGCTTTCAGCGGCAGGTTTTCCGAGACAGACGGCAATCACTTCGACGTCGCTGTCGGCGGCTTTGATACGGGCCGCTTCGGTCAGGGCATGTTCGTCATAGGGATTGACCATGAAGGTGACCTTCTCGTTGATGGTATTGCCCTCGACAGTGATGGTGGCCGCCGAGTCGGGGACGTGCTTGACGCAGACATAGACGCTTTTTGGCATAAATCACACTTAAATTTGAATGTTAAATGATGAACGGCAATATACCGCCTTTGTGAATCGACGCGAAACGTTTATCCAGAATTAAAACGTAATAATTAAAAACGGGCCTTTTTGTAAAGCGAAAAAAAGCGGCTGAAGGGGCTTGGCCCGCTTCAGCCGGTGGTCTTCATATAAAAATCTGGAACAAATCGGTCCCTGGTAGTTCTGATTATCCCTGGAGATCCTGAATCCATTTGTTGAAGCGATTCTCGCCGGCCGGACGCAATCCGAACTCTGCGCCGGCTTCCATCACTGCTTCGATCATGCTGTCGCCATAGCCGCGGCTGCATGTCAGAAGGAAGCCGCCACTGCCGTCAGCCGATTTTTCCAGGGTGACGGCCTGGCAGGGTACATGGCAAAAAGGACCCTGCAACAAAAAGGGTGCCTGCTTGCCGGGTTCCATAAAATCCAGGGCGGAGAGCTTTTCTGCAATCCGGAATGCCTTGGGGCCGAACATGGCCAAAAAGACCGTAGCTTCGCTGACGTCGGTATAGCCACTGAAATCCGGGAAGGTTTCCGGCGCGGCGCCCAAATGATAAATGGATGCCTGGGTGCGGTTCATGCGGTTGATCAGGACGTCGCCGGCGAAGGTGCAGGAACCCGGTTCCGCAGGAACGGCCAGATCGCCTACGGTCAGGTCTCCGACTGCATTGTCCTGTAAGTCCCAGCGGGTCTTGTGGGACAGATCTACCAGCCAGGGCCCCTGGCCCTCATCATCGTACTCCAGTGCCACCGTCCAGTTGTCGCGGATTTCGGTCTTTGTAGGGCTTTTGCTAAAGCGGACCGGAGATTCTCGTTTTATCTCAGTCATGACTGATTCCTCATGTTTAAAAAGTTATAAGCATCAAGTGTTAAGTGTTAAGCCGTGAATCGGGTCGATGCATCTTTGGCTTAACACTTGCCACTTAACACTGATTGGTCATTTAGGACTTCATGCGCGCGCCGGTCGGATCATAAAACGGCATATCCACAACCCGCGCATACAACCGAACACCATTGCACTCGTCCTCGAAAATTTCCAGACGGGTGCCTTTGTCGGCCAGTTGAGATTCAACCAGGGCCATACCCACGGCCTGGCCGGTGGAGAAGCTCTTACGCATGGTGGCTACATAGCCGCGCACCTTGCTGTCTACGATCAGGGCGCCATCGCGGGCCGGACGGTCGTCGTCTTCCATGCGGATACCCACCAGTTTGAACCGGCCGACCTTTTTTTCGGCCTGGCGCAACGCCACGGCACCGACGGTTTTGGCATCGCTCTTTTTGCGGTCCCACAAAAAGCCCAGTCCCACGTCCAGCAGGTTGGTACGCTGTTCCGATTCCTGCCCCAGGATGAGGTGGCATTTTTCCATGCGCAGCACATTTTGAGCCTCGACACCGAAGTTCTGGATGCCGAATTCAGCACCGGCTTCTTTCAGCATCTCCCACACGGTCTTCATGTAAGAGGACGGCACGTGCAGCTCGTAGGAAAGTTCTCCCACGAATCCCAGACGCATGGCCTTGATCGGAATGGTGTCGGCGATCATAATCTCCTGGTATCCGGAAAAGGGCAACGCTTCATTGGAAATATCGACGTCCACGATTTTGGACAGCACTTTTCGGGCGTTGGGGCCGGACAGGTTGATGACACCCATTGAGTCGGTCAGATTGACGATATTGAAATCCCAGTTGTCGAAACGGGTGTGGTATCGAATCCATTCCACCGTTCCGCCGGCGCGACCGGTAGATGTGGTGAAATAGTAGTCGTTTTCACCAAGCTTGACCACCACGCCGTCGTCGATAACACAGCCATCTTCGTTACACATGGCCGAGTATTTGATACGGTTTTCCTTGACCTTGGTCATGTTCGATACGTAGACCCGTTGCAGGGCCTTGAGGGCGTCGGGACCGTGAATGCGGAATTTCCCCAGCGTGGAGCCGTCAAGCATTCCTACATTGTTACGCACGTTGAGAATTTCTTCCTTACAATCGTAATCCTCGGAAAAGTAGCGTGCCCGCTGCCAGACACCGATATTGCGGAAGATGCCACCGTCGGCCTTCTGGGAGTAGTGCATCGGGGTGCGTTTGAACATGTGATGGTTGTAGCCCGCATAGGTGGCCAGGAACGTGGGCACCAGCGGCGGACGAACCGTCGTCGGTTGAGGGGTGTTGATGGAGGCCGTGTATTTGGCTACGAACAGGGGCAGGTTGTGCCCCGGGATGCCGCTTTGGCCAGGTCCCAGGCCAACGCCTGCAAAGCGCTTGACCAGTTCGGGAACGTCGAAGCCCTTGTCGATGGCCTGTTTGACGGATTTGATCGTTGCGTCTTCGTCGAAGCAGATGAAGCTTTTACGGCCTTTTACTGGCGCCATGACCAGTTTGCAGCCACGCTCGGGACCGGGCAGGGATGCGGCGGCCTTTTCCGCGCCGGCCACGTCCGCGGAAATGTTCGCGCCGGCGGCCGCAGCGGCCCTGAGGCCGGCTAGGCGGCCCGATGCTTCGATGGCTGCCGGATCGTTGATACCGTTCAGGCGGCCGGCATGAAACATTTTTTCAGGCAGCTCGGTGGGCAGGAAATAGCCGGTATGGCTGTCGTAGCCCATCTTGGCCTGAGCCATGACAAGGGGGCCGGTAACCGGGGTGAGACCTGCGGACGCAACCAGCAGGTCGCAGTTGAATTCACGTTTGACAGACCCTTCCAGTGTGGTCAGCGTGACTTTTTCCACATGCTTGGAGCCATGGGCCTTGGCGGCCACCCAGCCTTTGAGCACCTGAATCTTGCGTTCGGCCAAGGCCAGCAATAGTTCGGGATTCTGGCCGTCTTCGCGGATATCTGCCACGCAACTGATTTTGAGGCCCAGGTCGAAGAGATCAATCGCCGCTTCGAGTCCCAGGTCGTGGCCCACGGAAAAGACCGCTTCCGTGCCGGGTAGCAGTCCGTAGGTACGGGCCATTCTCTGGGCGCAACCCACCTGCATGACACCGGGCCGCTCGTTGTTATCGAAGAGCAGGGGGCGTTCCATGCAACCGGTGGCCACAACCACGCTATCGGAGCGAATTTCAATGTAGCGCTCGGTAAAAACGTCATCCTCCTTACCGGTTTGGAAGGCGGTAAGCAGGTTGTTGTTGTAGGCGCCGATCAAAGGCGTGTGTGTGAAGACCCGGATATTGGGATTTTGTTCGACCTTCTCAGCCAAATCCCGGGCTTTCTGATACAACGGGGTGCCATCGCCATCAGTGCTGACACGGTAGTCGTAGCAACCGCCCAGATAGGGGCGGGCTTCCAGCAGAAGTACACGCTGGCCGGCTTCGGCGGCAGCCAGGGCTGCGGTCATGCCGGCGGCACCACCACCGATGACGGTGACTTCGGCCTTGAGAAACAGCTCGTCGTGCTGGCCTTTTTTTACGTAGTCGGCTGAGATGACACCCAGACCGGCGGCCTTGCGGATCTGTTTCATGGCGTGGGGCCAAATGGCGGCAGGCTTATGCATGGTGTGGTAGTAAAAGCCGGCCGGCATCATCCAGTCGAATTTATCGATGAAAGCCATCCAGTCAAAGTCGGCCGATCCGACCACGTTCTGGGCCTTGACGGCCATGCCGTCTTTCAGAAGGGTATTTTCAGTGCGTACATTGGGGATGCCGTCCACATCCATCATGGTGTTGCTGCATTCGCCGTCCAGGCTGTAAAGGCCGCGTGGGCGGTGATATTTCAAACTCCTTGCAAAGACCCGGACGCCGTTGGCAAAAAGGGCCGATGCAACCGTATCTCCGGCGATACCCTGGTAAGTTTTTCCCTGGTAGGTCAGGGAGCGTTTCTCCGAGGGATCGATTCGGAGAGTGGGCAGTTGGTTTAGCCTGTTCATTTGCTCGCCTCCGGTTGTTCCACTTCGAGGTTTTTGGTTGTGTCGCGCCAAGTGGTGAACCAGGTTCCGCATCCATCGCGGTGAAACCACCACTCCTTCTGGACGCCGACCGTGCACTTGTTCATATGGACATAATCGCACCAGGAAGACGGGGTCATCCCCTCTTCGGCCGGACGCGGGCCCTTGTCTTCTCCCCCATAACGGAATTCGTATCCGTTGCGTTTGCCGCATACGGGGCAGGTGAGTGTTAAAGCCATCTGTGATCTCCTTTTATACTGACAGCGCAGGGCGCTGTGCCTGAACGTATTTTAGCCCGGGTTCCTTTTCAGAAGCAGCGAATTTTGCCCGGTTTTCCGAGTGAAAGGGGCCGCTTCCAAATACCCGCTAGTTGTCCGCCGAGTAAGTGACCAATGCCGCCGTTTCACCCATCAGTTCATGATTTTCGTAACGGCGCAGGTTGAATGGCTTGAGCATGTCCGGGCAGTTGCCGCTGGCCATGTATTCGGCCATGTATTTGCCTACGGCGCTACAGGACTTGAACCCGAAATATCCCCAACCACAGTCCATATAGAATCCGTCGATGGGGTCGTTGCCATCCATGATGGGCGCCATATCCGGGGTCATGTCGGCCAGGCCGCCCCAAATACGCATGAACCGGACACCGCGCAGGCACGGCAACCAGTCGGAGAGGCACTCGGATTGGTGTTTGATGTAATGGGCCGTGTTCTGGGTCGTGTAGTTGGTCCACGGCTCCATATGGGCGCCGGTAGCGATTTCTCCCTTTAGGGTCTGGTTGGCGTAGCAGTGGTAAGCGCCGGAGGAGACCACATGATTGAGCAGGGGTTTCAACGGCTGGGTGACCATGGCCTGGATGGTCAGCACGCTGATGGGCAGTTTGATGCCCAGCATCGTGTTGATGATGCCCGCACTGTATCCACCGGCGGTTACCAGAACCTGTTTGGTGCTGATCTTGCCGCGTGAGGTTTCCACACCGGTAATTTTGCCGCTTTCGGTGTTGATGGCAGTGGCTTCGGTTTGCTGGTGGATGTGCACGCCGTATTTGGCGCAACCTTTGGCAAGTCCCCAGACAACGGCGTCGTGACGTACGATGCCGCCGGGCGGATGGAACATGGCACCCTGGATGGGGAAGGTGATGTCTTCGGAGATGTTGAGGGCCGGAACCAGTTCCTTGGCCTCTTTGGCATCGATGAGGTGGCTCTCCACGCCGTGAAACTGGGCCGTGGCGATGGTCATCCGGGCTGCCTTCATGGCCGCTTCGCTGTGCATCAGGTTCAGGTTCCCGCAGTTGTTGAACATCATGTTGAAGTCCAACTCCTTGGTCAGCACCGGCCACAGGTCCAGGGCTTCCTTGTATAACGGTACGTTATACTGGGTACGCTGGTTGGCGCGTACGATGGCTGTGTTGCGCCCGGCGCCGCCGAATCCGATGTAGCGCTTTTCGATGATGGCCACATCCGTGATGCCGTGTTCCTTAGCCAGGTAATAGGCTGTTGCCAGACCATGAAGACCGCCGCCGATGATCACCACATCGTAGCTGGTCTTCAGCCTGGGTTTTTTTCCCCACAGGGGTTTTGATTTCCAGAACATATGCTCTCCCAACATGTTAAAGGATAAAAAAAAGGTTAGGTGGCCGCTCCATTACCAACAATCTTTGCTACAACTCGCAAATGAAACAAATTATGTCAACAGAAAAGTTGAAGGTTGACGTCAAAAACATTTAATTCTCTTGACACAAAGAATTCGGATGTATAAATGGATAGTAATAATAAAGCCTTAAATGGATATTGAGCAAATGAAATATATATTTCATTTGGTTTCAAATAAGGGGTTTACGATGATAGAGGAACAATCACACCCGGTACTCAAAGGGATTGTCCGACAGCTTGACGGTCTGACGCCCAAGGGGAAGGTGCTGGGAAACTACATCATTCAAAATCCGCGCAAAGCGGTATTTATGACCACCAAGGAACTGTCCGAGGCCTGCGGGGTCAGCGAAGCCACGGTGGTCCGTTTTGTCGGGCAATTGGGTTACGGCGGATATGGGGAGTTTCTGCAGGCCCTGCGGGACTTCGTCGATTCGGGCATGACCCTGCCGGACCGGGTCGATCTGCCCGGCATGAAGGGGCCCGGTACAGATTTGCTGCACCGTGTGGTGTTCGAGGAGATGGACAATCTGCGCCAGTTTTACGAGACGATAGACATGGACAGCCTGGGACGCATCGTGGGGCTTTTGGAAAAAAGTCCCTCCGTTTATGTAATTGGTTCTCGGGTGTCATACACATTTGCCTATTATCTGGGCTGGTCGTTGACCAAGGTGCGGCGGGGTATCCACATTGTGAAAGGCAGCGACAGCACGGCCATCGACTGGCTCACCAACGCGCCCGACGACAGTCTTGTGGTGGTTATTACCACGTCACGCTATCCCAACGAGTTGATTCGGCTGGGCAAGGTCACCCGACGGCTGAACCACCGTTTGCTGGTGATCACCGACAACAGCCTGTGTCCGGTAATTCCCTTTGCGCATTTGTCTCTGGTGGTGTCATCACGCTCCATTCCCTTGATCGGCTATCCGTCTACCATTTTATGCATCATCAATTACCTGGTATTGGAGGTGGTTAACCGCAAGGATCCTGAACTGGCCGAACATCAGGCCCGGCTGGAGCAGATGTATCTGGAAAATGATGTATTGTTTAACATGCATGGGAACCAATAGCGCCATCCGGAAATGGCCAATTTACCCGATATCTGCGTTATACGAAATCTGGCTTCACGAAACCAGGTATGTCCTCGGACGGTCAACCATATGCCTGCGGTAAAAAAAATCGTATGCCTTGATTTCGACCCAATTTGCCTGTTTCTGGACAATCACTAACCAAGGACGCCAATGGAGCTGACACGCGAAATATACTGGAATGTGGGACACGGTGCGGCGACGCTGATCCCGATGTATATATTGCTGGCCATCGCCCTGGGGGTAATGATCAAAGCGTTTGCCCGGAGAATTCGGATCTATAAACAGGGACTTCCTCTGGAAAGAACCGATCGGTTGGGCGTGCGGATTCGCTGGGCGCTGAAGACCCTTCTTTCCCAAAGCCGGGTGATTCGACAGCGATGGCCTGGGTTGATGCACGGCCTTTTTTTCTGGGGGATTGCGGTTCTCGTTGTTGGGACCACCCTGGTGTTTGTTCAAGCCGATATAACTAATCCGCTGTTCAACAGCAGATTCCTCAAGGGGACCGTTTATCTGATTTTTTCGCTCTCCCTGGATCTTGCCGGACTCATGTGCCTGGTCATGCTGGCAGGGTTGCTGGTTCGTCGATATACCGCGTCCGCAGGGCTTGCCGTCACCCGGCTTGATACAGCCGCTCATGTGATCCTGTTGGCCATTTTGGTAACCGGATTCGGGGTCGAGGGGCTGCGGATTGCCGTTACCGAGATTGGAACGCCGTTGTCTTATTGGTCTCCCGTGGGACTGCTGGTGGCCATGCCGCTATCGCATATGGAGGATGCCTGGCTGCGTGGAATCCATTGGGCCATGTGGTGGCTGCATATGGTTCTGGTAGCCGGCCTGATCGGGATCATTCCGTTTACCCGGCTCAGACACATCGTGACGACCGGACTGAATCATGTCTTCGAATCCATTGAACCCAAGGCAACGCTAAGCAGACTCGATCTGGAAGACGAGGAAGCCGAATCGTTCGGTGCGACCCATCTGAATGAACTGACCTGGAAGGATATTTTCGATACCGATGCCTGCACCGCCTGCATGCGCTGCCAGGATAATTGTCCGGCAAACAGCACGGGCAAACCCCTTTCTCCCATGCGGGTGATCGATACCTTAGGCGACATTGCCGAACAGGATCCGGAAGCAAACCTGTTTGAGTCCATCGGGGAAGATGCAATCTGGTCTTGTACGACATGTGGTGCATGCCAGGACGTTTGCCCCGCCGCCATCGAGCACGTTCAAAAAATCGTGGCGGTCCGGCGTGGTTTGGTGTTGACCCATGCGCAGTTTCCGCAGGAGCTGATAGACACCTTCAACAACCTGGAAAACCAAGCCAATCCCTGGGGGTTCAGCGCCGACGGCCGCGCCGAGTGGGCCAAGGACATGGATGTGCCCTTGATGAGCGACAATCCCGAGGCCGACCTGCTCTGGTTTGTGGGCTGCGCCGGGGCCTTCGGAGATCGGGGCAAAAAGATTTCCCGGGCCATGGCCCGGGTGCTGCAACGCGCCGGTGTCAATTTCGCGATCCTGGGACCCGAAGAGGTCTGTAACGGTGACATGGCCCGCCGGGCAGGCAACGAGTATTTGGCCCAGATGCTGATGCAGCAAAATGCCGAGGTTTTCAACCAGTACAAACCCAAGAAAATTCTTACCGGTTGTCCGCATTGCTTCAACATCATCAAGAACGAGTATCACCAGTTCGATGCGTGTTATCCGGTGGTCAGTCATGCCGAACTGCTTTTCGATCTGCATCAGCAGGGGCGATTGAAGGCCAACGGCAAGGGCCTGGGAACGCTGACTTTTCACGATTCCTGTTATCTGAGCCGTTGGAACGGCATTTCTCAGCCGCCCCGTAACCTGCTGCAATCCATGAACAACGGGCAATTGACCGAAATGCAGCGCATCAGGGAAAATGGCTTCTGCTGTGGTGCCGGCGGTGGCCGCATGTTTATGGAGGAAATCATCGGAAGCCGCATCAATGCGGAGCGGGCCAAAGAGGCCATTGAGACCGGTGCGGACACGGTTGCCGCGGCCTGTCCTTTTTGCGTGAACATGTTATCCGACGGTCTTTCGGACCATGAGTCAAACGTCATGGTCAAGGATATTGCCGAGCTGGTGGATGAGGCCACGTCCTGAGATCGGTGAACCTTTGAATCCAAAACCTATAAACCCCAATCCCACCGGAGGTCCCCATGCCAGTAGAATCCAAAATCATCGAAATCCTCAAAAAAAATAAAATTGACTACGAGGTGGTCGAACACGAACCGGTGTACACGAATCCGGCCATGGCCGAAGCCCTGGGCGTCAGCGAAGCTGAGACGGTCAAATCTCTGGTTCTGCTGACCAAGGAGAAGCAGATGGTCGTGCTGGTCCTGCCTGGAGATAAAAAGGTAGCCTGGAAGGAAGCTGCCGCCGGTATCGGTACTAAGAAAGTATCCTTTGCCAAACCCGAAGCGGTGCTGGAGAAGGTAGGCTGCGAGGTGGGTTGTGTACCGCCGTTCGGCCAGTTGACACCGCTGCCCATCTATATGGATCAGGAACTGACAAAAAAGGATGTCGTCTATTTCAATCCGGGCAAGCACGACAAGTCGTTTAAAATCAAGGCTTGGGATTTGAAAAAAGTCAGCAAGCCAACGCTCATATAGTCATTTTTCTGGTCTTTTCTTTCCCGATGAATTATTCTTCAGGATTCGGGTGGATTCGGACGAAAAGAAAGGCGGAACCCGCGGGTATTGCCCATTGAATTCATTCTGGATCGGGACATGGGGCGATGGATCGTTCAAATACAAAAAACAGGCGTTTTTCACGCCATCACACCATGGCATATATCCTGGCCGCCCTGATATGGTTGCTGATGACGACAACCGGTGTGTGGGCATCGACCGACCTGCCGGAAGATGTGATGCCGACCCTGCACTATCTGCTCACGCGGGTCGGCAACACCAACGCAAAGGCATTCGATACCAAACAAATTGAACCGTTCATCGACTTTTTGCTTTCTCCCAAGACCGAAGACGTCGTGTACCATGCGGATGGCTCCTTCGATGCACCATCCGCCTACCATCAGTTCCGGGTCAACACAGATCTGGAACGAATTCTCGGCTACACCCTGGATGCCGATATCCCGTCCTTTATTTTCTGGCCATCCTCTGTGCGCACCGCCCACTGGACCCGGGTGGAAGGCGGTGATGGGCGGTTTCGCCGCATGCGGGAAATGGCTGATACGGTAGAAACGCCGTTTACCCTCAATGGCTCCGAGCACATCACGATCACACCGGACCAGCATACCGGTGCCTACTACACCTATGACGCGGACAAGGCTGTGATTCTGACGCCGTTTAAGTCCGGCAAGGCTGTCATCAGCATTTACCATCAACAGGGGCCGTCGCAAGTCGGTCGCAAAGGGTGGGTTCTGGGTGATGACGACGATTGGAGCTATTTATATACCCAGGACACCGGTTTGAATGTGGGCGGCTTGGGATGGGCACGTACCTATATGTATGACTCTTTCGGATGTACTGTTTACTATCAACCAGATCCGGTAAAAACGACGCTGATTTGCGGTGTGGTTAGTTGGGTACGGGCCGGATGGTCCGGCGTCAACATGGTCAAACCCAAACATATCCACCGGGGACTGGTCCGGGTGGCCACAGCCTTCAAAGATATTATGGAAAATCCCCGTCTGCCCGCGCCGGATATTCTGGCCAAGACCTTCAATCGGTCCAGGCCCGTGCCCACAACCATCCTGGAGGCGTATGGGCGCGAATACTTTTCCAGTTTAAAAAATCGCATGGCCAAGCAGCGGACCCTGACTGAAAAGATCGGAGATGCGCTGAACGGCCAGCGCCAGATAAAGCAGATGTCTCGGGATGAGTTATACGCCGTACTGGCTCTGGACTATTTCAAAAAATTGCTGGGCCGCAATCCGGTGATGGCGTCTCATCCGTTTTGACCCTTTCTCCTCTGATTTTCCTGGTCGGTTTCATCATACTGGTCAAGGGCGTCGGGCTGACATTTGGCGGAGGGGGCTATGGAGGCCGCTTATGCCCTTGGTGAAGGGCTGGCCGTTCCCCAGCATCGTAAAAAGGATTCGATCCCATCATGCAAGCCCAAGGATTTCGCACACCCATCGGATTTGGTGTATCACTGACGCCAGTCGGCAAGATGATGCTGACCATCTATGTGGCGGTTTACATTCTGGAACTGATTGGTGAACAGTGGATAGGGATGCCCATTTACGGGACGCTGGCACTGGCTTCGCTCAAGAGTGGATTCTTCCGGTTCTGGCAGTTGATCTCGCACCCGTTGGTCCACAATCCCGCTGCCCCGATCGGATTTTTCCTTGACTGTCTGGTCTTTTACTTTTTTGCCGGGACCATTGAGACGGCCTTGGGAACCCGCCGTTTTTTGCATCTGTATATCATCGCTGCCATCGGAGGGGCCGCTGCGGGACTGGTTTTCAGCGGACCGGTTGTATTGGCCGGCATGATGCCCAGCCTGTTGGCCCTGATCCTTGTTTTCGGCCTGATCAACCCGGACGCGACCGTTTTGCTGATGTTCATTTTGCCTGTCAAGGCCAGGTACATCAGCTATGGAACCGTGATCATCACGGCCCTTACCTTTCTGGCACGGACCAATGCGCATGGGGCCTATCACCTGGGAGGCATTGCATTGGCATGGCTGTATTTTCGTTCGCCCACCCACTGGTTGGACGCCGACTGGTGGCGTTGGAAATATTTCGAATACACCCGAAAGAAACAGCGATCCAGGTTCACCGTTATTGATGGCGGGAGGGATGATGAACAGAAACCAACCGTCCACTAACTTCAGGCCAAGGTGGGAATTTATAGATTGATGGTTTCGTAAAAAGGTCTTTTTTAGCGATTTTACCCTGCATAACTTGTTGAAATTATTAAGGGCGATTTTTCAATTTTTGACTTTTTACGGGACTATCATAGATTGTGTCCGTCAAAAAATACCCAAGCGGCTATTTTATAGTCGCCGTATCCACCTGCGTACACCCATCGGTAGATTGGTTATGAAAACGGCCGCCAGGACCAGCAGTCCACCGCCGGTTTGGATCTTTGTGAGCCGTTCGTTCAAGAGCACCCATGCGCCGATGGCCGTGACAACCGGGATACCGTTGACAAATACGGCGGCCCGTGACGCCGGGACCTGGGTCAGTGCGAAATTATAGCAAAAAAAAGCCCCTACCGTCGCAAAGACGGTCAGATAGCCCATTGCAGCCATGGACCGTAATGTGATGGCTGACCACTGTATGTCAGGCAGCTCCCAAGCAAAGGGGCCCAGAAAAAAAAGGGCGCCATAGGCGATCTGGAACAAGGTGATGTCCAGGGACGAATGGTTGCGCCCCAGATCACGGGCAAACATCATATAAAACGAAGCCGACAACACGGCCCCGCCAATCAGCAGATCTCCGAGCAGTGACCCTTTGAGCGTCCAGCTAAAGGCCGGATCTCCGATTACCAGCAGTGTAATCCCGCAAAGTGATAAAAGGATTCCGACGATGCTGGCTTTGCCTGCGCGTTCGCCAAGTATCAAGGCGCCGAGCACCAGCACCACGACCGGAATGGTGGCGATGATCAGGGCTGTTTTCGGTGCGCTGGTATGCCGCAGGCCGATGGTTTCGAATACAAAGTACAGTCCTGGTTCGAAAAAGGCCAGCAGGATCATCTTTACATGGTCACGACGGGTAAAGGTGGGCCATCGATGCCGGTAACGGATCGCCAGGAAGATGAGGGTCGCTACCAAAAAGCGGGCAAACACCAATGTGAAGGCGGGGATGCTTTCCAAGGCGATTTTGGTGGCCACGAAGGAGAGCCCCCAAAATACCATGGCCGCCACCAGCGCGGTGTAGGTTTTCAGCATGCCGGCAGCCATGTTGTATTCCTTTCAAAAGGTTCGTTTAATACCTTGGGGCTGTGCCCATATGGACACAGATCAGACCACGCCCTCTGGCATGGCTGCAACGCTTTCACCCCCAATCACGTAACCACCATCCAGCCGAATCACGCTGCCGGTCATGAAGGGGGCCGCTTCCACCAGGAAGCGGACGGCGCGAACCACATCCTCTATTCGGCCGATCCGGGCCAGCAATGTGTGGTCTACGATGGCTCGGCGTTGATCCTCGTCGAGCAGCCCCCACCCGCGGGTTTGGGGCCCGTGGCGGGTTTCGACGATTCCCAGCATCAGCTCGTTCACCCGCACTTCCGGAGCTCCCAGGCGGGCCCAGGTTTCGGTCAGCAGGGAAATGCCGCGATTGGCCGCCGCATACCCTTCGTTGAAAAGATAGCTTGCCGGACCGCTTCGGCCGACCATGCCGGCGATGGACGAAATATTTACCACCGTCCCGTCCCCGGAAGCCTTTAAATGTGGCAGTGCCGCTTCGAAGACCCAACGCTTGGCCCTCAACGTGGTACCCATTTCCAAATCCCATTGTTCGCGGTTATAGGGGCCGTGAACCACCGGCCATCCCCCGCGCTCGATGTTGTTGATCAGGATGTCCAACCGGCCGAAGCGGGCGATCACCGCGTCGACCAGACCGCCGATGGGTTCGGTTTCCAGCAGATCGACGCGTTCGATCAGATGATCGGTGCCGGTAGCGGCGAAATCGGTCTGCATTGCGGCCAGACTTTCCGGCCAGTCATGCCAGGTGGCTGCGACACGGACACCCCGGTTCAAAAAATCCAGGCCGATGGCCTTGCCGATGCCCTTGATCCCGCCGAGGACCAGGGCCACTTTCGATGTCATTTTCAATGGATTTACCTGTTTGTCGATGATGGTAACAATTGTGTTCGAACCCACTGCATGGCGATATTCAACAGCTCCAGGTCATCCTTGCGGGCGCTTTCTAATTGATCGGGATCCATATTGGCGGATTTCGGGATCCTGTTTGTCAGCAGGTCGCTGCGGAAACGATCGAGGTCGTACAGGGCCGTGAATACCAGAGCTGATTCACTCGGTGTCAGGACGCCGGGACGTGTGTGATTTTTGTGGCTGATCAACTCCAGGAAGGCGTCGTTCATCCGGTTGTAGTCTTCTATGCACTGGTCCGCAATCCATGCGTCGATGGTTTTTGCTCGGCCGTTATGGAATCCCAGGCAATGGGATTCTCTGATCAGGGCCCAGTGTTCCGTGAGGACGCCCGTTTCGCGGTTGCGGGAGACCCCGCGGGCCAAGGGGTAGGTCCGGCAGGAAGCGGGCCTGGCTGGATAGACGCGGCAGCCGTCGGGCATAACGAACGGGCAGGAGAGGTCATCGGTGTCGCCAAACCGCAGGCACACCACCGGCAGGCCGGACCCCGGACCGGTGCTCTGCCAAGTGTAGGCTTTCAGGAACGCGGAGGAATCCATTTTTAAGAACTGCTTGAGTCGCAATACATCATAGGGACTCAGGGCCTGGTTCAGATCCCGGCAGCAGGCATTGAAACATTCCACCTGGGGGGAACAGTCGAAACAAAAAGACTGATCCTTTTCCAGTCGGGTAACTGGGTTCATCATAAGGGGCCGCCTTCAAATGATAGGTCGTTTCAAAAAAGGCAGTGGTAACACGTCAGGCTGTCAAGTCAACCACAATCGGGGCGGCTTTGCATAAAGGCCGGTGTTTTTTTATGGCGACCGTTCATTTACCTGGCTGCTGACAGCAACGGGTTTGACACCACATCTTGTATCTTATTTGAAGGTTTCAACGATATACAGTCCATTGCCGGTAGGCATGTAAGTCGTTGCATATTTTAGGCTTTCATGCCACCGAAAATTCTTGACAATGCATATGCCGGATGGTATTGATTCTATCTTGTGTTGTATAATGACTATCTTCCCGAAATCATACGACAAATCAATTGGCCAAACAACACCGCAACACAATGGACGTATGTCAGCACCACTTGTTTTTAAGAAACCATGTATGGGTTTTTGGGTTAACGCATTGTAACAGTCCGGATCGATACCATTCGGACATCTATTCAACGGAAGGGAGGTGCGAGTAGCAGGAGGGGTATCCTTTAGTCTCGAAAGTTAGGTTGTGTGAACTATTTTTTTTACTAACCGTTTAGGAGGTATACTAAATGCCAAGTTTTGTAATTCAGGAAAAATGTGACGGCTGCAAGGGTGGCGACAAGACCGCTTGCATGTACATTTGCCCCAACGACCTGATGGTACTGGATCCCAACGCCATGAAAGCTTACAATCAGGAACCGGATCAGTGCTGGGAATGCTTTTCTTGCGTAAAAATTTGCCCCACCCAGGCCATTGAAGTCCGTGGTTATGCCGATTTCGTGCCGCTGGGAAGCTCCATTATGCCCATGATGGGTACCGAAGACGTCATGTGGACCTGTAAATTCAGAAATGGCCTCATCAAACGCTTCAAGTTCCCCATCCGGACCACCCCCGAAGGCCAGGCCAATGCCTATGCCGATCTCAAGGGCCAGGATCTCGAAAGCGGTCTGCTCTCCACTCAGGAAGCAGACGGCGTTACCCTTCCGACCCCCAAGGTCTAAGACCGGATTTTTGTTTGTTGGAGATATCATTTTAAGAATTTGATTTTCTACAGGAGGATATAATATGGCATTACCGAATAAACCTTTGGGTGAGCTCAAGGCCGTACGGGATCCTGAAGTCGTCGAAAAGGAAGTTGACATTCTCATCGTTGGCGGGGGTATGGCTGCCTGCGGTACCGCGTTTGAAGTTAAAAAATGGCTCAAAGACGGCCAGAGTGTCCTGCTGTGCGACAAGGCCGCCATGGAACGTTCCGGCGCCGTTGCTCAGGGTCTGTCCGCCATCAATACCTATATCGGCGAAAATGCTCCCGAAGACTACGTCCGCATGGTTCGTAACGACCTGATGGGCCTGGTGCGTGAAGACTTGATCTTCGACCTGGGCTGCTATGTTGATGATTCCGTGCACCTGTTCGAAGAGTGGGGACTGCCGGTCTGGAAAAAAACTGATGACGGCAAGAACCTGGACGGTAAAAAAGGCCAGAAAATGGGTACCCTCAAGGGCGGCGCCCAGCCGGTACGTACCGGTAAATGGCAGATCATGATCAACGGTGAATCCTACAAACGCATCGTCGCCGAAGCCGCCAAACTGGCTCTGGGCGAAGACAATATCATCGAGCGCTGCTTCATCGTCGAACTGCTTCTCGACGCCAACGTGGATAACCAGATCGCCGGTGCCGTTGGTTTCTCCGTCCGTGAGAACATTGTCTACATCATCAAATGCAAAACCATGATGGTCGCCTGTGGTGGCGCAGTGAACATCTACCAGCCGCGTTCGGTTGGTGAAGGTAAAGGCCGCGCCTGGTATCCGGTCTGGAACGCCGGTTCCACCTACACCATGGCCATGAAGGTCGGCGCCGAGCTCACCATGATGGAAAACCGTTTCACCCCGGCCCGTTTTAAAGACGGTTACGGACCGGTCGGTGCCTGGTTCCTGCTGTTCAAGGCCAAAACCCTCAACGGCCTGGGCGAACCCTATGCCGCTTCCGATGCCGCCAAGGCCGAGCTGGAAAAATACGCTCCCTACGGCACCGCCGCCATCACCCCGACCTGTCTGCGTAACCACCTGATGCTGTTCGAGATGAAAGAAGGCCGCGGCCCGATCATCATGGACACCGTCACCGCACTGGCTGAACTCGGCGCCACCATGGACAAGAAAGAACTCAAGCACCTTGAGTCCGAAGCGTGGGAAGACTTCTTGGATATGACCTGTGGCCAGGCCAACCTGTGGTGTGCCCAAGATTGTGAACCGGAGAAGAAAAACTCCGAAATTATGCCCACCGAGCCTTACCTGCTGGGTAGCCACTCCGGTTGTTGCGGTCTGTGGGCCTCCGGTCCGGACTATGACTGGGTCCCGGAAGGTTACAAGATCAAAGCCCGCAACGGCAAGGTCTACAAACAGATGACCACGGTTGAAGGTCTGTTCACCGCCGGCGATGGCGTGGGCGGCTCCGGTCACAAGTTCTCCTCCGGTTCCCATGCCGAAGGTCGCGTCGCCGCCAAACAGATGGTGCGCTTTGCTACGGACTTTGCCGATTTCAGCCCGGCCCTGAAACAGTCCAAAGATGAGCTGGTCGACCTGGTTTACAAACCGGTTCGTACCTACCTCGATAACTACGAATACACCACCGCAGCGGACATCAACCCCAACTACATAAAACCCAATGGCATGATGTACCGCCTGATGAAGGCCACCCATGAGTACGGTGCCGGAACCGCCACCTACTACATGACCACCTCCAAGTCTCTCGAAGTCGTCATGGATCTGCTTGCCACCATGCGCGAAGACTGCGATAAACTGGCTGCCGGTGACCTGCATGAACTGATGCGCTGCTGGGAGATCGAACACCGCATCTGGACGGTGGAAGCTCATCTTCGCCACATCCAGTTCCGCAAAGAGACCCGCTACCCGGGCTTCTACTATCAGGCGGACTATCCGGGACAGGATGACGAGAACTGGTTCTGCTTCGTCAACTCCAAGTTCGATCCGGAGAAGAAGGAGTGGGATGTCAAAAAGGTTCCCTACGTCAAAATCATTCCGGACTAATGGAATGCCGGCGGTAATTCCAGTCCTATAGCAACACGCCTCCAGGTGCCTTCAGGGCGCCTGGAGGTTTTTATTAATGAATCGAAGTATCTCGTGTTCGGGTAGTACCCATGGTCCGGTGTGACCGTCATTGGTGTGGAAGATCACGGTCAGGTGCCTTTGGTTGAAGCCTGAAACCGGTATCTGGAGGCCTGACGGCGCGGTCCAGCGGTTTCCAGGTCCCCGTTTCCAGCTTCAATAAAAGGGTATTACCCGAAACCAACGCCAGTAGTTAATCACTTGTTTTCATGACCTTATTAGAAACAACGTTGATGCACGGAGGGATAGCATGACAAACGACAAAGCAGCCCCAGCGAATGGAAGCATTCTGGTGGTCGGCGGCGGCATTGCCGGTCTGACCACGGCCATCGAGGCCGCTGAAGTGGGGTATGAAGTGTTTCTGGTCGAAAAGAATCCTTACCTGGGCGGAAGAGTTGCGCAGCTGAATCAGTATTTCCCCAAACTCTGCCCTCCGACCTGTGGCCTGGAGATCAATTTCCGGCGGATCAAGGACAACCCCAGAATCAAGGTGTTCACCCTGGCCGAGGTGGCGAAGGTAAGCGGATCTCCCGGCAACTATACGGCCAGCGTGAAGATCAGCCCCCGTTACGTAAATGAGAATTGTACCTGTTGCGGCGACTGCGCCGAAGTCTGCCAGACTGAAGTCTCCGACGAATACAACTTTGGCATGGGAAAAAACAAAGGTGCCTATATGCCCTTTGAAATGGCTTTTCCGGCAAAATTCGTTGTTTCACCCCAGATCATCGGTACGGATGATGCCACCAAGGTCAAGGACGCCTGTAAATATGATGCTGTCGATCTTGACATGCAGCCCAAAACCGTAGACCTGCCCGTGGGTGCCATCGTCTGGGCCACCGGCTGGGAGCCATACGACGCACATCGCATCGACAACCTGGGTTTCGGCCAGTACGACAATATCATCACCAACATGATGCTCGAGCGCCAGGCGTCCAAATCCGGTCCCACGGATGGCAAGATTCAGCGTCCGTCCGACGACAAGGCACCAGAAAGCGTGGCTTTCGTACAATGCGCCGGTTCCAGGGACGAAAACCACCTGCCCTATTGCTCCTACATCTGTTGCATGGCCTCACTCAAACATGCCACTTATATTCGCGAACAATACCCGGATACCAAGGTTTACATCTTTTATATCGACATCCGTTCGCCGGGCGACCGCTATGAGAAGTTCTATAACAAGATCAAAGATGACGAGAATGTCATCCTGATCAAGGGCAAGGTGGCCGAGGTCAGCGAAGATCCGGCCACCAAGAACATTACCGTGGTTGCCGAAAACGCGGTCACCGGAGAAAAGATTCACCAGACGGTGGAGATGGCAGTTCTGGCAACTGGCATGCAGCCCACCGCAGCCAACACCAATCTGCCTGCCGATCTCACGATCAATGAAGATGGCTTCATGGTCAACGACTTTGAGAAGGGCGGCCAGTTCGCTGCCGGCTGTGCCGTCAAACCAGCCGATGTGATTTCATCCAACCAGAATGCGACCGGCATGGCCCTCAAGGCCATTCAAACCCTGGTGAAAAGGTAGGAGGTAACCATGGATAAAAAGTATGGTGTGTATATCTGCGAAGGTTGTGGCATCGGGGAGTCCCTTGATGTGAAGGCCCTGTGCGGGGTCCCCGAGGAAGAGGGTGTGCCTGTCAAAACCCATCCCTTCCTGTGCGGTAAGGAGGGGGTCGATATGCTTAAAAAAGATATCGCCGACGGCACCAATACCCTGGTTCTGGGTGCCTGTTCGCGCCGGGTGAATTTCGATATTTTCCGGTTCGACGGCTGCATTGTGGACCGTGTCAATCTGCGGGAAGGCGTGGTCTGGTCTCATCCCCGCAGCGAGTTTCCCGCACTGACCGAAGAAGAGAAGGAAGACGAGGACAATTACGACCGTGTCCAGATGATGGCTGAGGACTACATCCGCATGGGCATGATCCGGGTAGAGAAAATCAACCTTCCGGAGCCTTATGTGGTGGAAAACCTTACCAAGAAGATCCTGGTTCTGGGTGGCGGCATTACCGGTATGACCGCGGCTCTTGATGCGGCTGCAGCCGGTTTCGATGTGACCATCATCGAGAAAACCGCGGTCCTGGGCGGCTATGCCGCAAAAGTGCGCAGCCAGATGCCGGTGTCCGCTCCCTATGACGCCTTGGTCTCTCCTGTTGTGGCGGACAAGATCGCCGCCGTCGAGGCCAATTCCAACATTACCGTGAAAACCGAAACCGAGGTGGCCCGCATCGCCGGCCAGCCGGGTGAGTTCACGGTCACCTTGAAAAAACCGGGCGAGAAGATCCCCTTTGACGTGCCTTTTCCATTGCCCGAAGAGATGAAGGTGGATGCGGATGGCAAGGAACTGGATGTCGATAAGCAGCACGAAGCCTATCTGGCCTACAATGAAGGCAAAAACGACATCCTGCAGGTCGATTCGGACGGCGAGATGTTCGGCGCCGTGATCCTGGCCGCCGGCTGGCGTCCGGACGATTTGTCCGAAGGAGACATTTCCCATCTGGGATACGGTGAGCTGCCGAATGTGGTAACCAATGCGCAGTTCGAAGAGATCGCCAAGGCCGGCAAGATCATCCGTCCCTCGGACGGAAAGCCTGCCAAATCAGTGGTTTTTGTTCAAAGTCCGGGAAAGGATGAATCCGACGGCGATTTCGCCTATGCCGGTGCGGTCACCAGTATGGTGGCTTTGAAACAGGCCAAGTATGTGCGTGAGGATTACGAAGCCGACGGCAAGGCGTTCATCTTTTATCAGCACATGCGCACCCCCGGTTTTTCCGAACTGTTCTACAAAGGACTGCAGCAGGATCCGGGCATTTTCATGACCAAAGGTGCTGTCATGAACGTGTCCAAAAACGGCGACGGCCTGATTGTGGATGCCAAAAACACCCTGCTGGGCGAAAAACTGCAGGTCAAGGCAGACCTGGTGGTTTTGGGTGCCGGTATGGTTCCGGTCACCAAGGACGACCCGGTGGTTAACCTGGCTTACCGCCAGGGACCGGGTTTCCGCGATATCGACCTGTTCAACGGTTATGTGGATTCCAACTTTATCTGTTTCCCGTACGAGACCCAGCGGACCGGTATCTATGCCGCCGGCGCCATCCGCCGTTCCATGACCATGGAAGAGGCCATTGAAGATGCCTCCGGTGCGGCGCTCAAGGCCATCCAATGCCTTGAGTCGGTCAACCGCGGCGTGGCCGTGCATCCGCGCTCCGGCGATATGACCTTCCCGGATTTCTTCTTCCAGCGCTGTACCCAGTGCAAACGCTGCACGGAAGAGTGTCCCTTTGGCGCCCTGGATGACGACGAAAAGGGCACCCCCAAGCCCAATCCTACGCGCTGCCGCCGCTGCGGTACCTGTATGGGCGCCTGCCCCGAACGCATCATCGGTTTTGCGGACTACAACATCGACAGTATCGGGTCCATGGTCAAATCCATCAGCGTGCCGTCGGAGGATGACTACACCGAACCGCCGCTGCGCATCCTGGGCCTGGTCTGCGAAAACGATGCTTATCCGGCGCTGGATATGGCCGGCCTCAACCGCAAAGGGTACTCCGCGGACGTGCGCATCATCCCCATCCGCTGCCTGGGATCCATGAACGTCATCTGGATCAAGGACGCGCTTTCCCAGGGGATGGACGGCGTCTTCCTGCTGGGCTGCAAACACGGCGACGATTACCAGTGTCACTTTGTCAAGGGCTCCGAGCTGGCCGATATCCGTATGAAGAAAATCGGTGATGCTTTGGCCAGCCTGGCGCTGGAGACCGAGCGGGTGGCCCAGTTTGAAGTGGCCATCGACGACTACGATAAGGTTCCGCAGATCATCAATGAATTTGTGGATTCCATTGAGGCTCTCGGACCGAACCCGTTCAAGGGCTTCTAATATCGATGAACCAATGGAGGGGCGTGCGAGTGTGCCTTTCCCACCCATTTTAGGAATGGAGATGAAATAAATTGGCGATAATTGCGCCGGGTTTGCGTTGGTCTTCAAGGCGCATCAACGGTTGCATACGCTTCGTCTGTGGCCGTTGATGCAACACAAAAGACCGGCGCAAGGACAAGCAACTTTGGTCAATTTATAAAATTTCCGTTCCTTAGCCTAATGAGGAGGTTACCAATGGCGGATTCATATCTGGTGGAACCTGATGTGAGTTTTATCAACGAAGTTGGACGCTTGGGAGGCGCCGATGTCAAGAAGTGCTTCCAGTGTGCCACCTGTGCTGTGGCCTGTCCGATTTCCCCGGATACCAAACCGTTTCCCCGTAAGGAGATGATTGCCGCATCCTGGGGACTGAAAGACCGGCTGATCGGCAACGGTGATGTCTGGCTGTGCCACAACTGCGGCGACTGCTCAACCCTGTGTCCCCGCGGCGCCCAGCCCGGTGATGTCCTGGCAGCGGTGCGTGCGGCCACGGTCATTGAGTACGCCACGCCCAAAGCCGTTGCCAAAATGGTCAGCGATCCCAAAAAGCTGCCCATCCTGTTGGCCATTCCGGCGATCATTTTCATCGTCCTGGGATTGCTGTTGAAGATGGTTGGCGTTGACTGGCTTAATTTCGCCCCGGCCGGCGAGCATCTTTGGGGACACGATTATATTAATAACCTACTGGTGGACATCATCATGATTCCCACCTTTAACGCGGCCATTATCGTTTTTGCCCTTGGGCTAAAACGCTTTTTGTCCGACATGCACGCCAATGCCCTGGCCGAAGGAAAGACCGAAAAGAAGAAGATTGATCCGGCCGGTTTTATTCAGGCCCTAATCAAGATCGTTCCGACCATCATGAAACACAACAGGTTCACCGAGTGCAGCGAAAACCGCGAGCGCTCCACGGCCCATATGATGGTGCTTTTCGGTTTTATTGGCCTGTTTATCGTTACCGCCTGTTTTTTCATGGCTGAGTGGGTATTCCATATCGAAGGGCCCTATCGCCAGATTAACCCGGTCAAATGGCTGGGTAATTTTGCCGGAATCTCACTTGTGATCGGCGGCATCCTGCTGCTGAAAAACCGGCTGGCCAAAAAAGATCAGATCTCGGGCTACTGGGATTGGTATCTGGTTGGATTGGTGCTCGGATTGGGCGTTTCAGGAATGCTGACCGAGATGTTGCGTTTGGGCGGAATGTACGGCCTGATGGCCATCGTCTATTTCATCCACCTGATCCTCGTGTGGAGCCTGTTTGCCTACACGCCGTTTTCCAAACTGGCCCATATTGTTTACCGCACAGTGGCCATGGCCTATCAGGAGTATAGCGGACGTAAATAAAAGGAATTGTATATGGGGTGTTGATTAAGGGGAGCCGTATTTGGCTCCCCTTTTATACCCCATGGCTGCATAAAAAAGGAGCGGATTAATGAAGCTGACAACCGTGCAAACCGATAATGCACCGGCTGCCATCGGGCCTTATTCCCAGGCCGTCGTTGCACAGCCTTTTATTTTTGTGAGTGGACAATTGGGGCTGGATCCAGCTACAGGTGAACTGGTGGGGGCTGATCTGGAGAGCCAGGCCCGTCAGGCCCTGACGAACGTCCAGCAAATCCTGGCCGCCGCCGGCAGCAGTCTGGAACAGGTAACAGCCGTCGATGTGTTTCTCACGGATATGGGAAAATTCGTTGAATTCAACACCATTTATGCCGAATTTTTCTCCACTCACAAGCCTGCCCGGGCAGCCATTGAGGTCGGCGCTTTGCCCAAAGGGGGCTGTGTGGAGGTGAAATGCACGGCGGTGGCCGGGTGATACGCGATCCGTCGAGGATTTCGGCCGAGCGAGGACGCCGGTCCGGATAAGAAAAATGCCTTTTATGGACGGGTACTTTCAGGGATGGCCGTCGCTTTATGGCGAATTTACCCCGGATGTCGATGCAGTGCGCAACCGCCACTTCCCGGATCGTTCGGGTCCTGTCCAATGGAACTTCCAGTCACATGGGTTCGAATTTGAGTTATTTGGCGCGGATGCGTTGTTTGATGGCCCGTCGACCAGGTTTACCCGTAGCCCGCCATGACGATCCGGCGGGGTCTCTCATAAGGCTCCAGAAATGTTTCCAGAGCCATTTTTACCTCTTCCGTGGACAGATCTCCCACGATCATGACCACGATTTCCCCTTGTCTTGCGGAATCGCTGGCGAGGGCGGCAACACGAATGTCCCGGATACCGTCTATGGCGGACCTTGTCCAGGTCGACCCGATTGCCACCCACCTTGACGATATTGTCGGTCCGTCCTGTAACCACAAATCCCCCACCGACGGCTTCGACCCGGTCCGATGGCGTGAACCAGCCACTGTTGCGTATGGGGAGTTCCGCCGAAAGGAAAGACGATTGAATGTCCAGTTCGTGTCCGGTAATGCGGGACCGAATGCAATCGTAGGGTATTGTTGATTCCCACAATCAACGGAAGGCAATTTTCGGATTAAATTGAAGCGTTTTCGACGTTTTCAGATTCACTGGCGCTTTGTTTATACCTACCGTTTTTCAACCAAATATCCACCGTTGGCTGGACCTCTTATAGGGTGCGCTACGCGCTCCAATTTTATGGGTTTTCAAGGCATGGGCAGGAAGGCTTGAATAAAATGAGGGGAGCAACATTTCTGATTTGCGACTCCCCTTTTGGGCATTTTATTCAATGCCTCCTGCACCAGGGCTATCCCCTTGACAGGTTGCTCCCCAGCAGCGCCTGTCTCCATTTCACCCGGCAAACCGTATTGAATCGGATTAAAATTTCAACTTTCCGGGATGCCAGGGGCAGAGGCCCCGGATACCGCAAGTTGTCGATCAAATGGGTTTGTCCGGAAAGTACCATTGGCAGGCAGGGCTTTGAGTCCATCTCGAACTGACACAGCGTATGCAGTTCAACGAAGACTTCCAGACGAAGCAGGGACGCTTCATCAATGTATAGTGGTCCCCGAAAATAGGACATTATATTAAGATAGGTTCTCCTCAAAAACAATTAACCATCTGATAACAATAGAATAATTTTCAAAAACATGGTATAATGTGCAAGTAAAAATGACAAAATCCCACAAAAGGGTTTGCACATGATCACCT
>PDWJ01001520.1_pt1 | contig 28626 bp, 16 predicted proteins | sample 1430881 | NCBI WGS metagenome assembly PDWJ01 (sample SAMN01162460, study PRJNA174530) | Oral metagenome, whole genome shotgun sequencing project. | biome: Marine environment; feature: Marine mammal; material: Swab sample of the gingival sulcus; isolation source: swab sample of gingival sulcus...
CTTTGTTAAAGCTGTATTAGATGCAAATTTTATATCGTTAATATCACTACTTCCACAATAAAACTCTTCTAAATAAGCATTATGCGAAAGGTCTACACTTGTGAGATTTGCATAATTTGCGGTACAATTTAATTTTAATAACTCTCCGAAAATTTTCATAGTAGTACTTCCTGCATTATAGGTAATACCATAGTCTGTCCAGCCTGCATCTACTGTAATATCGTAGACTTGCGAGCCACTTTTTATTTTTATCGGGGTATTGTCTGCCTGTGCCCAAAGTCTCAGCTTAATATCTGCTCCGTTTTGTACCGTAAGAGTTACGAAACGGGACATATTCACTTGTGCATTCAATGTTGCACTGTTTAAAAATACTCCACTTATAAGGAGTATAAGTATTTGTAAAATTTTGTTTTTCATTGGGGTAAAATTTAAAAAGTAAAAAAATAGAAAAGTAATAAGGAAAAACTCCTTACCATAAGTAGCTAAAATAGTTTACTATAGATACATAAAATTACGCTTTTATCGTCGTATTACCAACAAGCAACTATTAAACGTTAGAGCTTAGTTATTAAACGAAGGTGTTTGTTTATTAAACGTGTAAGATTATTTTTTAAAACGTCATCATCTCTTATTAAATGTCAAAACATAGTTATTAAACGTGCGATGCTATTTATTAAATGCACAGCAAAATATTAAAACCCAATTTATCCAATAGAAATTGTTATTAGTACTCAAATTACAATAAAACAATAATTTACAAAACATAAACGTGAGAATGTTATGGTAAATCTTTGTAAGTTAACAAATGGCTTATTTTATAGTAATTTAAGAGGGGTAGACCACCCCATCCTGCGGACACCCCTCCAAAGGAGGGGAAACGACCACCCCGTCCTGCGGACACCCCTCCAAAGGAGGGGAATTGCCCCCGTTTTTATATAAGTCGTTGGGGAACAGTAGAAACCTTGCATTTATATTGTCGTAGAGACAAGGCATGCAATGTCGCTGTTTTTATCCAATGGGTTTAAACCCATTGGAATACTGACAAGGGAGCATGCTCCCTTGTTATACGGCAAACATTCATAAAAAGCAACAGCCCCCAAAGGAGCAGCCTCTAATCATGAAACAGAAATTATTTTTTTATCCAATGAGTTTAAACCCATTTTGTAAAGTTGATCAAATCTGTTTCTAAAGGCGGGGTAGACCACCCCGTCCTACGGACACCCCTCCAAAGGAGGGGAAACGACCACCCCGTCCTGCGGACACCCCTCCAAAGGAGGGGAATTGCCCCCGTTTTTATATAAGTCGTTGGGGCACAGTAGAAACCTTGCATTTATATTGTCGTAGAGACAAGGCATGCCTCAGGGCTACGCAACATATCTACAAATTATATAAGATTAATCTCATAAGGACAGGTTCAATTAGTTCTTTTTTACATATACTTTCAAATCTGCCTCCAAAGTAGAAGTATAGATTTCTATTGCATGTTTTGAGTTTACCGTCTGCCACAATTTATCAGGCAAATTTGTAGAAAACCAATTTGTTTTTTTATATTTGCAAGAAAAATTTTTATATAAAAACAAAAAAAATGAAACGAAACTTATTGCTAATTAGCAATTCAACTAATGCAGGCGAAGAATATTTACAATGGCCGCAACCATATATTCAAGACTTTATAAAAGAAACCGGAGTAAAAACAGCACTTTTCATACCTTATGCCGGTGTAAACCTTTCCGACAAAGGAATAGAAGCCTCTTATGATGTTTATGAAAAACGTGTTCAAGAGGTTTTCAAAAAATTTGGGGTAGACTTAAAATCCGTACATAAAGAAGATAACCCAAAAGAGGCTGCTAAAAATACTGAAATGATAATTGTTGGCGGCGGAAATACTTTTCATTTAGTAAAAATGCTACATGAAACCGGTTTAATGAAAACCATAAAACGCCAAATAAAAAAAGGTGTACCTTACATGGGATGGAGCGCCGGAAGTAATGTTGCTTGCCCTACCCTATGCACTACTAATGATATGCCCATTGCCGAGCCTAAGTCTTTCAAAGGATTAAAAGTAATTCCTTTCCAAATTAACCCACACTATTTAGATGCCCACCCGGAAGGACACGGTGGCGAAACTCGCGAACAAAGAATAAATGAATTTTTGGTAGTAAATCCTAAAATATATGTAGCAGGATTACGCGAAGCATGTCTGTTCCGCATTAAAAATAATGAAATTAAAATGCTTGGAAACAGGACTTTACGCGTTTTTAAACATGGTAAAACCCCACAAGAATTAAATTACTCTGATGATATGAGCTTTTTGTTAAAGAAACCTTCTAAAAAAGTTAAGAGTTAAAAGTTAATAATTAAGTTGTTGATAATAATATAGTTGTAAAGGTTTTAGTTATCAACAGTTCGTTATTTTTTATAAACACCTGATAATCAGGAAATTATAATAGACTATAATCAGCTAACTATCAATACGTTAAGCTCGTGATTTTTAACTCATAATTCAACAAAGTGTTTTGTTTTAAAAGTGAAGTAATTTAAGAGCGTAATGGAAAATCTATTACATATTTGGGGGTTTAAAATTTAAACAATATCTCTGCTATTGATTTTTATAGCTCAAGAGGAGGTGTTATATATTAACACTTTAGGAAAGCTCAGATGCTTACAAAATAGAGAAACTTAAAATTATTTTTCCTATATCCAATGAGTTTAACTCCATTGGACAGCAGAAGTTTAAATTTTTAGAGGTTAATTTTATTAAATCAAGCCTATAACACCTTGATAATCAAATTGTTATAAAACATACAATAGTAATATAACTTTCTTATTATCAGTCATTTATGACAAACAAAGAACTATCAGTATACTAAAAAAACAAAAAACTAAGCTTTTCACATATTTTGCCATAAAAAAACCTTTTTCATTAGCTTTGTGTGAAATTTAAGATTACATTATGGACAGTTCAAATTATAAATATCTGGACAAAATAAACTCGCCCGATGATTTAAAAAAATACAAAGCTGAAGAATTGGTGGAAATATCCAAAGAACTCAGAAAGTATATAATAGACGTAGTATCGGGTAATCCCGGACATTTTGCATCGGGTTTGGGGGTAGTAGAACTTACTGTTGCACTACATAAGGTTTACAACAGTCCTAAAGATAAAATAATATGGGACGTAGGACATCAAGCCTACGGACATAAAATACTTACAGGAAGACGCGATGTATTTCATACCAATCGTAAACTGGGCGGTATTTCAGGCTTTCCGGTTATAGCCGAAAGTCCACACGATGCCTTTGGCGTAGGACACTCATCTACCTCCATTTCGGCGGCTCTGGGTATGGCAGTAGCCGCAGCTTTGCGCAAAGAAAACGACAAACACGTAATAGCAGTAATAGGCGACGGAGCATTGACCGGCGGAATAGCTTTTGAAGCTCTTAACAATGCCGGCAGCAACAATGCCGACTTATTGGTAATACTCAATGACAACAACATGTCAATAGACCCCAATGTGGGCGCACTAAAAGATTATTTGCTCGACATCAGAACCTCCAAAACATACAACAAAGTAAAAGAAGATGTATGGAACGTACTTGGAAAAATAAGAAAAATAGGTCCAAATACCAGACGACTAATTCAAACAATTGAAAATGGAGTTAAAACCGTAGTAATGCGTCAAAGTAACTTATTTGAAGCTTTGAATTTCAGATATTTCGGACCTGTAAACGGGCATGATGTAAACTATCTGGTAAATATCCTTTCCGATATGAAAGCCATAAAAGGTCCTAAATTATTGCACATAATAACAACCAAAGGCAAAGGTTTTGATGCTGCCGAAAATGACCAAACGGGTTGGCATGCGCCCGGCAAATTTGATAAATTAACAGGTAAAAAAATTAAACCCGATTTAAAGGCAAAACAAGCACCTAAATTTCAAGAAGTTTTTGGACACACCTTAGTTGAATTGGCGAAAATTAATGATAAAATAGTAGGTGTTACTCCTGCAATGCCAAGCGGCTCTTCTATGAATATAATGATGAAAGAAATACCCGAACGCTCTTTTGATGTAGGTATTGCCGAACAACATGCCGTTACCTTTTCTGCCGGCATGGCAGCCGACGGATTACTCCCGTTTTGTAACATATACTCCAGCTTTATGCAAAGAGCATACGACCAAGTAATACACGATACTGCTTTACAGAAATTAAATGTAGTATTTTGTTTAGACAGAGGAGGATTGGTAGGCGACGACGGAGCAACCCATCACGGAGCTTTCGATATGGCATACATGCGAACAATACCAAACATAACGATTGCAGCCCCAATGAACGAACAAGAATTGCGAAATTTAATGTATTCGGCTCAGTTACCCGACCAAGGTACATATGTGATACGCTATCCGAGGGGCAAAGGCTCAATGCCGAACTGGCACACTCCTTTTGAGGAAATAAAAACAGGCACAGGTCGAAAATTGAGAGACGGCACAACGCTTGCCCTATTAACCGTAGGAAAAGCCGGAATTATGGCAGAAGCGGCATGCGAAATGCTTAATCAACAAGGCTATACACCCGCTCATTACGATATGAGGTTTATAAAACCTTTGGATAAATCGCTTCTGAAACAAATATTTTCAAAATTTGACAAAATAATAACTGTGGAAGACGGTGCTATAACCGGAGGCTTTGGAACTGCTGTACTTGAATTTATGTCGGAAAATGATTACACGGCAAAACTTATACGCCTCGGTATTCCTGATGAATTTATAGAACACGGAACTCAAGAACAACTATACAAACTATGCGGCTATGATGCCGAAAGTATTGTTAAAACAGCACTTTCTATTTTAAAAACTTCTACCCCCAAAGAGAAAAAAACAAAAATTTTAAACAAAACATAAAGACAAGAAACTCATAATAATTCAAGACTTTTGAAAGTTTTAAAATTCTTAACCTCTTAATTCTTTATTTTGAAAAAACAAACAGAAAAACAACATCTTTTAGACGAAAGATACCTGCGAATGGCACATATTTGGGCAGAAAATTCATACTGCAAAAGGAAAAAAGTAGGTGCTTTGATAGTGAAAAATAAAATGATTATATCAGACGGCTACAATGGCACGCCATCGGGTTTTGAAAATATCTGCGAAGACGAAAACGACAACACCAAACCCTATGTACTACACGCCGAGGCTAATGCCATAACTAAAGTAGCAAAATCAAATAATAACAGCAATGACGCTACCCTGTATGTTACAACCTCGCCCTGTATGGAATGCTCAAAATTAATAATACAATCAGGTATAAAACGGGTTGTATTTTCAGAGAAATATAGAATTGAGGACGGGTTAGAATTACTTAAACGCTCAGGAGTAGAACTTGTTTTTAAAGAAACAAAAAAGATGTAAGCCTTTTAAAAACAGTATATTACGACAAATAATCATTTACAAAACACTTATTCTAAATTATTAAGGCAACCTCTAAAAATAAATAATTTTAAAGTTATTTTTCCTATTTCCAATGGGTTTAAACCCATTGGGAAAACAGAAATTTGAATTTTTAAAGGTTAAGAAAATTGATTAATTACGAAAAAACAAAATATGAGAAAAAATACAACGCGCAGCATCATATTGCCTCTAATTTCGGCTTTGGCGCTTGCAGTAGGTTTATATATAGGGGCTAAATTGCTTGCACCTACCCAAAGCACACACATAACTAACTTTTCTACCTCCAAAGTTGATGCCTTGTTTAATCTATTAAACGAAAATTATGTTGATAAGTTATCGGCAGACAGCATCGACGACATCGTGTTACCTATAATACTCAAAAAGTTAGACCCTCATTCTGTTTACATAAAAACCGAAGATATGAAAGGCGTAAACGAAGAAATTACCGGCAAATTTGAGGGTATAGGTATACAATTCAACATTAATGAAGATACTGTAATGGTGGTAAGCGTAATAAGCGGAGGACCTTCTGAAAAAGTGGGGCTTTTGCCCGGCGACCGCATCGTTACGGTGGATGATTCAATTTTTGCAGGCAAAAAAATAAATACCGATGATGTTATAAAACACCTAAAAGGTACTAAGGGCTCTACCGTAAAATTAGGAATAAAAAGATATGGAGTAAAAGACCTAATTGAGTTTGAAATAGTGCGAGACAAAATCCCAATTTACAGTATAGACGCAGCCTATATGTTGGATGATGAAACAGCTTACATAAAAATAAATAAATTTGCCGCAACTACTTATTCCGAATTTAGAGAAGCAGCCGAAAAACTTATAAATCAAGGAATGAAAAAACTTGTATTAGATTTACGACAGAACGGCGGAGGCTTACTCAATCAGGTTGTAAAAATTGTTGATGAATTTCTGCCGGAAGGTAAAATGATAGTTTACTTAGAGGGACGAGCCAGAAAACGCCGCGATTATTTTGCTAATGGAAAAGGAATTTGTGAAAACATTAAATTGGCTGTGATTATAGATACATGGTCGGCATCGGCAAGTGAAATATTAGCCGGTGCAATTCAAGATAATGACCGAGGCGTTATAGTAGGGCGACGTTCTTTCGGAAAAGGCTTGGTGCAAGAAACATTTACTTTTGTCGATAATTCGGCAATACGACTTACCACGGCACGTTATTACACCCCCGTAGGGCGCAGTATACAAAAGCCTTATGACAAAGGAGTTGATAAATATTTGCGCGACATAAGCGACAGAATAATGAAAGGCGAATTGACGGGCGAAACAAAATATGATTTCCCCGACTCATTGAAATATACTACAAAAGGCGGTAAAATATTATACGGCGGAGGCGGCATAAGTCCTGATGTATACGTGCCGTTGGATACTTCGTATTATTCCGATTATTATGAAAAAATTACAGGAAAAGGCCTCATCTATAAATTTGCTCTTAGCTATGCCGACAAACACCGCAACAAACTTAATACACTGAAAACAGCATCGGAAATAGAACAAAACCTAATAAAAGAAAAGACATTACAACAATTTGTAAGATATGCGAAATCTAAAGGAGTAAAATATGACAAAGAAGGATTTAATAAATCTAAAAAAGAAATTCGTACTTTCTTATATGCCTTAATAGCGCGCAACATCATAAACAACGAGGGATTTTACCCTATAATGGGTAAGTCTGATATAGAATTACAAACAGCAATAAAAGAATTAAACAAAATTTCTGAAAAATAATTTCGTTTTAAAAGAAAAACATTTCAAAAGGCACATTTTTTGAGCGATATTTTGAGTTCATTATTGCCTTTGCAGCAAAATTCATACACAAAATTTGCCACCTATTAAAAAAAGGCTGTAAACGATTAATAATAAAAGACTTAAATGCTTTTAAAAACAAAAAAACTACACTCCTGTTTCCTATAAAAATAATATATAAAAAACATTTACGGAACATTCATTTAGAACAAGGTGAACGTGAAATTATTTTTTCTGTAAATCTTTTTCTTATTTTTGTGCCGTTGTAAAACAATAAAATATGTATGAATATTTAGAAGGTAATGTTGCAGAAAGCGGTCCTACGCACATAGTAATAGACGTAAAAGGGATAGCTTATTATCTGCACTGCTCCATAGGCACAGCGTCTAACGTAAAAGGCAAAACGCAATTTAAACTTTTTACCCACCTTGTGGTAAAAGAAGACGATATGCGTTTATACGGCTTTTCCGACAGCGCCGAACGAGAAATATTCAGACTATTAATTTCGGTATCGGGTATAGGACCCAATACGGCTATGGTTATGCTATCGTCATTAAGTCCGGCAGAAATAAAACACGCTGTGGAAAATGAAAACGCCAATCTAATACAAACCATAAAAGGCATAGGCAATAAAACAGCTCAACGCATCATTATAGAACTGAAAGATAAAATGTTGAAAACCAACATAAAAACCACAAGCAATATGGTTTCACTTAACAGCAACGCCGACGAAGCTACCTCGGCATTGCAAATGTTGGGTTTCCCAAAAAAACGAGCTGAAAAAATATTAAAGCAATTATTTACCGACAATCCTACACTAAGTTCTGAGGAAGCTGTAAAAAAAGCATTGAAAATATTATAAAATTTTATAAAATTGCAAATTATTAAAACTTCTACTGCCTATGACTAAATTTTTATTCAAAAAAACATTTTAAATTAAAAAATAAACTAGTGATACACAATACACGCTCAATAGCTCTTGTAGGCTTTGCTGTTTTATCTATCTTTATATTATTGTCATCGGCAGGAACTCCCTTAAATGATAAACCATTTAAACCGGGAGACATGTTTAGTGTAAAAGACTCAATAAACGGCGATACAGATTTAATTTTCTCTTTTTCGGACTACAGAAACAGACCTTCTCTATCAAAATACAGCTCACCTCTGTATTTTAAAAACCCTTCAAACATAAAATCAAAGGTAATTTATAACCCCAAAACAGGTAAATTTATTTTTACCGACAAAATAGGCAATTTCAATTACCGAACTCCTTTCCAAATGGATTTTGACGACTACTTGAAATACAGCGAAAAAAAATCTCGTCAGAACTACTGGTCAGAACGTTTCGCATTAGAAACAGGCTCAGGCAGCACTTCTGCAATAGACCGACTTATAAACCCAAACCTGATTGTCCCGATTAAGGGCTTCGACAGGATTTTCGGAAGCAATAAAGTAACCGTTAAACCACAAGGAAATGCCGAGCTGATTTTTGGTGTAAATATCTCAAATGTAGAAAATCATACGCTTTCAGAAGACCTGCAAAAAACCGTAACATTCGAATTTGATGAAAAAATAAACATGGGTGTCAACGGACAAATAGGCGAAAAACTATCGGTTGGCATAAACTTCGACACAGAAGCTACTTTTGAATTTGAAAACAACATAAAACTCGCATACAAAGGCGATGAAGACGAAATATTACAAAAAATAGAAGCCGGTAACGTATCAATGCCACTTTCCGGAAGTCTTATCACGGGAAGCCACAGTTTGTTTGGAGTGAAAACAGAAATGAAATTCGGAAAGTTAACAGTAACCAATGTTATTTCACAACAAAAAAGCGAAAGTAAAACTATTGAAGTACAAGGCGGCGCTACAACGACCCCGTTTGAAATTACAGCTGATAACTACGAAGCCGGTAAACACTTTTTCCTGTCGCAATTCTTTAGAGACAGATATGATGATGCACTCAAAAGTTTACCACTAATTCGTTCAGGCGTTACCATAACACGGGTTGAGATTTGGGTTACCAACCGAAGCGGACAATTTGATGAATCGCGTAACATAATAGCATTCACAGACTTAGGAGAGGCTCAAGAACACATATATTCTTCTTTCTTTACGGGAACAAATGGCTATCCAGACAACAAAAGGAATAGTCTTTACCAAGCCATGAACACCACTTATGCCGCTATTCGTAACATAAGTAGTGCCAGTTCAACTCTTAACGGAATACCTAATTTTAATCAAGGTGCAGATTTTGAAAAAGTTCAAAATGCAAGAAAATTAAGTAATTCAGAATTTTTCTTTCATCCGTCGTTAGGTTATATTTCGCTTAACTCCGCATTGCGAAACGACGAAGTACTTGCCGTAGCATACGAATACACCGTAGGAGGCAAAATATACCGTGTAGGAGAATTTTCAAACGAAAACCCGCCCGCTCCCGAAGCATTATTTCTGAAAATGCTTAAAGCAACAACACTTTCAACACAACTTCCTACTTGGAAACTTATGATGAAAAATGTTTACAGCATAGATGCCTACCAAGTAAAACCCGAAGATTTTGTACTCGAAATAATGTACAGAGACGACAAAACAGGTTCATCGCTAAACTACTTGCCGGAAGGAAAAATAAACGGCGAACTGCTATTAAAAGTAATGAACTTAGATAATATGAACAAAAGCGGCGACAGCGGCGCAGACGGATACTTCGATTTCATAAACAGAGTTACTATAAATCCCGATAATGGTAGAATATATTTTCCCGTAGTAGAACCATTTGGAGACCACTTGCGAGGAAAAATTACGGGCGGCAACACAACCAATCCTGAATTAAATCGAATTGCAGACCAGTACGTTTTTGATGAATTATATGACAAAACCCAAAGTCAAGCAAGACAAGCAGCCGAAAAAAACAAGTTCTTTTTAAAAGGTTCATACCGTTCAGCAGGCGGCTCTGAAATTAATCTCAACGCAATGAATGTTCCGCAAGGCTCGGTTAATGTAACTGCCGGCGGACAAAAACTTACGGAAAATGTCGATTATACAGTCGATTACAATCTGGGACGTGTAAATATATTAAATCAAAGCTTGCTCGAATCAGGTACTCCTATACAAATATCACTCGAAAATAACTCAACTTTCAATATAGGGACAAAAACATTCTTAGGAACACGATTGGACTATGCCCTTAACGACGAAATAACACTCGGAGGAACACTCCTACACCTAAGCCAAAAGCCCCTTACAAACAAAATAAACATAGGTAATGAACCTATTTCAAACACAATATGGGGGCTTGACTTTGCCATAAATAAAGAAATACCCTTCCTTACAAAACTGACTGACATGATCCCTTTAATAGAAACAAAGGAACAGTCTACACTTCAGTTTGATGGCGAATTTGCCCAACTTATACCCGGACACCACAGGCACATAGGGCAAGAAGGTTATGCTCATATCGACGATTTTGAAGCTGCCGAAACGTCCCTCGAACTAAAAACACCCACTGCATGGAAGTTAGCATCAGTACCACAAGGACAAACCGACCTTTTCCCCGAAGCCGACTCCATAAATACCCTTACATACGGAATGAACCGTGCAAAAATTGCATGGTACAATGTAAATACCGATTTCTTAAGAAACACCACAACCACCCCGCGACACATTACAGTAGACGACCAATCTGACCACCGTGTACGCGAAGTATATGAACGCGAGCTGTTCCCAAACAGAGACCCTCTACACGGTATACCTCCGGTATTGGCAGTTTTGAATTTAGCTTTTTACCCCGAAGAAAGAGGTCCTTATAATTTCGATACTCAAGGAATGCCCGGCATATCAGCAGGTATAGACGCAAGCGGACTGTTGAAAAACCCATATTCTCGCTGGGGCGGAATAATGAGAAGCCTCGTAACTAACGATTTTGAAGAAGCTAATATAGAATATATTGATATGTGGCTTATGGACCCGTTCCATTATGATGAAAATGCAACAGGAGGAGACTTCTATATAAATCTTGGTAATATTTCGGAAGATATTTTACGAGACGGACGACAAAGTTTTGAAAACGGAATGCCAACCGGTCCCGAAGCTCAAAATTTAGATACTACGGCATGGGGACGAGTGCCTGTATTGCCACGTATTACCGACGGATTTGCAAACGACCCTGCCGATGCCAGACAATACCAAGATATAGGACTGGACGGACTAAGCACAGAAGATGAAGTTACTTTCTTTGAAAAATATTTATCATCAATCCGAAATTTATACGGAGCACAATCAAATGCTTACAAGATGGCATTGGAAGACCCCTCGGCAGACAACTACCAATTTTACAAATCGGAAGAATACGATGCTCAACAAGCTAGTATATTAGAACGATATAAACGATTTAACAACGTAGACGGAAATTCAGGCATATCAGGAAATCAACTCGGAATTACCGCAGGCGAACAAATGCCCGACATGGAAGACATAAACAAAGACTATACATTGAGTGAATCCGAAACATATTTCCAATATAAATTAGACCTACGACCGTCGCAAATGCAAATAGGACAAAACTATATTACCGATATTAAAGAAAGTAAAGTAAAACTAAAAAACGAAAACGAAGAGACAGTTAAATGGTACAGACTGAAAATACCTATCCGCGAATATAGTCGTAAAGTTGGTGCTATTCAAGACTTTAAATCTATTCGCTTCATGCGTTTGTTTATGCAAAACTGGGAAGACCCCGTAGTACTACGATTTGCCGAAATGGCACTTGTAAGAAGCGAATGGCGCAAATATAATGCTTCTTTACTTGCCGGAACAGAAGGTACAGGGACACCCGAAATTACAGATGCTGCATTTGATATTGCTTCTGTAAATATTGAAGAGAATGCCTATCGTTCGCCCGTAAACTATGTTTTACCTCCCGGAATAAACCGCGAATTTTCATCGGACGAACCACAAATAAGAGAGCTAAACGAACAAGCTATAAGTATGCGAGTAATAAATCTGGACGATGGCGATGCTCGTGCAGCATACAAAAATGTGTCTTTAGATATGAGGCAATTTGAAAAATTACAGATGTATATACACGCCGAAGCCGTAGGCGACGAAATATTAAAAGATGATGACGTATGCGTATTCATAAGACTTGGCGCAGACTACCGCGAAAACTACTACGAATACGAAATACCTGTAAAAATAACAACACAAGGCTGGTACGAAGATGATGAAACAGGCAGAGAATTAGTTTGGCCCAACGAAAACTTCCTCGACCTAAAATTTGAAGAATTACAATTGGTAAAACAACGTCGTAATTCTGCAATGCGAGTACCGGGTTCAACTTTGCAGCTAACCTCTGAATATAGCGAATACAAAGGTGTACGCAGAATTAGTATAATGGGAAATCCTAATCTCAGTAATGTAAGAACCATTATGCTGGGTATTAGAAACAGAAGTAAGGACAAAAATTCGCAAAATGATGATGGAATGTCTAAATCCGTTGAAGTTTGGTTAAACGAATTACGATTAGCCGGTTTCAATGAAGAAGGCGGATGGGCTTCGCGCTCTCGACTTAGTGTAAACTTTGCCGATTTTTCAAACATAGCAATATCCGGCAGATACAGCACTCCGGGGTTTGGAAGTATAGAAAAAAGTGTTAATGAACGTTCGGTATCAACCGATTTCGGATATGATTTTTCATCGAATTTTGAACTTGGTAAGTTCTTTCCCAAAAAATTTGGAGTACACATACCGGTATTCTTTAGCTACTCCGAAAGTTTCAGCGACCCTCAATACAACCCCTTAGACCCCGATATAAAACTGAAAACAACCCTTTCTGACCCAAATCTCTCTGAAGCCGACAAAGACTCTCTTTTGTTTACATACAGAGACTACACGAGACGAAAAAGTTTTAATCTGACAAACGTAAGAATAGACGGAAACAGTGAGAAAAAACCAAAATTAGGAAAACAACAGGGAAAACCATTTTATCATATCTCAAACTGGACGGCAGGATATGGATATACACAAATGTTCAGCAGAAACGTAAACACACATCACAATCTTCTTGAACAATATAACGGCTCATTGGCTTACAACTATACCCATACGCCTAAATCAGTGCGTCCATTCCAAAATGTTAAATGGCTAAAAAACAAAGCTTTCAGAATTATAAAAGATATTAATTTCTACTACCAACCCTCAATGGTTGCTTTCAGAACTGAAATAAATAAATCTTATAATGAAATACAAATGCGAAATGTGGAACGACCTTCGGTTCAGTTAGATACCACATTCGACAAACAATTTACTTGGAACAGGGTATACGACCTGAGATATAATCTTACTCGCGACCTCAAGTTTACATATCATGCCTCAAATCTTTCATGGATAAGAGAACCTTACGGAAGATTGGATAAAGATGACCCATTCTACAAACAAAAAAATGATACAATATGGAATAGTATTAAAAATTTGGGCGAGACACGAGATTTTAATCAAAAAATTACGGCAATGTGGAATATTCCAATAAATAAATTGCCTCTTCTCGGTTGGACTAACGCTTCGGCAAGGTATGATGCCAATTTTTATTGGAATAAAGGACCAATAGCCCCACCCGACGAAAATGTAGAACTTGGAAATACTGTAAAAAATTCACAAAATATACAACTTACGGCACAGTTAAATCTTAATAAGTTATATCGTTCAGTGCCTTTCTTGAAACGAGCCGACCAAAGGATAAAATCAAGAAACAAGAAAGGTAAGCAAAAACTAAAAAATGTAGAATACAAAAAAGAATTTACAGCAAAAGCCGGAAAAACCGTGAAAATAAATCACAAACTTGGCGCAACCGGTCTAACTGTAAGGGTGTACGATGCAAAACGAAAAATAATAAAAGGAAAAACAAAAGAGATTTCAGAAAATTCAATATCGTTTACACCCGAAAAAGACGTGAAAAAAGGCACTATCATAATAAAAGGCAAAAAGCCTGTGAAAGAAAGCCCACTAACGGCAATTGTAGACAATTTCTTATATGTTTTAATGTCGGTAAGAAATATATCAGCTACCTATAATGAAACAAACGGAAGCATAATGCCCGGCTATATGCCTCAAAACGGATTTTTTGGTTTCGACGACAAATGGGAAGCCCCCGGATACAAATTCATACTTGGTATGCAAAACGAAAACTTCGGACAACTTGCAGCCGACGCAGGCTGGCTCTCAGGCGACTCCTTAGTTAATTCACCTTTTATTATGAACTCCACACGAAGTTACGACATAAGAGCTACCGTAGAACCCGTAAAAGGTATGAGAATAGACGTGTCGGCAAACAGAAGCCTAAGCGATAATTTTCAAGAATTTTGGCTACGCGACGATGACGGCTTCTATTCAGACAATCGTATATACAACGGTAATTTTTCAATATCAGTAATAACCTTAGGCTCGCTATTCGGCGATTTGGATAAAAAAACTTTCGCTTCAAAAGCCTACGATGAATTTATTGACAATAGATTAGCTGCCGCAAACAGATTGGCAAATGAACGTCATAAAGCCAACAATGTATACGACCCGTCGGCTCCTAATTTTGATTATACAACAGGCGACGAAATAAAAGACGGATTTCCAAACGGATACTCGCCCGTATCGCAAGAAGTTTTAACACCTGCGTTTCTTGCCGCATATTCAGGTAAAAGTATTAATAAAATATCGTTGGAAACATTTTCGAAAATACCAATGCCCAACTGGCGACTTAAATATGACGGTTTAACCAAAATTGATTTCATAGGAAATTGGTTCAAGAAAATAATGATAAACCACGGATACCGTTCTACATACACCATAAGCTCTTTCCAAAGTAATCTAAACTTCGATTTTGACAGTTTTGACCGCACAGGATTTAGCTATGCCCGAAACGAAGAAAGCGGACTTTTTATACCGCATTATCAAATAAACGGTTTAATGATAGATGAGAAATTTGTACCCCTAATAGGTTTTGATTTTATGTTGAAAAATGACATTTCTTTAAAATTTGAATACAGTAGAACCAGAACCTTAGCTTTAAGTTTCGGAAATAATCAATTACTGGAAGGCAATAATACCGAATATACCATTGGCATGGGCTACAAAATACCAAACCTGCAAATGCCTATAAACATAGCCGGTCAACAAACAGTATTGAAAAGCGACTTAAACTTGCGCGCCGACTTTTCTTATCGCGAAATGATGTCTATTGTACGAAGAATAACCGAAGCAGATAATCAACTATCGGCAGGACAAGAGAATATTTCCATAAAAATAAGTGCTGATTACAATTTGAATAGGAGAGTTACTCTACGTTTATTCTACGACCAAGTCATCAACCGACCTAAAGTTTCTACGGCTTACAATACCTCAAATACCAAAATAGGGTTCAGTATAAGGTTTGATTTGGTATCGAAATAAAACCTAAGGTAATCTATAAAAGTTCCTAATTTTATGTTTTTTAGCATAATGCCGTGCAACGGTTTTGATTTGGTAACATGATAGTTAGGTGCTTTGAAATGCTCTACATTTCTTGTTGTCAGCCGTTGCTAACTAAAATAATACAAAAACGAATATAAAAATCATATTATAAAAATGAAATGAGTAGTTTTTAAAATAAAACATAACTTACTGATAACAAGCACTTTATATAGTATTGACCTCATAAAACTCAACTATTTATTACAGTATATTTTTAAATTTAATTAATAAAAAATATTTTCGCGCTAAAAAGATATGAATCCGCTATTGTTTTTTGGCGTAATTGCAGCCTATTTTTTATTATTAATAATAATTTCATACTTCACAAGCCGCAACAGCAACACAGCTACTTTCTTTACGGCAAATCGTAAATCGCCATGGTATTTGGTGGCTTTCGGAATGATTGGTACATCGCTGTCGGGAGTAACATTTATATCGGTACCCGGCCAGGTGGGACATAATTTTTTCTATTATTTTCAAATGGTATTGGGCTATCCCATAGGCTATTTCATTATAGCGGGCATACTACTGCCATTATATTATAAACTTAATTTAATATCAATATACAGCTATCTGGAAAAACGCTTCGGAACAAATGCCTACCTTACAGGTTCTGCCTTTTTTCTTATTTCAAGAGTTATAGGGGCATCATTGCGACTTTTCCTCGTTGCCGGTGTGTTGCAAATAAGTTTTTTCTCGGCATTGGGTATACCTTTCTGGGTTACAGTGCCGGTAACTATCTTACTTATATGGACATACACCAACCGAGCAGGTATTAAAACCATAGTTTTTACAGATACTTTACAGACTCTTTTCATGCTGACAGCTGTGGTAATAACAATCATAATAGTAGGAAAAGAACTTAGTTTGGAAGGTGGCGAAATATTTAAAACTATAAACAACAGCCAATATGCCAAATTTTTTGATTGGGATTGGCACTCTAAAACTAATTTTTTTAAACAATTTGCCGCAGGTGCTTTTATCGCTGTGGTTATGACGGGCTTAGACCAAGATATGATGCAAAAAAATCTTACTTGTAAAAGCCTGCGCGAATCACAAAAAAACATGATAAGTTTTAGTCTTGTTCTTATTCCTGTAAATCTTTTGTTTTTATTTTTGGGAGCTTTACTTTTTATCTATGCCGACAAACAAGGCATTGTTATACCCGAAAACACAGATTGGCTCTACCCTATTCTGGCTGTAAATAATTTCACGACAATTGCCGGAATTGTATTTTTATTGGGCATAATTGCGGCGGCTTTTTCAAGTGCCGATTCTGCTCTAACAGCTTTAACAACAGGGTTTTCCATAGATTTTTTAAAGTTAAATATAAATAGCGAATCGCCTCGTGTAAAACGATACACAAAAATAGTACACATTGGATTTTCGGTTTTACTTTTTATTGTCATTATGCTTTTTGATGCTTTTAATGACGACAATGTAGTAAATTCAGTTTTCCGAATTGCAGGCTACACTTATGGACCTTTACTGGGAATGTTTGCATTTGGAATTTTCACAAAGAAAAAAGTAATAGACAAAGCAATACCTTATATTGCAATAATTTCGCCCGTTATGTCATACCTACTAAATATTTATTCCAAAGAACTTCTCTTTGGCTATGAATTCGGATTTGAACTTTTATTGGTAAATGGTTTACTGACTGTTGTGGGAATGCTTATTTTTTCTCGTAAAGAAATAGTGGAACAGCGTTGAGGTATAATTTGAATTTTTCAAATGTACCAATTGAAACAATGCTTTGGCTTAGCGCTAAATTCGGTGCTTCGACTTCGCTCAGCACCAACGAAGTTCTGCAATAATAGAGCCTAAAAAAAGAGTTTATGTGCAATTACATAAACTCTTTTTTGTGAGCCATGGCAGATTTGAACTGCCGACCCCTTGCCTGTCAAGCAAGTGCTCTAAACCAACTGAGCTAATGGCTCGCCTTTTGTCATTTTATTCTTTAGAAGTATCTTCTATATTTGGTTCTTGAAGACCATAACCTTTTCGTTTGTTTTCAACTTTTAATAATAAAGATACAATTAAAGCCAAAACAGTTAATACTACAAAGATAGTCCAAGTTTTTTGATAATTATAATTTAATTTAATTTTCTTATCTTTTATTACTTGTATCATTTGAGATATAACACTGTTGTTCATGTTTTTAAATGCTACGTTTTCTTTATCTTTTATTACAGCTATATCGTTTACGTTTAAGCTGTCGTTTACGTAGCTTTGTACTATTCTCTTTGTTTCATCGTATATTAAATTGCTTAATTCAGCCGAATCTATTTTAGTAACTTGCGCTTGAGGTGCTTCCATTATAACTTTTGAAACTAAATTTCCGGAAGTGCCTTTTGCGTAACTTTCAATATTCAGTACTGTCATTTTTTGTCCTGTAATGTTTGTTGCATCTTTCAGAGGGCTTTGCAATACTACCTCTTGGTAGGCTTTCACAAAGCTGTTTTGAATATTAATTTTGTCGGGCGATACGGTAGGGTTGGTTGAGTTTAAAACAATTCCTACAAGAAGCGGAATACCCCACAATCCAAAGTTTTGAACCCAGAATATAGCGGCATAAGCGCTTCCAAGTTGTTTTTCGGGTATTATTTTCGGAACAGAAGGCCACATGGCTGAGGGTACTAACGAAAATGCTATTCCAAGTAAAATTACATTTGCAAAAGCTATGAAAACACTGTTTATAAAAGGTAAGTAGAATATAAAGTGTACAATAATCAGCAACACTGCACCTAATATCATAATATCTACACCTCTACCTTTTTTGTCGTATATACCGCCGAAAAGAGGTGTTAATAACATTGTGCCAAGTGGAACTAAGCCCGGGAACAATCCTGCCCATGTTTCACTAACTCCAAATTTATTTACCATTAAGTCAGTTCCGTATTTATAGAACGGAAATACTGCCGAGTAAAACAATACACATAAAAGAGCTATCAACCAAAAGCCTCTATTCAGGAAAACAACTCCAAGGTCTTTCAATTTAAAGCCTTCTTCCGGTTCTTCTTTGCTTTCTTTGTGGTTTATAGCTAATTGCTTATCTAACCTTTTGTCAAGAATGTTGTAGTAGAAAAATGCAAATAAACCTGCAACTAACATTACTACACTTATTATAATAACCGTAGGTACATCGAATAAGTTTGCAATATATGCTCCGAAAAATAGCGGAATTGCCGACCCCATACGGGCTATTGCAACTTGCATACCCATAGCAAGAGCCATTTCATTGCCTTTGAACCATTTTACAACGGATTTGGAAACAGTAATTCCGGCATATTCAACACCTACCCCGAATAAAGCATATCCCATTGATGCCATAAAAACTCTTGTTTTCATTTCGAAAAATAAAAAGTTTATGGATGCCGAAGGGTCGAAGTCCATTTTAAATGCCAGATATTTTATAACTCCACCCGCTATCATTATCAATACTGATGCTATTGTGCTTATTCGTATGCCAAATCTATCCAATAAAACACCTACTATAATAAGCATTACGAACCATACATTGAAAAAGCCGTAAAAACTTGTAACAGTCCCAAAATCAGCACTGTTCCACCCGTAGGTTCTTTCTAAAATTGGTTTTAGCGGAGAAATAATTTCCGTAAAAAGATAGCCTGCAAACATTGTGAAAGACAATATAACTAAAGCAGTCCACCTTACACTTTTTTTGTCTCTCAATGTTTGAATTATTTTTTCATTCATGAGTAAAATTTTTATGATTTTGTAACGGCTTACAAATAACTGAATTTTTAATGAGAATATAAAATATATTTGCTTTATTTCATAATCAATATTTCTTTATTTTATTAAAAAAAATCAAATCATCATCACCTAAACAACTAACAACCAGATTATTACACAGACAAGAAACAGACATACAACATTAATCATTACTCAGTTAATTTTTAGTTTTTAATTACTGCAATATGTTTGGTTTTTGAGTGCAGCGGTAGGATAAAGATAGTGTTATAGACAAGGGAGCGTTAGCTTGTCGTTGTCGGGTGTGAAATTTACATTTGTAAAACAATTACAAAAACGTAAATTTAGAAACGAAGTAAACATCTATACCCCTTGTAACGTGTAGTTTACATCTATATAAAATAGATGTTAAAATTCTTGCATCTAAAAAAAAAGCGTTTACTTTTGCCCACTGTTTTTTATGGGAATAAATGCTAATTAACTGATTATCAACAAAGCACAATTTTAAAAGTAATAAAACGAACATTTTTTTACAAGTGGGAAAATCCTGCAAGAACGGATATAACAACATTTTTATTAATCCGTCCTTTTTTTATTAATGTAAATAAAATTTATGAAACTTCTTTATAAAACTTTTATAATTTTAACCGGCAGTTTATTATTGTCATCTTTCATATACAGAAACAAAACTACTAACTACTCCACTAACACAATCATAAATTCAATAAACACCAAGGCAGAATTGACGTTTTTAGGAGAATATCAATTTAATAAAGCCTACGAAGAAACCATTAATTACATAAAAGAACATGAGGGATTTTCCGAAGGGAATGTTTACACTTGCCCATCATCCTATAATACAATAGGTTACGGTCATGTAATTTTACCCTCCGATACTTTCAATTCAGGAAATATAAGCTATGAAATAGCAGATAAATTACTTAGAGACGATTTTGACAAAGCTGTGAAAGCAGTAGAGCGCGAAACAAAACTCGAAGGATATAAAAAATTAGCAATAGCGCATTTTATATTCGCAAAAGGAATAGGTAATTTTAAAAAGAGCGTACTAAGGCAACTTATTTTAGAAAATAAACCCATAGACGAAGAGCTTAAAAAATGGTGTTTCTATAAAAACTCAAGAGGCGTATTGGTACGAAGTGAATACGCTTACCGTATAAGACTTTGGGAAATAGAAATGTATAATAGAAAGTTTTAAACCCGAATTATACAATGAAAAATATATCCTGCTCTCAAATAACAATTTGACTTTTTGTCAGTTATTAGACAGAATGATTATTTTACCGATTAAAAAAGTTTCAGTCTTTTGTAAATATAAACAATTGTTAATAAGCAATTTACAAATAAGCATTATATTGTGAAATTTGCTTAATATGACAAATTTTACATTTGTTAAAAACAGGCATATATATTGTGTATCGTGAAGCATTGAAATAACAAAACGCATAAATTTTATTGTGCATGAACATAAAAAATATAAACTCACTAAAAGAACTACACAGTCAATTAAAAGGAGAACTACACAGTTATCTGCTTCTGTATAAAGAAAAAACTGAAACGCCCGATTGTGCTTTTTCTAATCTTAGAAAAGTTGAAATATCTGACGATACAATTCAAGTTTTTGCCGCTGATGTAAACACAGTGCGCGATATACATCCCGAATATGGCATAAAAAGCGTTCCTGCACTGATGTATTTCAAAGGAGATAAATTTGTAACCTCTATAAAGGGTTGTAATACAAAGGATTATTACAAATCTTTGTTTGAGAAAACACTTTTCTCTGCCCGAATCGAAAAAGAAGGAAAACCAAAATTAAATATCACAATGTATAGCACCCCTACGTGTACTTATTGCACGCAGCTTAAAAATTATTTTAGAGAAAATAATGTGTCATTTAGAGACGTTGATGTATCTAAAAATCAACAAGCAGCCGAAGAAATGGTAAAACGAAGTGGACAACAAGGTGTACCACAAACAGTTATAAACGGAACGGTAATTATAGGCTTCGATAAATTGAAAATAGACAAAATGATTGGTCTCGGATAAACCTTTTTTTTTAATTGAGAATTGAAAATTGAAAATGGCGAAATACTTACGTAAGTAATTGAAATTTATAGAGCTAACATATTGATAATTAGATATTTGAAAGCTCAGTAGCATCACGTAAACCTTTGACTATCAATTACTTAAAGAATTAACAAACTATTGTATAAAATTTTAAACATATAAAAAATGAAAGAATTACAACCACTTAATGAAAACGTACTTTTATCAGTTGATGACGAAAAACAAGAACAAACTACTGCAAGCGGAATAATTATTCCTGATTCTGCCAAAAGAAAAGAAAACACGGGCAAAGTTGTAGCTGTGGGAACAATAGAAAATCCAAGCATTGTAGAGGGTGATATTGTTCTTTATAAAGATTTTTCCGGTAAAGAATACGAATTTGAAGGTAAAAAATATGTATTTGTACCTTATGCCGATTTGTTGGCTAAAATTGTAGAAACCGAAGAAATATAAGTAGGCTGCAAAAGGGGAAAAATATAACTCTTGTCGGATAAATATAACGACAAGAGTTTTTTGTTTAACTTAAACCAATTTATATCAAAACTTTGTAAATAAAGATGGAGCAAACAACTGTATATCTGGCACTTGGCAGCAACAAGGGCGACAAACAAAAAATGTTAAATACGGCAAAGGATATTATAGAAAAACGTTTGGGAAAAATTGAAGCCTACTCTAAGGTGTACAAAACGAAAGCGGTAGGCTACGAAGGCGCAGATTACTTAAATTCTGCATTAAAATTAGCCACAAGACTAAATCCGTCAGATTTACTTTACGAAACCCGTATGATTGAAAAAGAATTGGGCAGAAAAAACAAAACTCAAATAAATGAAGCGGGGCAAGCTGTATACGAAGCACGTTGCATTGATATTGATATACTGTACTACGACACTAAAATTATTTCAAAGGAAGATTTAATAATTCCTCATCCTCGTTTGCATGAAAGGACTTTTGTATTACAACCGCTTTGCGATATAGCGCCGAAATTCGTACACCCTATATTGAAAAAAAATAATACGGAACTTTTAATCCAAATTACATAAATTAAGTTCTAAAAACACCTAATTCTATATTACTTTAAAATTTTCAAAAGCCTTGATTTATAAATTTTTAGAAGTAGTCATAACTTAACATACAAATATTCAATGCTTCGCAAAGTCAAAAGCTAACACATTCATAACAAACAAGTTACAAGACATAAAAAACTTGTCGCTTAACTTGTAATAAGCAAGCGACAAGGGAGAATAATTATGCAAAAAATTTATTTCTTTAGAATAAAAATTTATTCTTTGCTATTTAAGCATTTATGCTTTCTGTATAAGCATCAGCATCCATAAGGTTTTCTAAATCAGATAAATTGCTTGCTTTTACTTTTATAATCCAACCTTCGTTATAAGGGTCTTTATTCAATAATTCGGGAGCATCTTCCAGTGCGGGATTAACTTCTACTACCTCTCCGTTTACAGGCATCAGCATATCCGATACTGTTTTTACAGCTTCAATAGTTCCGAAAATCTCATCTTTTTCAAGAGTTTCACCTTCGGTTTCTATTTCTACAAAAACAATTTCGCCTAATTCGCTTTGAGCAAAATCAGTAATGCCTACAACTAACAAGTCGCCATCTTGCTTAACCCATTCATGGTCTGCTGTGTATTTCAAATCTTTTGGTACGTTCATAATACTATATTTTTTTGTTTTATATTATCGGCAAAAGTAAATTTTTTTATTCTTAATTTCAAAAATTAAATTGTTTTTATTTTTGTTTACTGAATGTCTGCATCTCACCTCAAATACCTTACTATCAGCTATTTAAATCTTTCATTAGATTATCTTATTTACATAAAAATAAAATTTATTAAATGTGTTTTGAATTATTTTTTATATAATAAATCTATGAGTTTGTTTGCACTTGACGAATTAGAAAATAATTCTTTAAAAATCAACTCTCTTTTTTTGTACTCGTCGTTGTTTATATTATATTCTTTTGAGTATAAATTTCCAATTAATTTCAATATTTTTTCAGAATTGTCAGCAATATGGCATAAAGTTTCGAGCCCGGTGCCTGCTACCATTTTATCATTAACAATACAATGTCTGCCAAGACTTAAAGCATTTAGTAGTTTTAATTTTATTCCGGTAGCCTGAAAGGTAATAAGAATATTTATTTGGGCATTTTTTATAAGTTGTTCTAATTTTTCATCACTCGGATTAGCAATTATTTTAACATTAGTGTACCTCGAAGCTGTTTGTAATATTTCTGTATCAGGATTTTTACCTGCTATTATACAAGGTTTATCGGTATGAGCAAATACATTCTTTATAAGATAAATAGCTACTTTTATATTTTCGCCTACCGACATATTACCATGATAAACAATGCCTTGCCCTAATCCGCTGTGTTGTTGAATTATATATTCGGAATGAAAAGCAGGAACTAAATATGATTTTGAGTATTGGCTGAAATGTTTTTTATCTGCCGAAGATATAGCGGCTATGGTGTCGGCACGACATAATTTTTTTTCATAAAATTTTAATTTTAAAGCTTCTGAAAGAAAAAACAGTTTTTTCCAAAAATTCTTTTCTGCCGAAGCAAGATGTTTGTAATATTGATGTTCAATATTATGAGTGCGAACGATTTTAATTTTATCGCTTAACAGTTTGTTATCTAAGTAATAACAGCAATGTAAGCCTTCAAAAATAACAGGAAAATCATCTTGGGCAATTTCACGAAGCAAAGTTTTACTGCGTCTCGACCTGATAATATAAGGTGTAAAACTCAAAATACTCCAAAATCCTGTTTTGCGCGACATATAATTTACTGATTTACAGTACTTTTCCAGTCCCAAAGGTTTCCCTCTCCCATATTCAAAACAATGTAAATGTATAATGAAATCTTTGGATTTCAAAGCTTTAATTTTATTAAAAACATCAATTACACCGCCGTAATCAGCCGGAAAAGGAACATCAAAACTTACTATATGTATATGTTTTTGTTGCACTTGCTTGTTTTATAACTAAGTAAACTATAAAAATCCGTAATTTTGCGTTATATTGAAATTTAAAATTTACAAAAGCCTTAATTTATGATTTTTTAGAAATTATCACCAATGATACAAAAGTAAACTTAAACATAGAATATTAAATAAAATATAAATATTTTTCTGAATTTACAATATGAAATTTTATATTTGTTCCCTTTTTATCAAAGAAAGAAACACACATAACAATTTTATAATCAAGTAATTAAGACATAAAACATTTAAAAACACTTCCGATAAATAATATAAATTCTTTTCGGGCATTTCAATTGTTGAAATATCTGGGACAGTTGTTTATTAGTATTATTCTAACTAAATCGGGCTTGTCAAAAAACGATATAGGGCAGTTTGAATACTTTAATTTTATAGCTTCCGGATTTAGTTTTTTTTGGATAACCGGCATAATGCAAACACTGCTAAGCACTTATCCCGAAATGAAAAAAACAAAAAGCAAATCTTTATTTTTCAGTACTGCTGTATATATTTTGTCGTTTAGTGTATCGTCGGTTTTGTTGATAATGTTATATTTTGAATTTACCAATACCGTAATTACAGATTACCAAACAACAATTTTACTGCTATACACTTTGATTAATCCACTTGGTTTTTTAATAGAGCATATATTACTGTTAATCAAGCGTTTCAAGGCATTAACAATATTTGGATTTTTTACTTTATTTGTGCCTTTTTTGCTTATAGGACTTCCATTGTTTATCGACAAAACTGTGGATTATGCTATGTTGGGGCTGCTCGTTTGGGCAATTTTTAAACTTATATTTGTAAGCATATTAGTATACAAACAAAGTTCTTTAAAACTTGATACCTCTATAATAAAAGACTTACTGAAACGCTCCTTGCCATTGATGGGAGCATCTTTTGTGGCAGGTTCGGCTGCATATATAGACGGATATATTATAAGTCAAAACTATAATTCTGATGTATTTGCAATATTCAGATACGGCGCTAAAGAATTTCCTTTTTTTCTGATTATTGCTAACGCCTTTAGTGTTAGCATTATACCCGAGCTGAATAAAGCCGGTAATCTTCAATTTGCTTTAAACAAGATAAAGGAAAATTCTAAAAAAATGATATTTTACATGTTTCCTATGTCTATTGTTTTTATGCTGATTAGCAGATACTTATACATAATGGTATTTAACGAAGATTTTGAACAAAGTTATATAATATTTAACATATATTTATTGTTGATAATGAGCAGGTTAATTTTTACAAACAGTATTTTAATCAGCTTAAAACAGAATAATACTATTTTTATTGTCAGCATTGTTGAGTTGCTAATAAATGTGGTATTTAGTTTAATATTTTTGCAATATTGGGGCTATATAGGAGTTGCTTATGCCACCCTTATCGCATATTTTTCCGAAAAAATTATACTAACCATAATTATTAAACAGAAACATAATATAAAACTTAAGGAATACTTGCCTATAAAAACATTAATTTTGTTTTCCGGCTTGTTGATAATTGGTTACTTATTTAGCGTATATAAATATTGGTAATGATATATTTATCAGCTGTTTACAAAGTAATAATATAAAAAACGTCTTTGTTTTGAGCACATAACCTAAGGCTTTTAACCGTTAATATTATATCAAAAAAGGGATTTATAGTCGTAAGTTTGTAAATTAATAAAAAATTTGTGCAATAGAGACGTTGCATGCAACGTCTCTATCCATTGACAAGGGAGCACACTCCCTTGTTATAGCCGATAAAAATATCAAAAAATACCGATAACGCTAAAACTTTAATATCTTTGTGCAAAAGAAAGAGTATGAAAATAGAACTAAAAAACATTAATCAATCCTTGAATAAGGCTTATTTAAGTCAAAATCCTTTTGCAAGTCAAATTGATTTATTTAAACGAAACTTTACAACTTTTTCAAAATCAATTAATCCGTTAGAAAGCGAAGAAACTTTAAAAGACTATATCAATCGGTTTTTAAACAACACTTATTTTGAAAATAGATTTGCTGTAAAAGAAAACGAAAACAACATCGACCTTGTAATTAAAAACGGAAAAAACGCCTATGACAAAAATGCTGTAATCATTGAAACAAAAGCAATTAAAAACACAAATGAAATGATTACAAAAGATGATATTAACTGTAAAGCATTCCATGAAACTGTTCTGTATTACATGGAAGAACGAGTTAAAAGAAAAAATTTTGAGATAAAGCACATAATTATTACAAACACAATTGATTGGTTTATTTTTGATGCAACAGTGTTTGAAAAGTTGTTTTACGCAAATAAGAAATTTTTAAACAATTATACAAATTGGACAGAGGGTAAATTAGTCAGTAAAAATAAAGATTGGTTTTATTCCGAAATTGCAAAACCTTTTATTGATACATCAGAAGAAACAATAGTTTGCACATATTTCCAAATTTGCAAAAATTCTGAAATTTCGGCACAGCTTACAGATGAAAAATGGATTGAGCTTTACAAAATTTTCTCACCCGAACATCTGTTAAAATTACCGTTTCAAAATGACAGTAATACTCTTAATGCACAATTTTACAACGAATTACTACATATTCTCGGATTACACGAAACAAAACGAAAAAAGATAAAAACAATTGAACGATTACCTAAGAATAAGCAATTGGGAGGTAGTCTTATTGAAAATACAATCAGCATATTACAATCGAATGATATAATAAATCGAATTAATGAACCTAAACGTTTTGGAGAAAATAAAGAAGAGCAACTTTTTAGTATAGGACTTGAACTTTGTATCATCTGGCTTAATCGTGTTTTGTTTTTAAAATTACTTGAAAGTCAATTGATAAAATATCATAAAAACATAGATAATAATAATTACAGGTTTTTAAATTCAGAAAAAATACAAGACTTTGAACAACTCAACGAACTGTTTTTTGAAGTGCTTGCAGTGAAACCGGCACAACGAAACAAATATTTACAAGAAAAATATACAACTATACCCTACTTAAACAGTTCACTTTTTGAGCCTAATCAAATTGAGCGTGAAACATTATATATCAATCAATTAAAAAATCATAGGGAATTACCTGTATTTTCCGGCACTGTTTTAAAAGACAAAACAGGCAAAACAATAGGAGGCAGTAAACCTATTTTACACTATTTATTTGAATTTCTTGACAGTTACAATTTTGCAAGCGATCATAAAGCAGAAATTCAACAAACACCCAAAAGCATAATAAACTCGGCAGTTTTAGGGTTGATTTTTGAAAAAATTAACGGATATAAAGAAGGCAGCCACTTTACACCTGGATTTATCACGATGTATATGTGTAGAGAAAACCTGCGCAAGGCAGTAGTAAATAAATTCAGGAACTCAAATCTGCCAAATTTTAAAGATTTAAAAGATTTCAATGATTTATACAATAAAATTGGTCAAATTTCAATCAATGAAGCAAACCAAATTGTCAATTCACTGAAAATATGCGACCCTTCAGTTGGTAGCGGGCATTTTCTTGTTTCTGCCCTTAATGAATTAATTGCAATAAAATCAGACCTGAAAATTCTGGCAGATGAAAACGAACGTTTATTACGAGATGTAGAAATTGAAATCATAAACGATGAATTATTTGTATCAATTTACGGCGAACCGGTTTCATATAATTACAAAAATGCAGAAAGCCAACGTATCCAAAAAACACTGTTTCACGAAAAACAAACACTTATTGAAAGTTGTCTGTTTGGTGTGGATATTAATCCTAAATCAGTAAATATAAGCCGTTTACGTCTTTGGATAGAGTTATTAAAAAACGCATATTATATCAACCCCAAAAGTGAAGAAAACAGAGTATTACAAACCTTGCCTAATATTGACATAAACATTAAAACAGGAAATTCATTAATAAGCCACTTTGCCCTTAACGGCAATGGAAACGGAAAACAACAATCGTTAAAAACTTATGCACAGAAATATAAACAAGTTGTAGCAGATTATAAAAATACTAACGACCGCGAAGCCAAAAGAACATTGGAACGTTTTATAGAAGAACAAAAAGAGAATTTTTCGAGAACTGTAAACCCAAGAGACGAAGATTTAAGAAAAATCAG
>PDWJ01001525.1_pt1 | contig 28624 bp, 43 predicted proteins | sample 1430881 | NCBI WGS metagenome assembly PDWJ01 (sample SAMN01162460, study PRJNA174530) | Oral metagenome, whole genome shotgun sequencing project. | biome: Marine environment; feature: Marine mammal; material: Swab sample of the gingival sulcus; isolation source: swab sample of gingival sulcus...
GAATATTCAAGGTGATATTTTATATTTAGACCCGCCTTATAATGCAAGACAATATGGCTCTAATTATCATATGCTTAATACAATAGCAAAATATGAGAAATTTGAACCGAAAGGAAAAACAGGATTACCTAAATATCAAAAATCAAAATATTGTAGTAAAAATTTTGTGTTACAAGAATTTGATAGTTTAATTAAAAATGCAGATTTTGAATACATCTTTTTAAGTTATAATAATGAGGGTTTAATGTCCGTTAATGATGTTAAAAATGCGATGAGCAAATATGGAAATTATCATTCAGAAAAAATAGATTATCAACGATTTAAAGCAGATAAAACGGAAAACAGAAACTATAAATCAACTAAAACAGAAGAGTATCTGCACGTATTGATAAAGCAATAACAGATTTAAGTAAATTGTCTTAATAACTATCCTAACAAAAAAGATAAAAATGAATAAAGCGGTAAATTTTACGCGAAAAGATATAGAAATAATGGCACCGGTGGGTTCTTACGAATCGCTGTGGGCAGCGCAAAGAATTATAAAGTAGTAGAATCATCGAATATAAAATTTATAGAAGAATAAATGAAAGAATTTAGAGGACTGAAGTCAGATGGAAAATGGGGATATGGAACCGTAGCATATCATTCTGCAAATGGAAATGTTGCATTATATGACTCAAATACAGAAACAACATTTACAACAACAAAAGACAAATTTTCGAGAATTTTGCCAATATGTTGTAATGAAAAATCTCCATTATACGAAGGAGATATAGTACGATTAATGGAAGGAACAGAGATTGAAGGTATATTAGAACTCCAAGATGGAAACAAAGTAATTTTAAAAAACAAAGATATAGAACGAGAAATTACAAAGAAATCTGTTCTTGTTAAAATTGGAAATATATTCGAACACGAAGATTTGAAAAAGAAATTATCTAAGTAAACAAAATAAAGAGGAAACATTTTAATAAAATAAAAGAAGTGGCAGAAGAGAAAGATTATAAAGCAGCAATCGAAGCTATAGAACAAGGAGATTTAGGAAAAGTTACATTACCTGAATTACAAGCAAAGGAAGAAGTAATTCAAGCGGGAGATAGAAGAATTAAAGAGGCATTGCAATCAAGAAAAACAATGCAACCAAATACACCAATCGGTTTTGTTCCAATTGATTTAACACAATTACCATCAAAAGGAAAATTTTATCCAGCGGATTTAAGACTGATGATTCGTAGCGCAAATTTAACTGAGATAGAACACTGGTCTATAATGAATGATGCCGACCCATTGAGTGTAGAAAAGCATTTAACCGATTTAATTAATAGTTGTGTAAGTGTATATACAGACACGGCAGGTTTTACTACTAATGATATTTTAGAAGGAGATCGTTTGCATATCGTTCTTGAAATTAAAGATCTTACATTTGTGGAATCTGAAAATGTTATTCCGATTGAAATGAAGTGTAGAGAGTGCGGAAAGAAACGAGAAGAACATCTTAATGCAAAAATGCTTACTCCAGCAAAAGAAGACGAAATGATGCAGAAGTACTATGATGCAGAAAAAAGATGCTATGTGGTAAAGACTAAAAATTACGGAGAAATTGAAATGCGTCCTCCTTCAATTGGAATCACCGGTTATGTATACAATGTAATTCGTCCAATGAGTCGCGAAGGAAAGTATTGGGATAAATCATTCTATACACTCTTACCTTATTTGTATCCAAATTTTTCAAATACCTTAAATGAGGATACAGTGAAAGAATTCTACAAAGAGTACAAAGGAAAAATGGACAAGAAATTGTTTCAAGTATTATATCGTTTAGTTGAAAAAATTCAAATTGGACTTAGTCCATTCATAAAATATAATTGTTCTTGTGGGGTGGAAACCCACATTCCCTTTCGTGTTCCCGGAGGAACAAAAACTCTTTTTATTATTTCGGATATCACTGACGAACTTTTATAAACAGTTTGATAATTTCGTACTGTCTGGATATCTTTCATATACAGATGGAATGAAACTTCCATACTGGCGGTACCAGACATTATGTAAACACGCAGACGAGATACAGAAGAAGCAGGAAGAGAATGCAGAAACACAGGCACAACAACATTCGGAACAAATAAATAAACTAAAAGCCAACACAAAGATTCCAAACATGAATTGGAAACTTTAAATTAATTAGTATTTAGTATGAGTTTCGAAAACTCTTTCATGACAGAATATCAAGCCCAACAAGGGTTTCTTAAAAACATAGGCACGGCTATCAAAGAGGTCGATGCCTTAGTTTTTGACGGATTCTTCAAAATCTTAGAAAACTTCGACAAGATTGAAAAACAACATAAAGTCGAAAGAACAGAAGATTTACTTAGAATTGAACATCAAGAAAAGGAAACGAAACTGTATCAAAATAAATCGCTACTTGAATTCAAGCAAATTAAAAATTATCTGCGTTTAATTCATGAAGGACAATTCGAAAAGTCTAAAACTAAAGAACAAATTCCTACATCCAGATCAATGGTCGAAAATGTACACAAAAGTACAAAGCAAAGAAATGGATTGTTTTTTGGCATAGACACCAGAGGAATGAAAGATTTAGGTGTTGGTATGGTTGCATTGGCTGGCGGTGTTGGTGCAATGGGATTGGCATTTGGATTAATTTCATTAAGAGATTCTGCGGAAATGGTTGTTGCAGCTGGTGCAGTTGGACTAACTGTTTACGGGTTTCATAAACTAAGTGAAATTGTAAACGATAAAGAAATAACGAAGTTGTCTGGTTCTATGGCATTACTTGGTTTAGGTGTTGGTGCAATGGGGTTATCTCTTGCTGGAATAAGTGCATTAGATTATGATATCGAAAAAATTCTTATTGTAGGAACATCAATGACTGTTCTTGGTTTAGGACTTGCACTCATATCTAATCTCGGAACAAGTACAATGATTCAAGGAGCCGCAGGAATTGGCATCATGAGTCTTGCAATGTATGGTTTTGCTTGGGCACTGAACGAATCATCTAATTTAATTGGAACTCAGGGTTGGGGTGATATGTTGGAGAATGTTGGAAAGATTGCAACGAGTATGGCATTAATTGGTGGAACAATGGCATTACTTGGTTTTGGTGGTGCAGGAACAGTTTTAATTGGTGCAGGTGCAATTGGTGTTGCATTAATGGGTGGCGCAATGTGGGTGTTTGCAAAAGGATTGGCAGACATACAGAAGTTAAATTTAAATGATGCAACGGCGGAAAACATTGGAAATGCAATAGGAGAAATATTTGATGCAGTTGCAGACAGTGCAGGAATACTGACTGGCTTAAAAATTGTTGAAGTCAGTGGTGCGATGGCAGTACTTGGTGGCGGACTTAAAGCATTGTCTTATGGTGTCGATTCTTATATGACCATAGATCGAAAATATGGAAACGTAAGTTATGAAAAAATTGGAACCAATATACGAATTCTATTAAATACGGTTAAAGATGTATTTACTGAAATAGGTCAAGACACGAGGATGAGTCCAATGAAGTTCTTTTTGGGTACCGATTTTGGATCTACACCAATGGAACGTGGAATAAGTAGTGTACGTGATTTAGGCACATTGATGACTACACTGGCAGACGGAGTTGCAAGTTGGGCAAATATGGGTAAGAAATATCCAGGATTGAAAGTAGATACAATTTCAGAAAGAGTAAGCGAAATTCTTACACTATTTGAAGGTGTATTTACAAAGATAGGTCAAGAGAAGACGAACAGCCCAATGCAGTTTTTCTTTGGCGATGATTTTGGAGAAACACCAGTAGAAAGAGGTATTGCAAGTGTACGTGATTTAGGTACTGTTCTTGTTAATCTTGCAGACGGAATTGTTAGCTGGGCAAACATAGATAAAAAATATCCTGGTTTAAAAGTAGATGCTATTGCAACGAATATAACCACAATACTTAACCTCACGAAAGATGTATTTGCAGAAATAGGAAAAGACACAAAAACATCTGTTCTTAAACTATTAACAGGAAATGATTTTGGAGAAACACCAGTAGAAAGAGGTATTGCAAGTGTACGTGATTTAGGCACGGTAATGACTACATTAGCGGATGGTGTATTGAAATGGTCTAATATAGATACATTAACAGATAAAGACGGTAATCCTGTCAAGTTTGACCCAGTTGGAATTCGCACAAAAATCAGTTCACTCTTGACTATTCTTCCATCTATATTTGAAGAAATAGGAGAGAAGTATGACAGTAGTTGGTGGGAGAGTAATACAGATTTAGAATCTGGCCTGAAAGGAAGTAAAGAAATAGGAGAAGTAATAAGTGTTATTGGTGACTCGCTCGCAAATTTCGACCGTGTAGACAACCCAATCGAGAAGATGAATAAACTTGCATCTACTTACGAAAGAATTGCAACAGCAAGTAAGACCATCAATAGAAACAATCTAACAAAACTAAATGAGTTATTCTTTAATCATTACCAAATCATTAAAACGGATATTGATGATAATAAACTTGCACAGTTAATCGAAAGAATAACAGAGTTAATTAATAAGTTAGGAAAGCAAACAGTAACAACACAAGATAAGAAAAAGGCAGAAAAAACGACGATAGTACAAAGTGCAAAGACTGATGATATAATCAACGAATTAAAGTTGTTACTTGGTAATGATAGTTTAGTAAATGCAAATTTAAAGAAAATTGCAAAGGTACTTAACACAGGTACAATCAAAGTCAAGACCGCGCCTAGTATTTAATTATTTGTTTATTTCAATTATTTCTTTTATCTTTGTGGTTCCATAAAGGTATAACATAAATATAAGTTCATGACAGAAGAAAAGAAAGATGTAGAAGAAAAAGGAAGACCAGTACAAGAGTCTGACATCGTACGTTACGATCAAGCAATTAAAGTGTTACTCAGTATGAGTGAATTAGTTCTTGTGAAAGGAATTATGGAAAATAAAGAAGATGAGGCAGTATTGCGAAAGTCTGTGCGTATTGCAACTGAATATCTGCAATATGATTATTTCCGTATTTCTGCTCAGAATAAACTGATGAGAGAGTACAAAGAGGGTGACGAATTAAAGAGTAAAGAAGTTGAGTTGAAATTTGAACAAACAGAAGATGGATGTAAATATCCTGTTGCTGTTGTTCCGGAACATAAAGAAGATGAGAAATATTTTATGTTCCTCTTCGGAACTCCACACTTACTTAAACCAGGAACAAAGATATTAAATGTGAATGATATGCTGGTTCCGGTTGTAGAAAACACCGTACAGGAGTAATTTCATTGTACATTTAATTTGTAAGTCTGATTTATTTCCTTTATTTTTGTGGTAAAAAATATACCAAAATGATTACAATAGGAGAAATAAATCAGACTTTATTTTTTGATATCGAAACTGCAATATGTGTACAATCATTTGATGATCTTAGTGAAGACTTACAACATGAATGGAAACACATCTGTGAAACTCGATACAAAGACCAATTAAACGAACTTACCGTTAATGACTTGTTCTACGAAAAGGGTGCATTACATTTGGATTTTACTAGAATCGTGTGCATTTCTGTTGGTATGTTAAGTCAGAAGTACGGAATAAAAGTAAAAGCATTAACAGGAACAGAGAAAGAAATATTAGAAGTATTTGAAACTGTTACAAAAGGAAAGCGTGTGGTAGCCTTAGGAGGTGCAAATATATCGGAATACGATATACCTTTACTTGCACGTGCATATACAAGAAACAGTATGCAGATACCGGCATTGGTAAGACGAATAATCGACGCTAAACCGTGGGAACAAGATGACTTGGTTAGAGATATCTGCAAATGGTGGTCATTTGGAAGTTATGCAAACAAATTCAATCGATTCAATATGATTTGTCTACAACTTGGTGTAGAATCTCCAAAGAGTGACATTGAAGGAAAAGATGTTAGTAAAGTGTTTTACGAAACAGGAGATGTGGAGAGGATTGCAAAATATTGCAACAGAGATGTGACGGCAGTTATTAAATGCTATTTAAAAATTAAAAACATTTATGGATCTTAATAAATTTGCACTTAAAGTCAGACAAAAAGAACCTTATGATGAAAATAAATTTGTTCGTGCTGTATTCGAATACTCTAAAACACTGGTACAAAAGTATTCCCAAAAATATTCATTACATAATGAAGAAGATATAGATACGATCCTAACAAATTTATATCTTAGAATCAAAAAAAATTTTAATAGATGGGATCCTGAACGGTGTAAATTTACAACTTGGTTGTATAGTTGTACGATTATAGAAGTGAAACATTACTATCAAACAATTCAGCCTCATTATAAACGATTTCATTCAAATGAAAATGTGAACTATCATATAACATCGACTACAAAACCAGAAGAAAAAATTGTAGTTAATATTGTTAATCTAGATGCGATATTGTTATGGGAAAACATCATAGGAAAAGAGAAAGAGTGGAATGTAATTTATGATGGAAAAATTGTTGCACATGATTCCGATATTGCAGAATTAAGTGATTGGATTGTATGGATGCAAGAACTTGGCGAATTAAATGGTCAGATGTACTATCAATTAAAAATCCCAAGAGAAAAAGCAAAGCCATATGAAGTAGAATTTAAGCACGAAGATGAAGTATATGATTATACACTAAGTAAGAAGCGAGAAATACTACAAGATGCAATTAAATTGAGTATAGATACGAAATACCATGATATATTAAATGATTATTTTAGTGGAGATTTCAAATACACGGATTTAATGCAAAAGTACGACAAAAATATGCAGACGGTAAAAAATATATTGCATTTAAATAAAAAGAAATTAAGACAAACAATTAAAGAAACATCTATATTTGAAAAATAGTTATGTGGAAAGAAATACGACATATAAAGAAAGTATACAAGGTAACGAAACAAGTAGACGAAATTCTTAGACAAGAAAATAAGATTGAGGTTAATTGGATTGGAGAACCATATTTTATCATTAAAGTTCCGGGTGAATTTTGGGAAAGTGATCAGACGCTGAATTCTTATGTCTGGAAATCAATCAATGACAAAAACATTGTTTTTCAGAAATTAGAAATTGACGACATTCTGTATCCGATTATTTCTGTAGATAGAAAAAATAAAGTTGTTTTGGTTGAATTGGTAACAAAGAAACAAAGATTGAAATTCTTTTGGAAATCTATCAAAACCATTGTATTTCTAACTTTACTTGCAATTGCATTAAGATACGGATATCTTCACTTCTTTGTCAATAAATAAACTATAAATTATTATTGATTTAATTTTATTGAAAGAATGAGATTTGAAGAATTGGATAGGTTGGTGGATAAAAGAGATGCACTGACGATACACCCAAAGAAGAAATACACGGATAGAAAAGTATCTGCAATACGTAAAATTGCAATTCACCACAGTCTGACGATGACAGGAAGTGCGGAAGCATTTGCAAATTATCATGTCAATCATAATAAATGGCCTGGTATTGGTTATCACTTTGTTATTGAAAAAGATGGTGATATTATATATTGTAACAGTATTACGAAGAAATCATATCATGTTGGTAAATCAAATAGATTTGCACTTGGAATCTGTTTAGTTGGCGATTTTAGATATCAGAAACCAACAGATGAACAAATCAAATCATTGAATAAATTACTTGTTGCCTTAATGGAAGATCTTGAAGTGGAACCATCTGATGTTCTTGGACATAATGAATTTGCAGGATATGCCTGGAAACCTTGTCCAGTGATTAATATGCACACACTAAGATCCAATTTAAGAAATGAAAAGAATGAGGAATTACTTCCGGATCATTCCTATGAATCGGTAAAAGAATATGTAATTGAAAGAGATGATACGTTTTGGAAAATTGCAAATGATTTCGATCATGTAAATATCAAAGATCTTCTTCTTGCAAATCCGGACATAAATCCAAAGAGATTGCGTATTGGACAAACAATAAAAATACCTTATTAATTATGTGGAATCTTATACCAGTAACTACATTTAAAGCAAAGGACCGAGAAGGATATGGATGTCTTATGTTATATCTCGATATTCCATCTTGGGAAGAAACCGTTTTAAATAGAGTTAAAAAAGAAGATTTGTGGGAAGTAGAAGGAGAACATTACGGAAAAGAAACACAACCACATATAACGATTTTATATGGTTTTCATACTGATGAATGTCATGATTTTAAAATCGTAGAAGCAATTAAACAAGAAATTAAAAAACCAATTAAAGTACAATTAAATAAAGTTAGTTTGTTTGAAAATTCGGACGATTTCGATGTACTTAAATTTGATATAGAATGTCCTGTATTAACAAAATTAAATACATACATGAAAGGACATTTTCCATATACTAATTCATACGATGGTTATCATGCACACGCTACAATTGCATATATCAAAAAAGGATTAGGAAAAGAGTATTTAAATAAATTTGACAATGTGAATTTCGAAGTAGAATCAAATCACATTGTTTATAGTAAACCAGGAAGAGAAAAAATAAATGTGAAGATATGAAATTATTAACAGTAGAACAATTTACAAACGAATCAAAAATAAGCGAAGGTAAAATCGATTTTCAACAAGCAGATTTTGAAAAATTAACATCATACACAATAGAACCTTATTTCTATTGGACAAAAAACGGAAACAAATATGATGTGTATAGTAATAGTACAGATAAGAAAGTTGGTGTATGGGACGGAAAGACATTAAATACAAAGGATAAAGAGTTGCTTTCTTGGTTGAAAGGAAACTCATATTTATCAGAAGAGAAGAGTCCATTGCAAAAAGAATATTCAGAGTTTTTCAACAGTGTACTTAATAAATTCGGTGTTGAGAGTCCGGCAGAATTAGATAACGAAAAGAAGAAAGAGTTTTTCAATTACATCGAAAAAAACTGGACAAAAGATGAAACAAACGAAGGAAAAGATATTCACACAACACGTGTTCGGTTGAATAGAATTGCAAAGAATATAACTGGAATGAATTATTCTAAAGGTATGGACGACAAACAGAAAGAAAAAGTTCATGCAGAGTATAAGAAAATGTTTGGCGAAGACCCGGAAATTGGAAAAATTAGAGAGAAACACGTTAAAGACACATTAAAGACGGTCGATACGTGGAAGCAGTAACATAATTAGTTTTATACATATTTTCGAACAAACCCATTATATTTCATGTAATGGGTTTTGTTTTTTAAAATATTTCTTATATTTTTGTAGTCTATTAAACTCTTAAAACTTTAAAATATTATGATCGATATTAAAACGTATGATTTAGAAGGAAGATTTGAGCATTGGAACGATATTTGTTTTGATAGTAAATTAGAACTACATAAAGGAATTTGTTTTGGAAGAACACATAAGACAACAAATGGTGTTACATCTTACATTAAAACAAGAAGCGAATTTCCGTTTGCAAAGGATATTAAAATCGTTCTTAGTAATACAATAAAGTATTCGCAAATGATTTTAGACAAAATTCTAATTCATGAAATGATTCATGTATATTTTGCACTAAATTCAAGAAAAGATGTAGGACATGGTCTACCATTTCGTATGATGTGCTATCAATTAAGTAAAAAAGTCGGTTTTGATATTCCGGAAAAAAGTATAACAACAGAACCAGTACTTAATGGTAAATACAAAGAGATGTATTGTATACTGTTAGACGAAGGAACGGAAGACGAAAGATTTGCATTAATAACAGACAATGCAAGTAAAGCAATACCATTGGTGTTAGGACAACTCAAAAAGTTCAAAACCATTAAAACAATTACATACGGAAAGGTAAATACAAATTTACATACGGTTTATCCAATTAGGCGATCAATTCGTAATAGTATAAAGACACATCATACTTGTAATAAATTAGAGTTTGATTGGACTATCAGAAATTTTATAGCAAATAATTAAGATGAGTAAAACAACAACACACGGAGCCTTCATTGTGGACAGTCTTGGGAAGATCTTGATTGTACACCCAACAAATGCACCACATAAGATGTGGTCAATCCCAAAAGGACATTCAAAAAAGAATGAAAAATCTATACGGTCTGCACTTAGAGAAACGAAAGAAGAAACGAATGTAGACATAACCACATTTCCGTATCGTTATAAAGATCTGGGAAAACAAAAATACAAATCAAAACAGAAGACTCTGCACGGACATCTTTTTGAGTTTGAATTTCCTCTTTCAGAAGTACCATTAAATTTATGTTGTCCAAGTTTAATCACAGGAACAACAATGCCAGAATGTGATATTGTTAAATGGGTCAATCTTGAAGAAGCAATAACATTATTACACGAATCGCAGGTCAGATTATTTACTAAAAATATAAAGAATAAATGATAAAATATTTACTATGCTCACATGTTGTTCCACAATATGTTGAGTTTGAAGAATGTTCTAAACAGATTGTTTGGGGAGATAAAAAAGTATGTGTCATTAAAGCAGATACAGAAAAGTTAAAAAAGACCTTTGAAGAAAAGGAAAATTATTTCGAAGAAAACGAAATTAATTTCTGGGCAAGAGTAATTACACACAAAGCATATGATTTATCATGTATTGATATCAACAAAACTGATGTAATAAACAAAGGAGTGTTTAATTGGATAGTAAGTGAAACAGGAATTGTAGACAATGTACATCTTATGATTGGTTCACTTGCACACAAATTCAATATGACACCGATTGCATTGTGCAATGAAAGTTATAAGAATCCAACATTAAACACAAAGGAAATCATCGATAATATTCCAACTCTGTATGATAAACTTGTTGTAATGTGCGAATTATTGCCAGATAATCCAGTAGAAAAAGAAATCATACACGGAATCATAAATAAGTTTGATGTTCAAGAAGGAGACGATAAAAAGAGTCTAAACAAAGACGTAAAGAAAGAAATTGAACGTGCAATAAAATTAAACAAAAATACTGACATAAAGGAAATTACAAAAATCATTTTCAATAAATAATTTACATTAAAAGTTATTTAAATTATAAGAAAATGAAACCAGGAAAAGTATTAACAATTGAAGGAATTGATTACGAGTACAGCGATCACTATGTTTTCACTAATGTTAAAGGAGAGAGGATGCAGATCACGGATTTCTTAAAAAGAAATGCAGGTGGTGGGTTTGATGTAGTTGGAATTCAATGTATCGTTCCGGAAAATTTAGAGTACATTGACATCTTCGCACTGAATGAAGACTGTCAGGATCGAATATTTTCGGGTAAAATCATAGAAGTTTCCGAAGAAGATTACAAATAGACATATTTTAGTTAAACATTAATTCAAGCAAAGGCTGTTAATCAAATTAACAGCCTTTTGTTTTATTAAAAAATTTGTTTTATTTAGTTGAAACGTTTATTTTTGCAATATAAATTCTAAATAAGTATAATTATGAGAATATTTTTAATTTCGGTAATATCGGTTTTAATTGCTTATATTGCCTTAAATTGCAAAAGTGAACATATTGTAGTGGAACATAAAGAAACTCCGGCAAATCAAATAAAAAAGAAACGTGTGTCAACATTAGACAATAAGTTAGACAGTATATTACCATTGATTAGTAAAATTGAAAGTAATAACGACGATACAGCAATTGGAGATAATGGAAAAGCGTATGGCAGATTACAAATTTGGAATATTGCTGTACAAGATGTAAATAGAGTATATGGAACAAAATACACACACGAACAAATGCACGATTATGCAATGGCAAAAGAAGTATTTAAACTGACACTTAAACACGGAATAAAAGTGTATAAAGAGAAGCACGGTGTTATGCCGAAAGAAGAAGACGTAGTGAGGATGTGGAACGGTGGTGTTTATAAAGGATATACAAATGCAAAGACGGAAAAGTATTGGAAAAAATACAAAAAGGAAAAAGAAGAAAGAGGTTACAACACAATAAAATTTGACGGATTACAATGTTAAAACAATTGATCTTATTACGTGGCTTACCCGGAAGTGGTAAAACTACATTTGCAAAATTAATAGCAACAGACGAAGTGATATGTAGTGCGGATGATTATTTCTATAAAATTGGAAATGGAGAGTATGCCTGGGATAGAAATCTGTTAAGTGAAGCCCACCAATGGTGCGAATCAAGAGTTAAGAAATTAATGCAACAAGAAACATCTGTCATCGTTGTTGCAAATACACTCACGAAAGAAAAAGAATTAAGTGTATATCAGAAACTTGCAAAACAGTATGACTATCAAATTACTTCATTGATAGTAGAAAACCGTCACGGAAATAAATCAATACATGATATACCAGAGGAAACGATGCAAAAGATGAAACAAAGATTCAATATAAAATTATGAAAGATTTATCGAGAATAAAGTTTGAAGAATTAATCAAAATTCTTCCCATTTCACTACAACACAAATTGCATCAATTGAAAGGATTGTCGGAACGACCAGACTATCATCCGGAACCAAACTGTTATGAACATATTCGTGTTGTCACACAACGATGCCAAGGAACGAATGATCCGAATATGATATTCGCAGGTTTATTACACGATATATTTAAATTGGATACCGTGCAAATAAACAAAAAGACTGGTTATCCAATGAGTCCAGGACATGCAGAAGCAGCTGCACGCGAAATCGAAATGAATACAGATCTTGAAAGTACGATTAAACTTTTCGGTGGAGATCCGGAAGTTGTTGCAGGCATCTGTCGTAACCATATGAGAATAAAACAGTTCGATGATATGAGGGAAAGTACGAAAGACAAACTTCGTGAATTACCATATTTTAATAAATTAGTTCAATTTTCGTCTATGGACAATATGTTGAACTATTGGTATGAGATTGGAAAAGAATATAGTACAATTAAAAGAGTTTATAGTACAAAATCAGAATCGAAAGTCGCATATTATAAGCAGTTGAGAGACGGATCCAATATTGAAATCCTTAAACAAGAATACGATAAACTTCAATCTCTTACTATAAAATAAATAAAGTAAAAAGTGAGATTATCGGTATTTATTAAAACAAAGAGACTCGTACCAAAAGGGTTTCGCGGAATTACATTTTCTCCATTTATTTTTCTTCTTCCAAAAGTGTATAAAAACGAAGTGGTTAGGAATCATGAACGAATTCATGTTCGTCAGCAATATGAACTGCTTTGGATTGGTTTTTATGCATGGTATTTGTTTGACTATCTTAGGAATCGTTACAAATACAAAATGACAAAACGGATGGCGTATAGAAATATTATATTTGAGAGAGAAGCATATAGAAATCAAAGAAATCAAAATTACTTAAAGGAAAGATCCTTATTTGGATTTATTCCTTATAAATTAACAAAGAATGAAATTAAAGACCGCAGACGAGCATAGAATGATGATGGAAGTAGTAAACGAAACAGTTTCGTTTGCAGGAAAGATGTATCCTAAATTTGGAAACGTCGTTCTTCTTGTAGGAGGAGGTGGAAGTGGAAAGGGATTTGCATTTAATAATGTGATCGGAATTGAGGGAAAGAAATTCGATGTAGACGAATTAAAACGACTTTCATTAAAAACCACTAAACTTAAAAATCTAATACAGAAAGAAATTGGAAAAGATCCTAAGGATATAGATCTTAAAAATCCAGAAGATGTAGGTGCAATGCACTTAGCAATTGCAGAATTAGGAGTTGATAGTAAAAGTAAACAGTCTTTTTATAGTAGTGTTTATCTTTCACATCCGGATCGTAAGCCTAATATTATTTATGATATCACTTTGAAGAATTTAGATAAATTATATGATATCACAAAGGCGTTAGACGATATGGGATATGATAAGGAAAAGATTCATATTTGCTGGGTGATTGATTCAATTGAAAATGCAATTGCAAAGAATAAAAAGAGGAGTAGAGTCGTGCCGGAAGAAATCCTTGCGAATACTCATCACGGAGTTTCAATGACAATGTTGGAGATTGCAAAAATGGGAGATAAGTTAAAGAAATATTTAGATGGAGATATTCATTTCATCTTTAACCAAAAAGACATAGATGTAACAGGTAAAAAGAAGCACAGTGGTTATTGGAAAAATAAAAATGGTGTAGTTGGTTACAGAGAGTATTTTCAACCAGGAAAACACTTTAAAATTAAATCTGCAGGTAAACCAGTTGATTTATCAACACTTGACCAAAAACATCTTGACAAATTAAACAGTTATACATCTAAACTGACGGATTGGAAATAAAACAATTGTAATAATTTATAAAAGAAGTTAAGATTTTGATTATTTTGACTTCTTTTTTTGTGGTTTTAAATAATTTCGTATATATTTGCATTGTAAAACTTTAAAATATGAAAAAGATAGTATATGTGGATATGGATGGTGTTTTGGTTGATTACAAACGCAATAAAGATGGATCGAAACCAGATACATTCATAAATTTCAAACCAGTTGCAGGTGCAGTAAGTGCATTTGCAAAATTATGTAAGAAATATGATGTATATATTTTATCAACTGCACCATGGTCAACTCCACAAGCGTGGATGGATAAACGGCTCTGGGTCGATAAGTATTTAGGTAAAGATGCATATAAAAGATTGATTCTTACGCACCACAAAAATTTATGCCAAGGAGATTATCTTATCGATGATAGAACTGCAAATGGAGTAGACAAATTTAATGGCACTGTATTGCAGTTTGGTTCAGATAAATATTCTGATTGGGATTCAATTTTACAAAAGTTATTATAATGAAAAAATATGTAAAAAATTTTTTGTTGTGGATTCTTAAATCCGAATTTAAAAACATTGAAGTTGAGTTACATCGACAAGATGAACAAATTAACGAAATTCGATCTATTATTGAAAATATAAAGCAAGAGTTATTAATTGCAAGAAATCAATTCGAAGTCGAGAAAAATAAACTAAATGATTTATTACATAATTTAGATGTTGGTATTGACATAGATATTAATACAGATAGTTTGCAAGTTCTTGGGCAATAATTTCTTTACAAGGACAAAAGCAAAATTTTGTTAAGTTTGTGCATTTAGACGATAAGAAAATTAAAGAAATTAATAGATTTATTTCACAATTCAATCGAAAAATGTAAAAATAGATGTACCATTATTTTTAAGAAATTTATTACTAAGAATTAACAATGACGCAAAATAATATAACAAACAATATGCAAAAAGTATTGGAACAAAAGAGCAATACGAAGAATTACTAAGATTATGAATTCCAAGTGGAATTACGCTGTATGGTCAGACAAATGAATTTGCATCTAAATTATTAGAGCTTGAAGAAGAACATAGAAATTATATATCTACAGACGCATGATAACATTAACTGCATACCCGTACGTCAAACGTGCAAATATTGAAGAAGTCGAATTAAAGTTGCAAGTAACAAAAGAAGAATGGAGAGAAATGCAACAAATGGAAGTAGACGAGTTAAATGATTTTGTTAAATCGAAAGCTACTATAACAGTAACTGATTTCAATGTTGATTATGAAATTAGCGATATAGATGAATTGGAAAAAGAATAAACAATGTTTGAATTAGAATTAACAAAAAGGTTACATAAAGATGGAATACAAAAGACGGCAAATGACTTACATTTGATATATAAAGAGTATGATGATGTATTCTTATTAAAATACAATCAAATCGAGAGTGATCTTTCGTTGCCCGAAGTGCAACAAGCAAGAGGAATTATATATTACAAAGATACTCTTGAGCTTGCAAGTATGGCATTTACCAAATTCTTTAATTACGGAGAAACAAATGCACATGAAGTAGATTTTAAAAATAGTAGTATCTTCCAGAAAATGGATGGAACAATGATTCAACTATGGTGGAATAAGCATTCTAATCAATGGGAAGTTGGTACAACTGGAACAGCATACGGCGAAGTCGAAAATTCATTATTTGGTAGTTTTCGTGAATTATTTTTTAGAACCTACAACAAACAAACAGGAAATGACGACATTGGTAAATACTTAACCAAAGGAATAACATATATGTTTGAACTTACTACGCCATTCAACATCGTTGTAACATTGCACGAAACAAGTGCAATTACATTGATTGGTGCAAGAGATTGTAGAGTTGTAAGTCCAAACTATTTAGAAGAATTAAGAGTTGAAGACATACATATTCCGGGCGTAACACATAGTCTTAAATATAAATTTGACACGATTAAAGATATACAAAAGTATTTGCAAGGAGTCAATTTTAACTTTGAAGGTTTTGTGGTATGTGACAAAAATTTCAATAGACTGAAAATCAAAGGAGAAGAATATGTAAGAATGCATCATTTAAAAAATAAGTCAAAAGAATATGAATTACTAAACGTTGTATTGAAGAATGAAATCGAAGAGTATTGTGCCGTTATACCAGAATGGAAAGTTCCTTTGAATTTAATTAAAAAGGTGTATGACGATGCAAGGAGTAGAGTAAAAGAAGGTTTCCTCGAAATTAAAAACAAAGAAACAATGAAAGAATTTGCACTTGCATTGCAAGACAAATTTAAAAACGATAACCCTGTTGTTCGACAATTTTCATATTTCTTATATGATGTACAAAGAGGTCATAGACAAATAAGTGACTTTGAAAATTGGATTCAGGATCAAGGAATTGCAAAGATTTACAAATTAATAAAAGAAGAAATACAAAAGAAATGTTAAAAATTACGAAGAAAGATTATATTGGGTGGTTGGGTGTTATATGCTTATTAGTTGCATATTTTGGAATGACGATTGATGTTCTTAACCCAAAAGAAACACTGTATAATTTAATTAGTTTAAGTGGCGGAACAGCATTGGCGTGGAGAGTATGGCAAGATAAAAATCTTCCAAACTTTATATTTGAGTTGATTTTTATTTCCATTGCAATTGCAAATATCATAATGATTATAGTGCGATGATTGAAATTAAAACGGTTAGTCCTTATATCGAAAAAATTGCAGAAGATCTTGGATTTAAACAAATTCAAAACATCACAAATCAAAATAAAGAAACAGAGGAATGGTCGGACCAACCACCTGGACTTTCGTATGAAAGTCTCTTACAATGGTTTGAAGAAGAATATAAAATTTATATTTCTGCAAATCTTTTCTTCGATTGTACTCTTGCGACTATAAGACCAGACGATATCAAATGGAAATGGGATGCTGTATATCTCGATAATCAAAAAGAACCAAATCAGATGCAGTATTTTGTATGCAGGAAATCGAATAAACAATACACCAACAAATATAGTGCATTAGACGACGCAATTATTGCCGCATTCAATTATATTTTATTATAATTTTACAGTTACAAATAAACCAGTAATTTTACATCATGAAAGAAAATAATTTACCAGGAAAGTTACTATTTAAAGGTATAGTGGGAAGTCAAGCCTATGGTCTTGCTACACCAGATTCAGATGTGGATATAAAAGGTGTTTATCTATCTGATATTCGCGATGTAATCACTGGAAATGTACAAGATACATACGAAGTACATAAAGATGAAATGTATTTCGATTTTAGACATTTCATGCAACTTGTTCGAAAAAATAATCCGAATATACTCGAGATGGTATTTTTGCCAGAAGATTGTGTATTGTATAAAGATCCTATGTGGGATTTACTTATAAGAAAAAATGCAACACAATTTTTAAGTAAGTTTGCCTTTGGATCTTATACTGGATATGCAATAAAACAAGTGCAAAAATCTAATTCATTATCTTCCAAATTACAGTGGGAAAAAGAAGTAATAGAAAGACGAAATGTATTGGAATTTTGTCATGTCGCATTGCGAAACAATGGAAAGGTAATGAAATTATCCGAAATTATCAACGATGCAATAAATCGAACAGATGTAGGAATAACAAAAATCAATCATACTGTAAATATGTACAAATTATATGTAATTCCAAAAATGAATACACTTAGAGGAATTGCAAGTGAGGATTCCAATGATGTGCATTGTAGTGTAATACCAAAAAAATATAACAACGATTGGATTGGTATTTTATATTTTAATAAAAAAGCATACGAAGAACACTGCAGAAAATACAGTCAATACCAAAGATGGCTACGTACGAGAAACTATCAAAGATATAAGACCAATAAAGAACACGGTCAATTGTATGATGGAAAGAATTTAATGCACACTGTTAGATTGTTACAAACGGCAGAACTAATTCCATCGTTACATACAGTAGAAGTGCAATGCAGAAACAGAGACCATTTACTGGATATTAAAAACGGAAGAGTAGATTTGAAAGAAATATACGATAATATACACAAACTAATTTCAGGTATTAAAAAATCATTCGATGAAAGTACATTACCAGAGTCAGTGAGTAAAGAATTAATTAACGAAATTGTAATTAAAGCATATGAACAAGGAAATTAGAATTAAGATCCAAGACGGAATATCTTACGGTATTGCAATAGAAATCATAAATAACTACATTGAGTATAACACAATAGATGGGGTTATACTTGATACAGGAAACCATTACAGAATACCGCATAATGGCAAGATGTATCATTTAATACTTAAAACCGAAAAGAAAACAATAACTGCAAAAATAATAAAAGTATGAGTTCACATAGGACGTATGAAATAGTTCGAAATTTAGACGAATTAATGACATTTATTCGCTTCTTACCAAATTTGAAAGAAAATGAAATGTATTATGTTTCTTTATTTTCTAGAAAGAAGTACGGAGGTCATGCAGGAGATAAGTGTCAATTAAAACGTTTTACAGCAACAAAAGATCGATTGATACACAAACTACAACAACTCGAACTTCCGTTAGGCAGATACAAGGATAATGAGTTTTATGACACAGAAAATGATAGTTTGGTTGTGTACATAACACCAAACCCAAGAAATTTAAGAAAAAGTGCATTACGATTCTCAGCAGAAACAATGAAGAAAGTTGCAGAAGATAAAGTACTTGGAAATCCAAGGTCAGATATAATGAACACGATTCAAGTAACATCATCTAATCGTTTGTATTTTGATGTGGATATTGATTTTAAACCAGACAAGATTCAAGGATTATTAACCTTACTCGAAAATTTCAAACACGGAATAAACCAAGACGCACTCAATGTAATTCACACTCGTGGAGGATACCATATTCTTGTGAACTTAAAGAAAATAGAACCAAGGTATAAAAGCACATGGTATAAAACATTCTCAGAATGCAAGAGCGAAGTGTTCGAAGTTACAATGAACGGAGATAATATGGTTCCAGTACCAGGCTGTACCCAAGGAGGTTATTCCCCAAAATTACTTATGGTAGATGGAATTTTCTTAAACAACAAATAAATTATGAATGTAAAAATAACAACGGAGCAATCGCAGAGGTTAGACCAATGCGTCAAACATAAACTTTTATTTGGTTCAAGATTGTTTGGAACCCATACAGAAGAATCGGATTATGATTACATTTGCATTTATGATTTTGAAGAAGTATTTAATCTTAGCGAAAAATACGTACTGACTTATCCAAACACGCATTGCTTCCAATATGACGACACACCAAAGAACGAACAGAGGATCTATATGACTCAAACGCAATTCTATCGTAATTTATTTCAAGGAGATGGAACAATGCAAAGCGATATATTCATTTATGGAAACGACCCGTTGTTTGAATCTCTTAATAAATTAGAAATTATTCGTACATATAAAGTTATAAAGGCGTATCTGGGTGTCGCAAGAAGGGATTTAACATTGAATAACACACAAAAGAAATTGTGGCACGCAAATCGAGGTCTTGCAACTGCAAGATGTCTAATGAACAATGAACTTCCGACAAAGGAATATATTCAATGGGTTAGTAAGAATTTGCAACCAAGAGATGTTGTACTGAAAGAATGCGAAGCCTTGCGGAAACAAGCCCACGAAATGTATCAAAAAGACATCTTAAAAAATTACTACATTGATAATGCAGAAGGAGATGATTTGTTACACATCTTACTTGATTCAAATAATTTAAAACAATTTAAATATTAAAATGGTTGATTTTTTCGAAACAGAAGAACTATTGCACAAAAAAGAAAAGAAGAGGGAATGGACACAAGAACAAAAAGAACTCATTGAATATTCGGGAGACGAAAGTTTGGTGATTTCATCTGTTGCTGGATCCGGTAAGACTGCCAGTTGCGTTGCAAGATTCGACTGGTTGTTGAAGAAAAATGTTCCACCTCAAAAAATTATCTTTTTTAGTTTCACGACGGATGCTGTTGGTGAGTTGAAAGATAGGATTAATAATGATAAAATTAACATTACCACAATTCATGCTTTCTGTTATAAGATCCTAAGAGAGAACAAGAAATGGAAACGAGTCGCTGCAACTTGGGAGTTTATGAAGTGGATGAAGAAGAGGGTTAAGAAAGAAAAAGGAAAAGAGAAAAACAGACTGCAACGCATTATAACTTCACTCGAAACAGGAAGCGAAAGAATCATGAGCGATATTGCCACGTATAAACTCAACAAGGAAGCAAACGTGAAGAGTTTCTGTCCTGAGTGTTATATGGATTATGTACAATTTTTGTATGAAGAAAAGAAATACGATTTTAGTGATTTGATTATACAAGTGTACAGACTTTTTAAAAATAACGAAAAAATCAGAAAAAAGTATCAAGGCACGTACGATCATATATTCGTAGACGAATACCAGGATACGAGTGTCCTGCAGATGCAAATTCTCTTATACCTAAATGCACGTCAGTATTATTTAGTGGGAGACAGAGGACAGGCGATTTATTCATTCTCAGGAAACAACTATGAATTAGTCGAGGGAATGTTACGCAAACACAGAACAACACAAACATTAAATCTAACGAAAAACTTTCGAAGTGTACCCTGCATTGTAGAACATTCTAATGCACATACACCCCTCCAAGCAATTCCACATAAGACTACGGGTGGTCAGGTGAGGGAGGATTTCATTTCTTGGGATGAATTTTTGCATCTACTACAAACACACGATGAAATCACTGCATTGGTCAGAACCAATAGAACGATTCGTCATATGGAGGAAGAACTCCTAAGATTGAAAATTCCATTACAATACAACAACTACATCACACAATCAGATATTGAAAAATGGCGAGACGGAGAAGACAATTGGGTTATACGAAATAAATTCTATAATCTCGTTCCAAGTGCATTCCCAACGGAAGAAGCCCTTGTGGAATTCATACAAAGAAACCATCATTTAGGAAAAACCATACAGACGATTCACAAGAGTAAGGGGCGCGAGTATGAAACCGTTGTTGTTGTCAATAGTTTCAGTCCGGAGTTAGTAGAAAGAAACCAACACCATTTGAATCATCTCTCGGATAGGGATCTAAGCCGTGTGAGTTTTCACCCAAAATGGACAGGATTTAAAGAGGAGAAATGTGTACACTATGTTGCCTGTACTAGACCAATGACAAATTTGTTTTTTATGTATTATGACGATGCAAAAGATTTGGAACTTTAAAAAGATTCCACTACATTTGTACATACAAAAACAAAAAAACCAAAGAGTATGAAGCGATCACTCACAGAAAGAGAACTAAAATGTTTTAGTTTCATTCACGGATTGAAACAAAACGCACACGTCAACAACACGGACGCAATTGCATTTATGCAACACAAATTTAGTATGACACAGGAAGAAGCCCAAGAAATGTTTTGGCTATGGTCGCAGAATGTACAACCAAAAAATGACTACGAATGTGTACAGATAGAAGAATAAAACACCGCATCGTCTACACGGTCGGCACTGAGTGTTGGATCACGACCACGGGTGAGTTTCCGCACAGAAAGATAAAAGAGGAAATGTTACGACAACGGCTCCCACTCACAGTCCTCGTCCACACACAAGGAAAAGAACTATTGGTGGCGTTTTCCTATAAACAACTCATAAACCTAAATCACGAAACACTCCCCGCAGATCTTATTCAAACGACTATAACTGGTTCTGGCAAAAAATTCACTGCCACATATAAGGTGAATGACACTTTATACGATTACGGCGAGTTGATGTGGAACAGAACAGAACATTTATACAAGTGCGGCACGACACCACTGTTAACCCTCACGACAACGACAGAAAACCACACCTATACAACACATATAAACAGACAGAACAAGACAATGAAAGAATTCAAAAAAGACTTACAAAAATTTACGGACAAGATATGGAAATAAAAATACAGGTACAACAAATATGCAGTGTATCGAAACACGGATGGCAAAGACGACCACTATATACGCTTACGTATAAATTAAGATTAAAAGGAACACGATTCCTCATTCGGCACTTTCCATTACTGCAACTCCCCACCGTAAGTGAATTGAAAGAAATGTACAGGAACCACAAAGTAATGAACAATGCAGTGTGGAAAAAACCGAGAATTGATTTCAAAATGTCAAACAGTGACGTGTTTACGAAACACTTTGACACGATGACAGAAAGAAACAAGTGGTGGAAACAACACGTAGAACCATTAAATTTATTATAAACAATCTACTTTCATTATCTTATGGTTTAGGATGGTATAAAGTGGTGTACACAAAAACCATAGGAAAAGAACAACAAAAAAATTGTACGGTGAGTATGTAAGGAATAAAGAAAAGAAAGATGATTTACGTGCAATCGTTCGACATTCATTTTACAATCAGAAAAACTAAGAGCATTTATAAGAGAATGTAAATACGGGGGAAAATGATTATGTAGACGCAACTTAAATTAAACAAATAAAAAAAGAATGCATACACACAATTATGATGTATGCATTTTTTATGAAAACTGATGAATAAAAAATAAGATATGGTAGTTTAGACGATTGTACTTATGAATAAACCACATTGCAGATAATAAAAGATATGTCGTTTGAATTGATTTTCTGCAATGCACTAATTAAAGATAAAAAAGACTGTTAGGTAGATATGATGATTTATAGTATTGTAACTTATTCTTTTATTATCTGCACTTCTTTCTTGTTTAAATTCCACTGAATAGAACAATATAGTGGGGAAAACCAAGTGTAGTCATAGTTCTGGGAAATCGTACAATACATTAAGGAGACTAAATCACTTAACTGTTCTGTTGTTGACAGAAGTAAAATTTTAGTTTTAAGTGCCTTTGAATCTCTTTATGGTATAATTGTCTTTACAGTACCATGAAAGTCTGGCAAATCGAATGAAAATCGTGTTTAGAATCTTTTATTCCACTTAACCACATATTATGTTAAAGAACAATATGTAGTAACAACAATACAGTTTCTTTCTGGCAATGCATCTAAATACTCCTGTAATCGTTCCGTTTGTTGTTCTTTTGTTAGTGCATTCCACTCTTGTTCGTCTTTTACATTTAAATCTTCATAGTTTAAAAGTTCTGTTCCTGATGGAATGTCTGTTTCCCAATTTACCTTAATCATAATCTTTCCCTTTTTAGTATTCTACTGTTGGCATCTCACCGTTGTGATCTTTTACATAATTCACTACCCATTGTTTGAACAACTGTAATGACGATTCGCTTTTCCATTGTGCCTGCGTATGACTTAAACGACGTACGGCACCCATCTCGGTTGCCTTTGCAAGTAATGCTTCAATCTTATACTTCGTCATACTGTCTTTGTGTAGTCCTAAATTGTCCAATGCCCATTGGACTGTTTGTGTACTTAGTGTTGCTTTCATAATCATTGTTTTTGTTTTACACTGTAAATATAGTGATTTATTCTTTATGATCCAAAATATCTTTATGGTACAAACAAGTGTTCATCGCATTTATTTCTCCGAGAACACTATACGTAAAAGCGTATAAAATCGTTTCTAAACATCGTTTTATATGCAAGTGCATACAACGTATATATTATGGTTTTTAATACTTTAAAACAATGCCTTTCCTTTTACAGTAGGTATGAAGGTGTAAGTAGTCTCTTCTTTCTTTGTTTTTGAGTTTCCTGTGTAGTTCCTTTTCAATGTCTACCAATAATATTTCTTCAAAATTAAAATACGTTTCCTCAGTGTCTTTTATACCGTATAACCACACTCCGTCTGGGACTATTGAATGCACTTTAAATGTTTTATAGTTGTGTTTAGCGTGATGTGAATGTGGGGTGACGGTTAGTATTGCTTTCATATTTTTTATGGTGAATGTGTAGTTGTCCCCTTTACTTGTTGCAGGGTTGATTCTATTTTGTTCATATTTTTTAAAGTTTTATGGTAAAAATAAAAGAAATAAATGAAACGAACAAAAAAGAGAGTGAAGATTAAATAAATAATATGAAAGGAGTTGGTTAAAGTCTCCTGGTGTAAAACAAAAACTAGACCAAAAGATGATAGGAGTTGGACGAAAGTCTCCTGGTGTAAAACAAAACTAAGGTCCAAAAGGTTTGTGCAGATTCCCTTTAAAATCAGGCTTAGTAGTTAGAAGAATTTACCGTATTAGTAGAAAATTAGTTATCGTAGTTAAAAGAATTTAGAAATTGATTTATTGTTTAGTATAAAGAATTAGAATAATTTAATAGTTACAGATACCGTAGTTAGAAGAATTTACCGTAAGAGTTAAAGTAGTTAAAAGAATTTAGAAATAGGTCTGACTGAGACGTAGGCACTGTCAAAGTTTAAAACCGTAAGTCCAGAATTTAGTTGATTTCAAAAAGAGATGTGATTTCGTCCTGTGTGTTCTATGTGAGAACTGTATGAGAGTGGACGTTTTTCGTGTGAGTGATCATTTTCATTTGTACTGGCGTATGAGGATGTCAATGAAGTTGATCCTTGTTTGTTTGTCATTCACATTGCATAACCAGGAATTGCCGTAATCCTGTGTGTGGTTTCTTTGTTTTAGTTCCTTCCTTATTTCTTTCCTTACATAGATGTACTCCTGTACTGTGATTTCATTCCTTTGCCATAAATCGTTTAGTATGTTACATAGTCCTGCGGGTTCTTCCCTCTGCGTGTAGTCTTTTAGTTTAGTCAAGACGCGGATTTTGTCCTGTGTTGTTAGTGCAAGTTCAGTTTCGTGGTTCGTGTTGAATTTGTGCAGAATGTGAAGGAAGTAGAAGAAATTTTGAGGGTCAGTTACTAAATCTTCCTTTGATAAAACTGTATGGTGTTGTTCTTCATACTTTATACGGTCCATAAACCAACGGTGTTCTTCCTTTGATAGATCTTCTTTTAAATTGTTCAATACATCATAGAAATTGGAATTGTGTGCCGTTCTTCTTGCCGTACTGTTTATTCTTCTTAGTGTTTCTTTCATTGTTTGTAGTGGTTTATGAGTGCATCTATAAAGTTGATTCTTGTGCTGATGTCTTTCTGATCGCATAACCAGTAAGTGTTGTTGTAGTGTGTGTAGTTTCTTTCCTGTAATTCCTTTCGTATTTCTTTATACAGAAACAGATGTTCCCGAACGGTGATCTTCCTCTTGTTCAATGACATTGATATAACGAAACAAAGTCCAGGACTCACATCGTGACCCTTGCACATTTCCTCATGGTTCTTTTTTAGTTTGTGTAGTGCCCGTAGTTGTTCTTCCTGTGTTAAATCATTGTTTAGTTCCAGGAATGATTTCCTATACACAACCGCCCTCAACATTGCAATGAATGTAGTGAATGGTTTTTCGTCCTCAATTGATTCTCCTTCATTTAAAATGATTCCGTGTTTCTTTTCGTGTTCTACACACTGCATAAACCATTCGTATTCTTCATTCGTTGTTTCATTCTTTAAGATGTAGACTAAGTCATTGAGGGAGAAACCAGTGGCGATGTTCCTTGTGAAAATCTTATACGCAATGTCCACTACTTGTATCTGTTGTTTCCTTTTCATAGAATTTAAAATTTAGGCTGTTTGACTTTGATTTCTTTTCCTATGATTCCCTCCACCTCTTTCAGTGATAAACTGTATGTTATAGGAAACAGACGCTGACCAGTTGCAGATGCTCGTGTCGTTGCAACACTTACATTTATTTTCTTGTTTGTGTTTAAACTATAAGAAGCAATAACACCAGTGTGTGTTTTACCGTACTTGTCTTTGAATTCAAGTACCTCACCATCTTTTACTGGTTTAAACACATGACCACGCTCTGGTTCTTGTTTGTTTGTACTGCACCATCCGCCGGTGTGTTTAAAGTTCTTGTTCTCTCTATCTTGGTCTGATTGTGCATTGACTAACTGTTGTAGTTGTGCAATTAAAATTGGTCGATACATACTATTTTAAAGTTTTAAAGTTTTAAAACTGCAACTATTTTTTATAAAAGTTGACGATTTCTGTTAAAAAGTTGATTCTTGTTTCTATGTCATTTATACCACTCAACCAAAAAGCAGCAACTCGTTTCGTATAATTTCTCTTTTTTAATTCCTTACGTATACATTTCATAAGAAAGACATATTGCAGTATATCAATTTGTTTCTCGTTTAGTAACTCTTCACTCACATCACACAATGCAATCGGACGATCTTTTACCGTACCCTCATATCGTTCTTTTACTTGTTGTAATGTCAATACTTTTTCCTCATTTGTTAAATCCTTTACATTGTCTTTTACTAAATCAACACCGTGTTCAGTTAGTTTTGACATATGGTATGCGAAAGACATCAGGGTGCGGTCCTCACTTAGGTCTTCAAAAGGAAGAAGAACAATGTGTTTTGCTTTTTCATACGCAATAACATCTTTCACATAGTGTCTTTCTTCTGCATCAAAGAAGTTCATTGCCGTCGTGTCTCTTTGTAATAAATTCCAAATTGTTGTTTTCTTCCTCAGTTCTCTTTCCTTAATTAAATCTGTATACTGCACCATGACTGGTTCTTCAATGTTTACATCCAGTATCTTATCGTGCAATTCTTTCAGTTCGTGTTTATGTAGTAAAGGGAAATCATCTATAAAACAAATTTATTTGAAAAGGTTTCTGAGGCTGAAGCGTCAATTTAACATAACGTATTCCCTTGTTTTCTCATACACTGAAATGATTCAAATTCAGATGGTTTCCTCCCCCGACTGATCTCCTACATTATGTTAAATTCATCGTCATGCTTCAGAAACCACCGTAATAAAACCAATACCTGGTTTCAATTCTAAGCACAATTTCCTTCGATTTGCCAGACTTTCAGTATATATGAAGTACAATTACACCATAAAGATATTTAAAGATGCTTAGAATTGATTTAATAAAGAGAAAGAAACAACTGATTTCTTTCCTATTCCAATAGACTACATTATGTTAAATTGACGCTTCAGCCTCAGAAACCTTTTCAAATAAATTTTGTAGTCTTACGATAAACCACTATATTTGCATTGCAATACAGTTTTCATAATGCACTGTTTTTTGGTTAATAATTGGATTTAGAATGCGGCAAAATTGTTTTTACCGCATTCTTTTTGACTGGTTGTACGTATATATGTACAAAAAGAAACGGCAGTGCATTAAACACTACCGTTCCCCCATCGTAAAACTTCCCTAAAACTTTTAAACCTCTAAATACTCTTTTCCTTCTTTGTATATGCTGATTACATTACTGAGAAAATCGTATCTCTTTTGAGTCTCTGTAGAATCAAACAACCAGATTTCACTTCGATGATTTGTTAATTTCCTACATAACAATTCATAACGAATAACTTTATGAAGGAATATATATTCGGAACCTGATATTTTGTGTCCTTCGAGCATTCGATTTATCATCGCACATAAACCAAATCTATATGTAAAATATGATTGCACTTTTCGATACTCTATCTCAAGTCTTTCTAATGCCTTAATTTTTTCTTCTGTATTTAATTCCTCACAATCTAAAAAACAACATTTATTGGTACAAAGAAAATGAACTGTTTTCCAAAATTCTTTTATATCTTTTCTTCTTTTCAACTTCTCGCCAGAAAACTGAATCAGTTTATATTCTTTTTCCTTTTGTAGGCATTTGTTCATATACTCTTGTTCCTCTTCCGTAAGTAACTCATCTATCGTGCGATGGTTATCGTGTAAAGAATGAAACTGAAATATCTTATATATAGTATCTAATTTATTCATCGTCTTTAAATTTCTGCGAAATCGTGTCCTTCTTTGTATATATCGATTACATTGTTAAGGAATTGAATTCTCTTCTGTACAACCACGAATCGCAATCGTCAGCATCATATTTAGTTAATGCTCTGTGATTTAATTCATATCTTATGACTTTATGAAGAAACAAATACTCAGTGCCAGTAATACTTCTGTATCTTTTCCTCATATCTTCCAACGCACCACACAAACCAACATACCATACATTAAGACCTCGCTCTGCTTATTGTAATGGACGAAATCATAATGAATCAATTTCTTTTATTTGTCCGTACTCAATCAATCTTTCTTTCACTATTCCTTCACTACATTGTAACTCTTTTTCATAATCTACAATGGTGATTTCACTTGTGACGAAATCAACCGTGCGTCCGTTCACGTTCAGTGCAATTCTATTTCCTGATACGATTTCTTTTACTTCAAACGTACGGTGCATTAAACTACTATATGCACTACCACGCGATAAACCAGTTACGACTGCTTTCATTATGCAAAAATGTTTTGATTTGTATTGTTCTTCATTAACTCTTCTATCTCACTTACTATTCCAACAAGACCAGGAACGAGTGCAATTGTGAAAGTAACTGTTTGC